>Ga0075428_100004918_pt1 | contig 14845 bp, 9 predicted proteins | sample RhiMetdeltSRZDD2_FD_75291 | JGI IMG/M metagenome (GOLD analysis project Ga0075428, IMG submission 75291) | Populus rhizosphere microbial communities from Tennessee, USA - Rhizosphere MetaG P. deltoides SRZDD2 | ecosystem: Host-associated > Plants > Roots > Rhizosphere > Soil | place: USA... | reverse complement strand
CCGACGACCGCGGCGACAATCTCGATGCGCCCGGCCCTGAGCTCCTCGACGAACCCGTCGTCGTACGCCGGTGCTTGTTGCCGGCGCACCATCGTGGTCGCGACCCCTTCGGGCGACCGTGGGAGCCCGTACCGGTCCAGGCGGCCGAACAAGATTCGCTGCATCAGCCATGCGACCTCGTCGGCTACGCGTAAGGGGAGGTGGTTCAAGGCGAGCCCGGGGACATTGACAGTCACGCCCAGGAACTTGCGGGTAACAAGGTTCGGCACGGTCCGGCACGCGACGCGAACGCGCGCCGCGCCACCCCTGGCTAGCTGGTTCGCAACCTCGCAGCCTGTCACATTGGGCCCAACCACCAGCACGTCGCGCCCACGGTACGGCCTCGGGTTGCGGTAGGCGCTGGAATGAATCAGCTCACCCGCGTATCCCTGCCGCCCCGACCAGTCCGGGAGGTCAGGGTCGTGGTCGTAGCCGGTCGCGATGACGACGAAGCGTGCCTGTAGCGCATCGTCACTGGTTTCCACTCGCCAGCCACCATGCGACGCATTCACCTTGTGAACCGGCGTGCCGAACCGCACATCGATCCGATGATGGTCTACGTAGTCCTGGAGGTACCGGACCCAGTCGTCACGGGCCGGATATTCTCCGTAACGACGGTGGCTCGCACGATACCCGGGCAGCGTCGACATCCACGCCGGCGTGTTGAGCCGCAACCCGTCGTAACGTGCTCGCCAGCTCGCGCCGACCGCGTCGCTCCGTTCGAGCACACTCGCTCCAACGCCTACACGGCTCAGGGCTGCCGCGGCTGCCAGCCCCGCCGCACCCCCGCCGCAGACGACGGCCTCCGCCACGAGGTCATCATAATCGCCGACGCGATCCGCGGGACCATGATTCTTTAAGATTCACATCGTCTGACCTGCGGTTTTTGAGTGGAGCTAAGGGGACTCGAACCCCTCGGCATAAACGGCGTAACCTGCGGAAACGTTGAATTTTAATACGCGAAACGACGCGAAATAACGTCACGCGACCTGCGGATACACCGAACGGTGTTGACGCCGTCAACACCCTGTGCTTCCGCCTTGATACGCGGGTCATTCGTCTCTGAAGGTATCCGTAACATCGCCGGTCATTCATTGCCCCACTTACGTCTTGTCGAGAGATGCCAACGCACTTGAGGTCATGTCAGGATGCACGTCTAGGCGACAAGCCACCACTATGCATGTCTGGGTTGCTGTCCCTCGATGATTTCGCAGAGTTGTTGGAGGTCGTCCGAGAAGTGGAAGGTGTGCAATGACGACAGTTCTGACGCTGGAGCCGTGGTGGCCGGGCCGCGGCGTGACAAAGAAGCTGTTTGAGCGCAAGGTGTGCGCCGCCGCGACCGTGGTTGAGGTGACCAAGGGCCCGGACTCCATCGACGGCGGTTTGCAGGAGCTGGTCGACGCCTTGGCCGCCAACCCGGATGACGAGGTCATCGTCTTCGGCTACAGCCGGGGTGCCCAGATCATCGGCCGGTGGTTGGCCCGCTACGCCGACGCCCCCGATGCCCCCGACCCTGACCGGGTGACTTTCCTGTGCTGCGGCAATCCGGAACGCAAATACGGCGGAGTGCCGTGGATGGCCAAGGATCGAACGCGCAATGATTCCCGCTTCCGGGTCACCGACGTCAAGCTGCAGTACGACAGCTGGTGTGACTGGCCCGCGCAAACGGCGGGTCTCGCCAGGGTGATGGCGCGGTCCACCCTGCTCGGGGTGACGGTGCACCTCGTCGGCTACCTGGGCGCGAACCTCGACGATCCGGGCCGCAAGGCCTACACGGAGAGCACCACGACCTATGTGATGATCCCGCACGACATCCCGCGGCCGTGGCGCTGGGCGCGCAGGTCGATCGAGGCGGCCTACGACAGACCAGAAAAATGAAATGACGATCGAGAGCAAACTATGACATCGGGCAACGACGGGCTGTGAGGCGCGGGCCCCTCCAAGATTCTTTACGGTGCTACGCGCTTTCAGAGCTTTTACAGTAGTGCACGCTTATGTAACAGTACGGATGGCAAACCTAACGCGTAGCTTGGGCGGCGGCCCAGGAGGGGTGACCAACGCGTGAGCGGGGGATGGCCCTGGTTGAAGGCGAGGCGGTAAGGCGAGGTGTTTGGCCAAATTGGGCCATCCCGCCTCCGCTCATCTGCCTGCGCTCTTTCGACAGCAAAAGTCGCGAAATAGACCCTAGTCGCCAAGTCGCAAATCTGTGCGACTCTGACCGAACTGCTGGACGAACGCCTCGCCGCGATCACCGCTCGGCCGATGTGACACGCCGCTGAGCAACTTCGGTCGGGTTCTCCACCTTCCAACTTCAGCAGAACTCCGACACCGGCTGTGTCGTCGCACCGACAGCAGACCCGGAATACGTGCACCTGATCGTCCGAGAGCTGTCGCTGACTCCCGGTGTAGACCCGCAGACCGTCGTACGGGTGCGGCTGGCAGACGTGGTTGCTTGGAGCGTGGGTGGGCACGCTGTCCTCAGCGTCAGATATGAAAGCTAGCGGATGGTTGAAATGGATGAGGGGCTGTTGTCCGGCAACCCTGACCGGGGCAAGACGTGCTTCGCGGCCCCGATCGGAGCTGAGGGCTCGGAAATCCGGAAGCAGTGAAATGGGTAGGTGCCCGGTGTGGTGGGTGCGGTGAATGTCGCACTTGCTGGCCGGGATGCGCCGACGGCACGGGCGAATCTCTACACCGACTCCGTCGTCACATGGGCTCGCCAACGATTGATTGGACGGTGCTGACAACGGGCGCTAAGGGACGGTGCTGGACCGTAAAACGATGCGGCGCAGGCGTTTTCGCGAAACGCTGATGATAACCCAGTCGAGGCCGTATGCATTAGGTCGCAGGCGAATACGGAATTTTCTGCTGCGTTAATAGGATTGGGCTGAATTCGGCCTGGGCAGGTAGGAACTATCTGTTACATCAAATAGAAATGGGAGCAGCCCTGCAATGACTTGAATTTTCCACTGCGTCAATAGCATTGGGCTGCCATCGGACCCCACAAAATGCTTGCGCTCGCTGTTGAAGAGCGGGGATATTGATTACTACTAAGTCCTTGACGAGGGAGTCGTCCGATGAGTGTGGCGTCGCAACGCCGGGATCTGTGGGGGTTCGCTATCGAGTTACGGAAGTTGGCCTATACCATGCCCGCCGGGCACGAGGACGCACTCATTCGGCTGAGCGAGCGTATGGTCCAGCACGCTCAGGAACAGGCCGCTGATGGCCGGGTAGATAGAACGGGGTGATGAGCTGAGCTTAACGAGATTTTCGGTTTACACGCCTGATGAAGGGGCTAACCATACCAAGGATGGGGTTTGCCGAACGGGCACCTGAACTTTGGGGAGGGATCATGAAGGGCTGTATTGACTTCACCGAATCTGAGATTGACGACCGCGATTACGACCGCTGGCTAGATTCCCTCACGGAAGCGTCCACGCGTCTCGACGCCCTAGAAACAGCCGTAAACGAAGTGCGCTGCCTGTGCGAGAGCCGTGCCTCCAACGAACAAATCCTCGAAGTGTTTGATCGCCTAGGCGTATAACCTTTTTTGCGGGGCGCTAGCCGGGCCAGGTCACTGGCCGCCCGATCCCTTACCAAAAAACAATGGGCCGGCCCGTGAGCTCCGCGTTTTCTCAATACTGACAGTCACCCGAGCACCCCCGAGCATTAGCGGCGGTGCTCATGTCATCAGAGCTACCGGCGTTCGTGGGCGCAATTGACTGGCGGGCGCGGGGCCCAGCCGCTGAGGCAAGATCTACCGCTAGTGGAGCGGTGGAAAGCAGGATTGCGGCGGCGGAGGCGAGAGCAGCCGACGAATCATTCGCGATTCCCTCGTGATGCTCTACCTGAGGCGAGGGTAACGCCGTCATTGCCTTCCAAGTAGACGATCAGCAGGTTGTTCTTGCGGCTGCGTCCCCCTAATAGCTCCCGTTGAATCCGTTGTCGGCTTGGTGCGCCGGGCAATAGTCCGCCACGGCGAACACCGCGAACAGTCCCGCGTAGTAATGCCTACTCTCGCCAACCTGGGTATTGACGTGGAGTCAGAAATCTGGTGAAAATTCGCTCTGACCTGCGGTGACCGTGCGTGTCGGCAGCACTTCTGTGCGAGGGCCCCCGGGAGCTGGTCGCAAGTGAGCCCAATCCCCACATCAACACTACGTTTCATCATTCGAGCACATTGGTCACGAACGTCAGCCGACACCGCTTTCGTGATTCGTCTGATGAAAGGGAGCAATTATTCATGGATAACTGCTGTTATCCATGAAATTCGTGCGGCCAGCGCTTCATCCGTGATCCGCGGCAGTCCCCCTCCCCCAATCTCTTGGTCCTCATGGAACGCCGCGTCGATCGCTGCTCGATCGCCGCAACGATCTTCTCTCCGCGCCGCTGAAAGCCCAACTCTCGCATTGCCTCATCAATAAGCTGCTCCTTCCGCCGAACAGCGTTGTCCGATTCGATCCACTGGATCAGCCCCACTTGGGTGTGAGCCGGAAGTCGGGTTGGCTGCGCAAGGAGCTGCTGGGCACCGAAAGTGCAAATCATGAATCGCCAGCGGACGATCTCGCTTCATGTGCAGTACAAGCACGGGGTCCTACCCATTTAGCGCGAGCGCGCGTGTTTGTCCGCGACACGCCGAGGAATTGCGTATAAACGTGGACATTCGCGGCGCACGACAGTTTGAGCAGGGCGACCCGCGCCCGCGCCGAACTGGGGGCGGCGGTGGGCCCGAGAATCACCACATCCCATGACTGAAACGTGCACGAGGACTGCGAGTTTCAATCGTTCTCGGGCTTGCGTGCAACGTATCGTTCGGCGAACGCCTGCAAGTCGGGGACGACCAACATCGTGGCAATGCCGGTGCCCATGGCGACGGCAATGTGCAACATTGCGGTTACCTTTCGTTCCGAAGAGCCGGGCGATTCAGTTCGCCGCAGATCTTCTGTCCTTCTGCCTGACCGTCGCACCCAAGGTATGGCGGGGGCGGCCGGTGAGGAATCGGGGAGTTCCCTATCGTTCCCGCGGCAGGGCCCCCGCGTTGCGACCTGGCACCGCAGCTGCTTTTCGCGCATTCTGGCCTCCTGCGGTTTGCTGGCTGCAATGATTGGGGCTGTGTCGGCCGGGGTGGTGAGCCGTTCGGTGGAGTCTCAAGCGGTCGCCGACTTCCTGCTGTCGGCGAGCGTGCAGCCGTCGGGCCTGATCATTGAGGGCGAAGCCGGAATCGGGAAGACCACGCTATGGTCGGCCGGGCTGGAGCACGCCCAGGAACAAGGCTTTCGGGTCCTTTGCGCGCGCGTAGGGCAGGCCGAGTCGGTGCTGGCCTACGCGGCGGTGGCTGACCTGCTGCGCGATGTGGAATCCACTGTGCTCGCCAAGTTGCCCGACCTCCAGCGCATTGCGCTGGACCGGGTACTGTTGCGGGCCGACGGCGAGGGCCCGGCCACCGACCAGCGAGTGGTAGCCGCGGCGTTCCTGTCGGTCGTCGAACACCTTGCCGCGGATACGCCGGTGCTGGCGGCGATCGACGATGTGCAGTGGCTTGATCCGTCCAGCAAAGCGGTGGTGACGTTCGCCGCGCGACGGTTGAAGGGACGCGTCGGGGTACTGATCGCCGAACGATCTGATCCCGGCACCGGGACCGTGGCGTCGTGGCTGCAGCTGGCCACAACGGATCGAATTGCCCGAATTCGACTGCAGCCGTTAAGCATGGGCGGATTGCAAAGGCTGATCTCCGAGAGACTCGGCCGAGTCCTTCCGCGGCCAACAATGGTGCGCATCGCTGAAATCTCTGGCGGGAACCCGTTTTACGCGCTGGAACTGGCACGCGCAATGGACGCTCAGTCGCCCAGCGCCGAGCCAGTATTGCCGGCCACGCTCACTGAACTGGTGCGTACCCGGATTGGGCGTCTCGATGATGATGTCCGCGACATGTTGTTGGCCGCCGCGTGCGTGGCGGATGCCACGGTCGAGCTGCTGGCGCAGGCAACCGGCACTGGTGTCGAACGGACCGTGGAGCTGCTCGAGGGGGTCGAGAGCAACGGCATCGTCGCGATCGACGGCAACCGGGTGCGGTTTTCGCATCCACTGCTCGCCAGAGGGGTTTACACCGAGGCCAGTCCGGCGCGTCGCCGGCACATGCATCGGGCACTGGCCGACGTAATCCCGTTGCCCGAGCTGAAAGCCCGGCATCTGGCCTTGGGTACCGCCAACGAGGATCCGTCGATCTTGCAGGCCCTCGACGCCGCCGCGGAAGCGGCACGTGCGCGAGGAGCTCCGGCGGCCGCGGCCGAGTTGGTCGACCTCGCAATCGGACTCGGCGGTGATTCGCCGTCGCGCCGCATCCGTTCGGCTGCGCACCATTTCGAGGCCGGTGAGACCGCACAGGCGCGCGCGATGCTTGAGCCGGCCATGGAGCGGCTACAGCCCGGCACACTGCGGGCGCTCGCCTTGAACCTGGCTGCCGGGATGCATGTCTACGACAACAGGTTTACCGAGGCTGACGATCTGCTGAAACGTGCGCTCGACGATGCCAAGGACAACCCTGTGATACAGGTGCCTAATCTAGTGATGTTGTCCTTCGTGGCGCAGGCCACCGCGCGTGGGTTCGATGAATCGTTGCGCTACGCGCGGCAAGCGGTAAGCCTTGCTGAGGAACTCGGAGTTCCAGCCCTTCTCAGTCAGGCGCTCGCTTGGTGGGTGAACGTCAGCTTCCTTTACGGACCCGGACTGGATGAATCCGGTCTGCGACGCTCTTTGGACCTGGAAGATCACGACATCGATGTCCCAATTAGCTTTCGTGCCAGCGTGATTTACGGCCTGATCCTCGCCTGGACGGGAAGACTGGAGGAAGGCAACACTTGGATGTTGGCCGTGCGGCACCGCTGCATCGAGCGCGGCGCCGAGCGCGACTTAAGTTCGATCGCGGGTTTTAGTGCGCTGATCGACATCTGGCGGGGTCGTTTCAACGAGGCCGGACAGAACGCCGAGCATGCGGTGGAGCTTGCCGAACAGCTCGGCGGTGAACACATCCTCATCATCCCGCTGACAATACGGTCAAAGGTCAACGCATACGCCGGGCGCGAGCGCGAAGCCCGAGCCGACGCTCGTGCGGCCATCGACCGTGCCCAGTGGTTCCGCTTACCGCGGATGGCCGAGTGGCCAACAATGACTTTGGGGTTCCTGGAGGTTTCGCGCGGAAACTACGCCGAGGCGCTGGCGCTCTTGCAGCCGCTGCTATCGACCCTTGATCAGATCCCAGCGACCGAAATCATGACCTCGTGGTACATCCCCGATGCGGCGGAGGCTCTGGTAGCGGTAGGCCGCCTCGATGACGCCGAGCGGTTGATCGGGGCGCTCGAACGTAACGGTGCACAACGCGACCGCTCGTGGATGCTGGCGACCGGCGCCCGCTGTCGCGGTATGTTGTTGGCCGCCCGGGGTGACGTCGCGGCGGCCGAGCTCATGGCACGTCAGGCAATGACCGAACACGAGCGGTTGCCGATGCCCTTCGAACGCGCCCGCACCCAGCTGTTACTGGGCCAACTACAGCGTCGACAACGTCGTAAAGAATCCGCAGCGGCAACTCTCAGCGAGGCGTTGCATGCGTTCGAGGACATGGGTACCCCGTTGTGGGCCGAACGCGCCCGCGCCGAGCTCGCGCGCACCAATGTCGGACCGAGTCGACACCTGGCGCTGACACCCTCCGAACAACGGGTGGCCGAACTCGCGGCCTCGGGCATGACCAACCGTGACATCGGGGCCACGCTGTTCATCAGCCCCAAGACGGTCGAGCACAACCTGAGCCGGATCTACCGCAAACTCGGCATTCGTGGGCGGGCCGAGTTGGGCCGGCGCATGGACCAGTGTGGCGGTTCCGGGGACAGCATCAATCAGGAGATCGAGTGAAAAGCATTGGGAGCGAGCTTAATCAACTTGGCGACTTCGATCGACGCCCATCCGTGGCGGTGCTCGGCGGGGGGGTCGGCGGGCTCACCGCAGCGCACGAACTCCGCCAACGCGGGTTCGACGTCACCGTCTACGAGATGCGCGACGCGTTTGGTGGCAAAGCGCGCTCGATGCCCGTACCCGATTCGGGGACTGACGGGCGGGCCGACCTCCCGGCGGAACACGGCTTTCGGTTCTTTCCGGGGTTTTATCGCCACCTGGACGACACAATGGGAAGAATCCCGTACGGGCAGGGAAGGGTTGTCGACCACCTCGTCCCCGCATCCGCGACCCTGCTGGCGCAGGCAGGCAGACGCAACGAACTGATCGTCCCCACGGCGATGCCGTCTTCGCTCATGGACTTCGCGCTCATCGGTCAGTTCATGTGGGATTTCGGTGTTCGGCTGAGAGTCCCGCCATGGGAGTTGGCTTTCTTGGCAGAGCGGATATTTACCTTGCTCATCTCGTGCGACGAGCGCCGCTTCGAGCAGTGGGAGCGGACGAGCTGGTGGGATTACACCTGCGCCGATATGTTGTCCGAGACGTTCCAGAAGTTCCTTGCCGACGGGCCGACGCGCTCACTTGTCGCGGCGCAGGCACGCGAGATGTCGACTCGCACTGGCGGTTTGATCATGTGCCAACTGCTGTTCGACATGATGGGAGGTGGCGGGCACATAGACCGTGTGCTTGACGGGCCCACGAGCGAGGTCTGGATCGAACCTTGGAGGGCACACTTGCAAGGTCGCGGAGTTGAGCTCCGCACAGGCTGCGAAGTAACCGAAATCCACTGTGACGGTCGGAGCATCACGGGCGTCGCCGTGAAAGGTGCGGCGGAGCCGATCACAGCCGACTATTACGTGGCGGCGCTGCCGGTTGAGAGGCTCATTCGGCTGGTTTCGGACGCGATGCGCGAAGCCGAGCCGCGGCTGGGCCGCCTGGATCAGCTGACGACACGGTGGATGTCTGGCGTGATGTTCTATCTCGACAGAGACGTGCGCCTGCAACGCGGCCATGCCATCTTCATGGATTCCCCCTGGGCACTGACCGCGATCTCGCAGGCGCAATTCTGGCCAGAGATCAACCTCGAACACCGTGGCGACGGGAGCGTTGACGGAATTCTCTCGGTCGATGTGTCAGATTGGGAACGGCCGGGCAAGCGAGGGCTGATGGCGATGGAGTGCACGGAGGACGAAATCTGCGAGGAGGTGTGGCAGCAGATCGTCGACCACATCGACGACGGCTCGCTCGCAAGGAACAACGTGCTTAAATGCTTTCTCGATCCGTCGATCCAGTGGCCCAACCCAACCAATATTGTCAACCTCGAGCCGTTGCTCATCAACACCGCCGGCTCATGGGACAACCGGCCCGACGCGGTGACCAACATTCACAACTTCTTCCTCGCCGCCGACTTTGTCCGCACCTATACCGATCTGGCGACGATGGAGGGCGCCAACGAGGCGGCCCGGCGTGCCGTCAACGGCATCCTCAACGAGACCCGTTCAGACGAACCCCACTGCGAGGTCTGGAAGCTGCGTGAACCGCGAGTGCTCGCGCCGTTGCGCAAGCTGGACCGCTTGCGCTGGCAGCTGGAGCGCCCCGTCAAGTCCTCTATCGGGATGACCGCGGCGGGCGCGCTGGAGTTGACGGGCCTACTTGCACGCGGACTACGGACCGCAGCACGGCTCGGGCAGGTTCGGCGAACGCCTGACTAGCGTAAGTGCGGTTAATGCTTCGGTGGGCCAGGGGAATTCGGGGTTTCGGTGTTGGAGAGTGTGCCCATCCGCCGGCCCAATTCGGCTCGTGAACGGATCCCCAGTTTGCGGTAGATGCGGCTGAGATTGTGCTCCACGGTCTTGGGACTGATGAATAGCGCGGCTCCGATGTCACGATTGGTCATGCCGGCGGCGACCAGTTCGGCCACCTTCTGTTCGGAAGGCGTAAGCCGCGTATCTTGGCTCGGACTGACGTTGGTGCGGGCGAGTTCGGCGCGAGCCCGTTCGGCCCACAACGGGGTGCCCATCTCTTCAAAGGCACGCAGCGCCTCGCCGAGGGTTGCTGCGGCCGCCTCTTTGTGGCGTTGGCGGCGCTGCAGTTGGCCGAGCAGCAGCTGGGTGCGGGAACGTTCGAAGGGCATTGGCAGCCGCTCATGCTCAACCATCGCCTGGCGTGCCGTGTCGAAGGCCGCCCCGACCTCGCCGCGTGCGGCCAGCCACATGCTGCGGCAGCGGGCACCGACCGCCAGCATCCATGAGCGGTCCAGCCGACGGCCCTCGCGTTCAAGCCGTTCGATCAACGGCTCAGCCTCATCGAGTCGGCCAAGCGCGATCATCGCCTCGACCGCATCGGGGATGAACGGCGCCGTAATGATCTCGGTTCCGCGCATCTCGTCCAGCCGAAAGACCAACTGCTGCAGGGTGTTCAGTGCTTCGACGTGGTTGCCGAGCGAAACGTCCAGGAATCCCAATATCGTGATGGGCCAGTCTGCCAGTGCAGGAGAACCGCACCGCCGCGCTGGCTCGATAGCCGCGAGTGCACAGGCGCGCGCATCGCGCTCGTTACCCGTGTAGGCGGCGACTGCGGCCTGCGCGATCCAGCCGATTACCAGCATGTTGTCACCGCCGAGCTGCTCGGCGCGTTCCATGAGGTCCTGTGCGGTGACAGCCGCATCGGTGAAGCAGCCACGCCAGATCTCTATCAATGCGCCGTGGATACCAACGAACATCATGTCGCTGTCGGCGCCGCGTTCGATGCAGTGGTGCCGCAGTGCCATTAAGTGGCTATGTCCCTTCTCCAATCGCCCGCTCCAGGCCAGCGTGAGGGCGGCCGGCCGTCGCGCCGGCACGGAGAACAATTGGGACGTCGCCGCTTATGTCATCCAACTCCAGCGCGCGTTGTAGAGCGGGCTCGTCGACACCGTGCCCGCATGTACAACTGATCATCACTCTGGTGGCGATGGCCTGACTCATCATCACTGGGATTCCAAGTTCGTCGGCGATCGCCTCTGCCTGCCGAGCGTTGCGCAACGCCTCGTCGTACACGCCGGCAGTTCCTTGCGCGAAGGACAACATCAGCAACGTGCGGAGCAGTACCGCAGGATTGCTCTTGGGGTCCTCGACTGTATGCTTGAGGAGATCACAGCCTCCGCGTAACTGTTGTGGTAAATGCACATTCCGCCGAGCAAGTTAAATGCGAGCGACCGCAGTATGCCCGGCGTCAGCCGTTCCATAGGGGGGCTCGAGCACGGCGCGGGCTCGCGCGATGTCAAAGAGCCAACCAGTACTGTTCTATGCCTCCTGCGGTGCAGCACTTGTGCCGAGAAAAGTTTGCGAGGAGTACACCGCTGTATTTACAGAGCGGATTTGCGTGTCAGCCGCACAACACCACGCCTTATACAGTTGCCGCCGCCGCAGGGCGTCGGGCTCGGGGACTTACGGGTGAGGTTCGAAGGTCGGGCTTATCCGTCCTACCCGACCAACGGCTTCAGACGACACCCGTCTTCTGCCCTGTGTCGATGACGTAGAGGTAATACGAGTAGCTGTACTGGCCGAGGTCCGGTCGGGGCACCCATACCTTTTGATACGCCAGCGAACCGTCAGCATTGAGCCAGACGGAACCAATTGGTCCACCGTCCATCGTCAGCGGTTCGGTGCCCACAGTTTCACCGTCCGCGGTATTGACGATGACGACGGCGGTGGAAAGTGCGCCGGTTACCTCATCCGTAACCAGCACCGTCTGATAGGCGCGGCTGCCGTCGGAGTTGAGAACCACTGAGCCTGTCGGTCTGCCAGGCAGAGCAATCGGTCCGCCACCGACCAGTGAGCCGTCCGACGTGTTGATCAGGTAAAGGGAGGGGGCGACGTAATGCCCGTTCACATAGTTGGAGTTGGTTATGTACACACGGTCACCCGAAGGGGTGATTACAGCTTGACCCGATGTGAGGCCGTCGAACGTGATGGGCGAACCGCCGACGAGACTCATGTCGTCGGTATCGATGATTGCCAACACGGCCGAGTAGCTGTAGTTGTTGCCATCCCACGTCTCGACACGAGTCATCTGGAAGGCGCGATGCAAATCCTCGCGGATAATTAAGGGGTTGTACCCACTGCCGAAGGAGCTGTAGCTCCCATCCAGGGCTATTGGCGCACCGATCGGCTCTCCTGTTGCCGTATCGATCGCGGTGATCATCGTCTCGTACGAACCTTGCGAGGTCTTCGTCGAACGCACGTAAACCGTGCTTTGGTCCGTGTCGAAATTCAGGTCGCCGTTGAAGCCGGACACCGCAATTGGGTGCCCGACGAGCCTGTGGTTCACCAAGTCGATAACTGCGACGTGCTGAACGTAAGTGTTCGTTACAGGATCGTAGATATTCAGTGTCTGGAGGCCGAAAGTTCCGTTCGGTGCGAACGTCATTCCGCTGCCGTAGATCGAGCCAACCGTTCCGTCGACTACAACTTGGTCGCCCAACGCGGCCCCTGTGGTGGAGTCGATAAAGGTGAGATAGGTGAAGTCCTGGTGGTCAGCCGTCTGGACGTAAGTCGTCGCGATGGCCAGCTTCCCATCTCTGCTGAACGACGTCCCGTAGTTTTCACCCGGACTCATGATCGGGCTTCCGGGTACCAACGACGTAGTCTCCGTGTCGATAACGGTAATCGACGTGGTGGTCGTATCGCCGACAACATGTTCGGTGGTCAAAAACGCGAGGGAACGGTCATCATTCAGTGCTAAGCGCGTTCTGTACGGCGTGCCTGCAAAGACGATCGGCTCGCCAACCACCGCACCAGTTCCGGTGTCGATGATAGTCAACGTGCCGGGATCACCGACGTTGAAACCCGGGGCGAGGAGGTACGCACGGTTCCCCTCGACGGTGAAGCTGCCGCCGCGCACCGCATTACCGTCGACAATCAAGGGTGACCCGATAACTTGTCCCGTGGACAAGTCGAACGTCCGCAACCATGTCTGAGACCCACCACCGGGCGCGTAAAGATCTTCCGTGACAAGGAAAGCCAGGGTGTGCTGGTCGTTGACGCGCAGGCCGTCGAGGCTGTAGTGGGAGGTGTACAGCGGGTCACCGAGTTCTACGCCGTTCACCAAGTCGATGGTGTGCACGGTCGGTCCCGAGAACGACTCTTCCGTTAGGTATAGACCCACCGTCTCATCGTTGTTCGTTACTAGTGTCGCGCCGAACTTTGGTTTGCCGGTCAACACGATGGGATTGGTGGTCAGATCACCTGTTGTCAGATTGACGATGCGTATCTCGGTGGTGTGACTCCAAATATCGAGTTCTTCGGACGTCACGAGGTACATTCGGTCGCCCGTCGGGTTGAACTGCGGGATCCCGCCTGAGTAAACCCCTTGGCCAACGAATTGCCCTGTGACAGAGTCGATTATTGCTACTGTGTATTCGTAGTAGTAGCTGTTGTTCACGCTCCGATACGTTTGAAGAATTATCCGACCGTCACTGGGACTCAGGTAGCCCGAGTTCGACCACGTCGGCCCGGCAGCGCCCGCATACGTCATCTGATCGCTGCCGATCACATCGCCGCTGGTGTTGTCGATCATCGTCACATGCATGGTGAATGCGCCGTCACCGGTGTCCTCAATCGTCGTGACGAACGCGCGTAGCCCGTCGGGGCTGAAGCCGACGCCGCTGCTGGTGCCAGGGCTGTCCTGGTCGGGGATCCAGGAGAGGTATGTCGAACTTGCGCGTCCCGCAATAGCCCCGGTTTCACCGACGACTAACCCCGTCGCCGCGTCGATCACTGTGACGCGGGTGGTGAAGTCACTGCTCTGCCAGCCATCACCTAGATATGTCACCTGATACCCGAGTGTCCCGGACTCGTTCAGAATGAGTTGCCCACCCGAGGCACCAGCGATGGTGATCGGATCACCAACAGGCTCACCGGTTGCCACATCGATCACATTGATGCGAGTCGTGTAATCCCCGGGGCCATCGCCGATCCCGAGGGTAACGGTCTCAAATGCGAGGCTCCGATCATTGTTGTACACGGTTCCGTAGGGGCTGCTGTCGAACGGCTCACCGACGATGTGCGGAACATCCGGTACATCGTTGACGGTGATGCTGACAGTGGCGGTGTGGCTATCGGCGGTGCCGTCGTTGGCTTTGTAGGTGAAGCTGTCCTCGCCGCTGTAGTCGGGCTCGGGGATGTAGGTAAACGAGCCATCGGCGTTGACGGCGACCGTGCCGTGGGCAGGATGGGACATCAGCGCCGCGGTCAGGGCGCTGCCCTCAACGTCGCTGTCGTTAGCCAGCAGCCCCGGGGCGGGAATCGTTACCGGCGTGTCCTCATCTGTCGAGGCGCTGTCGTCGACAGCCTTCGGGGCGTCGTTGCTCGGGGTGACGATGATGGACACGGTGGCGGTATTGCTGGTGGTGGTGCCATCGGAGACGCGGTAGGTAAAGAAGTCGGCGCCGTTGAAGTTGGCGTTGGGGGTGTAGTTCCAGCCGGTCGCGGTCGCGGCTAGCGTCCCGTTGCCCGGTTGGGTGACCAGCGCAGGCGTCAGGGTATCGCCGGTGTTGGGGTCGGAGTCATTCGCCAACACGTTGATAGCCACTGCGGTGTCTTCAGCGGTGGTGGCGGTGTCGTTGCCCGCGACGGGGGCTTGGTTCTTTTTGGGCCCTTTGGGCGGTTTGGGGGGTTTGACCGGTTTGGCCAGCGGACCCACCTTAGTTGCGGCCAGCATGCTGACCGCATCTGTGCTCGACGCAGTATCGGCGGCCCGTGGGGCGGTCTGCGCGTCGACGTCGGTCGCGGTGGTGCCCTCAACCAGGGAAATGTCGGTGCTCTCACCATTGGTGCCCGGCGCCTGGGTGAAGAGAGCTTCCTGTTGTTGGCGACGCACA
>Ga0075428_100004916_pt1 | contig 14848 bp, 11 predicted proteins | sample RhiMetdeltSRZDD2_FD_75291 | JGI IMG/M metagenome (GOLD analysis project Ga0075428, IMG submission 75291) | Populus rhizosphere microbial communities from Tennessee, USA - Rhizosphere MetaG P. deltoides SRZDD2 | ecosystem: Host-associated > Plants > Roots > Rhizosphere > Soil | place: USA... | reverse complement strand
GTCCACCGCGATCCCCGCCGCCTCGACCACGTCGACCGCCGCGGCCATCACCGCGATGACGGTCTCGTCGGCCGACAGGAACTCCGTCAGCCCCTCATCCTCGAATTGCACTGCCAGCGCCCGCAATTCGGTGATTGCTGATCGCACTCTTCGATACCGAACCGGGGCGCCGACGGCGTCGAGCTGCGCAACGACACGATCGATCTGGCTGAGCCCTCGCAGCAGCGTCAGCACCTTCGCGTCGTCAGCGCCCTGGGCGACCGCCATCACGCCATGGGCTATGCCGAATCGATCCAACGTGTCGAGCAATCGAGCCCGAATCGCCTGGGGCAACGGGTGATCGCTCTGCACGAACGCGTCGGTCGACGTCAGATCGGCGGGCACAGTCACCATCGTGCGCAATGCAGCCACCAACTCATCGTCCAGATCGGCCTTGGCCAGCAGCGCGACCATCGGCACCGTCGGCACCCCGGTCAGCGCCTGGTAGTCGGCGGCGCGTCGATGCGCCAGCGCCAGCGGCCCGCCGGTACCGAACCCGGCCAGATCGGCCTTATTGAGCACGGTCAACGTCGGCCGGTCCGCATTTGCGAGGTGCCCCCGGTCCTCGGGCTTGAGCGCCTCCGCGATGACCAGCACGCGCACGTCGGCCGACGCAGGATCGGCTGTGCCCGTCACGCCCGCAGCGGTCAGCGCGGCCGCGACCGTGTCTCGCCCCACTCCGTCGCGGCCCAGTACAGCAATGCGTAATGGAGCAGCAATACGCCGAATGATCGGTGTCAACCGCGGATTGCGGCTCTGGTCAGCGAATCGCGTCAGCGCATCGACGAAAATCTGGTGGCCTTCCATTAACCCGATCCGGGTGAAACCCGGTCCCAGGGTGCGTGTCGGCCTAAATGTTGGCACCTTCGCGGGCACATCGCGAACGGTTGTCCCCAGTACCAGTCGAAGGCAACTGTTGGGTATCAATCTGTACCACGATGCGGGTACTCAAGCCTCGATGAGCGACCATGGACGGATGCAAACGCCCAGGCCGGATGTCGCCGAGCCGCATTTGCATCCTCGCGTCACCAGTTTCCGCACCCGGCGCTCCACGCTCTCCGGAGGGCAGCAGGCCACGTGGGAGCGGCTGTGGCCGGAGATGGGCATGCACGCCCGCGATGCCGACGGGCCCGCGCCGCAGCTGGACACCGAGGCCTGGTTCGGCCGCTCAGCGCCGGTGGTGCTGGAGATCGGCTGCGGAAGCGGCACGTCGACGCTTGCCATGGCACAGGCGGAGCCCCACCTGGATGTCGTCGCGGTGGAGGTGTACCGGCGCGGACTGGCCCAGCTGCTCTCCGCAATCGACCGCGAAGGCGTCACCAACATCCGCCTGGTCCGCGGCGACGGCGTCGACGTGCTCGAGCACATGTTTGAGCCGGATTCCCTGACCGGTGTGCGGGTATTCTTCCCCGACCCGTGGCCAAAGGCACGCCACCACAAGCGCAGGCTGCTGCAGCCCGACACCGTGGCGCTGATCGCCGACCGGCTGCGCGCCGGCGGGGTGCTGCATGCCGCCACCGACCACTCCGGCTACGCCGAGCAGATCGCGGAGGTGGGCGACGCCGAACCGCGGCTACGCCGCGTCACCGCATCGGATTCGCTGCCGATCTCGGTGCAGCGACCCGTCACGAAGTACGAGGGCAAAGCCCAGCACGTGGGCAGCGCCGTCGCCGAATTGCTTTGGGAGAAACGGCCATGAGCCTCACTGAAGACATCCCACACATAGAAGATGCCCCGCCGCCGGTGGCACCGGCAGAGGCGACGGCCCGAGTGCTGCTGGTGTGGGACGCGCCGAACCTGGACATGGGGCTTGGCTCGATCCTCGGCGGCAGGCCCACGGCCGCGCACCGGCCCCGATTCGACGCGCTGGGCCGCTGGCTGCTGGGCCGCACGGCCGCGCTGTCCGCCGAGCGCCCCGACGTCACGCTGGAGCCCGAAGCGACCGTCTTCACCAACATCGCCCCAGGTAGCGCCGACGTCGTTCGGCCGTGGGTGGAGGCATTGCGTAACGTGGGCTTCGCGGTCTTCGCGAAACCGAAGATCGACGAAGACAGCGACGTCGACAGCGACATGCTCAACCACATCGCGCTGCGCCGCAGCGAGGGGCTGGCCGGCGTGGTGGTGGCCTCCGCCGATGGACAGGCGTTCAAACAACCGCTGGAGGAAATCGCCCGCGAGGGGGTACCCGTCCAGGTGCTTGGATTTCGCGAACATGCCAGTTGGGCGTTAGCGTCGGATACCTTGGAGTTCGTCGACCTGGAAGACATTCCTGGTGTTTTCCGGGAGCCGCTACCGCGAATCGGCCTTGATTCGCTGCCCGAGCAGGGGGCTTGGCTGCAGCCATTCCGGCCGCTGTCCTCGCTACTGACCTCGCGCGTATAGACAACTGGAAATGCGCGGGTCGCCACAGACTTAGAAGGAGCTTACGTGTTCGCCTGGTGGGGTCGAACGGTGTACCGATACCGATACATAGTCATCGGTGTCATGGTCGCACTGTGCCTTGGTGGCGGCGTGTTCGGCATCAGCCTCGGCAGCCATGTCACGCAGAGCGGCTTCTATGACGACGGTAGCCAGTCGGTGCACGCCTCAGTTATCGCGGACAAGGCATACGGACGCGACACGTCGGGCCACATCATCGGGGTCTACACGGCGCCCGAGGGCAAGACGGTCGACGACCCGGATTTCAAGCAGAAGATCCTCGACAATCTCAAGAAGGTCGAGGAGGACCACCCGGACGAGATCCTGCGCTCGATCGGCTACTTCAAGAGTCCCGACGTGCTGAAGAACATGTCCGACGCAGACAAGCAGCACGCGTTCATGTCGATTCAGCTAAAGGGCGACAACGACGACGCGATCCTGAACAACTACAAGAAGGTCAAGGACGACCTGCTCAAGGTCAAAGACGACGGCGTCGACTTCAGAATGGCGGGTCTGCAGCCGCTGGCGGCCGAACTGACCGGCACCATCGGCGACGACCAGAGACGTGCCGAGGTCGCCGCCATCCCGCTGGTGTGCGTGGTGTTGTTCTTCGTGTTCGGTGGTGTCGTCGCGGCCGCCCTCCCCGGGGTCATCGGTGGCCTGACCATCGCGGGCGCGCTCGGCATCATGCGTTTGGTCGCCGAGTTCGCCCCGGTGCACTTCTTCGCTCAGCCTGTGGTGACCCTCATGGGCCTCGGTATCGCCGTCGACTACGGCCTGTTCATGGTCAGCCGCTTCCGTGAGGAGATCGCCGAGGGCTACGACACCGAGGCCGCGGTCCGAAGAACCGTGATGACCTCGGGCCGCACGATCATGTTCTCCGCGGTGATCCTCGTGGCGTCGTCGGTGCCGCTGCTGCTGTTCCCGCAGGGCTTCCTCAAGTCCATCACCTACGCGATCATCGCCTCGGTCATGCTCGCGGCGATCCTGTCGATTACCGTGCTGGCCGCCGCGCTGGCCATCCTGGGGCCCAACGTCGACGCGCTCGGTGTGCGCACGCTGCTGCGGGTGCCGTTCTTCCGTAACTGGAAGCCGATGCGCATTTACCTGACCTGGCTGGCCGATAAGACGCAGAAGACCAAGACGCGTGAAGAAGTCGAGAAGGGCTTCTGGGGCAAGCTGGTCAACCGCGTGATGAAGCGACCGGCCGCGTTCGCGGTGCCGATCATCATCGTCCTGATCGCGCTGATCATCCCGTTGGGGCAGCTCGCGCTCGGCGGCATCAGCGAGAAGTACCTGCCACCCGACAACTCGGTACGCCAGGCGCAGCAGGAGTTCGACAAGATCTTCCCGGGCTTCCGCACCGAGCCGCTGACGATCGTGATGGAAAGCGACAACGGGCAGCCCATCACCGACCAGCAGGTCGCCGAGGTCCGCAACAAAGCGATGCAGATCTCCGGCTTCACGGACCCGGACAACGATCCGTCCAAGATGTGGCAGGCACGCCCGTATCTCGATGGGGCGTCGAAACAGCCGTCCATCCGGGTCATCCAGAACGGCTTGGTGAACCGCAACGACGCAGCCAAGAAGATCGAAGAGCTGCGCGCCATGACACCGCCGCGTGGCATCACCGTATCCGTAGGCGGCACACCAGCTTTGGAGCAGGACAGCATCCACAGCCTGTTCGACAAGCTGCCGTTGATGGTGGTCCTGCTGATCACCACGACCACGATCCTGATGTTCCTGGCATTCGGGTCGGTGGTGCTGCCGATCAAGGCCGCGGTGATGAGCGCGCTCACACTCGGTTCGACGATGGGCGTGCTCACCTGGATGTTCGTCGACGGGCACGGTTCCGGCCTGATGAACTACACCCCACAACCGTTGATGGCACCGATGATCGGGTTGATCATCGCGGTGATCTGGGGTCTGTCGACCGACTACGAAGTGTTCCTGGTGTCCCGCATGGTGGAGGCGCGTGAGCGCGGCATGTCCACCGCCGAGGCCATCAGGATCGGTACCGCCACCACGGGCCGGCTGATCACCGGCGCCGCGCTGGTGTTGGCCGTCGTCGCGGGCGCGTTCGTGTTCTCGGACCTGGTGATGATGAAGTACCTGGCGTTCGGTCTGCTCATCGCGCTGCTGCTGGATGCCACCGTGGTCCGGATGTTCCTCGTGCCGGCAGTGATGAAGCTGCTGGGCGACGACTGCTGGTGGGCACCGCGCTGGATGAAGCGCATCCAGGAACGGCTGGGCCTCGGCGAGACCGAGCTGCCCGACGAGCGCAAGCGTCCCGCGGTGCGTGAGCCAGAGGAGGCGTTGGTCGGTGCGGGCGCGTCGACGCCGCCGCGCAGGCCGCCGCACGACCCAACGCACCCGGCCGCCGAGGGTGCGTCACGGCCCGGAGCGACGACGCGGATCCCGACCCCGCCGCGGGCCAACGCCCCGTCCAGTACCGGGACGACGCGGATCCCGACCGCGCGCCCGCAGGCTGCGTCTTCTGACGAGCCGCAGACCACCCGGCTGTCGATGGCCAAGAACGCTGTTCGCAACGTCGTCAACAATGCGACCGGGGCGACGCAGCGCCGGCCCGCGCCTCCTCCCCCCGCCGGGCCACGCGAGGAGCGCGAAATCGAATCGTGGTTGGGCGAATTGCGCGGCAGCGCACCGGCCGGTGGCCAACCGGCACCGCCGCTCCCCTCGAATGGGCCCACGCGCGAGCAGGGGACTGGGGGCCCAGCGCGGCCATCAGCGGACGCCACGCGTGCGATGCCGGATCAACGCCAGCGGCCGCCCCGTCCGCAGCCGGGCAACGAGCCGACCACCGCGATCCCCGCGCAAGGGCCCCCAGCCGATGGTAGGGGACGTCCGCGGCCGCAGAACGCCGATGCGACGACAGCCATCCCGACACTGGGGACCGCGCCTGAGGGCAGGGGACTCAAACAGGACGCCGAGGCGACGACCGAGAAGCTCAACACCCGCGAAGACGACGAGCGCAAGCGCCGCGGCGGCGGGTTAAGCGCGCAGGATCTGCTGCGGCGCGAGGGCCGGTACTAATCCTTCGCTGCCTCGACGGCCCCTTCGTCTATGTCGTCGGCTTCGCCCTTGACGACCGGGCCGCTTTGGGCCTCCAGTGCGGCCTCTTCGGCCGCAGGTTCTCTGGCCAGTAGCACGCGCACCGCGCTGTTGAGGAATGCGACCGTCGGCACAGCCAGCAGGGCCCCGACGATACCGGCCAGCACACCGCCGCCCGCGATGGCCAGCACCACCGCCAGCGGGTGAATCGACACCGCCCGGCCCATCACCAGCGGCTGTAGCACATGGCCTTCCAGTTGTTGCACGGCGATGATCAAGCCAAGCGTGATCAACGCATAGATCCACCCCTTGGCGATCAGCGCCACGATGACGGCGAAGAAGCCGGCCACCACCGCACCGACGAGCGGGATGAACGCGCCGAGGAACACCAGCGACGCCAACGGCAGCGCCAGCGGGATACCCATGATCGCCAGACCCGTTCCGATGCCGACGGCGTCGACGAGCGCGACCAGGAACGTCGCCCGCACATAGCCGATCAGCGAGTGGAAACCCGCCCGGCCCGCGTCACGAACTCGCTCCCGCACGTCCTGCGGAAAGAGCTTCGTGACAAATCCGTAGATGTGGCGCCCGCCGTGCAGCACGAATATCAGCGTGAACAACACCAGCAGGGCGCCGGTGACGATCTCGGTCACGGTGCCCGCCGTCGACAGCGCCCCGCTGGTCAGTTTCTCCTGGTTGTTTTGCAGCGCTTCGATGGCGGATTTGCGGGCGCTCTCGATCTGCTCCTGGTTGACGTGCAGTGGCCCCCGCGTCAGCCAGTCACTGACGCCTTTGATGCTGGTGCTCACCTGCTCCACGAGTGCCGGTGCGCCCTCGATGAACTGGGTGACGACGAAGGCGAGGATGCCGCCCACGACGGCGATGCCGCCGAGCAACACCAGGGCCACCGCACCGCCGCGTGGAGCGCCGCGCCGGTCCAGGAAGTCAACGATGGGCAGCAGCAGTGCGGCCAGCAGCGTGGCCAACGCAACGGGCACCACGATGAGTTCGAGCTTCTTCACCGCCCACAGCAGGGCCACGACGGCCGTGCCGATAACCAACAGCCGCCATGCCCACGCCGCTGTCTTGCGGACTAACGGAGTCACCGACTCGTCGGCGACGGAATCAAAGGAAGGGCCAGCTGGCATGCCGGTAGCGTAACGGCAGGCTGCGGCCCCGCTGGGAATCTCGCGAATCGACTTCGGCGCGCCTGCGCCAGCGACAATATCCGGACGAACTGCGCCGTTACCCTATTGGCGTGTCCCACGACGCGCCTGCGAGCGACGCCCGCAGCCAGGAGCGGCCTACCAAGGGCAAATACTGGTGGCTGCGCTGGCTGATCCTCGGCGTCGCAGCCGTCGTGCTCGCGGTCGAACTGACGCTGGTCTGGGATCAGTTGGCCAAGGCGTGGAAGAGCGTCTACTCGGCGAACTGGTGGTGGGTGCTGGCGGCGGTCGTGGCCGCGATGTCGTCGATGCACAGCTTCGCGCAGATTCAGCGCACGCTGCTGCGGTCGGCCGGCGTCACAGTCAAGCAGTGGCGCTCGGAGGCGGCGTTCTACGCGGGCAACGCACTGTCCACCACGATGCCGGGCGGCCCGGTGCTGTCGGCCACGTTCATCTACCGCCAACAACGGATCTGGGGCGCGACACCTGTGGTGGCGTCGTGGCAGCTGGTGATGTCGGGCGCGCTGCAGGTGGTCGGGCTGGCGCTGCTCGGCTTGGGCGGCGCGTTTATGTTGGGTGCCAGCAAAAACCCACTGTCGCTTATCTTTTCGCTCGGCGGGTTCATCGCCCTGATCCTGCTGGCGCAAGCGGTGGCGACCCGTCCCGAACTCATCGACGGCATCGGGGTACGGCTGCTTTCGTGGTTCAACTCGCTGCGCGGCAAGCCGGCCGACACGGGTCTGGACAAGTGGCGCGAGACGCTGGCGCAACTGGAGTCGGTCAGCCTGTCCCGCCGCGAACTCGGCGTCGCGTTCGGCTGGTCGCTGTTCAACTGGATCGCCGACGTGGGCTGCCTGCTGGCGGCTTGTTACGCCACCGGCGCGCATCCGTCTCTGGCGGGTGTGACCGTGGCGTACGCGGCGGCCCGCGCGGTCGGGTCGATCCCGTTGATGCCGGGCGGTCTGCTGGTGGTGGAGGCGGTGCTGGTGCCTGGCCTGGTGTCGTCCGGCATGACCCTGGCCTCGGCGATCTCCGCGATGCTCATCTATCGGTTGGTCAGCTGGATCTTCATTTCCGCGATCGGCTGGGTGGTGTTCTTCTTCATGTTCCGCACCGAGAAGGACATCGACCCCGACGCCACCGTCGACGATGATGACGTCGAGCAGCCGCCGCAGTTCAGCCCCGATCCTGAGGTGCGGCACGAACCCGAACCCGAGCCATAGGGAACTCATGCGCCGCACGTGCCTGGTGCTCATAGTGATTGCCGCGTTGACGGCGGCGTGCACGCCACCTACCGAAACCCCTTCAGCACCAACGACTTCGACGACGCCACCCGCCGAGCCCACGGCGGTGACACCGGTGTTGGCCAGTGTCATTGCTGCACCGATTCCGGTGCCCGCCACCGACGGCAAAGTCCACCTCGCCTACGAACTGCAGCTGACCAACGCGCTCAACCAGGAGCTGACCCTGACGTCGGTCGACGTGCGCGGCGGGGACAAGTCCCTGCTGAACCTGTCAGGCGATCGGCTCGCGTACTGGACGCGAGTGCTCGGAAACACCACGCCCACAACGAAAATCGGACCTGGCCAATCGGCGGCGGTGTGGCTGGACGTCGTGCTCGACCAGGGCGCGGCGGTGCCAGCCGCCCTTAGGCACGAGATCGGCCTCTCGATGGCCCAGCCACAGCCGCCGCTGTTTCCCGCCACGATCACCGAGACTGTCGCACCCGTCGGCGTGCAGACCCGCAAGCCGGCGACCATCGCACCACCGCTTGTGGGAGCGAACTGGGTGGACGCCAACAGTTGTTGCGATATGACACCGCACCGGATGGCCCTGAATCCACTCAACGGGCAGCTGTGGGCGGCCGAGCGGTTCGCCATCGACTACGTGCAGCTGCTTCCCGACAGGCGATTGTTCAACGGCGACAAGACAAAACCGGAGAGCTACCCCGGATTCGGGGCCAACATCCACGCGGTGGCCGACGGCCCCGTCGTCGGTGTGCTCGACGGATTACCCGAACAGGTTCCGGGCGCGAGCCCGAGCGGTCTGCCGCTCGAGCAGTATGCGGGAAACCACATTGTGCAGGACCTCGGCGACGGCAACTACGCGCTCTACGCCCACCTCAAGACCGGCAGTATCAGCGTCAAGGTCGGTGACCGGCTGAGTTCCGGGCAGGTGATCGCGCTGCTCGGCAACTCTGGCAATACCGACGGACCGCATCTACATTTCCACGTCATGAGCACCCCAGATCCGCTGCGGTCCAACGGCCTGCCGTTCGTGCTGTCGTCATTTCGGCTCGACGGGCGCATCGCCTCAATGGATGCTCAAGACGCAGTCGAGGCTGGTCAGCCCGCGCCGATGCAGCCGGGCTTCACCCCGCGTGATGAATCTGCCGTCAGCCCATTGGTTTTGGATGTGATGAGCTATGCCAGTCGTTGACACGCGCCGACGGGTGCGACGGGCGCTGATCGCTCTGGTCGCAGACATCGTCTGCGTGATCGTGTTCTGCACGATCGGGCGCCGAAGCCACGCAGAAGGATTGACTGTGTCAGGGGTCGCGCACACCGCATGGCCATTTCTGGCGGGCGCCGCGGTGGGCTGGCTGCTGATCGGCGGGTGGCGCAAACCGTTCACGGTCATCCCCACCGGAGTGGTGGTGTGGGTGTGCACGGTCGCGGTGGGCATGCTGTTGCGCAAGGCGACTTCAGCGGGGGTTTCGACGAGCTTTGTGGTGGTGGCGTCGCTGTCCACCGCGGTGCTGCTACTGGGCTGGCGCGCCGCGGCCGCACTATTCCGACGCGGGTAAGTCTGAATTGGTCGGCGGCTCAGGCGAAGTCGAGATAGTCAACCTCGCGCGCAACCCGCCCAATGGCCCGTCCGACAGCTCAATGTCCCCGCCGTGCAACGCGGCCTGCTGCGCTACCAGTGCCAGGCCGAGCCCCGAGCCGCCCGGCGCCGCATTGCTGCCGCGGGAGAATCGGCCAAGCACCGTTTGATGCTCCTCCTCCGGAAGACCCCTGCCGTTGTCGTCGACGACGATCGTCATCGTGTCGTGCCGACGGCGCGCTGCCAACACGATTCGCGTCGCCTGCCCATGCGTCACCGCGTTGCGCACCAGGTTGTCGACGGCTAGCCGCAGCCCGCCCGGCCACCCCCAGATCGACCCGAGATCGTCCGCGGCCTCGACCACGATCTCGACTCCGCCGGCGGTGCGCATGATCTCGCGCGCCACCCGGTCGAGCATGTCGGTGACATCGATGAGTTCGCGGTCCTCGGCCTGCGCCAGCTGGCCGGACGCGAGCTGCCCGAGCGCGGTGATGATCGCCTCCACGCGGCGCTGTGCGCGCGAAAGGTCCTGCACCACTTCAGCTCTCTCCTCGGCGGGCAGATCGTGGATTCGCAGGGTGTCCAGGTCGGCTCGCATCGCCGTGAGTGGGGTACGCAGTTCATGCGCGGCGTTGGCGGCGAAATCCTGTGCGGCCTGCAGCGAGTTCGTGGTCACCCGCTGAGCGGCGGCCAGCCTGCTCAGCATCTCGCCCATCGCCTCCGACAGATCCTCCGCCTCGCGGACGCCACGCACTTCGGGCATCGCGTCGGCGCCCTCACCCAGCCGTTTGGTGTGCTCGGTCAACCTGCGTAGCGGACGGATCGCGGGGCCCGCCAGCAGCCAGCCAAGGCCGGCGGCGATCAACACAGTGACCACACCGACAGCCGTGTACAACGGAATCCTGGCGCGGTTCAACAAGATACTGTCGGCGCGGATGCCGACCGACATCAGCACGCCGCCCTGCTGGTCGACGGCAACGGTGCGCACCCGGTATTCCACACCATTCACTTCGACGTTCGCGCTGCCCAACGGCAGCGGCGGCAACTGCAGGCCGCGCTGGAACATCACCTGCCCGGTGGACTTGGACCGCCCGGTGGTGAGCACGCCGCGGCGGGGGTCCTGCAGTTCGGTGGGGTTGATGCTGGCGTCGACAATGGAATCGAGTCGCCGATCCAATTGCGCCGCATCGTTATTCGCGAGCACCACCGAGGTGAGGATGGTGAACACGGCGACCACCGCAGCCGCGGCGGCGGCCGACGCGATCGCAACCCGGGTACGCAATGAGGCGGATCGCAGGAACCGCGGCAAGGTCATTTCAACGGACTCGTCACTGTGCCTGATGCGCGACTCGCCTACGGCTCGTCTCGGAGCACGTACCCGATCCCGCGAACGGTGTGGATCACCCTGGGCAGGCCGTCGCGTTCGAGCTTTCGCCTCAGGTAGGAGATGAACACGTCGGCAACATTGGTGTCGACGTCGAAGTCGTAGCCCCACACCAGTTCGAGTAGTCGTTGCCGCGACAACACCACGCCGGTGTTCTCGGCCAGCACCGCCAACAGGTCGAACTCGCGCTTGGTCAGGTCGACACGCTCGCCGTCGACGAACACCAGCCGGCGCGCGGTGTCGATGGTCAACGGCCCGACCGTCATCGTGTCCGACGTCTGATCCGAATGGCTCGCCCGCCGCAGCAGGGCGTGCAGCCGCGCCACCAACTCGCCCAGATCGAAGGGCTTGGTCAGGTAGTCGTCGGCGCCCGCCTCCAACCCCGCGATCCGGTCATTGACCGTGTCGCGCGCAGAAAGCACGCAGATCGGGATGTCGTTACCCAACGCCCGCAAGGCGGTGACCACCGCGACCCCGTCGAGTTCCGGCATCTGGACATCCAGCACCAACGCGTCATGCGACTCGTTGGACAACAGCCGCAGCGCCTCTTTACCGTTCGCCGCGACCCGAACGTCGAAACCCGAATGCCGCAATCCGCGGGCAACGGAGGTTCGCACGTCCGGGTCGTCGTCGACCATCAGCACAGTGCGGCTCGCGCTCTCCTGCGCGGGTGGTTCACCAACCCGCACGCGAATTACGGAACGTCAGGAGTGGCTGTACCGCAGCGGTTTTTCAGGTCGACCAGCGGCTGGCGGATCCCGGTGAGATCGGCCTTCACCACAGGATTGGCGTCCAGGTAAGTGCGGACGTCGTCACGGATATCCTCGCGCGGCTGGCCCTCGAGGCTGGTGAAGAACCAGTTCACGTCCGGGTGCGTGAACAGGTACGCCGACGTCGCTGCCGAGACACCAGATGACACGCCAGCCAGGTCTGCAGCGGTGCAGTTTGGCGGGTTGTTCGCCGGGTCGTCGGCCATCGCCGAGGGGAGAGCACCAAACAGCATCGCACCGGCAATAGCGCCGGCGCCGACCGTGCCAGCTACCGCACGCCGCGCGGTACGGGCCGAGAGCAACATGGACAGGCTCCTTCATATGAAGTGGAGAGGCCGCAACCATCGGCGGTTCCGACAATAAGAGAGCTAAGCAGAAAGGGTCCCGACTTTCTTGCCTTGCGCTTAACCAATCGTAAGAAAGTCTGAAACCGCAGCTCAGCACCCCCACCTGCGACGCTCCGCGCCTCGTCCTGGATTAGCGGCCGGCGGCCGATGCCGGGCCGGGAAGTGGTCCGGTGCCCTGCGTGGTGGCCGACGCAGGCGACGGCGAACCCGGCGATCCCGCGCTTGGAAGCCCTACGTTCTGCGCGGTCTGCAGCGCTCCCGGCAAACCCGCGCCGCCCTGTTGTTGCGCGGCCTGCATCAGATTCATCAGCTGGGGCAGGCTAACCGGCAGCTTGCACCGGGTGGACAGGTTCACCAGCGGCTGCTGCAACTGCTGCATGTCCTTGGCGACTTGTGGGTTGGCGTCGAAGTACGACTTGATGGCGCCCAGCGACTGCGGGCCGGCCTGCTGCTGCGAGATCGTCGTCAACGCCTGGTTGGTTTGGGGGTGTGTGTCGAGGTAGTTGCCGGTCGAGGTGGCCACCGAGCCGATGGTCCTGGCGACCTCGCTCGCGGCACAGGGATCCGTGGCTGCGGTTGCCGAGGGCACTGCCAGCGCTGCCACCGCGGCGCCACCGGCCGCCGACGCAGCGAACACCGCGTAGAGGCTGCGGCGCAGCGCAGTGCTCGATCGGGCGCTCGAAATCATGGACAACTCCTTACGGTTTGCGAACGCTTTTGACGCTTCCGCAAACGCCTGCGATCGGACGGTTGGGTTCCCCGACCCTGGAGTCCTCGGCACATATTGCCATCGGCGCCACTGCCGCTGCCAATCCAGCGAATGAACATGCAGGTGAACGTCAGGAAAATCCGCAGCTGCGCGTAACACTTCGCCGGCGAATCACGAGAGTGGAGTTAGAGCTGGTTAAGGCGTTGCTCAGGGCCCGTCACCCTACCCGACGCTGTTGTACGCTCAGCTTCGCAACGCCGGGCAGAAAGCGGGGAGTTTGCCATCCAGCAGTTCATGATGCGCTTGAGCAGCAACCTGCGCAGATATCGCTGGGCGGTGTTCGCTGTTTGGCTGCTTCTTTTGGTCCCCTCGATCTATCTGGCGATGAACCAGTCCGGCAACCTGACCGGCGGCGGCTTCGAAGTCGAGGGTTCCCAGTCGCTGCACGTGCAGCGTGAGCTCGAGCAGCACTTCCCCGACCAGGGCGCCTCGCCGTTGGCCCTGGTCGCCGCCCCGCGCGCGGACGCTTCCTTCGCAGACATGACTGCTGCGGTCAGCCAGCTCGAACGCATCGCGGCCGAGGTGCCGAGCGTCAAGTTGGTGCCGAACCCGCAGCAGCCGCCGCCCCAGCCGGACCGTCCTTACGTCGTCTCCCTGCAGCCTGACTTCAACAACACCGGCGTGGTCGACGTCGCCAAGCAGTTGCGGCAGAAGATCGGCATTAACAGCGATCAGCCCGGCGAGACCGAGAACGGGAAGGTCAAGCTTTACGTCATCGGTCAGGGGGCGCTCGGTGCGGCCGCGACCTTGGCCACCAAGCACGACATCGCTCAGGCCGAGCAGTGGAACCTTCCGATCGTCCTGATTGTTTTGCTCGCGGTGTTCGGCTCGCTGGCTGCCGCCGCGATGCCGCTGGTGCTCGGCATCTGCACCGTCGCGGTGACCATGGGACTGGTCTATCTGCTGTCGATGTACACCACGATGTCGGTGTTCGTCACGTCGACGGTGTCGATGTTCGGCATCGCATTGGCCATCGACTATTCACTATTTATTCTTATGCGGTTCCGCGAGGAACTGCGCGCGGGCCGCGATCCCCGGCAGGCAGCGGATGCGGCGATGGCGACGTCTGGCCTGGCCGTGGTGCTGTCCGGTCTGACGGTCATCGCCTCCGTCACGGGCATCTATCTGATCAACACCCCGGTGCTGAGGTCGATGGCAACCGGTGCAATCCTCGCCGTCGCCGTGGCGGTGCTGACGTCGACGACGTTGACGCCCGCGGTGCTGGCGACATTCGGTAAAGCGGCGGCCAAGCGGTCGTCATACCTGCACTGGTCGCGCCGCGCCGAGACCACCCAGTCACGGTTCTGGAGCCGGTGGACCGGTTGGGTGATGCGACGGCCGTGGGTGTCGGCGCTGGCGGCGTCCGCCTTCCTGCTGACGCTGGCCGCCCCGGCATTCTCCATGGTCCTGGGCAACAGCATGCAGCGTCAGTTCGACCCGACCCACGAGATCCGTGGCGGCGTCAACGCAGCGGCCGAAGCCCTTGGCCCGGGGGCGCTCGGGCCGGTACGCGTGCTGGTCACGTTCCCCGACGGCAACGCCGCCTCGGCGGCCAATAAGCAGCCGGCGCTCGACGCCGTGCGCCAGAAGATGGCCCAGGGACCCAACGTCGTGACGGTGTCGCCGCCGGTCTTCGGCGACGACTACCGGCGGGCACTGCTGTCGGCAGTGCTCTCGGTTGATCCCGAGGACATGGGCGCCCGCGACACCGTTGACTGGATGCGCGAGCAGCTGCCGGACACACCTGGGCCCAACGCGCGTATCGATGTCGGTGGCCCGACGGCATTGATCAAAGACTTCGACGACCGGGTCTCGGTGACCCAGCCCCTGGTCTTCGGATTCGTCGCGCTGATCGCCTTCGTGATGCTGCTGATCTCGATCCGATCGGTGTTCCTGGCGTTCAAGGGCGTCCTGATGACGGTCCTGTCGGTGGCCGCCGCGTACGGCAGCCTCGTCGCCGTCTTCCAATGGGGCTGGCTCGAAGAGCTGGGCTTCAAGCCGATCTCGTCGCTGGACAGCACCATTCCGCCGCTGGTGCTGGCGATGACGTTCGGCCT
>Ga0075428_100004915_pt1 | contig 14848 bp, 15 predicted proteins | sample RhiMetdeltSRZDD2_FD_75291 | JGI IMG/M metagenome (GOLD analysis project Ga0075428, IMG submission 75291) | Populus rhizosphere microbial communities from Tennessee, USA - Rhizosphere MetaG P. deltoides SRZDD2 | ecosystem: Host-associated > Plants > Roots > Rhizosphere > Soil | place: USA... | reverse complement strand
GGCATTGAACCAGCGGCGGGACAACGTCGTGCTGCTCTGCTCCGATGGACTCACCCGGCATGTCACCGACGAGGAGCTCGGCGCGGCCCTCGCGTCGATCCGCTCGGCGGAGCAGGTGTGTCAGGACTTGCTGCGCCTGACGTTGGAACGCGGCGGCACCGATAACATCACGATCATCGTCGGCCGCGCGCGGCACCCGACGTCTTGACCCTACCGGCGAGGCTCGAATTCGTAGATCCCGCCGTCGGCCATCAAGGAGAGGAATAGATGACCGTCCTTGATGATGTATGACCGCACATACGGCAGGTGCTTCACGATCTTATCGTGCAACGACTCTGGAGGACACAACGCGCGCGTGAGCGCCATCGGTCCGAGCTCCAGCTGGCTCGGCGCCGCTGATTTCCACGTGCCGCTGCCGCGGTTGCAGTCGATCCGCGCAGCGAATGAGCCGTCGGGGTTGAACGTCAGCGTGTACTTGCTCCCGTCGTCAGGCGTGAGGACTGTGCCGTCGCCCCCCTCGAATTGCACGAGCTGCCACGAGGTCTTGCCGAGCGTGCCGCGCAGATCGACCGCCTCGCATCCTGCAGTGACGGCCACGATCGTCACCAACACACACGGCATCCGGAACATCAGAACGACCCCGCGCCAATCTCGAACACGTAGGTCAGCTTGTTGATGGAAGGGAAGCCGCGGTTCTTGATGCCGAGCCGCAGGCCCCAGTAGTCGGTGAAGTGATGCAGCACTTTGACCGGTGTCTCGTTGATATTCACCCGGAACTTGATTCCGGTCTCAAACACGAATCCCCAGTCGCCCACGATAGCGCCGGTCGAGTCGGTGGAATGGGCATTCTCACCGCCTGCGGAGAGATACGTGTCGAGCCAGCGCGACGCAGAGGGCGTGTAGAGGGCGGTCCAGCCGAAGTCGCGCAGGTTCTCGCCTTGCACGTACATCCGTTGCAGGACGTACCCGCCGGTCATGGGATCTTCGAGGTGCTTGACGACGAAAAACGGAAAGGACCACACAATTCCGCGCGACCCATCATTGCGGTATGCAATCGACAGCGACTTGATTACCGCACCCTCGTCCACCGCCGACCGCCACCGTTTGCTGTCGCTAAACGTCTCCTCCTTCGGCCAGTTCACCACCACCTTATCCTGCATGAGGTGCACCAGGCCGTGGTCCTCGCCGGCGCTCGACAGCGGAGGGAATGGACGCAGCTCGTAGATGGCATTCTGCGTTCCCCTCACGCGCCGGCGCAGTTCACCGCGCAGCGGGCTATCGTCGGGCAGCGGCGGCAAGACGCGGTGCTCCGGGCGGCGCACTTTGGTCATCCAGGACTCATAGCCGCCGGAGAAGACCTTGCCCGTCCGAATAATGTCGCGCGCTCCCCATGCATCATTGATGCGAACGTTGACATCGTAGCCGCGTGTAAACACGCCATCGCCATTCTTATCGGTGGCGAGCGCGTGCTTGCCTTCCTCCACCAGGAGGTGCATGGGGAGTTGCGTGTAGTCGTCGGTGTCGAGCACGTTCCAAAACCACACCAGCCCGTGTGCCTGCGCACTCACCCGCGTCACCGCAATCACGTAGGTGGGTGCCGCGCATTTGACGCCGCGCGGATACCACTTCTTGAACCCGTCCCAGGTGTGTGGCAGCACAACGATGCGGAACTCGGCAGGCTCGATGTCGTGGGGGTGAGCGCCCAGTCCCTCTTCGGTGGGGAAGTACGCGAAGTACTTCAGGAAGACCATGGCCGCGGTCGTGAGATCGAGACTGTTGCTTGCGCCGCCCTCGGTCGTCCGCAGCACCGCCGCGCTTTTCGCGTCAGGTCGCTTGAACACAAGGTTGAGTTGGTAGTACATCACCGGCCGGTCAGGCTTCGAATCTTGTGGGAGTGCCTCAGGGATACGGATGTTCAATCCGCTCGTCTCGAGCAGCGACGGTTCGTCCGGCGAAAACCAGAGAATGGGCGCCATATACGCCGCGAATCGCGCCACGGGCATGCGGGTTTCTGTGCCCCACCAAACAACGCCGTTCACCTTGCTGAAGTCACAGCCCTGCGCGGTGGCACGCTCGACGACGACGCATGCGAGGAAAACCAGCGCCTTCCAATTGCAGGACATGGATTCTCTCTCCACGGCTTGGAAACGTGACGAATGACGTTGAGAAACAGCAGTAATCGAACCTGGGGAAAGTGGACCTTTGGGGAAACGAATGCGGTAGCTGGGCCGTCTCCGTCAGTCTACTCTTCGAGTAGTATTGGGGCGATCTTGATCAACGCGATGGTAAGAGGCACCGCCAGCAGCGCGCCCATCGGACCGAGGATCAGCGACCACAGCATCAGGGCCAGGATGATCACCAGGGGCGACAGCCCCAGTCCCGAACCCATGAACTTGGGTTTGAGGATGTTGTCCGACACCAGGTTGACCACGACGAAGGCCGCGAACACCACGGCTGCACGGACGCCGCCGCCCTCGAGCAGCGTCAACAGGGTCGGTGGGATCGCGGCGATCAGGCCGCCGAACGGCACGAACGCCAGCAGGAACGTCAGCACGGTCCACACCGCCGGGGCGTCGGTTCCCACCAGCAGCATCACGAGTAGGACGCCGACGGCCTGAGCGCCGCCCAGGATCCCGCTGATGCCGACGAATCGCCGCACGCTCGAGGTCACGTCGTCGAGGCGAGCATCGAGCGAACCAGCAGCGGCGTCGCCCGAGGTCCGCAGGGGGAAGCTCAGGAGCAGGAACGTCACCAAGATGAGCGTGAGCAAGCCGTAGCCGAGGGCCTGGAGTGCCCCCCGCACGAGTCCCGCCGCCGCCGCGATAACCCGTTGGGGGTCGGGCGAGAGGGTGCCGCTCGCCTCGATGCCGCGCGCGGCCAACGCTCCGTTCACGCGGGTCACAAGGCCTGTGAACGCCTCCTGATACACGGGCATGTTGTCCGAAAGACGCCGCAGTGACGCGGCGAGCACCAGCAGTAGACCAATCCCGCCGACCACGACGCCCAGCAAGGTCACCAACACGGCAGTCTGCTTGGACCAGCCGCGCTTCATGAGCGTAAGCGGTACCGGGTAGACGGTGGCCGCAATGAGCATCGAGAGCAACACGAGATTGACCGGGCTGGCGGCCGCCCGGAGGCCGGCGGCGATGATCACGAAACCCGCTACGAGCAGGACCAAACGGTGGAGCGGGGGCAGCGCGCGGGGCACCTGAACAGGCTACCGGCGTGGCACGCGAGCGACTATAGACCTTTGGTTTAGCTCCTCATGCTCTCCCGCACCTCGATCAGTGGGGTCTGATCGACGCGAATCACGCCGCGACGCGGCCGGTCAAAATCGAGCACCACAAAGGCGACCGTCAGGATCAGCAGATTGAGCCCCAGCGAGAGCCCCACGTGCCGGCGTCCTGCCTCGCCCAGCCCATGCCCGGTCATCGCCCCGCACAGGATGATGGACAACGCCAGCAGCCACACCACCGATGGGGGCATGTGATAACTCCGTATCCATTCGCGGGTGGCGGAGAGGTCGATCACCTCGTTTGCAGCAGGTACAATGGCGCTCGCGAGCGCCAACTGGCGGTCCGCACTCATCGCATGTGCCACTCCGCTCCACATCTCGTTGAGCGCCGCATGCATGGCGGTAGCGAGCCTCTCAAATTCCCGGCGATCGAGCCCTCGCTCGAAGCTTTCTATGCGCACATCCGTGTACCGGCGTAACGCGGTGCGGATCTCGCTGCGGGCGGGTTCCGCGAGGAGAGCGGCGCGCAAGTAGCAGGTCCCGATCGCGTTGGCCTCGTCCATCACCAGTCGCGAGCGATCATTGTGACGAGCACTGGTGATGGCGAAGGAAAACCCCAGCAACAAGGCGACCAACCCGAGCGTGCTTGTCCTCAGCGTGTTGACAATGTCGCGCTCTGGGTCCGAAAGCTGCCGCGAGCGGGCGAATCGAAAGCCGAGCTCGCCGGCGCCAAGAGAGAGCAGGAGGATCGTGAGAATCGGGATCCAGATGGGCCAGTCGTAGATCACGCGCACGGTACCAGTCGTTCGCCTAGAGTTTGACGCGGTAGTTCGCCATCATCAGGAAGGATCGTCGGCCGATGAATCCCACTTCGGCGCGCAATCCCCAGTGCCGGCCGACATCGTAGGTGCCGCCGAGGATCATGTTCCAGGGATCGCCAATTTTCTTGTTCAAGCTGTAATTCACGACGGTCGTGTCGAGCCCCCCCTGCAGGCGCTGCACGAACTCATCGACCAGCGCCTGCTGCGGCGGCGTGAGCCCCTGATACCAGGGCGTGCTCTGGTAGTTGTTGAAGAGCGTATCCACGCCGGGCGGGAGGACTTCAGACAGCTTGATCGATCCGGACGTACCGCTCTTCAACGATTGAAACATCGTACCGATCCAGAACGTCGTGCGCATCCGTTTCTCACGTGCACCGACCCGAAACGCCTTCCCATATCGCATGCTCAAGACATTCACGGGCACCGGGGCGTCCAGCAGACTCGAGAACGCCCACTGATGGTTGTAGTCCACCACGACAAAATTGCGACGGAACCCGAATGCCCCCGTGAACCCGAGGCCGAAGTTACTGCCTTTGAACTTCGCGACGGACGTGAACGCGACCGGGGTCGCGATGTGAACGGTGGTCTGCGCCGGCCCGGTGCCGAGCATCGCGTAAACATTCAGGAACGGGAATAGCCACAGATCCACTCGCGTGTTCCAGTTCGTGATTTTCGCTTGGGCACCTGAGAACGTGATGAAATCCACGGGCTGCGGCGGGGCATTGAACCCGAGTCCGAGATTCGAAATAAGTAGGTCCTGATTGGCCGTGAAGGCGCCGATGTTGAAACCGAGCGGAGCCGGAAGATCGAAACCGCGCTCGATCGCCTTGCGGCCCCAGATCGGAAAGATCTGGTCATACGTCGCGAGGATGCTGTCGCGTTCGGCCTGAGTGAGCGCGAGATCGGGATTTTGCGCAGTGACGCGCAACGGCAGGAGCAGCGCACCCACGACCGAGCCAATCAGGATACGGTTCATGGTTTGGTGTTTGATGGGGTCGTTTGTGAAGGTCCGCCGATGGGCAACCCGAACCCGATGCTGAGGCCGTCGTTCGTCCCCGGTGAGTCAGACAGTGCGTCACCGAACGCGTGGTACCAGGCCAGGCGAATCCGCATGCTGTGCAGCCCCAGGCCGGGTGCCAGCGCGAATTCGCCCAGGACATTCACGCCGGCGTCCCAGCGGTTGACGCGCGACCAGAGGCTTTGCGCGTACGACAGATCGTCGCTTCGGGCGAGGGTGCCGATGTAGTGGTCCTCGGCCTTGACCACATAACCGAGCTGAGGCCCGACTCCCAGGTTGAACCGACCGGCTTTGACCTTGAGCAGCAATGGAACGGTGATGTAGCCGAGGGTCCTCGTCACCGATACATCGCTCGCGGCGGCGAATGCGCTGTCCACGTCGGGCTGGCCCGTGGGCACGAACGGCAGCGCGCGCGCGCCCGCGGGGGACTTGAACGTGAATTCTGGCTGGATCGACAGCCGGCTATTGAGCTTGACCTCGAGAAACCCGCCGAGGTCCCACGACCTCAGTCGCTCAGCGCCGGAGTGGCCGGAGAGTGTGGACCAGACCACGTCGAACTTGATCCCCCCTTGCACGTTTTCGGACGCGAATTTGTCGCCGAACAGGAGCACCAGCAGAGCTTGGCCCCGGCCGACCTCGAACGGCAACACAAACATGACCGCCAGCAGCCAGGCCGCGCGATGTGGGCGGCGAATCATTATGGGCTGCGCGGCTTCAGTCGAACGGCCCGATGTGAAACACCATGCTGACGAGGGCGCCGAGCCCGATCAAAAACAGCAGGAGCGCGCTGATCAGCACGAGCGACGGTGGTAAGCCGCTCCGACCGTGGATCAAGCCGTCCGCGGTCATTTCGCTGCGCGTCGTGCGCAGATTCACCAAGAAGCGAACGTGCGAAAACGTGCCGAGGGCAAGCATCACGATGCCCACCAGCACCAGCATCGATCCGAAGGTTCGCGCCGCGTGCTGGCCTCCCAGGAGCGTCCCAGACTGCGTGAGCCTGGTGAACAGCTGGTGAATCGTGAAGCCAAAGACGATCAGCGAGAGCGCTGTGCGGATTACGGACATCAGCGTGCGATCTGCGCTCATCCTCGTCCGCTGGAAGGACATGCCGGTCCGGCGGGAGGCCAGCTCGGTGGAAATGCGCGTCGAGTCTGACGTTGCGGTGACCCGAGGCTGCGAAATGTCTGGTCTCATGGGGCGGGTTAGCGCTGCGGGCGCTGTGCGGCTGCCATGACGCGGTTGATCGCTTCGAGCAGCGCGCTCTCCTCGAACGGCTTGCGCAGGAAGGCGTATCCCTTGGCTTCGACGCGCTCGCGCGTCGCTGCATCGTCGTGCGCGGTGATGAAGACGATCGGAAAGCGCACACCCGCGTCGGCCAGGTATGCTTCGAGATCGAACCCGCTCATCCCCTCGAAGTGGACATCGAGGACGAGGCAGTTGAGCGACCAGGACGGATGCGTCTGGAGGAACTGCTCCGTCGAGGGGAAGGAGACGACGCGCAATCCCGAGGCGCGGAGCAGTCGTCCCAACGACTTCAGGACGGACGGATCGTCGTCGATGACGCCGATCAAGGGCGCTGTTGAGGGCGTCGTTTGCAGATGACGGTCCTGGATGAAGGCCCCATCCACGCGCGGAGGCGCGTGAATGGGGCCCACATTACCGTCCCAGCAACCGGCTGCGTATGTGACCTTAGGTCAACGCCATTCCACGCGCTTCGCTCGTTCGGCCGGCAGCGGGCGGCACACCCAGCCGGTCCGCCATCCGAACGAGATCGGCAACCGAGCCAGCCTCCATCTTCTTCATGATGCGCGCGCGGTGCACCTTGATTGTCCGCTCGCATGTGCCCAGCCGACCCGCGATCTGCTTATTCAGCATGCCGGTGACAACGAGCGAGAAGACCTGGTTTTCCCGCGGTGTCAGCCGACCCTGGCGGGTCTTGAGGACCCCCATCAGCGCGTCCACCCGCGCCATCTCGGCATCGAGCGTGAGCCCGCGCTCCACGGCGGCCAGCAACTCCTCTTCATCGATCGGCTTCGTGAGAAAGTCGATCGCGCCGATCTTCATCGCGCGGACACTGGAAGCGACATCCCCGAATCCCGTCGAGAAGATGATCGGGATGTTCACGCCGGAGCTGCGTAACGACATCTGGAGATCCAATCCGCTGACGCCGGGCATGCGAATGTCGAGGATCAGACACTGCGGGCCGTCGGCCGGCGCGGCGGGGCGCGCCAAAAACTCCCGCGCGGACTCGAAGGTCTGCACCCGGTACCCGACCGCGCTCAGCAGGCGGTCGAGTGACTTCCGCACGGACGCGTCGTCGTCCACGACAAAGACATGCGCGCCGGGGAACGCCGGAGAGGGTGGCTCCTCTTTCCGGCGCGCCACGAGAGGCGCCGTCAGGGATCGCGGAATCGACCGGACAGTGCTGCTCTGCCTCATGACGTCTCCTTTCCCGGGGCGATAGGAAGTGCGACGTGGAACGTCGCCCCGGCGTCGGAATTGTTGGTCGCCCAGATGCGACCGCCGTGACTCTCGATGATCGACCGCGTGATCGAGAGACCCATCCCCAGCCCATCGTGCTTGGTGGTAAAAAACTGCTCGAACAGGTGTTCGAAGTTCTCCGGGCGGATGCCTTTGCCGGCGTCCCGCACGGAGATCACGCAGCGTCCGTCGTCGCCTGCCCGCGTGCGAATGATCATTCGGCGATCGAGCGTCGTCGTTTCGGCCATCGCCTCAGAGGCATTCATGATCAGGTTGAGCAGGACTTGTTGCAGCTGCACGAGGTCGCAACGCACCTTGGGCAGCTGCGCGTCGAGGTCCAGAACCAGCGTCACGCGCCGCAACAGGAAGTCCCCGTGGAGCATGCGGGTGACGTCGCGTACGACCTCATTGAGATCGAGCAGCACGAGCTGGACTTCGTGATGGTGGAGCAACGCGCGCATCGCGTGGATCAGTTCCCCGGCGCGACGGTCGTCGGCATCGATATCGTCGATGATCGAGCGGATCTCGTCGATCTGCGGGTTCGGGGCCGCGAGAAAGCGCCGCGCCGCCTGGGCGTTTGCGAGAATCGCCGAGAGCGGCTGATTGAGCTCATGCGCCAGCGAGAGGGCGAACCCCCCCAACGTGCGCACGCGCGCAAACCGGGCGATCTCGTTCTCACGGTGCGGATCGAACACCATCGGGGGATGGCCGGCGGGTTTGGCGGCACCACCGTTTGTCGGGTGGGAGACGGTGGCCGCAGCCTCGCGCGCCCCTGCGCCGCCCCCCCCGCCCCCTGACACCGCGCGCGCGAGTATCGCCCCAACGAACTCGAGTCGCTCGACCAACGTGACCGGCCAGGACCGTTCCCGACTGGTCCCCAGCGCCAACGCGCCCAGCACGGCGCCGTTATGTCGCAGGGGGACCAGCACGGCCGATTCGACACCGTTGCGCCGAAACGCCGGACGGTCGCTCGCCAGCGGGGGAGGCAGGACCTCGAGGCTCGCGAACCGGACGACTTCGCCGCGCGCCACGAGCGCCGTCAGCGCCGGAAAGTCGGTGGTGGGATAGACGGACGCGCTGCCCCACGCGGTGCCCAGCCCGAGCGGCAGCACGCCGTGACGGCCGTTCGCAGCGGGAAGCAGGCTGACGCGATCGACTTCGAGGCAGGAGCCGAGACGCTGCAGCCAACGCGTGACGAACGGCAACCGCTCGGCTGCGCCGAGCATGTTGAGACTCGACGAGAGCTCGGTGACAAGAATCTCGAAATCCAGCCGCTGCTGCAACGCCCGCTCGGTGCGACGCTGGCGCCGCCGCTCGAGCACGAGCCAGGCGATCAACAGCGCCTGCGCCGCTACGACAATGGCTTCGAGGATGGTAGCACGACTGGGAGAAGCGGTCGCCTGTGTGAACGCATGATGACCTTCACTACTGGAGGTGGTGAGCATCCATACCGCAGTTCGAACCAACCAATGCATCGGTGGCATAGGCGCGGATTCTACGGTTGCCCGTATAGTCTGTGAGATGGAGCCTATTTCCCTTTAGGTCAATAGGGAGTTTCCCGCAGGAAACTGCGAGGTTGTATGACGTTTGGTTGTTCAGATTTGGCAAGCTTTTCGGTTGGCCAAAGGTCTAATAGCTCGCCCCCACGAAGCGGTCGATGATACCCAATCAAACCCGGGAGAGGATTGTTATGCGGATGAACTCTGGTGCTCTGCGTCTCTGTGTCGGTGCGCTGTGTGTCCTCCTGTGGACGGGGTGCTACCCCGGCGAAATCGATTCAGCCTCGCAGACCGACGTTGTACTCACCTTCCACGCCCCGAACGCCAATTTCACGGTCAACAACACACTGGTTATGCCCGACTCGATCGTCGATATCGGCGTCATTGGTGGGAGCGGCGGCACGTTCGATCATCAATACGACGCCCAGATCCTCGCCAGAATCCAGACGAACTTCGAGTCCATGGGCTACACGTTCGTCGATACCGCCGTCGCCCAACCGGATGCGGTCGTTCTGGTCTCCGGGATCACGATCGACAATTACCAGGCGTGGGCGGGCTATCCGTGGTGGCCATACTGGGGTTGGTGGGGGTATTGGGGCACGTGGGGCTACAGTGCAGCGTCGGATCCGCAGTGGTACTACCCGTGGTCGCCGGTCGTCGTCACGAGCTACAAGTCGGGAACGATCTTCATTTCGCTGGTCGACCCCGATACTGCGGTAGCGGGAGACCCGACCACACTCTGGGCGGCTGCACTCAATGGCATGCTCGAAGGCACGAACACCGAGATTCTCACGCGCATCAACAACAACATCACCCAAGCGTTCGTCCAGTCTCCTTATCTTCGGACGTCCCCATGAGGCCGACCATGCGTACGCGGATTGTCATCGCTGCACTGGCATTGCTGCTCCTGCCCGGCGTCGTGGTCGCGCAGGGGCGGAGCAAGTGGTTCGGTTTGACGTGGAGCATGGCGTCGCCGCTGCAGAACAGCAAGGAGTTCGTGAGCGACTACAGCTTCCGGGGCCTCGGCCTCGAGTGGCGGCAGTTGCGTGGCACCACTTCATTCGGGCTGCACCTCGGATGGAATGCCATGAACCAGGAAAGTTTCACCACTCAAAGCGCGGATCAAGCCGACCTGACCGGGTACCAGTTCCGCTACATCAACGCCTACTCCATTTTGCTGAGCGGCCACAAGTATCTGGGTGAGGCAGGCAGTGCGCGTCCCTTCCTCGGCGTCAAGGCCGGGACCTACTACATCGACCGGCGGATCGACGTCGGTCTATGGCGGATCACCGACAACAACTGGCATATCGGTGTCGCGCCGGAGCTCGGCTTCGCGATTCCGATGGCCGGCAACCTGCAGTACGAGTCGTTCTACACCGCGGTCCGTTACAACTACGCTCTTGCGGCCGGCGATGCACCGTATCAGAGCTGGCTCAGTGTGGACGTCGGGTTCGCGGTTCGCAGATAACCAGACGCACGCCGTGGCGGCGCTCCCTACCTGCGGACTTCAGGGAGCGCCGACACCACCTTCAGCTCGATCACACGATTCAAGAACCCGTCCACCTGGAAGAAGTGCGCCACGGTTTTTCCGGGGAGCTTCTTGGACATCGCCTTGTACGTGGATCGATTCAACTTCACACGCTGCTCGTCGATGTCGAAGGCTCGTTGCACGAACTCGCGCGCCCTGGCGTCGCTGAGCGTGTCGTAGGCGGCGACGTAATCGCGCACGAGTTTCAGCCGCTCATCCCATAGCTTTGCCGTTTCGGCCTCGAATTCCCGATACAGCGGCCAGAACACCTGCGATTCGGAATCGGGGAGCGCGAGCGCGCGGCCGATGATCGTGGCCTTGTTCGCGCGCACATCGCTCCGCACGAGCGCGATCGCGTTCTCCAGTGAGGTATCCGGCGCCTGGGCCTGCAAGGCAGCGACGAGGAGTAGACTGGCCAGCATGGAGTGCTCCTTCTGTGAGCGTTAGTACGCTTCGGTAAAGTTGAAGTAGACGCCAGTCGAGTGGCGCCCGACGCCGATGTCGATCCGCACGTTCGAGCGTGGCTGCAGCTCGAAGCGGTATCCCACACCACCGTTGGGGATAATGCCGCGGAGATGCCGGACGTCCGCGCCCAGCCACCCGGCTCCGGTCCAGACGACGAACCCGTGGCGGGAAAGCTTGCCGTTGCTGCGCACGAACATCTGCCTGTATTCGACGAGCCCGATCAACGTCGCCCGGTCTCGAAATCGCCCTTCGACGTAACCACGCAGGTCATAGCCAGTCCCCACGAGCGACAGCTCGGTCCAGGGGATGTCGTGCGCGCCGATGCGGGATTTGACCTGCCAGGCCAGTGTGCGGCCATCGCGGCCGAGCGGGCGGTAGTGTCGATAATCGAGCAGGTACGTCTGATAGGAGTGCTCCCCGCCCATGAAGCCGCCGAACGACATCGCCGTGAGTGCCGCATACGTCCCCTTCCAGGCGTTGGCAGCGACATCGCGGCTGTCGTACTGCACCACGCCGCCGATACCGTTGTTCTTGATGTCGTTCCCATGCAGCTGGTAGTCGGGGTCCGCAGCCATCGTGGAATTCACGTCCGTCGCAATGGTGCGATTCCATTCCACCGCGCCGCCGATGAGAAGGTTCTTCGCGACGCCCCAAACGACGCGCGGGGCGAGCTTGAACCATTGGCGGTGGTAGTGCGTCGTCCCGTCGCCGTTCCACGGATCGATCCCGGCGTCGTAACCCACGCCCCAGTAGTTGTCGTCCATGTCCTTATACGCGACGTCCGCATTGATGCGCAGCTTGTCCTCTTTCCAGAACGACGAGAGCGACGTGCTAAAGTTGATCGCTCCGATCGTCGAGTACGAGATCGTCGACGACAAGGTCGAGCGCTGCACGCGGAGGGGATTCCGCCCTGTTTTCCACGACACCAGGACCCCGCCTGCGATCAGAAACTCCATCTCGGGGTTGTAGGCCGGGGCGAGCAACGGCGTGAAGCGAAACCGGCCGCTGTCGGGTGGCGAAACGGACGGCGGACTGCTGTCGACTCGGAACGGCTCTTGGATAGCCGTGAGCGCGACGAGCGGAACGAGGAGAAAAAGCACGGAGAAGTCTCGCGCTCCTCAGCTCAGCCCGTCATTCCCGTTGCGACGCAAGACCAGGTGGAATGTGGCCCCGCGCTCGGCGTTGTTGACGGCCCACAAGCGGCCGCCGTGGGCCGCGACGATCGTGCGGCAGATGGCGAGTCCGAGTCCCAGGCCATGGCGCTTCGAGGTGAAGAACGGCTCGAAGACCCGCTCTTCGTTGCCCTCCGCAATGCCCGTGCCCTGATCGGTGACCGAGATGCGTACGGCGCCGAGCGTGCCGCTGGTCGCGATGGAAACGCTGCGGCCGTCGCGCGATTGGTCGGCCATCGCGTCGCAGGCGTTGAAGAGCAGATTCAGCAGGACCTGCTGGATCTGGATCCGGTCGCCGGGGACCCGCGGCAGCGCGGGCGCCAGCGTCGTGTGGACCAGCACCTCGCGCCGAATCAGCTCGCTGTGGAGCAGCTGGAGGACCTCGTGGACCACCTCGTTCACGTCGAGCGGATGGAGCTGGAGCTCGCCGCGCTTGAGCAGCGCCTGCATGCGGCGGATCACTTCCCCCGCGCGCCGGTCGTCGGCCACGATGTCCTCGAGAATGGCGCGCACTTCGGCCACGTCGGGCGGTTTGCGCGCCATCAATCGCTGGCCCGCCCGGGCGTTCGACATGATCGCGGCCAGCGGCTGGTTCAGCTCGTGCGCGAACGTCGCCGACAGCTCGCCCAGCAACGCGACGCGGCTGAGGTGTGCCAGCTCGGTGCGCTGCGTTTGCAGCTCCATTTCCGCCCGCCGCCGTTCGGTGATATCGCGAACGACGACCAGCACGCAGGGCTCATCCATCATGACGACCGTCTGCGAGGTCACCACCGCCCGGAACACTTTCCCGCGCCGGCTGCGGAGCAGCACTTCGGTCTCATCAGTGCTTTGTGACGACAGCCGCGCATTGAAGCGCTCCGCCTCGGCGCCGTGGAGAAAGAGGCGCAGCTCGGCGGCCGAATGCCCTACGGCCTCGCCATGCGCGTACCCGAACATTTTCTCCCACTGCGCGTTCACGTCGACGATGCGGCCGTCGCTGCGATGCGCGATCAACAACGCGTCGGGACTCGAGCGAAATGCCACGGCGAACCGCTCCTCCGAACGGCGCAGCGCGTGCTCGCTGTGTCGCCGTTCGGCGATCACACCGCCGAGCGTCAACAGCGGAACCGACGTCACGATCAGGAACAACTGCACGGCCACGGCGTTGGCGGTCTCCGTGCCGGTGTCGAACGGCCGGTTGCCATGCACCGTAGCCCAGACAGCGAAGAGCGACAGGACCAGGACGCCGGCGCTCGCGCCGCCCGGCCCGAACCGCACCGCGGCCCACAGCAGGAACGGAAGCGGCGCATACAACACCGCAATCGACGCATTGGACGTCGTGATGAGACCGGTGAAGATGATCATGCAGACGGCGAGCAGGCCGACGCTCAGCAGCCCGGCCTCAAGGTAGCGGCGCGGCGGCCCCCCCCCGTCCCGTCGGAAGCCGGCGGTGGTCGACTCGACGATGATGGGCACCAGCGCGATCGTGGCCAGGGCATTCGACAGGAACCGGGTGCGGAAGACTTCCCAGTAGCCCGCCGACACAAAGCGGTTCCAAACCACGAACGCCGCGTCGATGAACGAAGACAGGAACGGACCGAGAAAGACGCCGATGGCGAGAAAGACGACCACGCGGCGGAAGGTGTCGAGGCGAGGATTGCGCTCGAAAACACGCATCACGCCCGCGCCAATGAGCGCCTCCGCGCAATTGCTGATGAACCAGCTCAACGCCATCGGGAGCGGAATGCCGTGCGACAGTTCCCCAACCAGGTGGGCCGGTAGCGCCGCCAACAGCACGAGCCACCACGCCCGCGTCGGGGTGAGCAACAATGCGGCGAGGAGGATGGCGTTGGGAGGCCACAGGGTCGACACTCCGTACGTCGGCATCGTCAACGCCAGACCGACGCGCGCGCCGACGTAGTAGGCGACCGCGACAATCGCCATCACCCGCAGCGTACGCGCGCGCGTCCACCCGGGCACGTCGAACGCGAAAGCCATCGATCCTAGCATGGAGAGGGCCGTTCCGTTTGGCCAGTCCTCATAGCACTTTAGGACAACGATCGCCGCCGTCCGGTGCGCGTGCGATGGAACGAAGGGGCAACTTGCTGGTTCTCTCACGCCGGTCGATTCTCCGCAGCGTGACACGCACTCTTTCACAAAGGACGGCCGCCGTGCTTCGTACTTCACCCCGTGTTGCCGCAGTCGCCATCGTGGTCACGTTAGCCGTGGGTGCTGCGGGCACCGCGGTTGCGCAAAAGAAGGTGTCGCTGTTTGCCATTGGCGGCTACTACATCGCGAGCGATCTGTACGTCGGAGTCGGAACCGGAGGCAACGCGGGCAACAAGGTGAAGGTCGATGATTCTCCCACCTTCGGCGGACGACTCGTCGTCATGCCGCAGCCGCGCTTTGGCTTCGAGATCGGTTACGCGCGCGCCGACTCCAAAATCCATGGCGGAGCCCTCACGGACCCCAAGGAGGGCAATGTCACACTGGACCAAATCGACGTCAGCGGTCTCTACTACGGATACGAAGGAGCCGGCCGCGGCTATGTGAGCATCGGCTTGGGCACAACGGGCTTCACGCCGCACATCGAGGGGAGGGACGGATCATCGCAGTGGCGCTTTGCCTGGAACGTAGGCGCCGGGTTCAT
>Ga0075428_100004914_pt1 | contig 14849 bp, 12 predicted proteins | sample RhiMetdeltSRZDD2_FD_75291 | JGI IMG/M metagenome (GOLD analysis project Ga0075428, IMG submission 75291) | Populus rhizosphere microbial communities from Tennessee, USA - Rhizosphere MetaG P. deltoides SRZDD2 | ecosystem: Host-associated > Plants > Roots > Rhizosphere > Soil | place: USA... | reverse complement strand
CACGGGCGCTTCTTCTGCTGCGCCCATTGCGCCGAGCAGGAGAACGTCCCGCAGATGACCGAGGGGGTCGGTTAGCCCGTTCGCCGATCCCCCACCCGCGTTCTCAGCGGCGCCGCTCGAAGGCGGCCGCCGTCACGGCAGCCGCCAGTCGAGAAAGCAAGCTGCGCTGTCGGCGCTCGCGCAGCAGGCGCTTGCAAAGCGCGGCGATGCCGACGCCTGCTCCGAGCGCGATCAATGCCATGGTGCGCCGACTCTCTCGGCCGAGCCGCGGGCGGCTGGTGTCGGAGCGAGGCGAACGGCTCACGCGGCGCACCGGCTTCGTACGACCGCGATGGACGGACTTGCTCATGGAACCCCCGCTCTCCGCCTGCGGGCCATCGCGGCCGCGGCGAGAAAGCCGATGACGATGCCGGCCATCCAGGCCGACACTCTCGGCCGTTCACTGGCTAGATGACCGAGCTCGTGCCGAGCCTCGAACTCGATCGCCGAAGCTCCGCCCTCATCGGCCAGCGAGGCAGCGCGCTCCTGGTCGAGGCGACCCAGGCCCGCTTCGCGCTCCTGGACGGTGCCGCTCATCGCGCGGCTCCTGGCCGCGGCACCGGCGGATCGTGGGCCGGATCAGGGATGGTCTTCGGCGGCGCCGGGTCCGGCGGCCGCGGCGCTGGCGACGGGCTCGGGTCAGGATGAGGCTCAGGGAACCTCACCGGGCTGGGAAACGGGAGCGGTGGGTTCGCGGCTCTCGAGCGGAAGCGCGTCGTGCTTCGGCGATTCACTCCTCTTCCTGGCTTCCAGGCGCGCGCCCGGGCTCCGACGTGTCGTCCCAATCGCGATCGGGCCTTGGCATGTCCTCCGGCTGACTGCGCTGCCGGGCACCTGGCTGATCCGAGCGCTCATCGTCATGACGTGGCTGAGGGCTGCGGTCCGGATAGTTCTCTTCCTCGGCCGGACGCTTCTTCTTCGAGCTCTTCTTCATGGCTTCGGCCTCCCGAACCTCCCAGATAGTCGAGCAAGGCCAATGCCAGTCCTCCCGACGGCGCCAAACGCGAAGGCGGTCAGCGCCTTACCGCGCCACGAGGTGAGCCGGAGGTGTTCACTCGGCGCGCTTTCTACAACCTGCCGCTCCTACGGCAAGTGTGGCGTGGCTCAGCTCTTGCACCAATCGTTCTCCGGCTGGCTCGATGTTTACGCCGGTCAAGGAGCGACCGATGCGTACGCTGCTACGTCTCGTGCTACTCGTCGTCGTGATCGCCGCGGTGGTCTTGCTGCTCCAGCGGCGGGACTTCAAACGGGCCTCGCTGGAAGCCAAGGGCGAAGTCGGCTCGGCGGTCAAGGAGGCGAAGAAGGCCGTCGAGGATCTCGACACTCGATCGATCGTCGAAGACCTGAAGCGCACCGGCCAGGTGGTCCGCCGCAAGACGGCCAAGGCGGTCGACAAGGCGACGGAGGCGGCCGACAAGGTCGCCGAGGCGACCGAGGACGCGCGAACGACTGCGTCCATCAAGGCGAAGCTGGCGATGGACCCCGAGCTCTCCGCTCTCGACATCAGCGTGGACACCACGGACGGCCGTGTGACGCTCGCCGGTCGCGTCGACTCCCCCGAGCACGTGGCTCGAGCGCTGCGGCTGGCCCTCGAGCCCGACAACGTGCATGAGGTCATCTCGACCATCCAAGTTCGCGAGCAGGAGCCCGCGAAGAAGGTCACGCTGATCCCCTAGCTGCCAGGGGTTCAGGGCACGATTGTCCGGCTCACCGAAGGCGCGTCCCTCGCCGGCATGTCCCTTGCTCAGATGGTCTTCGGTCGCCAGCCAACCTCGAGGAAACCACTGATCGGCGACTGGATTCATTCGGAGCAAGGAGGGAGATCATGGGTGTGAGCGCGCAACAGTGCCTGACCATCGCAGCCTTGGCGTGGCTCGCGACGGGAGTGACCGCGCAGGAGCCGGGGCAACCGACGTCGAAGGAGAAGACGTCGATCGAGACCAAGGCTCAGCTGACGGCCGAGCTGGTGGACGCCGAGAAGAATGGAGCCCGCGGCGCGGCGACGGTCGCGGTGAAGGTGATGGGCCTCAATCTCACCGACCCTGCGTCGGTGAAGGAGGTTCCGAAGGCGGGGCAGGGCCACCTTCACTACCAGCTGGACGACGGCCCGGTGGTCGCGACGACCGCGCCGAAGCTCAGCTTCCACGGCCTCAAGCCCGGCGAGCATCGTGTGGTCGTGATGCTGGCGGGGAACGATCACCATCCCCTGGGGCCGGAGCAGACCCTCAGCGTGCGGGTGACACAGGCGGGCCACTAGGCGGAATGGAGCTGCCGGCCGCGCTGGAGTGGGTCTTGCACACGTGACGGCCCTGGAGGATCCATATGAGACTGTTGGGCGTGTTGTTGCTCATCCTCGGCATTCTCGGCGTCGCGGCCGGCGGCTTCAGCTACAAGAAGGAAAAGGGCGATGCCAAGATCGGCCCCGTCGAGATCGAGTTGACGGAGAAGAAGCGGGTCGACGTACCGCTCTGGGCTGGCATCGCCGCGATCGTTGCGGGCGGCGTACTGCTCATCCGCAAGCCGTAGAGTCAGCGCCCGAGCAGGATCGCGATCCCCGCGGCAAGCGCCAGGAGCCCCATGAGCGCCGTGAGGCCCACGAAGCTCAGGTTCAGCAAAGTCACGAACCCGGACATGACCAGCCAAATGCCGAGCAGCAACATTCCGGTGTTCCTCACCATCCTCATGGCTCCGCTCCCTTCCTCGTCCGCCGCGGCCGCCGCGGAAAGTGAGAAAGACCTTAGCAAGACGCGGACCGGGCGGCTAGTGCGTTTGTAGATTCTGCTGACCCTCGCGATCGCACCATCGCGAAGTCCTTTGCAACGCCGGGTCACGCTGGCATGGTCGTTGCTCCTTCGTTCATGGAACGAGTCGCGTCTCGACTGACGTTTCGAATAATCCAGCGTCGCCGTCTGGGCGCGATGAAGGAGATAATAATGAACGAGGATGTCCTGAAGGGGCAGTGGAACCAGCTCAAGGGCCAGCTGCGGAAGCAGTGGGGCCGCCTCACGGACGACGACATCGACCAGATCAAGGGTCAGCGCGACATCCTGCTCGGCAAGCTGCAGGAGTACTACGGGAAGGACCGCGAGCAGAACGAGCGCGAATTGGAACGCTGGCTCGAAGGCTATCGGGAGGGCGCCCGGACTCGCGCCTGAAACCGCCCGAAGGCACTTCGACCCTGCGCTTTCCGTCGCCCTGACCGCTCCGAGCCAGCTGGCTCGGCCGCCGTCCCCGCGCCCCGCGGGCATCGCCTCTGAGATGATGGCCACTTCGAAGTCGTGTCCACCGAAAGAACGGAGGCTGGAATCCTGAACGCGGGCGTGCTCCTGAGCGTTGAGAAGCTGGAGGAGCGGGCGCGCTCGCTCGCAGCCTCCCACGTGGTGGTGCGCCGCCATTTCGTGAGCCGGGTCCACCTGCGCCGGCTGGAGCGGAATGTCGAGCGCCTTCGGGAGGCCTATCGCTGGATCGCGGAGGACGTGCACGAGGGCCACGCGATCCCGCCGGCGGCGGAGTGGCTGCTCGACAACTTCCACCTGATCGAATCCGAGGCGCGCAACGTTCAGCGCGACCTGCCGCCGCGCTACTACCGCCTCCTGCCGCGCCTGGCTGGTAGCGCGCAACGCTCCCGGGTCGAGGCGCTGGCGGAGGACCTGCTGGCGCACAGCGACGCGCGCCTGGCCGCCGATCGGCTGACGCGCTTCCTGGCCTCCTACCAGCATACGGCCCCGCTCGCGATCGGCGAGCTGTGGGCATGCCCCAGCGCACTCAAGCTGGCGCTGGTCGAGGCGCTGCGCCGCTCGGCGGACCGCCTGGTGACGGCGCGTCTGGCGCGCGCCCGCGCCGCCGAGCTCTTCGCGCGGCTGGACGCCGGAGCCGCCCTTCCGAGAGTTCTCGGCGAGCCCCTCAACGCGCCATTCGTCGTGCACCTGGTTCAACACATGCGGGAGTACGGCGAGCGCGCCTCGCCGTTGCGCCTTCAGCTCGAGGAGCGACTGGCGGCTCAGGGCCTGACGGTCGAGGATCAGATCCGTGGCGAGACGCAGCAGCAGGCGCGCGAGCAGGTGTCGGTGGCCAACGCGGTCACCAGCTTGCGCTTGACCGCGACGCTCGACTGGTCGGCGCTGGTCGAGCGCGTGAGCCTGGTGGAGCAGGTGCTACAGCGCGATCCAGCCGGGGTGTACGGACGCATGGACTTCCTGAGCCGCGACAGGTACCGGCGCTCCGTCGAGGACCTCGCGGAGCCGACCGGCGAGAGCCAGCAGCGCGTCGCCCTCGCGGCCATCGAGCGCGCGCGACAAGCGGTCGAGGCGGATGCGGGCGACGACCGGCCGCACCACGTCGGCCATTTCCTGATCGGACGCGGGCGCGCCGACTTCGAGAGGCATCTCGGCGTTCGGCCGCGGCTGAGTCGACGCGCGCGACGCTTCGGATTCCGCCATGCCACCGGGCTCTATCTCGGTGGCATCGCGGGCCTGACGCTCGCGGGCGCGGGCCTGGCGGCGTCCGCGGCTCGCTTCGCGGGCGGCGACGCCGGGCTCGTCGCCGTCGCGGCGGCGCTGGCCTTGCTGCCCGCCTCGGAAGTGGCGACCGTCTTGGTCCAGCGCATCGCGGCGCTGCTCGTATCGCCCCGCCGCCTGCCTCGGCTGGACCCGCAGGCGGTTGTTCCACTGGGCGCGCGGACGATGGTGGTCGTGCCGACGATCCTCGACAGCGTCGAGCGCGCCCGGGAGATCGTCGAGCACCTCGAGGTGCAGGCGCTCGGGAACCTGGATCCACAAGTCCACTTCGCCATCCTGAGCGACCTGCCCGACTCGGAGGAGCCGGAGCGTCCGGAGGACGGGTCGATCCTGGCCGCGGCTCGCGCCGGCATCGAGGAGCTGAACCGCCGTCACGGCGATGCGGCCCGCTTCTTCCTGTTCCATCGCGAGCGCCGATGGAACCCGCAGGAAGAGCTGTACATGGGCTGGGAGCGGAAGCGCGGCAAGATCGAGGAGTTCACGCGCCTGCTGCGCGGCGCCGCCGACACGAGCTACGTCCTGCAGGTCGGTGAGCTCTCGGTCCTGCCGCACGTCCGCTATTGCCTGACGCTCGACAGCGACACCCGGCTGCCGCGCGAGGTGGGCTGCCAGCTCGTGGGCATCCTGTCGCATCCCCTGAACCGGCCACGCTTCGAGCCGCGGCTGGGGCGCGTCACCGAGGGCTACGCCATCCTGCAGCCACGGGTGAGCGTCACGCTCGCCAGCGCCGCCGGCTCGCTGTTCGCGCGCGCCTACTCTGGCCACACCGGGGTGGATCCCTACACGACCGCCGTGTCGGACGTCTACCAGGACCTGTTCGGCGAGGGGATCTTCACCGGCAAGGGGCTGTTCGACGTCGACGCGTTCGCCGCCGCGCTCGAAGGGCGCGTGCCGGAGAACGCGCTTTTGTCCCATGACCTCTTCGAGGGACTGTTCGCGCGCGCGGCGCTCGTATCCGACCTCGAGCTCGTGGACGACTACCCACCGACCGTGCTGGCCCACGCGCGCCGGCAGCACCGTTGGGTGCGTGGAGACTGGCAGATCCTGCTCTGGCTGCTGCCCTGGGTCCCGGCGCGGGAGGGCTGGGCGCGCAACCGGCTGCCCGCCATCTCGCGTTACAAGATCTTCGACAACCTGCGGCGCAGCCTGGTGGCTCCGGGCCTGCTGGCCCTGCTGGCGGCCGCCTGGAGCGCGCTCCCCGGCCCGCCGCTCGCGTGGACCGCGGCGGCGCTCACGGTGATCGCGATGCCGGCCGTGGTCGAGGCGCTCCGGACGCTGCGCGGGCCGCGCGCGCACCAGACGCTCGCGAGCTTCCTGCGCGGCTCGTGGGAGGAGTTCCGCACCGCCCTGGCGCGGGCGGCGGTCGACCTGGCTCTGCTTGCGTACCGCGCCTGGGAGATGCTCCACGCCATCGTGCTCACCCTGGTGCGGATGTTGATCACGCAGCGCCGGCTGCTCGAATGGGAGACCGCGGCCACCGCCTCCGCGCGGGCGGCCGGGCTCATGGGCGAGAAAGGCCTGCATCTGTTCGTCGTCGAGATGGCAGCGAGCCCGTTCACCGCGCTGCTCCTGCTGCCGCTGGTGGCGATCCTGCGGCCGAGCGCGCTGCCCGTCGCAGCGCCGTTCCTCGCGCTCTGGCTGGCGGCCCCGGCCATTGCGTACCTGCTGAGCCGGCCGGTCGAGCCGCGGCGCTTCGAGCTTCCGGAAGCGGACCGCGCGTTCCTGCTGGACATCGCACGACGCACGTGGGCGTACTTCGAGGAGGTGGGCGGCCGGGCCGAGGACTTCTACCTTCCGCCGGACAACCTGCAAGAGGAGCCTGGCCCGGTCGTCGCGCACCGCACTTCGCCCACCAACATCGGCCTGGCCCTCTCGTCCACGCTGGCCGCCCGCGAACTGGGCTTCCTCGAGACGCCGGGGCTCGTCGAGCGGCTGCGGCGAACCATCGACACGCTCGAATCGCTCGAGCGTTTCCAGGGCCACCTTCTCAACTGGTACGACACGTCGACCCTGACCCCGCTCCATCCGCGCTACGTCTCGACGGTCGATAGCGGCAACCTGGCCGCCTCCCTGCTCGCGCTCGCGCAGGGCCTGCGGCGTCTCGCCGAGGCGGACCGCGGCGGGACGCGCGGCGAGCTAGGCGTCCTGGCGGACCGCGCCGAAGCGTTCGTGGAGCAGATGGACTTCCGCTTCCTGTACGACCCGCAGCGCAAGCTGTTCGCCATCGGCTACCGGCTGGCGGATGCCGACGGCCCGGGGCGTCTCGACTCGTCCTTCTACGACCTGCTCGCCTCCGAAGCGCGCCTCGCCAGCTTCATCGCCATCGCCAAAGGCGACGTGCCGCCCGCGCACTGGTTCGCGCTCGGACGCCCGGTCACGAGCGTCGACGGCGTGCCGACGCTGCTCTCGTGGAGCGCCACCGCCTTCGAGTACCTGATGCCGCTGCTCTTCACGAAGCGCTACCCGGAGACGCTGCTCGACCGAACCTGCCTGATGGTCGTCCGCCGCCAGCGCCGCTACGCGGAGCTGCTGGGGGTGCCCTGGGGCATCTCGGAATCGGCCTACGCCGTCACCGATCGCCTCGGGAGCTATCAGTACAAGGCCTTCGGCGTGCCCGGGCTCGGGCTCAAGCGGGGCCTGGCCGACGACCTCGTGGTCTCGCCCTACTCGACCGCGCTGGCGGCTCTCGTCGATCCGGAGGCGGGAGTCGCGAACCTGCGCCGGCTTCAGCGGGAGGGCCTGTCCGGCGAGTACGGCTTCTACGAAGCGATCGACTACACCACGCGAGCGCGGTCGGACGGGGAGCCGGACGAGCCGCGGCGGAGAACAGCGACGCGCGGGCAGGTCGTGAAGGCGTACCTCGCACATCACCAGGGCATGACGCTCGTGGCGCTCGCCAACCTGCTGAGCGACGACGTCATGGTCCGCCATTTCCACCAGGACGCGCGCGTACGGGCGACGGAGCTGCTGCTGCAGGAGCGCGTGCCGCGCGACGCGCCGGTCACGGAGCCGCGCCCCGCCGAGGCCACGCGCGCGCTGGCCGCGCCGACCGTCCTGTCGACGCGGCGCTTCCGTTCGCCGCACTCGCTCTTCCCGCATGCGCACTTCCTCTCGAACGGCTCCTACACCGTGGTGGTTACGAATGCCGGGGGCGGTGGGAGCACGCGCCGGGGACGCGTCGCCACGCGGCTGCGCCCGGACCGGACCTGCGATCCGGCCGGCCAGCATCTCTACCTGCGCGACGTCTGGAGCGGCTCGGTCTGGTCGGCTGCCTACCAGCCAACGCGGCGCGAGCCCGAGGAGTACCTCGTCAGCTTCCTGCCGGAGCGCGTGGTGTTTCGCCGGCTGGACGACGAGATCGAGACGCGCCTCGAGATCGCCGTATCGCCCGAGGACGACGTCGAAGTGCGCCGGCTCGCGCTGTCCAACCGCGGTGACCGCCCACGCGAGGTCGAGGTCACGAGCTACGTCGAGCCCGTCCTGGGCGCGGACCTCGACGACTACGCCCACCCCGCCTTCGGCAAGCTCTTCCTGCAGACGTCCTACCTGCCCGACCAAGCGGCGCTCCTTTGCCGCCGACGCCCTCGCTCCGACGACGATCCGGATCTGTATGCCGTCCACGTGCTCAGCGTGGATGGAGGGCTGCGCGGGGCGGTGGAATGGGAGACCGATCGCGCGCGTTTCCTCGGCCGGGGCCGCGCGCCAGACGACCCTCAGGCCCTGGACGGCCGACCCCTCTCCGGCGCCACCGGCACGGTGATCGATCCGGTGTTGAGCCTGCGCTACCGGGTCCGCCTGCCCGCGGGGGGCTTTGCGCGCCTGAGCTTCGCGACCGGCGTTGCCGAGAGCGCTGCCGGCGCTCATGCGCTCGCGCAGAAGTATCACGACCCCAGTGCTGCGACGCGCACCTTGACCTTGGCGTTCACCCACGCACAGGTCGCGCTGCGGCACCTGGGGCTGACGGCGGACCAGGTCCTGCTCTACGAGCGCCTCGCGTCGCGCGTGCTGTATGCCGACGCATCCCTTCGCGCCGACGCCGGAGTTCGGCAGCGCAACACGCGCGGCCAACCGGGGCTATGGGCGCATGGGATCTCCGGCGACCTGCCGATCCTGCTGCTGCGCGTGGTCGAGGAGAACGACCTGCCGCTCGTGCGCCAGGTGCTGCAGGCGCAGGACTACTGGCGGCTCAAGGGCCTCGCGGCGGACGTGGTGGTGTTGAACGAGCACCCCGTCGGCTACCGCGACGAGATGCAGGAACAGCTCGACTCGTTGGTGACCGGCGGGCCGTGGGCCGCGTGGATGGGGCGGCCCGGCGGCATCCACCTCCTGCGCAGCGACCTCGTACCGGAGGGGGACCAGGTGCTCCTCCTCTCCGTGGCGAACGCGGTGCTGTCGGGCGATCGCGGTGAACTGGCCAACCAGCTCGACCTGCCCTATCCGGAGCCGCGGTTGCCGGAGCCGCGCCCTTCGCTTCGGCGCAGCTCCGTGGACGAGCCACCGCTCGAGCTGGCCGTGCCCGAGCTCACGTTCGCCAACGGCTTCGGCGGTTTCGCCTCGGGTGGGCGCGAGTACGTGGTGGTGCTCGACGGCGATGCGCAGACGCCGCGCCCCTGGGCCAACTTCCTGGTGAACCCCGTGCTGGGCTCGGTGATCACCTCCTCGGGCGCCTCGTTCACGTGGGCCGAGAACAGCCGCGAGAACCGCCTGACGCCGTTCGCGAACGACCCGGTGACCGATCCTTCCAGCGAGCGCTTGTTCGTGCTCGACGCCGAGAGCGGCGAGTCCTGGTCGCCGTTCCCGGGCGTCGGCCCGCGGAATCCGCGCGGGGGCCGTTACGTCGTGCGTCATCGAGCCGGCGTCACGCGCTTCGAGCACGCGCGCGCGGGCCTGCATCACGAGCTGGCCGTGCTGGTCGCGGCTGGGGAGCCGGTCAAGCTGCAGCTGCTCAGGCTGCGCAATGCCGGGCCGGCGCCACGCCGCCTGCGCCTCTACTCCTACAACGAGTGGGCGCTCTGCCCGCCGCGGCCGCGCGAGCACCAGCACGTCGTCACCGAATGGGTGGAGGGCGCGATCCTCGCGAGCAACCCGTACAACGAGGAGTTTCCCGGCCGCGTTGCGTTCGCGGCCTGCAGCCGGCCGGCGCGCTCGGCCACGGGCGATCGCACGGAGTTCCTCGGACGCAACGGCGACCCGCGGCGTCCGGCCGCCCTGCGGCGCGAGCGCCTCTCCGGGAGCTTCGGCGCCGGCCTCGATCCCTGCGCGGCGCTGGAGGTCGAGCTCACGATCGGCCCGGGCGAGACTCACGAGGTCGTCTTCCTGCTGGGCCAGGGGCGCGACCGCTCCGACGTCCACTCGTTGATCGCGCGCCACGCCTCCGTCGATGCGGCACGTGACGCGCTGCGCGAGGTCGAGGAGGGCTGGGACGCGCTCCTGGGCGCGGTGCAGGTGCACACGCCCGACGACTCCTTCGATCTCATGATGAACGGCTGGCTGGTGTACCAGGCGCTGGCGTCGCGCCTGCTCGCCCGCTGCGGGTACTACCAACCAGGCGGGGCGTACGGATTCCGTGACCAGCTCCAGGACGTGATGGCGCTCGGCTTCACACGGCCCGACTTGTGGCGCGAGCACTTGCTGCGCGCAGCGGGGCGGCAGTTCGTCCAGGGTGACGTGCAGCACTGGTGGCACGAGCCGTCGGGCCGCGGCACGCGAACACGCTGCTCGGACGACCTGCTGTGGCTCCCCTACTCGGCCGCCCAGTACGTCCGCGTCACCGGAGACGACGCCGTCTGGGACGAGCCGGCGCCGTTCCTGGAGGCAGCGCCGCTCGCGCCGGGCGAGGCCGAGGCCTACGGGCTGCCCATGACCTCGGCCGAGACCGCATCGCTGTGGGAGCATTGCCTCCGCGCCATCGACCGCGGACTGACCGCAGGCCCGCATGGCCTGCCTCTCATCGGCAGCGGGGACTGGAACGACGGCATGAACCGCGTCGGCAAGGACGGCCGCGGCGAGAGCGTCTGGCTCGGTTTCTTCCTCTACGACCTGCTGCGCGCCTTCGAGCCCCTGTGCGCGTCACGCGGCGACGACGCGCGGGCCGCGCGCTATGCCACCGAGGCCCTGCGCCTCGCAGACATGCTGGAGCTGGCCTGGGACGGCGAGTGGTACCGGCGCGGATACTTCGACGACGGCACGCCGCTCGGCTCCGCCCAGAGCGAGGAGTGCCGCATCGACTCCATCGCGCAGTCGTGGTCCGTGCTGTCGGGCGCCGCGCGCGCCGGGCGGGCCGAGCGCGCGATGGACTCGGTTCGAACACACCTGGTCAGGCGCAACACGCAGCTCCTGCTCCTGTTGACGCCGCCGTTCGACCGCTCCAAGCCCGACCCCGGCTACATCCGCGGCTACGCCGCAGGCCTGCGCGAGAACGGCGGGCAGTACACCCACGCGGCCATCTGGACGGTCATGGCGCTGGCACGGAAGGGCCGCGGCGACGAGGCGATGGAGATGTTCCACCTGCTGAACCCGGCCAACCACACGCGCACGCCGGCCGACGTCGAGCGCTATGGAACCGAACCGTACGTGGTGGCGGCCGACGTTTACGCCGACCCGACGCACGCCGGGCGCGGAGGCTGGAGCTGGTACACAGGGTCGGCGGGATGGATGTACCGGGTGGGCCTCGAAAGCCTCCTCGGTCTGGAGCGGCGCGGCAGCTCCTTCTCGCTGAAGCCGTGCATTCCGTCGTCATGGAACGGCTTCGAAATCCGCTGGCGCTTCGGCCGCAGCGTCTACGAGATCACCCTCGAGAACCGTGCGCATCGCTGCGGCGGGCCGTCGGAGGCGCTGCTCGACGGCCGGCCGGTCGATGCGTCGGCGATCCCGCTGGTGGACGACGGCGGCACGCACATCGTGCGCGTCGTCCTCGTCGATCAGACCGAGGAGAGACCCGAGGCGTCGATCAGCGCAGCGATCCCGTCGCGTTAGCGCTCACGGTCGCTCCCACGGCAGCAGCGGCCTCAAGGTCACCGCGTAGGAGCGGTCGTCCACGCACACCGAGGCGGCCTGCGCTCCGGTGGGCCAGCCGGCCGCCTCGCTGGCAGGCACGGGCTGGGGCCCGGCCAGCGCGCGCTCGATCGGAACGGGGAACGACCACGAACGGCAGCCGCCGACGAGCCGGGTCTCGTGCGCTCGGAGCGCGAAGGACGCGGGTCGATACGAACGCAACGATGGATGTTGGAACGCCGCCAGGTCGGCGACCAGGGAAGCCAGCGGCTTGAGCGCCGCCGGAGCCGAGCCCGGGTCGCCCGTCGCCACGACGTCGAGCGCCTTGCCCTTCGTGACCACCAACCGATAGCGCTGGCGGCCCTCGCCGAAGGTCACGCTCGCGCCCAGCCCGGGAGTCTTGCGCACCCGGTCGAGGCGCTGGCCGATCTCCTTGAGCTCCGGCTTCTCGAGGCGGCCCGCGGCCACGTCCTGCGTGCCTCCGACATAGACGGAGCCGTCCTCCAGCAACACGAATCGCTTCGGCGCCGCCTCCACGACGAGGTCCGGAGACTCGGGCAGGGCGGCCTCGAGGCTGATGTAGACGTCCTCCGAGCGCGCGGCCGAGGCCAGCAGCAGCGTGGCCGCGGCCAGGCCGCGCCTCATCGAAGCGCCGAGAAGAAGCGGTTCCAGCGCGGCCGCCACGCCCCGAAGTCGAAGGACAGCGCCACCGCCGAGGCGCGGCCGACGATCGCCTTGCGGTCCGCGAAGCCCCAGAAGCGCGAGTCGAAGCTGTCGTCGCGATGGTCGCCCATCAGGAAGTACTTCCCGTCGGGAACCGTGACGGGCGCGAACGACGCCCCGACGCCCTCGAGGGAATCCGCCATCACGGCGTGGCTGCGGCCGTCCACGGTCTCGATGACGACCTTGCCGGCGTCGTAGCCGAGGCTGGAGGTCCGCTGGCGTTCCTCCTCAGTGAGCGGCGCGTACTCAGCCGGCTTGCCGTTCACCGACAGCCGCTGGTGCTTGGCCTCGATCACGTCGCCGGGCACCGCCACCACGCGTTTGACCAGGCGCTTGCCATCGTACGGGGACCACAGCACGACGATGTCGCCGCGGCGCGGGTCGCCCCAGTGCGCCAGGCGCAGCGTCGTGAACGGGACCTTGAGGTCGTAGGCCAGCTTGTTCACAAAAATGCGATCGCCGGGGAGGATGGTTGGCTCCATGGAGCGGCTGGGCACGTCGTTCCAGTCGGCGGCCGAGGATCGCAGGGAGCCCAGCACGATCGCGATCACCAGCAGCGGCTTGACCCACTCCCGCCAGTAGTGGTCGGCGCGGGCCCGCAAGCTCGTCTTAGCCATAGCCTTCAATTATATTCCGCGGCCCTCATCGCTTCGAAGGGGCCGCGTACAGATCGATGACCCGGCCGATGGCGCGCCTGCATACGGCGCAGAAGCCGACCTCGTCGCGGGTGAACATGATGCAGTCCGCCTGGGGACGGTAGTAGCCGGTCGCCTCGTAGTTGGCGCCCTCGAACGCGCCGACGACCCTGGCGTTCGTGCCCTTGCCCAGGTGCGCCGTCATGGTCTCGAGCTCCTCCCGGAACAGCGCGTCCATCTCGTCCTCGGGTCGGTGTTCGGCGCGGATCTTCACGCGGCGGGCCTGGAAGTCCTTCTGGAGAGCTTCGAACCTCTCCTTGTCCCAAGGCGTCGGCACCTCCACACCGTGGCTCAGGAGCTCCGCCCACTTTCCGGCCTTGGGGTCGGCAGTCGCGTTCGGCTCCCAGGGCTCGGGCCGGTCATCCTTCTTCTCGTAGGCGACGGCCGAGGTGTAGTACTCGTCGGCCAGGCCCGCGAAGTGGTGGCCGAACTCGTGCACGAAGAGGTACGGGATCCAGCGGCTGTCGGCGGGCGCGGTCGCATACAGATTGAAGATGCCGCCGCCCCCATACTTGCGGTCGTTGACCACGATCTCGACGAACTCGTACGGCGCGGCGGCCGCGATCTCGCGGAAGCGCTTGTTGTCCATCGTCAGCACGTAGCGCTCGCTGCCGAAGCTGTCGTAGGCGGCGCCCACCGGGGAGCGCCTGTACACGCCGTCCGAAGGACGCGCCACGCCCTTCTCGTCGGCGGCCACGTCGATCGCCCACACGTTGAAGTCGCCCTTGCGCTCCTTGAAGGGCGACTGGGCGAACAGCAGGTCCACCATCTTTCGCGCGTCGGCGTGCCACTTGTCCATCTCGGCCGCGGTGTAGCCGTCTCCCAGCAGCAGCACGTCCACCTTGTCCTGCGGCGGGCCGTTCTCCAGCGCGGCCCACGCCCGGGCCGTCTTCGGCGCTGCGGCGCGGTCGATGGAGGGGTCCTTGGGATCGACCACGGCCTGGAAGACCTCGCGGAAGACGTTCCGCGCGGCGCGTTTCTTGATCACGACCTGGACCTCGCCTGTGGGCTCGGGGAAGCGCAACGACTCGTGGAACGCCCGGTCCCGCTCGACGGCCTCGCCCGTCGTCTCCCATTCGCCGTAGATGCTGGCGAAGCCGCGCGAGTAGAGCACGCGGTTCGTCGCGCGGTCGATGACCTCGAAGAAGTACTTGCCGAGGTTCGTGTCGTCGATGGCGCGGTCGAGACGGCCGGGCCAGGGGCCCTCCAGGGCGAGCCCGTCCTGGGCGAATCGCTCCTCTCGCGCGTTGCCGGAATGGACGTAGTCGAAACGCAGCGTGCGTGGGCCGTCTGGCTGTGACGCGGCGAGGAGCATGGCGACGAGCAGCACGGTCTTCACCTCCTGGGGGCGGCGGCGTAGGGTAGCATCTGCCTCCATGAAGCGCCCTCTCGCTGCACACGCCGCCGCTTTCGTCCTGGTGGCTCTCCCCGCCGTCGCCGTAGAGCCAGTGCGGGCGAGCGGCGGCATGGTCGCCACGGAGAACGGCATCGCCGCCAGCGTCGGCGCCGATGTGCTCCGCGAAGGTGGCAACGCCGTCGACGCCGCCATCGCCACGGCCTTCGCGATGGCCGTGACGCACCCGAGTGCGGGCAACATCGGAGGCGGCGGGTTCCTCGTGTTCCGGTCCAAAGAGGGCGAGGCCGCAGCGTACGATTTCCGTGAGACGGCGCCCGCCGCGGCCTCGCCGACCATGTTCCTCAAGGACGGCCGCTACGACGCCGCGCTGCACCACGAGCGCCTCCTCGCGGTCGGCGTGCCCGGGACCGTGGCCGGGCTCCACATGGCGTGGAGCGAACGCGGCACGCGCCCCTGGAAGGGGCTGCTCCAGCCTGCGATCGGTCTCGCCCGTGACGGGTTCGTCGTGAGCGACGGCCTCGCGCG
>Ga0075428_100004910_pt1 | contig 14854 bp, 12 predicted proteins | sample RhiMetdeltSRZDD2_FD_75291 | JGI IMG/M metagenome (GOLD analysis project Ga0075428, IMG submission 75291) | Populus rhizosphere microbial communities from Tennessee, USA - Rhizosphere MetaG P. deltoides SRZDD2 | ecosystem: Host-associated > Plants > Roots > Rhizosphere > Soil | place: USA... | reverse complement strand
CATTGCAAATTTACTGGCCAGCACCTTGCTTAACTTACCGCCCGGAAAGGCTGCAATAATTTCCCGCCGGATAAGTCCGGTTAAACCGCGCGGCAAGCCAGGTCGAAGCATTTCATGCTTTTTGGTGTAGGCATAAATTTGGCGCATACCCGGCGTTACAATCGGATCTATCGTTTGTTGCAATAAGGTATCAGCCAGTATTCGCACCCTTTCGGGACGGCGACTGGTTGTTGACAGATCCAAAAATTCATCCAATAACTTTTGGCTTACCGCCGATAGACCGGTTTGTACGCTGTAATCTAACAAAAAACGGCGCGCTCTGGCACCGTCATTGCCCACCATAAGTTGTCCGCTACGCCGCAAATAATCGTACTGCCAGCGATCCATGGTCTCTACTAATGGCTTACCCTTGGAAAAACTGATGCCTTGCCTTGGGATATACCGAGCAAGACCAAAAAAGGCTGCCCGGTATTGTCTCACCGGCGTATCAGGCAGATGTTCATCTAGGCCACCCCATGCTTCGTGGAACGCCAGGTGCTGCGCACGCCATGACCATTGAATCCGTGAGTCACGGGCGGCCGCACCGCCAATTCCAAAAGCCATAATATCAGCCCGTCTAAAGACAGAGTGATGAAAATCAGTAAGGGTACGATCGTAGTCTTCCCCAAGTTTGGGCACGGGCGGCAGGTCGGACGAAGGGAAGAACGATAGCGGATAGTGCGTTAGTTCATCAACCGGTGCTTCTGGTTTTGGCATGCTCGTTTTTGGAACCCCGAACAACTATAAAAGTTGAACCAAAACCAAACAAGGATATTTATCACAAATCCGCTACTGGTTACTATTTACTTTTCTGGTTCGGGCTGGGCTGCTGGTGCTTCGGGGCGGGCAAAGACTTCGTCGAAGCTGCTAATTAGCACTTCGCGCGGGCGGGCGCCATCGGCGGGGCCCACGATCCCCTGCTCTTCCATTTCTTCAATTAGGCGCGCGGCGCGGCCATAACCAATCCGTAGACGACGCTGCAATAAACTGGTGCTGGCCTTGCGGCCCTCGATAACACAGCGAACAGCATCCTGGAACATGTCGTCGTCGGAACTACCACCGCCCCCGCCCATATCGGCCACCACACCGCCTTTACCATTAAGTTGCACTGGCTGGCTGATAATTTCATCGTCATACTGCGGCGGGCGCTGCATGCGGATAAAATCAGTAACTTTAGAAGTCTCTTGTTCGCTGATGTAGGCACCCTGCACACGCTTGGGCTTCGGCATGTCGGCGGTAAGCAACAGCATGTCACCCTGGCCGAGCAGCTTCTCGGAACCAATTTGGTCGATGATAGTGCGGCTGTCTACCTGGCTAGCTGTAGTAAAACTAATGCGCGCTGGCACGTTGGCTTTAATAAGCCCGGTAATAACATCGACACTGGGACGCTGCGTGGCCAACACCAAGTGAATACCAACGGCTCGCGCCTTTTGGGCAATGCGCACAACCAGCGCTTCGACGTCCCGGGCGGCCATCATCATTAGGTCGGCTAACTCGTCGATGACAATTACGATGTAGGGCATACCCTCGCCCTGTTTAACGCTGTTATATTCGACGATATTGCGCTTGCCGGCATCGGCTAGGGCTTTGTACCGGCGCTCCATTTCGGCGACCGACCATTTGAGGGCGCTAATACATTTTTCTGGCTCGGTAATAACTGGGCTGAGCAAGTGCGGGATATCGTCGTAGGGTTTTAACTCGACCTGCTTGGGGTCGACCAAAATAAGTTTAAGGTCCGATGGACTGTTGCGGTACAACAAGCTTGTCAAAATAGCATTAATCATCACCGACTTACCAGACCCAGTTTGACCAGCCACCAAAAGGTGCGGCATACGGCCAAGGTCGGCGGCGACCGCTTTACCGGCAATATCTTTACCAATAGCAAACCCCAGCGGCCCTTTTATGTCGGCCCACTCGGACGATTGGAAAATAGAGCTAAGCCGCACTGTGGCCGACTTAACATTAGGCACCTCAATACCAACCGCCTTTTTGCCTGGGATAGGCGCTTCCATGCGGATGGAGTGCGCGGCGAGGTCGAGTGCTAGGTTGTTCTCGAGCGCGGTAATTTTGGTCAATTTAACACCGGTTGGCGGTTTGAGCGTGTACTGGGTGACCCGCGGGCCAACGTTGGCGCCTTCCATGTCTACATCGATGTTAAAATTGGCAAATGTTTCTTTAATTGCGCGGGCATTGCCTTCTACATCGCCGGCATCGGCTTTATCTTGCTTTTGGTCAAGCAGCTCCATGCCGGGGAACTTCCAATCTGGGTCGCTCGCAGTAGTTAAGGCATGCTGCTCCTGTGGTGGTGCCACCTTTTCGGCGGTATGTTTAAGCATGCCGAAACGCTTGGCATGGTGCTCCACCGGCACACCTTCGTTCAATTTAAAACCATTGCCCTCGGCCTGCATTTTGAGACGTGACAGTTCGGACTCATCGCCAGGTTGCGAGCGGAATAGACTGCCCAGACCCAAAATGACTTTTAGGTTAATACCAAAGGCAAAAAACACCGCTAGCAGGGCAAAAATAAAGAACATAAGTGACGCCGGGAAGGTATCGAGTGCCTGCAATGCAACCCCACCAATAATCTCCCCAATCTTACCGCCGTACCCGCCAACCCGTACGCCGTCTTCGAGCGTAGAAAAGGCCGTAAAGAGCCATGACGACACAAACACCAATAGGCCGATCATACTTAATAATTTGCCCAGCGGAATTTGATGGTCTTCAGCCATAAACTTATGAACGCCCCAATACACCAAGGCCATTGGCAACAAATATGCTGCCCAGCCAAGCGCCGCGTAGGCGCCCTTAAACAATCCGACCGGCAAGGGCCCGCCAGTACCAAAACCGCCAAATAGCAAAAACAAAGCCAGTACACACAGCAAAATACCCCCAGCTAGCGGCCAAAATGGCGATTGTTCAACGTCTTCGTGTTTTTGCTTATGTGTTTGTTTCTTGCGTGCCATAAGGGGTATTATATCACCTTGTTAAACGCATGCTATAAAAGAGGCTTAATTGGTATTGGCAATTAGCCGTCAGGTATTGTGGCGCTCAATAACCGGGAGTAGAGCGGTTTCACCAACAGTCTGTATCGGTGAAAATTGTGTGTGTTGATGCAGAACTTCACTGCTAACTGTACGGTGGGGTCTGGCCGACACATACGGCTTGTTTACCGGTATGGTTGGAGTGTCTGCCCGATGACGCCCCCGCGCTAAGCGCCGGCCTTGCGAGATCTCGTCAAGGGCGTTTGCATAGATTTGTTCTCCAAAGGCAGCAGGGCTAGTGAATTCTTGGCGGCCGGATTGTCGATCAAGTGGTTGCATAGGATTGAATAAATTAAGAACTACTTAAACAATAGCATTTTATTGTAATATAGTCAACTAAGCCTTAGTATTGTTGCTTTATTATCAAGATTATGCTTATATAAATATATAAAAGAACCGAAAACAAACATGCGCAAACTAACCCAAGCATTCAGACAGCCCACGTCTTCGACAATAACAAGGTTCCACAGCCTTGCCAGCCAGTGGCGTACTGTCTTAACCAGAGTAAAATTGTGGTCTACGCCCCGCCACCTCTTGCTGTCACTGGGTGTGGTCGTTGGGGGCACAACGCTATTTTTTGCCGCGGCATTCTTTTTGCCAAAAAACATACACTTTTCGGTAGCAGGTGGTAATTGCGTCGTGCAGCCACTGCTGTTTCCAGGGTTAATAACACAGCAATCAAGCGAATCGTACCGTGCCGTGCCCCAGGCGAGTGTCTCCATAGGCTCGTTCGCTTTGTATTCGCACCGCACTTGTGTCGACCCCTTGCAGGCGCCCCAGGCCAATACACGCCAGGTAATCATGTTTGGTAACAGCCTACTGCGCAAAAAAATTACAATAGATACGGCTGTCTTTCCCATACTCACAAACCAAGCAGTGCTTGACCAGCCAGTCGCCCCTACCCTGCCGTTAACTCTGCAACTGAATAGCGACGACACCGTCTTTGGCTACCAACTAGCCGCCAACAAGCGAACAGTCGATTGCAAAACCAAGAATGCTACACTGAACTGCGACATAAGCAAGCTGGAGTTAGCACAGTCGGCGAGCTACCAGGCAACACTCAGCCGTAGTTTTAAAAACGGGCCCGGCACCACGCTAATTGCCCAGCAAATCACTACTGTCGAGGCTATAACCATTGCCGGCTCCAGCATTTCCGCCGGACAAACGGTGTACGATAAGCCAACTGATCTAAAACTAACCCTTAACCGCGAAGCCCTCAATTTTGAAGGCGCAAAAGTTGAACGACTAGAGGGCGATACAAAGCAGGCTTTTCCAGCTACCTTTGAACTAAACGGCGCCACAATAACTACGCGGTTTGGGGAACCGTTGCCGCGAAGCACCAGATTCGAGCTGACTATCCCCGCAATACGCGCGGCCGACGGTGGTTTTTTAGCCCAGCCGTACGTCTTGTCCTTCTCTACCTCGGGTGGGCCGAAAGTACTAGGCATTAATATTGGCACTTCCAAAGTTAACCCCGCCGGCAACATCGTGCTGACATTTGACACCAACGTACAAACCGGGCAATCGCTTGGCAATTTCATTAAGCTGGCTGTTTCGGGCAAGGAAGTCCCAGCAGCCATTACTTTGACAGGTAACAAAATAACTATAAACCCCGCGTCTGATTTTCCTATCTGCGCACCGTTAACAGTCAGGGTACTAGACGGCCTGCAAAATGAATTTGGCATTAGCGGGGGTTCGGCTTGGCAGCGTCAATCTCGGGTGACTTGCAAAGTGACATTCGGCATTGGTACTTCCGTTAAGGGCCGTAGTATTACCGCTTACAAATTTGGCAGCGGCGCGAGTAAAATCATCTTTGTGGGTGGCACCCATGGCGACGAAAAAAGCTCGGTCTACACCCTAAACAGCTTGGCCGATTATTTAGAATCTAACCCCGACAAAATCCCGGCACACCGCACAATAATTATCATTCCAAACCTCAGCCCTGATGGCTTTGCTGCCAGTACCAGGACCAACGCCAATAACGTTGACCTAAACCGCAACTTCCCTGCCAACAACTGGAAACAAGGCGTTACCATGCCAGATGATAGTTTTAATGCCAACGGTGGCGGCAGTGCGCCGCTGTCCGAGCCAGAATCGCGCGCGCTAGCCAACTATGTTTTGTCGCAAAGTCCGCGGCTAGTGCTTACTTACCACGCTGCGGCCGGGGTTGTCATCCCGAACGATTCTGGCGACAGTGACGGGCTTGCCCATGTATACGACCAAAAATCTAATCTTGGTTACGCTAGTAACAGCCAAACTGGTTCCATCTTTACTTACGACACCACCGGGGCGTTTGAGGATTGGCTCCATGACAAACACGGTGTTCCCACATTGTTGCTCGAACTTTGGACTACAACTGGCAACGAATTTGCTAAAAACCAAAACGCCATGCTGCACATGATACAGCTGCCGTAACTATAGTGAGGTAACTATTTGGCTTTTCTAATCTTAGAGAAAAGGGTAAAGCCCTTGGTTGGTTGCTTTTCTTCCACCTCTTCTACGGGCATGTCAGGGTTTTCGCGGTAGGCTTTGCGTAAGTCACGGACTCTCTCGGTCCGGGCCGCATTGATTTTCGCGTAGCGTGTGTTAAGGAGGCGCGCAAATTTTCGAGACTCGTCGCCTATAAGCCTGCTCTCCTCTGGTGTCAACGTCGGAGCAGTTCCCTGGCGATTAGCATACTTTTTTTCTCTAAAACCCTGGCTTTGCGTTGCTGTAGATCCTTTGCTCGCAGCGCTGCCAACTGTTCCTCTTCTTTTCTTGTGGCTGCAGCTAAAACATAGGCCTCGTGCGGGTTGAATACTGTGTTGTCATCCCGCCACGCGGTGTCGTAGCTGTTTACTCGTTCTTCGTCAGCGCTTATTGCGGCCCTGGTGTCGTTGACTTGTTCATGCATACGCGCTAACAAGCCCAGATTAGATGCAATTTCTGCCCGAAAATTAGCTAGAACTGGATCTGTTGCAGGGTCTGAAGAATGTTGTTCACGATTCTCCATTAGGTGTTGGAGGTCGTGCCCTGTACCTTCGACCCTACGAAACTGAGGATAAGAATAGGGGATTTCGTTGTTTGCAACTATTTCCAGGAGAGGACTGTAGGGCATTGATTGTAATAATAGTGTATTAACTTAGTCTACGCGAGGGTCGGTACCCAAAAGGCGTTCGCGCATTTGCTGGAAACGGCGCTGTTGTTCATCGGCCATTTGCTGTGGCGATTTGCCAGCGGTGGACTGTTGTCCACCTTCGTTGCGGCCGGCGTGGACAGTGCGGGTTTCGCCCTTGCCGCCAATGATGTTGACCACCGGAATAACAATTGGGCTGCGCTGCGTCTGCTCGAACAAAAAGTGCGTAATGTGGTCTTTAAGCTCTACTTTAAAGCGGTCGAGGTCCACGCGTTTAAAACGCTGGGACACGGCGCGCTTAAGTTCGGCACGCAGGCCGTTCATTAGCTCTTCGTTATCACGCATGTAGATAAAACCACGGCTGATGATATCTGGGCTGGTTAACAAAACACCGTTCTTTTTGTCGACGGTCAAAACTACAGCCACCAGGCCTTCTTCGGCCAACAACACACGGTCTTTTACTACCACACTGTTAACGATGTTACCGGTTTGGTCGACCAAAATAGTGCCATGGGGCACATCGCCAATCACCTTTATACTATTGGATGTAAGTCCAACAACGGCACCATTGTCTACGTTTAAGCAATGATCGCGCGGTACACCTTGGCGGACTGCTTCCTCGATATGATATTTCTTTCCACGGAACGCACCATAAATTGGCATAAAGAATTTTGGCTTGGTCATAGCAATCATCTCGCCGTACTCCTCGAGACTGGCGTGACCACTAACGTGCAACGGCCCACAGCCATCGACATCGCGCGTGGCATGGCGGAAAACATGCACACCCTTCTTAAAGAGGTCGTCGACCATGTCACCAATGAGCTTGTCGTTGCCACTTTCGGGAATTGGCGTGCTGGACAAAATAACCGTGTCCTGCTCTTTTAGCTTGATGTGTTTGTGGTCGCCGGTGGCCATGCGTTGCAAGGCGCTGCTGGGTTCGCCCTGCGAAACGGTACAAACCACCACTACATCTTCGTCGCGCATGGCAGCCACATTAGCCATTGGGACAAAGGTGCCCTTGGGAATACGGATCATGCCAAGTTTAACAGCTACTTCTAGCGTACTCATCATACTGCGGCCATCCATGGCGATTTTGCGGCCATGTTGGGTGGCGGCGTTCACCAACATTTGGATACGGTTGATGTTACTAGAGAACACCGCGACAAACACGCGGCCGGGGGCTTTGGCAAATAAGTCAATAAATGTCGGCTCGATGGTACTTTCGGACGGCGTGCGGCCGGGGCGTTCGGCAGTGGTACTGTCACTCATTAGCAACAAAACACCTTCGTTGCCGAGTTGGGTCAAGCGGTCGGTGTCACTGCGTTCGTGGTCGAGTGGGTCGGGGTCAAGCCTAAAGTCGCCAGTGTTGATTACCCGCCCAACGGGTGTGTCAATCACCACACAGGTGCTGCCGGGGATGGAGTGAGTAATGCGCACCAGCTCCACAAAAAATTCACCAATTTTGAGCTTTTCGTGCGTTTCTTCGTTCATGGTAACAGTTTTTAGCTGGAAACCTTGGGGCATTGGAACGCCAAAGTTCTCGAACGATTTTTCCACCATACCGATGGTAAAACGACTTCCGTAGACCGGCGCCGGAAACTTAGGCACAATGTGTGGCAAACCGCCAATGTGGTCGAGGTGGCCGTGGGTAATCACGTAGGCCTTAATTTTGTGGCGAATGTCCTCGAGGTACGCAGTGTCGGCGATGCCGTAGTTAATGCCTGGCAAGTCAACGCCGAGGTCGTTACCGCAATCGATGATAATCGCGTCGTCTGCGTACTCGAGCAAAATCATGTTTTTGGAACCGCCACCGTCTAAACCACCCAAGCCTATAACTTTTAGTGTTGCTGGGTCATTAATAAAATTGGCACGGCGTTCCTGGCGTTCCTCTTGGCCTGGGTTGGCGGCCGCGTATTGGTTAGCAATTTTCTGGGCGTCGGTTTGGGCGCGCTTTTGGGCGCGCACTGCGGCACCGCGTGATATGCTGGCACCTGGAACACTCAACGGGTTATCGTTTGGACGGCCCTGGTGGTTGTTGGGTCGTCCGCCGTGTCTGGGGTTCGGCCCGCGTTTGTTGTTTTGGTTGTTATCCATATCTTCCTTTCTTACATTAAGATAGAGATTTATTATTTCCGTGAGTAAGTGCGCGTATGTGCGCAAAATCAGTAATGATTATTTGGCGCTGCGAGCCGTTGTATAACGCGGCAGCTGGATGGTACAGGGGCAAAATTGTCCATCCTTGCCATTTCTGCGGTTTGCCGTGCTCATGGCCAATTTTTAGCTCTGGCAAAAAACAATTGGCGCTATGTCGGCCAAGGGTAACAATTACCTCGGGCTGTATAACTTCAATTTGCGCCAACAAATAAGGCCAAAAGGCCTCTTTTTCGGCCGGTTTTGGGTCGCGGTTGTTCGGCGGACGATACTTGAGAATACTCGTAATGTACACGTCCTTGCGCTCTAGCCCAATACCTTCGATCAGCTCGGTCAAAAACTTGCCGCTGGCACCCACGAAGGGCCGCCCGGTTTCATCCTCTTTTTTGCCTGGTGCTTCGCCGATAAACAGTACTTTGGCATTTGGACTGCCCTCTCCGAATACAAGGTGCTTGGCCTGTTTGGCCAAATCTGGGCAGACATTGTTTTTTACAATCTCTGCCGCAATTTGGTCAAGCTTGGCTTGCTTACTCATTGTTTCTGCTGCGTAAACGGCCGGCCTTAAAAAATTCGCGCAGGGCGATGACTACCAATACGCCTATTGCTAAGTAGGCCAGCAAATTGCCGCTGTCGATGGCGTACACAAATGCCAGGTAAGCTAAGCCGAGCGACAAAATGCCCATCAGCGCCCGCACCGTCCGGCGCTTTAAAAACGCCGTAGCCGTTTTATCTGTCTGGTTAAATTTTGCTCTGGCCATGCTTTACTCTCCCACGCTTATTGTCCGCCATCTTAGTAGATGAAGGTAATTTACCACTAAGTTTCAAAATCGCCCATCCAATCAAAAAACAAACAAAAATGGCAGCCAGCCCAGAAATGAGACCAAAGTTAAAGTAGCCACCCCGGCTATTATAAACCCCTGGTGGCGGACTTTGTTCCGGCCAAATATACCGGAAAAGGTCCATTGCAAATCCGGCAACAAAGAAAGCAACGATCGCCATACAAATCACGAAAACCGCAGCATACATGTTTTCCCGGCGAGCAGCGGCACGCTTCTTATTCATGTTTACTTCGTAGTTCCTTTTCGGCGGCTTTCATGCTTAGTTGCAGGCGGCCGCGGTCGTCAATTGCCACCAGCTTAACGATTACTTTGTCGCCTTCTTTTACTACGTCGCTGGGTTTGTTGACGCGTTCCTCACTCATTTCCGATACGTGCACCAGGCCGTCTTTGCCTTTGGTGATTTGCACGAAAGCGCCGAAGTCCATAACGCTAACAACCGGCTTGTCAAAGTAGATCTTGCCCACCTCCGGTTCCTCGGTAATGTCGGCGATCCACTGCTTAGCCCTAGCGATTTTTTCGCCGTCCGGGCTGGCGATCATAACGGTGCCGTCGTCTTTAATGTCGATTTCGGTGCCGGTTTCGGCGGTAATCTTTTGGATTACCTCGCCGCCCTTGCCAATGATCTCGCGAATTTTGTCGGGGTTGATCTTTATGCTCTCGACGCGTGGGGCATATGGACTCATCTCTTTGCGCGGCTCGGCTATGGTGGTCAGCATGTGTTGTAGGATATACGCACGACCTTCTTTGCCTTGCAACAAGGCTTTTTTGAGCAGGTCGACACCGAGGCCGTGGACCTTCATGTCCATCTGCAGCGCGGTGATACCCTTGGCGGTTCCGGCGGTCTTAAAGTCCATGTCGCCGGCAAAGTCTTCGGCATCGGCGATGTCGCTCAAAATAATGGCTTTGTCGTCTTGAATCATCAAACCCATAGCGATGCCGCTGACCGGTGCCGTAAGAGGTACACCGGCGTCCATCATGGCAAGCACGCTGGAACAAATGGCGGCCTGGCTGGTTGAGCCGTTCTGGCTCATGATTTCGGTAACACTGCGGATTGTGTACGGGAACACATCTTCTGCGGGCAAGATTGGCAACAGTGCACGCTCCGCCAAAGCCGAGTGGCCGATTTCGCGGCGGCCCGGGCTGCCTAGGCGCTTAATTTCGCCAACAGTGTAACCGGGGGCGTTGTAGTGGTGCATAAAGCGCTTTTCTTCGTTGCGCTCCATGGTGTCAACGAGCTGGGCGTAGCTGAGCGGCGCAAGCGTAATGATGTTCATGCCCTGGGTCAGACCGCGAGTAAACAGGCTGGAGCCGTGGGCGCGGGGCAAAAAGCCGACCTCACTGCTTAGGGTGCGGATTTCGTCGAACTTGCGGCCATCTGGGCGTACGCCATCTTCGAGGATTCCCTTGCGCACATCTTTGTTGGCGGCATTGGCAAAGGCGTCTTCGTATTCGCGCTTTACACCTTCCCATTCGTCACCGAGCTTTTCGGCAAAGTGGCTAAGCAGGCTTTCGCGCAGTTCGTGCATGCGCGCGTGGCGCTCGGCCATTGGCGCGCGGAGCTTGTCGCCCATCTTGCCTGCCAAAAATTCGTCAACTTCTTTTTGGATGTCCTCACTCGGCAAGCTCAGCTCAAATTGCTGCGCCTCGATACCAACTTTGGCAACTAGTTCTTTTTGCAATTGTATTGCTGGCTGCATGGCTTCGTGTGCCCAAGCCAAGGCTTCGGCCACTGTTTCTTCGCTAACTTCGTTGGCGCCGGCTTCGACCATCATAATGGCGTGTTCGGTGCCAGCAACTACTAGGTCGAGGTCGTTCTTGGTCATTTCCTCAAGGGACAAGAACGCCTGCGGCTTACCGTTGACCAAACCAACGCGCAAACCAGCTACCGGACCATCAAACGGCGCGCCAGTGAGCATAAAGGCGGTCGACATAGCGATCATGGCCACCATATCCGGGCGGAAAGCCGGGTCGGTACTTAGCACCGATGCAACGCCTTGGACTTCGTGGCGGTAGCCCTTTGGCCACAGCGGACGGATCGGACGATCGATTAAACGGCCAATGAGGATTGCTTCGTCGCTGGGACGGCCCTCGCGCTTAATAAAGCGGCTGCCGCTAATTTTACCGGCGGCGTAAAACTTCTCTTCGTAGTCAATGCTTAGCGGAAAGTAGTCAAAACCAATAATCGGCTGCGGGCTAACCATAGCTGTTCCCAAAACTACCGTGTCACCGTAGCGCACAATCACGCTGGCGTTTGTGCGGAAGCCAACCCGCCCTACCTCGAGCGACAGTGTACGGCCGCAAAGCTCGGTTTCTACTTTAATAATGTCTTTACCAAAAGGGTTAATTGTCGTTCCCATCTGTTCCTTTCGCTAGTCGAGGTCTTCACGGACACAGTGCAAATATATGGCGGTCTTGTGCTTTAAAGCGCAATATATCTGGCCTTTGCCCGCGAGGAATACCCCTAAGCAGTTAATGTGCACAAGCTTGGGGCCTCAAACCTTGAGGCCGGTAGTCCACGCACTAGCGGCGAATGCCGAGTTTTTTGATCAGTTCCAAATACTTTTTGCCGTCTTCGGCAGCAATGTACTGTAGGTGACGCTTGCGCTTGCCAACCATTTGCAACAGCCCGCGGCGGGCAGCAAAATCTTTTTTGTTGACCTTGAGGTGCTCGGTAAGCTCTTTAATGCGTTCGGTCAAAATACCAACCTGTACGGTACTAGAACCAGTGTCGTTTTTACTAGTTTGCAGGCTCGACACAACGGCCTGTTTTTTCTCACTTGAAATCATACTTCGTTTATTCTATCAGATAGATGACCTAAAAACAAGACTTGCTGTCAGATGTCTTACGGCCCCGTGATGAGTGCTCGGTCAGGTTACCAAAAAGTTAGGGGGAAGGCTGGTAAGTCACACCTTGTAAATACAGGTTATTGGCCGGGTTAAGCACCACGCCTTCTGCCATGTATTGACCACTACCTTCGATAACTTCGCCATGCAAGACGAACGAATCATAACGCACGCCATCAACAGCATGTTCACGAAGTAACCTATTAAGAAATTTGCCGGGCGCCATAGAGGCACTCCTTTCAACTCCTGCGTGCTCGGCAATGACATACGAAGCGTCATCCAAATCAGGGAACGCTACCAATAATACATTGCCCGCCAATGTGAGTTCATGCGCATAATGATCTCTGTTCCGCAAAATACGCAAAGCATCGCCACCAATGGCACCACCGCCTATGTAGGTAGCCAGGCCATGGCTGCCTCTACCCATTTTCCGATCAGTAAACTGATCAATATGATTAACAGAAAGATGCCATAGACCGTTTACCTTAGCTTTTGTATAACCCACGGCGACCGGCTTACCAGTAGCAGGATTGATATCAAACTCACGTCGCTCGGAGTTGGGACTTAAATATATATCCAGGCCACTCACCCGTTCGATGGCTGTCACTTCCTCGGTCGAGGGGACAATCACTTCTGGAGCCGACAAAAATTCAATGGAAGTGTTTGACATAAAATTATATTACAATATTACACTGTTTAAGTCAATCTACCGTTCCCTTAGCTACTCGCTCTGTTGTTAGCCCCTCCATTTTTATTGCGTCGTTAACTGCATATATGCCAACTTGGGTACGACGTAAAGCGGGCATGTAGGCGCCAGTCCCTAATTTTTGGCCAATGTCTTCGACGAGCGAACGGATGTACGTGCCGCTGGAGACTTTGGCGGTGAACGTTACATCTGGGTAAGTATAACCCTGGAATTCTACCGAGTAGATTTTAGCTGGCCGGGGTTGCATTTTGGGCGTTTTACCCTTGCGGGCTAAATCGTATGCACGCTGTCCGTTAATTTTGACGGCCGAAAAAATCGGTGGCGTTTGCATGATATCACCAACAAAAAATTGCAGCGCGGTTTTTACCGCTTCTTCCGAAGGCCGTTCGTTGGACACAACGGTCTTCTCGCCTTCGTCGTCGCCTGTGGTGCTTGTTTGCCCTAGACGCATGGTTACCTCGTACGTTTTGTCCAATTTAGTATACTCGGGCACTTTTTTGGTGTAGGTGCCAAGCATCAAAACTAATAAGCCCGTAGCTAAGGGATCCAATGTGCCGGTGTGTCCAACCGGGAACCGCTTTTTGTTCGAAGTATTGAGCGGCGAGACACTCACCAACCGGCGCACTTTGTTAACTACATCAAAACTTGTCCAGCCGGCTGGCTTGTCGACAAGAAGTATTCCGTTCATCTTCAGATTGTATCACCTTACGGTTGGATGGGCGGCAACATCGGTGGTGGGACCGGCGGTGGCGCAGTAGGGTCAACAGGTTCAGGTGCGGGCATACCCGTTGGGGACGGGCTGCTGCCGGTCTGACCACGAAAGTCCAAATTAACGGGCAAGGCGTTTAAAGCAGCGACTGGGGGCAAAGGCCCTGGTTGCGCGCTAGAAGCCTGGCTTACGGCATCGCGGGCATTGCCCAGGTCCGGGCCCGCAGCTGACGGTGGAGCACCAAAAGTGGCTGGTGTGCTAGGGGTAAAAGCAGGCTGCGCAAAAGCCGCGGCAGGATCGCTCGCCATCGAAGGTGTGGCAAAGGAGGCCGAAGGCGAAAGAGGCGGCGCGCCCGAAGGTCGCTCAATATCTTCTTCGTTTGGCTGCGGCACCGAAAAGCCATCGCCTGCCATGCTTGCGCCCGGCACAGTAGGTGGCGATAACGCGCCGATCATCGAAGGCGGCGCACTATCTAGGGGTTGTAAAATCTTGCGCCCTTTGGAATCTTCAGTTAAACGAGAGCCTGCCGAAGAAGCGGCCGGTTTAGCCGCAGCCTGTAGCTCCTCTAAACGACGCAAGGTGCCTTCCCGGTCGATGTCAATTTGTGGGGTCAGTGTTTCCAACCCAGACAATGGCTGATTTTGGTCGGTGTGTTCGATTTCGATAGTACCATTAGATGGCTTGGCTGTAGACGCCCCGCTGGCCTGGGCCAAGGGACCAATGGGTTTGATAGCGGGCTCAGCAGGTTTTGGCAGCTGGACTGGTTTTGGCGGTTCGGTGGGGATTGGCTTAGGGGCTTCCTCTTTCGGTTTAGGAGGTTCTAGTTTAGTTGCTACAAGTTGTTGGTTGGCGCCGGCAGCCATAAGCTCGGCGCTAATAGTCATCGTTGCCGGTTGCGTTCTGGCATTGCTAAAGCGCTGTGTTTCGGCAACGATGCCAGTTAAGAATGCCGTCGCCATTTGCCCATCTAACACCTTTTGGTTCATGGTTTTCAGTAACTGCATGACCATCTCACACAAGCTGCTGGCAGCGGCATTCAGCCAATTAACCGTCCCTAGTTCACCGCCTGGCACAACATTGATTGTCGACAACACGGCGTCGTGTAAAATACGGCCATGTGCGGTAATGGCTTGGTCAATATCCGATTGGTTGTGCACGCCAAGCGCCAGCACAATATCGACATTAAAATCGCCTTGGCTAAATTCTAGGTCTTTGTCCGAAATTGAAGTTTTATACGGCGTAATAAAAATTTTGACAACTTTGTCCTCTACCTTGTAGCGCAGTTTGTCGGCCTTGGCTTTGTCGAGCGAAATAATAAAATCACGCAAAGAGTCAGTCGTTTTTTCGATGGTTTTTTCGGGCTGCAAAAACTCCAAAGTGTTCGGTACGGCACCACTAAATACCGCAGCA
>Ga0075428_100004905_pt1 | contig 14858 bp, 10 predicted proteins | sample RhiMetdeltSRZDD2_FD_75291 | JGI IMG/M metagenome (GOLD analysis project Ga0075428, IMG submission 75291) | Populus rhizosphere microbial communities from Tennessee, USA - Rhizosphere MetaG P. deltoides SRZDD2 | ecosystem: Host-associated > Plants > Roots > Rhizosphere > Soil | place: USA... | reverse complement strand
ATCCAGAGCACCTGCGACCAGGAGAACGGCTGTTCGCGCCACGCCAGCAACGCGCCCGTCAGCGCAAACGGCAGCGCGAACACCGAATGGCTGAACCTCACGAACGAGAGGTAGGTCAGAACCCGTTGGGGTTTGGTCATTGGGCGTTGGGAGTTTCGGATTCGAGCCACGTAATCGCGGACGGCTCGATTCCAGAGAGCAGGTATTCTTCCACATCGCCCGCGCCGGCCGGCATCCGCACGGCAATCAGCGCGCCCCGCTTCCCCACCTCGATTGTGCCGAACTCGTCGCCGAATCCGAGCGCGGCCGCGCCACAGCGCGTGGCGCTCTCGATCAGCGTCCGGGCCGGCACCCGCGGCGCCAGCTGCCGCGCGCGTGCCAGGTCGCCGAACAGGTTGAGATCGCGGACGCTGGCAAGACTGTCGGTGCCGAACGCGACCTTCACACCCATGGCGTAGAACGCCTCGAGCGGCGGATCGCCGACGCCGACGTAGCGGTTGCTGCGCGGACACGACACGATCGTCGTCCCCAGCGCGCGCAGCCGCGTCAGGTCGTCGCCGTCGAACTGCACACCGTGGACGGCGAGGACGCGTGAATCGAGAAAGCCGGCGTCGGCGAGGTACTGCACAGGCGAAACCGCCGGAGCCTTCCACTCGTCGGTCCATGCACCCAGGGTCGTGAGCAGGTCACGACATGGTCCCGTGCCATGCGCGAAGAACTCGACCTCTTCGGACGATTCGCCGAGATGCACGCTGGAAACGTCGCCGGCATGCGCGTCGATATCTTCGCGGATGGACGTAAACAGGCCGGGCGAAACCGAATAGGGCGCGTGCGGCGCGAGGGCGAGCCGGACATCGCCGCCCGGCGCATGGGCATCCATCTCCGCCCGCGCCTGACGGGCGCGCGCAGCGGGATGCTCGACGTTGAAACCCAGCAGCTCGTAGAACACGCGCGCCGGCATCGAGGCCTCGCGAAGCAGCGGCGCTGTCACCAGGGTGTTGGTGACGTCGCCGATCAGGCCAGTGCCGCTCTCGCGCGCTTCGTCGATGCCCGCCCGCGCCGCCGCCAGGATCACGGGATCCTGCGGATTGCCGTATCGTCGCCGCGCCGCGATGATGGCCGCGATCCAGTCGAGAAACCTCGCCGACGGCGGGACGACGCCCCGCAGGTATGACAGCTCGAGATGCGTGTGGGCGTTGACCAGAGCCGGGAGGATGACGGCGTTTCCGAGGTCAACGGCACCGGATGTGGGAGTCGCGCTGACCGCCGCAATTCGGCCGTTCTCCAGCGCCACCCAGCCATCGGCAATCGGATCGCCTGCGATCGGGAGGACCCAGTCGGCTTTGTAGACTGCCATGTATTGACGAATCTACGAACTTACGAATTTACGAATTTCAAATGCCTCAATTCGTCGATCCGTCAATTCGTCAATGTCCTCAGCTGCTTGCCGGCGCGACTGCGGGCCGGGTACTGGCGGAGCTCTTCCGGTACCGAGGTGTCGCCGTCCGCCCGCGCCGTCCCAAGCGCCAGCATTCGCGGCACGTCGCGCTCGCGGAAAATCGGATCGCCGAGGATTTCGTAGTGCATGTTCCGCCGCTTTGGCATGAAGCCGGCGTCCTCGACATTCACGACGATCTCGACTTCGTCCATGCAGTAGGCGGCGCCGGCCGCGCGGACGACGTTCTCTTCGATCATGACGCTGCCCATGTCGTTGGCGCCGTAGGCAAGACTGAGCTGTCCGACCTTGCCGCCCTGCGTCACCCACGACGCCTGCAGGTTGTCGAAGTTGTCGAGCACGATGCGCGCCAGCGCCAGCGTCCGCAGGTAGTCGACGCCGGTCGCCTCGGTGCCGCCCCGTTCGGTGTGCTCAGGCTGATAGCTCCAGGTGATGAACGCCGTGAAGCCGCCGGTCTCGTCCTGCAGATCGCGCAGCCGCATCATGTGCTCGACGCGCTCTTCCTCCGTCTCCACCGTCCCATACATCATCGTCGCCGTCGTCCGCAGGCCGGCGCGGTGGGCGTGGCGCATGACGTCGAGCCATTCGTCGGCCGACGCCTTGCTGTAGCAGTTCAGGAGTTTGCGGACGCGGTCGACCAGAATCTCGGCGCCGCCGCCGGGAATGCTGTCGAGACCGGCCGCAACGAGCCGGGCGATGACCACGGCAACCGGAAGCTGATTGATCTTCGAGATGTGGAGCACCTCGGGCGGCGACAGCGCGTGCAGCTTGAAATCCGGGTACCGCGACTTCACGGCGCGGAACAAATCCTCGTACCACGCGATCGGCAGGTCGGGGTTGTGCCCGCCCTGGAGAAGAAGCTGGTTGCCGCCGACGGCGATGGTCTCGTCGATCTTGTGGAAGATCTCCTCGAAGCCGAGCACGTAGCCCTCGGCGGAACCGACCGGCCGGTAGAACGCGCAGAAGTTGCACCGCGCGACGCAGACGTTCGTATAGTTCACGTTGCGGTCGATGATGTAGGTGACGATGCCGTCCGGGTGCTTCCGGGCGCGGATCCCATCCGCGAGCCGGCCCAGCAGGTGCGTCGGAGCGTGACGATACAACTCGAGCGCCTCGGCCGCGCCGACGCGTCCGCCCTTCGACACCTTGTTGGCGATCTCCTGCACCATGCCCTAGCGTTGAAACCACGACGACACGACGATCACGACTTTCCTAAGTTTTTCGTGCCCGTCGTGGCCGTCGTGGTTCAAGATCCGAAAAACTCCAGGCGACGCTTGCGCGGCGCCGCCTTGACGTCGGCGGCGTAGTCGAGAAACGTCTGCAGTCCGGTAACTTCGTCGGGGCCAAGCCCGTACTTCACATTATCCCTTAGATACGCAGCCGCCCTGGCCGTGGCCGCGGCGCTGCCGCGGCCATACTCGGCCGCAATCGCGTCGGTCGATCGTGCGCCCTCCTCCTGTGCCTCCTGCAGCCGGCGGACATCAGGCGGCGTGATGGCGCCCGCGCGCCCCGTCCACGCCGCATAGATGAACGGCAGCCCCGTCATCGCCGTCCACTCCGCCCCAAGATCGATCTTCTCGAGCCCGAAGGCCGACGGCTCCGCTTCGAGCGCCGGGTCGCCGATCAGCAGCGCAGCGTCCGATTCGCGCGTCATCGCGCCGAGGTCGGGTCCGTGCGGCACGAACTCCGGCTCGATGTGAAAGCGGTGACGGCACAGAACCTTGACCAGCGCCACCGACGTTCGCGAGCTGGTGTCGAGTGCAATTTGGCGGACCGCTTCGATCGGCACGCGGGTGAAAAGCGCGACCGAGGCGACAGGCCCGCGGGATCCGATCCCCACACCAGGCACGAGCCGATAGTCGGCCGTATCCAGGTAATCGATCGACGGCACCAGCCCGAGATCGACTTCGCCCGCTTTCAGCAGCGCGGAACAGACCGAGGGAAAGTCATAGCGAATCCGCCACCGATCGGGTGCCCGGTCGAGCGCCCACGTCAGCGGCCGCGCGTTCAGATAACCAACGGCTCCGAGCCTGATCGTCACGCCAGCAGTGTGAAACGGCCGTCTCTCTCGGCCGCTACGAAGCCCGCCGCTTCGATATTGCGGCGCACCTCTTCGATTGGCGCCCGCCTGCGGCCGTCGGGCGCGTCGTCTGCCGCGGTGACGGCATCGAGGTCGTCGGCGCCAAAGGTCAACGCCACCTGCGCCAGCTTCGGGCCGTAGCGCGACCAGTCCACCTGGATGGATGGGATTTCCGGCGCTGCCAGCCGCGCCAGCGCGACGGCTTTCACGTCCGCGTATCCAGTCGTCGGCCGGAATGCTTGAAGCAAAGTAGGTAATGGATTCAGCGTTTCGATGCATCCGTACGTGGCCTGGAGCGATGAGGCGCGCTTAAACAGGTCCAGCCGCTCGGCGGCCGGGGCGCCCTCGATCGTCAGCCGAAGCTGGCGGAAACCGGCCTTCGAGACGATGCCGATGATGCTGTCAGCCACCAGGTCCAACGGCAACTCGGATATCGCATCCAGTCCCGCCTCCCGCAGCTCCTCCAGGGCGCGCGACACGCCTGCGCCTTTCGCCGATGCGATGCGATCGATGTCACTCCACGTAAAGCCAGCCACGGTCCGATCGCCTGCGACCGCTTTGGCGCTGCGGACGGCAGTCATGGCAACCTCAAGCGTCGCAGGCGCGCCCGTAATGCGGACTTCGCGCGCTGCCGGCGCCACCGCGTCGGCGAACGACTGATCGAACGGGCAGGATGCCACGCGCAGATAGGTGACACGTGTGCCGCGGAGCCGGCGGCGCAGGGCGTCGGCCAGCATCCCCACCGGCAGAATGTCGGGTGCATCACCAAGAGCGGCGAGCTCGTCTGCCGAGAGACGGCCGCCGGCGCTGACGCGATCGAGAAGCGTGTCGAAAGCGGAAGACGACGCCATCACATTTTTCCGGTGATGAGCGTCGCCAGGGCCGTGTCGAAAGCGGAGGACGTAGCCATCACATCTTTTCGGCGACGAGCGTCGCCAGCGCAAGTGCGGCGCGGCCGGCGCGCCCGGTCACCGCCGGCTCGCGCTTGCTGCGGACCGCGTCGACGAAGTCGGCCAGTTCGCGCCGCAGCGGTTCGTCGCCGGCAACGTCGACGCGACCGCCCTGGATGACCGGGCGCCCGCCGTTCTCTGACACGAGCCGGTAGATCTCGAGTTCCTGCGCCGCGTAGTCGATCGACACATAGGAATCGTTCTGAAAAAAGCGCGCCTTTCGAACCCGGTCCCGGCTGATCCGGCTGGCCGTCACGTTTGCGATGCAGCCGGATGCAAACCGCAGTCGAGCGTTGGCGATGTCGACGCGTGGCGTGAGCACGTTCACCCCGATGGCCTCCACCGACGCCACCTCCGACTGGACCATCGCCAGCAGGATGTCGAGGTCGTGAATCATCAGGTCGAAGATGACGTCGATGTCCAGGCTGCGCTCGGGGAACGTGCCCAGCCGGTGAATCTCGATGAAGCGCGGGCTCGTTACCAGCGGAACCGCCGCCGCGACTGCCGGGTTGAACCGCTCCGTGTGCCCGGTCGCCAGGATGGCACGACGCGCGTCGGACGCCGCGATCAGCCGATCGGCCTCTGCCAGGCTTGCGGCCATCGGCTTTTCGACCAGTACCGCGGCGCCGCCGTCGATGAACGCCAGCGCGATATCCACGTGCGACGCCGTCGGCGTCGCGATCGTCACCGCGTCCACCCGGCCGATCAGCGACGAGGGTTCGGTCAATGCGGCGGTCGCGTACTTGGTGGCGATTTCCGCCGCGCGGTCGGGCTTGGTGTCGACGACGGCGACGAGATCGGCCTCAGGCATGGCCGCCAGGATGCGGGCGTGGTGCTGGCCCAGATGACCCACCCCGATGACCGCAACCCGCGTCTTGTTCATTCGGTGACGCGTCCCACGATAGAGATATTCGCCTCGTTCGCGGCCGCGACCACGGCATCGCCGTCGAGCACGAGCGTACGCCCCGCGTCGATCGACAACGCCGAAGCGCCGGCGATACGCATCGCCTGTATGGTCGCAAATCCGATCACTGGGACGTCGAACCGCATGTCCTGCTTCGGCTTGGCGACCTTGACGACGCGAACGCCAGGGCCCGCCAGATGCCCGGCGCGCGCGATGACCTCGTCGGTGCCCTCCATCGCTTCCACGGCCACCACCGCCTGGTGCTTGACCGCAATCGTCTGCCCGATGTCGAGGCCGGCGATGGCGTCGGCCATGCGGTAGCCGAACGCGAAATCCTTCTGCTCGTCGGCATCCGGGGCGCGGCGGGTCAACACGCCCGGCCTGGCGAGCAGCGGCTGCAGCAGGGCGGTGGAATCGATCAGCTCGATGCCGCGCTCGCGCAGCACGTTCGCGACCGCGCCAATCAGGCCGTCGGTGTTCTTCGACGCGAGCCGCGCCAGCACGCTGACGAAGAGCATGTCGGGAACGATTCCGCCCGAGAAGATCTTGGTGTGCTTGACCTGCCCGGCCATGACGGCGTGCGTCACGCCCCCCTCCTGCAGCACCGAGACGCACTTGCCGAGCTGGCCGAGTGAAATCCAGTGGATCGCCGAACCGTGACGCGACGCCGCGTCGTTCAACTCGGGAAACGCCTCTTCCTTCGCCGCCACGATCGTGACGTCGTGCCCCTGCTCGCGCGCGGCGTCCAGCACCAGGAAAGGAAATCTGCCGTTGCCGGCAATGAGACCGAGCTTCATTCGTCGGCGACGAGCTCCTCGGTGCGCCGCGTCGGCTTCCGCAGGATGACGCCGCGCTGCGAGCTGCGGATGAAGTCGACGAGGTAGCGCACTTCAGGAGAGGTGAGGCTCGGGTCCTGCTCGATCTGGACCAGCGCCCGCGACGTGTTGAGCTTCGACGTCAGGAGGTAGCGATAGGCGCGTTTGAGCTGGCTGATCGTGTCGGGCGTGAATCCGCGCCGCGCCAGGCCGATGCTGTTGAGGCCATAGATGCGGGCCCGGTTGCCGACCGATTTGCCGAACGGCAGCGCGTCCTTCGTCACGACCGAGTAGCCGCCGACGTAGGCATGACGGCCAACGCGGCAGAACTGGTGAACGCCGGAGTAGGCGCTGATGGTGGCGTAGTCCTCGACCGTGACGTGGCCGCCGAGCGTGGCGCCGTTGGCAAAGATGATGGAGTTGCCGATCAGGCAGTCGTGCGCGACGTGCACGTAGGCCATGAACAGGTTGCCGTCGCCGATCGACGTGCGGCCGCCGCCGCCCAGTGTCCCGCGGTTGATGGTGACGAACTCGCGGAAGGTGTTCCCTCGTCCGATGGTCAGCCGCGTGCGTTCGCCTTTGTATTTGAGATCCTGAGGGGCCAGGCCGATCGACGCCATCGGAAAGATGCTGGTATCGTCGCCGATCTCGGTCCAGCCGTCGATCACGACCGACGCGCCGATCCTGCAGCGCGCGCCGATGACCACTTCCGGCCCAATCGTGCAGTACGGCCCGATGGTCGTGCCGACACCGACGTGTGCCGCCGGGTGCACGTTCGCGGTCGGATCGACGTAGGCGGCGCCCGGATCGACGGCGAGCAGCAAGTCGGCTTCCGCCACCGGCTGGTCTTCGACGAACGCCGTCGCCCGCGCCCGGGCGAGGCGGGTGCGGATCCGTCCGAGCTGCACTTCGAGGCGCAGCCGATCCCCCGGGACCACCTGCCGCCGGAACTTGGCGTTGTCCACTCCGCGCAGCCAGACGCGCGCCGTCGGCGGCGCATCGGCGCGGTCGAGCAGCAGCACGGCGGCCACCTGCGTGAGCGCCTCGATCATGAGGACACCCGGCATCAGCGGCGAGCCGGGGAAATGACCCTGGAAGAATTCCTCGTTGACGGTGACGTTCTTGACCGCCACGAGCCGGTTGCCCGGCTCGTGTTCAGCCACAATGTCGATCAGGAAAGAGGGATAGCGATAGTAGACGCGGTCGAGCAGCGCTGGAAGGTCAAGCGTCACGGAACCACGACGATCCTAGTTCGCGGGCTTGGGCGCCGGCGCGGCCGGCTTCGGGGCCGGAGCTGCCGCCGCGGGTTTCGGCGCCGGGGCTGCCGCCGGCTTCGCGGCCGCGCCGCCGCCGACGGCATCGAATTTCTGGATCACTTCGGTCGTGATGTCGAGTGCGGGATCCGCCCACACCAGTCCGCTGTCGACCACGCTGAAGAGCATGTGCAGCCCCTTGTCGTTGGCCACTTCCTGGATGATCGGCGTCAGCCGCACCTGGAACTCGTCCTGGAGCTGCTGCTGCAGCGTGGTGACTTCCTGCTGCGCGTCCTCGGTGAAGCGCTGAATGTCGACCTGCTGCCGCTCGATGTCCTTCTGGAGCTGCGCCGCGGCATTCGCGCTCAGCACGCTGGCGCCCGCCTCGAGCTTCTGCTGCGACGCCTGGAGCGCCTTGTTCTTCTCATTCAGCTCGTTGACCTTCTGCTGGTTGAGCGCCTGGACCTTGCCGGCGAGCGTCTTGCCCGCGGCGGACTCGGCGGCGATGCGCTGAATGTTGACGAACGCGTATTTCGTCCCGGTCGGGAACGGCCGCTGGACCGGCGGCGCCGGAGCCTGCGCGGCCGGGGGCGGGGTTGCCGGCGCCGCTTGCGCCGCAAAGGCCGGAGCAGCACTCAGCATCGTGCTGAGCGCGGCAGCACCAAGAAACACTCTCATCACGTCGCTATCCTTTCACATCGGCGGACCTGAAGGCCCGCCGCTACAGCCGCATTGTAGAGGCCGACCTTCAGGTCGGCCTAGAACGTTGAGCCCACCGCGAATCGGAAGACGAAGCTCTTCGCCGGCCGCAGATTATTGTCGCGCACGCCCTCACGCTGCGGGTTCGAGGCAAAGATCAGGCGGAACGGCACATTGAGCACCGGCATGAAGAACCGGACTTCGGCGCCCGTGGATGTGCGGAACTGGTCCATCGCGAAGGACTGCCGCTCGTCGGCGACCTGGCCGGCGTCGTAGAAGAAGATCAGGCGCACCTGCGACACGATCGACACCATGTACTCGGCGTTGAAGAGGAAGCTCTTGTTGCCCCCGAGCACGAGACCGGTGGTCGGATCGGCCGGGCCGATCGACCGGATGTCGAAGCCGCGAATGGTGTACTCGCCGCCCATGAACAGCTTTTCGAAGATCGGCAGCGTGGTCGTCTTGCGGACCGGCGCAATGAACTGCGTCTGCCCGCGGATGCCGAACGACGTCCGCGAGGTATGCCGCCAGAACTTGATCAACTCCGCCGTCGGCTTGTAGAACTGCGTGTTCCCGCCGAGCATCGCCAGATCAATCGACAACGTGATGCGCTTGCCGACGTTCGGGAAGATCGGATTGTCGACCGTGTTGTGGACGAAGGTGGGAATCACCTTGCTGACCGTGCGCCGGCCGCCGGCACCGATCAGCAGCGAATCGAAGATGAAGGGATTCCGCTGGATGCTTTGCAGAACTTCATCGCTGAGCCCCGATCCCTGCAGGTTGTCGAGCGAGATGGTCGAGCAGCCGTTCGGATCGAAGTTGCCCTCGGCGTCATAAATACAGAATGGATCCAGGAACGCCTCGTTCAGGTCGCTCATCCGCACCTGCTCATAGGCGTAGTTCAGGAACATCCGGCTGAAGTCGGCCACCGGGAACCCGAACGTGAGGTTGCCGCCGGTCGACTTCTGCGTGTAGTAGCCGATGTAGTGCAGCGCGCGCTTGTAGACGTCGAAGCCGCCCGTGATGTTGCGGTCGAAGAGGAACGGCTCGGTGAACGCGAGCTGATAGTTCTGCGCCCGGTCGCCCGCCTGCAGCGAGACCGTAAGGCTTTCGCCGCGGCCGAGGAAATTCGCGGTCTGGAACGCGAGCTGGCCGAAGACGCCCTCGTACTGCGACACCCCCGCCCCGAACGTGAGCTGGTTGCGGTTCTGTTCCTTCAGGTTGAGCGTGACATCCACCATGCCGTCGCGCCCGGGGGTCTTTTCGACCTTCTGCGCGTTCTGGTCCTGCTCATTGATCTGCTCGAAGTAGCCGAGCTGATTCAGGCGGCGAACGCTGTACTTGAGCGCCTCGGTGTTGAACACCGAACCTTCGACCAGGCGCATCTCGCGCCGGATCACGTTGTCGCGCGTGGTCGTGTTGCCGACGAAGGTGATCCGGTTGACGAAGTACTGCTTGCCTTCCTGCAGCCGCATCGTCACGTCGACCGTAGGCGCCTGCCCGGCTTCCGGCACCGCCTGCAGCGCGGCGGGCACCGCTGCATTCGCCGCGTCGGGGAAGCTCAGATCCGGAAACCCGGTGAACTCCATGTAGCCGCCGGCGCCGTAGATCTCGCGCGCCTTGATCAGGCCGTCGCGCACGTCCTTCTCGTTGTACCAGTCGCCGACCTTGACCTTGAACAGCGGCGCCAACGCCTCGCTCTTCACCACGGTATTGCCGTCGATCGAGAAGGCACCGACGCGATGCCGCTGCCCTTCGGTAATCGGAATGCGAAGCTGGATCCACTGCGTCTTGCCGTCGCGCGCGTTCTCGAGGACCTTGATCTCGGGCTGGCCGACCTGCGCCTGGACGTAGCCTTCGTTCCGGTAGTAGCTCTGGATCAGATCGGCGTCGGTCTCGAACTTGGCTTCCTGGTAGGTGCCGCCGCGGGTGATCCAGCCCCAGAACGGGTTCGGCGCCTTGTTGTCCTTCATCTTGCGGCGCAGCGTGCCGTCGCCTTTCGCGACGTTGCCCAGGAATTCGACGTTGCGGATCTTGATCTTCGGGCCTTCCATCACGCTGAACGTGACGTTCACCAGCTTGGGGCCGCCGGCCACGGCCGAAACCGTGTGGGACACCCGTGCGTTGGTGAAGCCCTTCTCCGCCATCATCTCGCGCAGCACCGTCTCGATGCGGCGGATCGTCCCGTTGTCGACGAACGTATCGAGCCGCATCTCGATGTTGCGCGCGCGGAGCTGCTCGTCCACCTTGGCTCTGTCGCCAATCGGCTTGATGCCTTCGTAGGTGACGACCTTGACGCGCTCACGCTCCTCCATGTTGTAGGTCACCAGCTTGCCGATGACGCCATTGGAGAACGTGTAGTCCTGCGACTCGATCGATAAGTCGCTGAGGAAGCCGGTCGCCCACAGCCGCTTGTGATCCGCCACCGCAATCTGCTCCGTCGCTTCACTCCACGGCGTCCAGATGTTCTGGGTCGGCTGGCTGCGCTGCTTGAACAGCTCCATGTAGTAGAGGTAGGTCTGGGCGTCGACGGTCGAGGCGTTGCCCTGGGCGGGAAAGCACACGGCGATCAGATAGAGAACCGGACCCGACCCCGCCGGCGGCAGCGTGGCGGGGACTGGCACCTGCTGGCCGCAAATCGTGGGGGTTCCCCCCTGGCTCGCCGTAGTTGCCTGGGGCGAAGGCTGGGCCGGCGCCGCTGAAGGCGTCGGCGTCTGGGCGAACGCGCTCGACGCACACCCGCCCAGCAGGGCCGCGAGGGCCAACACGCGCGCGGTGTACTTGGTCATGATTTCGAAGATCCTGTAGAAACGCCTTAGTTTACAGGATCTTAGACGCCACGCGATAGCGCACGGCCGGGTTGGTGGCGTTTGGTGTAGGGGCCGACCTTAAGGGCGGCCCCTACAATCAGGAGAGCCGGCGGCCGCCGGTGAGTTCGCCAGCGGGACGGTAGGACAGTTGCCCGCCTTCGAGGAACACCTCAACTTCGCCGTCGCGCAGGTTGCCGCGAATCAGCTCCTCGGACAGCGGATCCTCGACGTAGCGCTGGATCGCGCGGCGCAGCGGCCGTGCGCCGTACGACCGGTCCTTGCAGGTGACGTCGATGATCCAGTCGACGACGTCCGGCGCCAGGCTGATCTTCATCCGGCGATCGACCAAGTTGGCATTCAGCTGTTCGACCAGCAGCGCCATGATCCGCCGCAAGTCGTCGTCGGTGAGCGCCTCGAACACGATGATTTCGTCGATCCGGTTGATGAACTCGGGGTTGAAAGTGCGCTTCACTTCGCCGAGCACCATGTCGGTGACGTTCTTGTCGATCGCGCCGGAATCGCTGGCCTGGAAGCCGAGCGACGCCTTCTTCTGGATGAAGCGGGCGCCGATATTCGACGTCATGATGATGATCGTGTTCTTGAAGTTCACCCGGTTGCCGAGGCCATCCGTGAGGTGGCCGTCTTCGAACACCTGCAGGAGGATGTTGAAGATGTCCGGGTGCGCCTTCTCGATTTCATCGAGCAGCACCACTGAATAGGGGTTGCGCTTCACCTTCTCGGTGAGCTGTCCGCCTTCCTCGTGGCCGACGTAGCCGGGAGGCGAGCCAATCAACTTCGAGACGGAGTGCTTCTCCATGTACTCGGACATGTCGAAGCGGATGAGCGCGTTGTCGCTACCGAACAGGAAGTTGGCGAGCGCGCGCGCGAGCTCGGTCTTGCCAACGCCGGTCGGGCCCAGGAAGATGAAGCTGCCGACCGGACGGTTCGGGTTCTTCAGCCCGGCGCGTGAACGGCGGATCGCACGGGAGATGGCGGAGATCGCCTTCTCCTGGCTGATGACGCGCTTATGGAGGTCGCCCTCCATCCGCAGCAGCTTGTCGCCTTCGTCCTGGTTGATCGAGGCGATCGGGACGCCGGTCCACTTCGACACGACCTCGTCGATATCGGCCTTGTTGACGATGACCTTGCGCGCCGACGACTTGACGTCGAACTTCTCGCGCACGAACTGGAGGTTCTCGCGAGCCGACACTTCCTGCTCGCGGTAGAACTGCGCCCGCTCGAAGTCTTTCTGCGAGACCGCGTTCTCCATCTGCTCGACGGCGACGCGGATGCTCTTGTTGATCTCGCCGAACTCCTCGCTGTAGCCCGCTTCCTTCAGCTTCGCCCGGGCGCCGGCTTCGTCCACCAGATCGATGGCCTTGTCGGGCAGGAATCGGTCGGTGATATAGCGGCTCGACTGATACACCGCCGCCTCGATCGCCTCCTGGGTGTATTCGACGTGATGGAACTGCTCGTAGCGGTCCTTCACGCCCATCAGGATTTCGATCGTTTCCTTCTCGGCGGGTGGGTCGACTTTGATCGCCTGGAAGCGGCGCTCGAGCGAGCGGTCCTTCTCGATGTACTTCCGGTACTCGGCCGGCGTGGTCGCGCCGATGCAGCGAATCTCGCCGCGCGACAGCGCCGGCTTGAGGATGTTGGCAGCGTCGAGCGAGCCCTCGGCGGAACCCGCGCCGACCAGCGTGTGCAGCTCGTCGATGAACACGATGATGTTCGGGTTCTCGGTGAGCTCCTTCATGATCGCCTTGAGGCGCTCTTCGAACTGGCCGCGGTACTTGGTGCCGGCGACGATCAGCGAGATATCGAGTGCCAGGATGCGCTTGTCGGCCAGGAAGTGCGGCACGTCGCCGTAGACGATCTTCTGCGCAAGCCCTTCGACGATCGCGGTCTTGCCGACGCCCGGCTCACCGATCAACACCGCGTTGTTCTTGGTGCGCCGGCAGAGCACCTGCTGCACGCGCTCAAGCTCGTAATCGCGTCCGACCAGCGGATCGAGCTGGTTCTTCATCGCTGCTTCGGTCAGGTCGCGGCTGAACTCGGCGAGCAGCGGCGTTTCCTTGACGCGCGTCAGCGTCGTCTTCTCGTTGAGCAGCTGGACGATGTCCTCGCGGACCGTGTGCAGCCGCATCCCCTTCTCCATGAGGATGGACGCAGCGACCGATCGCTCTTCGCGGAGGATGCCGAGCAGGAGGTGCTCGGTGCCGATGTAGTTGTGCAGCAGGCGATCGGCTTCCTCGGCGGCAAACTGCAGTACGCGCTTGGTTTCCGCGCTGAACGGGATCTCGACCGAGGTCGAGACCTTCTCGCGGAACACGGTGCGGCCTTCGATTTCCTTGCGAATGTTCTCGAGCGAGAGGTGGGAGCGCGCGAAGATGCGGCTCGTGAGTCCTTTTCCTTCGCGGATCAGTCCGAGGAGGAGGTGCTCGGTCTCAATGGAGATGCTACCGAGTTGGCTGGCCTCATAGCGCGCGAAGAAGAGAACCCTCCGCGCTCGTTCTGTGTAGCGTTCGAACATCCGGCCCGCCTAGGGTTAAAGGTTTGGTGAAGATGACGAGTGCTCTTCACTCGTCATTATAGAGCAAAGCTCTTGCGTCACCAATGACCCCTCACCCTAAGTGTCTCGCTCGGTTGGAGTTCCGACGACGGGTTGGGCAGATGCCTATGAAACCGCAGGCATTCGGCGCATTCGCCAGTCGCGGTGCAACGCCAGGATCGCGGCGCCAAAACCGAGCGTCCACGCCAGATACTCCACGACATATCCCACGAACGCCACCGGAAACGCGAAGAACCCCCCTCCGACAATCGCGGCCGCGCGCGCGACCAGCGTGATCAGTGCAATTGCGAGCACTCCCAGCACCACGGCGACGTAGGCGCCGCGATCCGTCCAGCCAAAGCGGTTCGCAAGCAGGCCGCCGACGTAGTACGCCACCCCCGTGAATCCCACGAGTGCCACGATCATCAGGATCAGGAAGGCGAACGGCAGGAGTACCAGCAGCGGAATCCCGATGATCGAGACGACCAGCACGACGATCGTGATCAGGAGCAGCGGCAGGAACAGCACCTGTCCAAGGAAGCCGGCCAGCCCTGACCTGAGCGGATCGGTCGACGCGCGCTCCGCGATCCGCTCGGTCCACGTCCGCCCGAACGCCACGACGACGAGCGCCAGCAGCGAGAGCAATCCGATGCGCAGCACCGTGCCGGCAAAGCTTCCGACCCGCCCGATCGTGTCGCGGAAGATCGTGTCGCGGACCATGCCCGGGAAATTGGCGCCGCGCCAGCGTTCATCGCCGACCGCGACGTTCTGGATCCGGCCCTCGATGACCGAGCCGGGCGCACGGTTCAAAGTGCCGCCGACAATGGCGACGTCGTCGCGTACGACCGCCTCGGGGCCAAGCGTCGCGTTGCCGCCGATGACCGTCAGCTCGCCATCCACCTCGCCGTTGATCGTGGCGTTGCCGCCGATCACCACCACTTCTTCGACAATTTCATCCCGCTCGACCGTCACGTCGGAGCCGAAGCGGACGATCTCGTTGCCGCGCCGCTCGCGGCGGGGTCTGTTCTCCGGCACCGGCGGCACCGGCGCCACTGGCGGCACCGGCTCGGTGGCTGTCGCCCCTGGCTGAGCGGTGCCCGACAGCTGCCGCTGCTGCGCCGCGTCCAGATAGGACACGCGCAGGATTAACTCGGCATCGGCTCCAAGCCTCGTCCGCAGCTGATCGCCCGTCGCCGTGGTGCCGTCGATCGACACGGCCCCATTGCGAATCTCGATGATCCGGATGCCGGCGTCCCTCGACCGCGGCACAAGCCCCACGCCGTCCTGGAGGCTGAGCACGTCGTAGCGGTCGCGCAGCTGTGTGCGAATATCACCGACCG
>Ga0075428_100004903_pt1 | contig 14861 bp, 12 predicted proteins | sample RhiMetdeltSRZDD2_FD_75291 | JGI IMG/M metagenome (GOLD analysis project Ga0075428, IMG submission 75291) | Populus rhizosphere microbial communities from Tennessee, USA - Rhizosphere MetaG P. deltoides SRZDD2 | ecosystem: Host-associated > Plants > Roots > Rhizosphere > Soil | place: USA... | reverse complement strand
GATTGATAAAGGTTTTTGGGGGGCACTATTTACCTCTTTTAACGGCTACTTTATTTTTGGCGTGTACTTGCTGGAGGGCTTGGCGTTTCTACTCAATGACCTCTTTTTTGATGGCAGCCTGCTGGATTTATCCAAAACGCTCGGGTTGGTTTCGTATTTATTTTGGGCGTTTTTGTGCACATTGCCAGTGCTACTATTTTGGCATGATGTTAAGCGTAAATTCTGGCTTATTTTATTGTCGGTCTCGCTTGCAGTGTTGCCGCTACCTGGTTTTAACTATGCTGTCTTTACTGTTGGCAACTTAAAGTTTGCCTTCATGTACATTGCGTTCTTGTTGCTTATCAAGCGTTGGCGGCTGCCCTCTAACAGTCGCTGGGTATATGCCATCGATGCCAGTTTGGTTATCTGCGCCTTCACGAACGCTACCGTGTATTTACTGCTGCCGTTTGCCTTACTGCCATATTGGCCGGGGTGGAAACCGCTGCGCGCGCCGATTACTCTTTTTAAATCCTTACTACATAACCGAGGTTTCATAAGCTTATTGGGTTTGCTAGTGCTAGTCAGTTTGCAAATTCTATACATCGTTTTGAGGGGCGGCATTGACCATATCGAGGGCTACCTGCAGGAACCCTACGAAATGGCTAAAACCATTGAAATTTTCTTGCACCGCACCCTGCTCTTTCCGTTCGATCATATGATGGTAAAAGATCTGTCCAACAGTGTAGTGGTACTTGGCACATTGGTGCTAATTATCGGGCTTTGGAAGATAGCACGGCGCGAGGATCGGCCGATTGTTATCTTTGGGCTTTGGGCAGCGCTAGTCACAACCGCGCTGTTTGTCAGCCAACGAACTGGCACTTCCCATCTATTTAACAACTACACAACGAGCGGCCCCGACCACTTTTTCTACACACAAAACCTTATTATTCTTTTTACTGCCATATATGTCATTTGCCGCCGTCTGGATACCTTTACTAACCGCCGTTTAGTTTTTGGCGGGGCAGTCTTACTGTGCCTTATCCCGGCAGCCAGCTTAGCTAATGCCGATGTCGGCCAGGGCGCACTAAACTACCGTACGATCGGGTCTTTCCGGTACGCCGTGCAGCAAGTATGCCACACCACTACAAACAACCCCCTCCAAGTGCCGGTATATCCAACAGAAGCTATAAAAATGCCGGTAGATAGGGACACTTATTGTAACGAGTCGGCAGAACAATATATCCCCGATCGCCAGCCATTGCCGCTTGTCCCAACTAGTCAGTACTTTACAATTGGGTCCGATACTCTTACCCAAACGTTCACCGCCAATTACAATCAACTAAACGGTGTTAGTATTTTCTTCGCCACGTTTGGCGGCGGAAGCCCCAGCAAATACAAACTCGTGCTTATGGATGCCGAGTGCCAAACAACGCTTCGGGCTACTGTTTTCTCATCGTTACTGCTTAAGGACAACGCCTACAGCAACGTCCGTTTTACCGAAATCAATACCTCTAAAAATGTACGATATTGTTTTACCATACAGCCAGAAACGCTTGTACCCAACACCCCACCCCTGGCAATTCGATTAGGCGAACCGGGCGGATTACCCGAAGAAACGACCCAAAAGAATACTCAGGACTTGCCAGAAGACGTAGTTTTTGATGTACTATACAAACCACACATTCCTTGAGGGAGAAATAGATGACGGGATTACGGTGCTTTATTTTTGACCTAGATGGCACCCTGGTTTTTAATGAAGAGGCTAATTTTTTAGCTTACAAGGCTGCTTTTAAATCGGTTGGTTTAACACTCAAAAAAAATGACTTTTTGTCTTATTTTAGAAACGGCGGCAGCATTGAAGAAATCCACGCCAATTTTGTCAAAAAAAATAAAATCAATCCCCAGCCTAACCAATTAACCACCATTAAGGCTTTAAAAGCCAAGGAATACGTTCGGTATTTCCACCTTATTAAACAAAACGAAGCAATTGTCGGCCTGCTAAAGGCACTTTCTGGCCATTACCACACTGCCCTTGCGACAAGTTCCCAGGAAGAAAACGCTCGGAATATCCTAAACCACTTTGGGTTAACCGATCTTTTTGATTTTATGGTCTTTAGTGGTGATGTTGGTAAAAAGAAACCAGACCCTGAATGCCACCAAAAAATTGCCGCACATTTTGGCGTTAAGCCAGAAGAATGCCTAGTGTTTGAGGACTCACCCAAAGGCTTTGCCGCGGCCGAGGCCTTTGGCGCACATATTTGCAAGGTTGTGCAATGAAGCGCAAACTTTTTTCGCTCAAATTTTTATTTATTATTATCGCTTTGGTTGGCACCGCGCTGTTGGCTATACAACTGTTTAATGCGCAGGAATTTTCGGTGCCAGTACAAATGGAGACATCATACTTTTTACTGTTAGTCGGGCTAGCAGTTGCCTTTCAAATGCTTGGCCACTGGCTACGAGCCTATAAACATCAATATTTGCTAGAACAGATTCGACCCATTCACGGCACAGGGGTATTTAAGGGCCAAATGATTGGCTTTTTCTTTAATGCTATTTTACCGTTCCGTTTGGGCGAATTCGTGCGGGCGCATTACATTGGCAAGGGCGTCTCCATTAGCCGTTCGGCGGTATTTGCGACCATTTTGTTTGAGCGGTGGCTGGACGCATTGGTGCTTGCCTTGCTGGGCTTATTACTATTAGCCACGCTGACTACAACCGCCGCACCGTTACTATACGTTACCGTTATTTTGTTTACCACGACCTTGGTCTTGGGGTTTATTTTGTACAGCGCGCGGGCCCAGCACCGCTGGATGCTGCATTTGATTTACTATTTTTCTAAACAGTTTAACAAGCGAACCCGCGACCGTATTCGCCTGATGTTTTGGTCGGCAATCTACTGTCTAAAAAACGTCATTACACCTGCCCGTATGCCACGGTACTTATGGATAACAGCCGTCATGTGGCTCTGCTATCTACTTTCTGTACTAACCCTAGTAATTGGTTTGCTACCGGCTTTAACATTTTTGCAAAAAACAATTACTTCGGTTGGTGCATACTTAGCCGTGGCGGTCCCTTCGGGCCCGGCGTACCTGGGGACATTCGAGAATATCTTTTCGTCCATCGCCAACCTGCCGCTAGCGTTACCCAATGCCGTGTATATGCCTTTTGTGCTGTGGCTGCTCCTTATCGGCCCAACCACGCTGCTTGGCCTTTTGTTCCTGGTTTTAAAACAACGAATTTATAGCGACAAAAAAGCCAAAATGGTTGATGCGCTTAAAAACAAACTGTACCGCGACCGGGATATTACCGCCGAATTTTCCCGCTTCCTAGACACTTACTTTAAGGGTGAGGAACTCAGCCGTATCCTTACTACCCAAGAGCTGGGCGACAATTTTAGAGTTATTAAAACGTTTAAAGGCGGTTCTAATGCCTTGACACTCCTCGCTTGGCAAGAAAACGAAATGGTCGTTAAAAAAATAACCTTAAAACAATACGCCAGCAAGCTGCGTGACCAGTTTGACTGGCTAAAATCGCGCAAAAAAATGCCCGAGATTGCGAAGGTAGTTGCCCAGCAAGACACCCACGAACACTACGCCATTGATATTGAATACCGCGAAGAATTTATCCCATTCTTTGATTACATTCATTCGTCGTCGCTTAAAGACAGCCAGGCACTTTTAATGCACATCTGCGATTTTGTCGACAAACGCATTCATACGCCCCAAAAGCCGGTTAAAAACCCTGCACGCTTAGTTAATGGGTACATTCAAACCAAGGCTATTGGTAAAGTTAAAGATGCCGCGCAGAGCCACCTGGCTATTTCTAACCTTCTTGCCCAAGAATCGGTGGTAGTAAACGGCAGTGAACTCCTAAATTTCAATAAAGCCATAGAACAGCTCACCCAAAATAAACAGGCAATGGCAGATTTAGCTGATATTGTCGACTGTCCGTTGCACGGCGATTTGGCCTTAGATAATATTTTAGTAGAACCGCGTGATAGCAAATTTATAATCATCGACCCTAATAACGAAAACGCCATTGCCGACCCACTCGTCGACTATTCTAAAATTATGCAAAGTTTGCATTCGGGCTACGACTTTTTAGTTAGTCTGACTACTTGTACTGTAACTGGCAACGAAATAAGTTTTGAGGAGCGCCGTTCGCTACAATATCATCAACTGCATCAAAGCTTAATGCAGCGTTTACAAAAACAACTGTCACCAGCCCGATACCGCGCATTGTTATTCCACGAGGCCATTCACTACTGCCGGATGTTAACATATAAAGTGACGATCAACCCCAAAACCGCCCCGGCTTTTTACGGCATTGCCGTCCGGCTGTTAAACGACTTTTTAGAACAATATAAGGAACCTACTGATGCAAGAGAAAGTTAAAAACCTTTACACCAAAAACGAGCAGCTAGCCCGTTATTTCATTATGGCTGCAATTATTGTCAGCATTGAATACCTGTCTTATTTAGGGATGCTGTGGCTTGGCCTTAATTATTTAGTAGCCGTCCCGCTAAGTATGGGCCTGGCGATTATACTTAACTGGCATTTTAGTCGTGTGTTTGTATTTAAAAATCGCCGCCATTCGCCGCGGAAGGAATTTATGCTGGTGCTGGCTACCAGCTTAGTCGGTGTCGGCTGGCAGCTTGGCACTACCTTTTTAGTCGTGCAGGCTATTAATTCGCCTGCCGCCGGTAAGTTTATAGCGATTATTGTTACCTTCTTTTGGAACTATATTATCCGCAAAAAGTATATTTTTTAAAAGATTTTACCGGCCTACATACCTGCCCGGGCGCGTAGCTCCTTAAGGGCGGCCCGTCCTAGTCGGAACCCGTTCACAATATTCCCCATCGGAAGATATGCTGATTGAAAACACTCGACGACAGCATCCATCCTGCCACCGTGGGAGGAATTCAATATCTTCCAAAATGGCGATTCAAATCGGTTAGTGTCGTCTGCCGTAGAAGCATTTTTTATGCCTTGCCGCTTAAAATCAGCTCCTAGTTGAGCCATTATGCCTTTTGCGTACTGCACCATCCCTTGAGTGGGGCGCTCGGGAATGACAAGGTACGAACGGCGCCCGTCCTCCTTATATGAGTCTATCCTTACAACTTCACGTGCCGCTTCGTACTGATCAAAAAGATTCTCCGGGTCAAATGGATAATCGCTACCATGATGTATTAGACCATCAGTATTCAGATTGTTTCGCTGCATTTCGGCGCGTAATAGTCCGCCGAGGCGCAATGACCGGGTTGGATGAGAAATGCCAGCTACGGTTTCCAGGTTAGTCTTACCGAGATCATTTAAAAACTGTACCGAACGTTGAGCATGTTCGATACCACTTTTTGCCGCGATATCAACGCGCCATTCTGCAGGATAGCTATACCGCTTGTGGATCAAAGGCCCGAGCAAATAATCAGCTGTATTCTGATAAAACCTAAGATCACCCGCATCGGCGTCAATTCCGCCACAAAGGATTAATCCATCACTTCGTCCGACCGCCTGCAGAACAGCGTTTTGCAAATGTTTTGATTTACGGCCAAACACCACACTCATATCAATATGTTGTGGCAGTGGCTGATTACCTGCCGTCAAAAATTGGTATACTTCTTGAATTTTTTCAGGTTGGATACCCATTAGATCCTAATTATGCAAAGCTTTTATATTGCTCTATTAAGAGCCGTGCTTGCTCCTGAGTCAAGGCAGTTGGGTTACCAAAAGAATCGAATGCATTAAGGCCGTAGCCACCAATAGAAGGGTCCCTGTAAGCGATGCCTGCGTCTACTAATTCTGGGCCAACCTTCTCAAGAAGCTTCGCTTGGCTAGTGGGATCGGTGATGCCTAAATTATTGCATAGTTGATAAAAACCCATATTATTGGTAACTGTCAGCTGTTCCTTAGAAAAAACTGGTTGGTCTGGATTAGTTGGCTGGGCTCCATCTGGTCCAGCATCAACCCCCATGGCGCCTTGGGCGTAATCGCCCCCTGCGGTTGGCTGTGGAACCGAGATAACCGCATCCCCAAATAGTCCCGCCCAAGTCTCGGCGGCTCTACCTATCAAACCGGGTAGAGGTTTTAATACGACGATCGCTGCGGTTGCCCCCACCATACACCAAGCAACGCCGTCTAAGATTCTACTCTTGCGTCGTTCCTGCGGGGTCATGTCTTGCCATAGTTGCTCGCGGGCTTCCCTTGTAACGGTACGGCGGGCCCGGGGCGTCATATGCAACCAAGTACCTGTAACCAACCCCTGTCTTTCAGGCAAAGTGCTCCAGCTACCCTCGCCACTACTTTCTTCGTACGCAGCACGCACCCGATTTTCTAAAACAAGACCCGTTTCAGTTGCTCGTTCTTGAGCCTTAGTTTGCTGGGCTACAATGTAATTACTAATGGGGTGCAAAAGTAGGTTGCCGAGCCTCCGTCTGCGCTCACCCTTGCTGGCAGTTGCTTGCTCAGCTTGCTCTGGCTGGGCAACTTGGTCTATCCCAGGAGCCGCTGCCTCAACAACCTCTAAATAACTGGATTCGTCTGGCTCAAACGGTCCGACAGGCGGCGCTAAAACAGTTACCGTTCGGGGTCGATCTTTGCTTCCCGTCCCGGTGATGCTGCTGTGTACGATTAGCTCAGGTACTGCCATCGCTCTGTGCCGGTGTTTGGTTTATTAAAGGAGTTGCGTAAGTCCTGGACTAGTCGCTCCGCTACCTCGTCGTTCACAGCGGCTACTACTATATCGTACTTGGCGTTTACTGATGGACTGTCTGGATTATCGAGCACATCGTGCGGGTTTTCGACTTCTTCTAGTTCGCGTTTTTCGTTAACCCGGAATGCCTGAACGGTACCGCCACTGTTCTGGACAGCCAAAAGACCAGCTATGTCCCCTGGGTTGCTAATCGAGGTAGTGATCATACCAGCCACTCGTTCGTAACCAGTAGCTAGAAGGGCATAGTGCAAACCATTTGACCCAGGGTTTAATGGCGCAAAGTCTACATTTAATTCTCGTTGTAAGCCCAGTATGTCATCCAGCGTCATAACGTCGCGGCGTACGCCAGTTTGCCCGTCGACCTTCTGAAACGCTTGGAAATTCTCGATGAAAATAGTGGGCGAACTAGTATCGGCCTCGCCGGGTTGCCAGACAGTCGTTGGCTGTGGCTCGCTCCTTACGCCAGTTTCATACTTATGCCTGGAAAGGAATGTCTTGCCGTTTGATGCCTCGACAACTCTGCCACTTTGTGGGTGCACAATTGTCGTGGCGATAAACCGCTTAGTCACTTTATCCCAGGCGGCGACAATGACCGTCGAGGTGCCTACGCCATTTATGTCTGGCCGGGTTCCATCCTTGGGGTCAACAATCCAGATAATTCTGTGGCCGAGACCTTCTAAGGGGCTATCACTCGCTTCGGTCGCCCCATCGCTCAGTCCCCGCTCTTCACCAAGAATCTGTATGTCGCCGCCTGCTTCACGCAGTACCATACGGATTTCATCTTCGCTCGTATAGTCAGATTCAGAGACAAGCCCTTCGCCTTTTGCGACTACCCCTTGATCTTTTGCTAACTGCCCCTCGAGAACTCTAACACTGCCTCTTAAGGCCGCGACAGTTGCTGCTTGTTGTAGCGCCTCGATGCGTTGGGGGTCAAGGTCATCGTACGGCAATAATTCGGGTAGCTGAGCGGCTTTTGTTTTAAAATGCATCGAAATATTGGTTGCGGCATTTTTAGGGGGTTTAAAGCGTTCCCAAGGAGTAAACACAAACCCGTTTATCGGATCGGTATTAAAATACCCTACGTCAATGGAATCCGGCGTAACTTCACCAAACGTCGGCGCGCCACCCATGGCGGCCAATAGCTGTTGTACTTGCTCTGACTCAGGCCCATACGCTTCTAGCGCACGGCTAATGGTGCTGTGTAAGCCCCAGGCGCCGTTAAAACCTTTTTCGCCAAATTCTTGAACACCGAGCCTATTGCCAGCCACCAAAACCTGCTTGCGGACCTCATACAATGCCAGATTTGCCTGGCCGGGGATGATAGCCACTTTGCCGTTATGGAAAGCGCCGTCCATGCGGATGCGCGTTTCGGAAAGCGCTTCCGACCCACCGACATTGCGTAGCCCCAGTACTACCGCCGAACCTAGCTCGCGCAACACATAATTAGTTCTCGGGTCTTCGTATGAGAGCACTCGATTTGGCTGAACATCTAAGTCGGAGAGGGTGACGTGGGCATTATCTAAACCAGAATCGTCTTTTCCATACAGTACCGACGGAACAGCCTCTGAAAGTGTGCGCGAAAAGTCAGCAATCTTCCTTGCAACGTTTTCTGGTGGACGAAAAGCTACCAAAAAACCGCTTTGCAAGGCCGTTCCGCCGGCATCTACTTCTACACCATTAACCGCAATCCCTGCTTGGGCGTTCATAAAATTGTCGTAAATACCGTTTTGTTTTTGGTTAAACGTTTGCTGGTCTGGTACTTCAAAACTCATAATATTTCTTTCGTCTTATATACAAATTAACTATAGATATCAATTGACAAATGGTCAATCATAAGCAATAAGTTACTATTTATTTTGCAGGTACATTGCCTGGAGTTCGTCTGGGTGAACGGTTCGCAATGTGTTATCGGCAGTGGAGGGGTTTAGAATGGGCGGGTTTTCTGCCTTAAACCTTTCTTGATGATATTTTAGTAGGTCGGTGGCGTAGGGCAAATGCTTGTCTAGACCTTCGGGCCGGGCAAAAACACCTTCCCTCGCCAGCTCATCCATACGCACAATTTCAAAAGCAGCTTCGTTTTGGTCGAACCGATTATAAGGGTCAAAGGGGTAGGGGCTAGCACATAAACTCAATGTGTCTACGATAATTCCGCCCCGTTCGGCTTCTGTCGCCAGCGTCAAACCCAACCGGCGGGTTTGGGTGGAGTGCATAACCCCCACGAGCGTACCGATTGCTGTCACACCCTCGATTTCGCGAACCATCCGCATTGTGTTACGGGCATTATCCACCCCATTCTTTGGATGGTATGGGTCTACGCTCACCCGGGACAAGCCGACGCCCGCAAAACTAATTGCCGACAAAAGATAGGCACTCTCTGATATGCCAAACCTCGGGTTATCACCAGAATCTTTGCCTGTTTCGCCAGTCACAAACAATCGTTCGGCGCGCCGGGCGGTAGCAATTGCGGCATGTGCTAAATGGCGCGATTTGCGCCCAAAAACCACCGCCATATCAATGGTCGGCGGCAACTCAGTCGCTGGCTCGATTAAATAATTATATATACTTTTTACTTTGACAATTGAAGGTCGTAATATGGACATAAAAGAATTATAACACTCGGCTCCACCCCATAAACAACTTAGATTTGAATGCCCGAATTTTCTTCTCGCAAATTCATATTGTTTTAAATCTTATAAGCGCTTGCTGTGAGCAACTTCTTCAGAACAAAACCCTTGTAGCTCGAGGTAACCTATGCAAAAATCTAGGCAACCAAAAAGAAAGGGCATCCCATGCACAACCCCAATCACCTACAACAAGCACTCCAAGAAGGAACGCAGGTAATAGATGTAGGACCGACTCCGCCAGGTGGGCGAATATTCCCTACGGAAGCTACCCGCTTTAATATATTCGACAAACTTAGAAATAAGTGGACTATTGCCACGACCATCGGTGCGGCAGCCCTTTCCTTGACGGCAGGTCCAGGATTTGAAAGGCCGGCACAAGCCGCCACAACAAGCTACGCCAATATTTTGATGCCGCAGACTGGTAAATGGGGTAGCACTGCAAGCGGCCAAGCAAATCAACTTCACTCACTTGGATGAAATGGTTACCCAAGGCCCATTTACCAATGGTATGACCTTGGGCAAAACAAAAAAATGGGACTATGTTGAGGATTGTTGGGAAGTCACTAATGATAGTGGTGTGCATACTCATTTCGAAGCAACCAGTGATACTGGAAATTATGCCTGTTACTATGACCGTGCCGTGGGCTCCGATGTTGCACAGGGCGTACCAATCAGCCGAATTGGGAAAACTAGCGCTACTGGGGTACAGCAAACCTGCGCGTCTAATAACACCCCGGCAACGGCCCCTGCCGATTTCAATGGCGACAAGAAATCAGATTTAGTAGTTTTTCGTCCCAATAGTGGCACATGGTATACATGGAGCCCTGGCGTATATGACCACGTAACTGGGTTTGGGTGGAATGGAGATATTCCGGTTGCCGGCGATTATGACGGTAACAATGTAACCGACCGTGCTGTTTTTCGTCCCAGCGACGGGATGTGGCATATCCAGGGCATAGGGGCGTACCAATGGGGGTTGCAGGGCGACATTCCCGTACCTGGCGATTACAACGGTGACCATAAAACTGATTTGGCTGTATACCGACCAAGTAACGGCAAGTGGTACATGCAAGGCCCTGGTATATACACCGACGAAAAACAATGGGGCTCCCCAGGAGATATTCCTTTAGCTGGCGATTTTAATGGCGACAAAAAATCAGACTTAGCTGTGTTTCGCCCTAGTACTGGCGAGTGGCACATTACCGGCCCGAACATGTACGCTGTATATCCGTGGGGCCTTTCTGGTGATATTCCGGTTCCAGGTGATTACAACAAAGACGGCAAAACAGATCTCGGCGTTTTCCGCCCCAGCAACAGCGTATGGTATATCCATGGCCCAGGTGTTTACACTCATCAACAACAATGGGGCCTTTCTGGCGATATCCCAATTATCGGTGACTTTAATGGCGACGAAAAAACCGACATAACTGTTTTTCGCCCTGGTGAGGGCAACTGGTATATCAATACACCAGATGTGTCGGTTTACCAGTGGGGCATGTCCGGAGATATTCCGGCCGTCACCGCCTTGCCTGCTCCGGTTTTACAGGCCTTGGGCTTAATACAAGGCTATTAGTGGAAACCCTACATGTCAATCATATAAATAGCCCATTTAAAGCTACCTGCCCAGGCTATCCCAATGGAGTTTACGCAACGTTTCAATCCGTTGCCAGGCGTACTCTTTGTCTGGGTATGCTTTTAGCAAGCAGTCATCATCTGCTGACGTTGCAGTAAATACGCAATGTCGTACTGTAGAAAGGTGGTTGCTAAGCTCTTTTAGATTTCTCGTCCCTTGCGTGTAGTTTTGCCAAATTCCGTTAGCCGCCGGCCACATTAAAATTCCCAAGCCAAAGGCTACAACCAAATATTGCTTGAGTCGCTGGCTTGACGCCTCATAGATATACGTAAAAGCCGCATAGCAAACCGTTACTAGTGCGCCAATTACAAACAACACCGACATGGTGGTGTAGCTGAATACCATACTATGGCTAACGCCAAAATTAGGCATACGTGAAACGGCCGCAAGAACCGCGGTCAAAAAACCGTAGCCCGCAATAGCCAACCAGGGCGAGGCAATTGCCAACCGTCTTTTGCGCCACAATAAGATTACACTCACCATCATCAAGACGAGTAAAATAATTCCAGCGTTTTTGGCTACCTGTGGAGTAACTGCCAGATTGTGCCCAAGATATTGAAAAATGTAATCAACAAAGTCGCTGGTACGATGTAAGAGCACGAAAGTTGGCGATTCTTGATCGGCCCGCTGCAGCTTAAACATGTAGCCAGCAATTGCCAATGCCGCCGTAACCATCCACCACACATAATGTCGCTTAGTGGCAGCCTTCAATACCAGCATGCCTGCACCCACAGCCCAAATGAGCATACCGTTGCCCATAGAATAAGTAGCTACTATCCCCACTACTAAAGCAAAAATAAAAAAACGGTCAATTGTTTTATAGGTATGTTTTGCTAGCCCCCAAACGCAAGCGACCACCGCTGTTACACTTAAAAACCACGCCAGCTGGAACCCCCAAATCCAATTAATATACTGCATAGGTGAAAAAAGCAACAACGCAACAACCGGTACAATAAGTAAAATGGGTGTCGCCCTACTAAATGTACGGCGCAGTAGGGCTACCATTAGCCCAAAAGTTGTAAGCGCAAAGGCAAAATTCATCACTACTTCAAACCGAATATTCCATCCAGTTATCGAACTCATCACTAACTGCACGAACTTGGGCACTAAAATACGGTGCTCGTTGTGTTGTACCCATAAATCATAAAAGCCGAGGGTGCCATGGTTCCATTTATCTACCAAATTGACATACATCCACTGGTCCCAGAATGGTATGTTCACGCTGTATCGCACGAGTAACTGCATTAAAAAAACAATGGGCAGCATTGTTATTACCACCCAGACCGCTATAAAAATTGTTTGCTTTGGATAATTCTTGGCAAATCGTTGGGTGCGTTCGGCAACGACACGCCCGCGGTCCAAAAGCGCTTTTAACATGTTATTGAGTATAGCTGCGCATTAGCCCCTAGGCAAACTCTTGGCCGGTAGTACACGTTGCCATTTATAAAGAACTCTTGCTACAATCACAATAAGAAGCGAGGGGATATGGTTTGTCCAGTCTGTGGAGGTGGCGATACTCGTCATCTGTATCAAAACGTTACCAGTGTCTATACCACTAAGCCATACAGTTTAGATGCCTGCCAAGACTGCCAGCATATTTTTACAGCGCCGGCCCCTACTAAAAAAGAATTAAACCACATATATCAAAATTTGTACGGGTACGATGCCCACCTACTTATCCAAAAAGAGAAGGCGTATCGGGGTACTGAGTATGCAAAGGTTGTAGCCCAACAAACGACTAAAAAAACTGCCAAGGTGCTCGAGGTTGGTTGTATGCATGGCTACCTGTTGAGCGCGCTCAAAGACCGAGGGTTTACCGTTGCCGGTGTCGAACTAGATGCCGATGCAGTAGAATACTGCAAATCCCGCGGGCTAAACGTGACCCAAGGTTTTATGGAGGATTTTTTGGCGAATTCTAAAGAAACATACGACATTATTTTTATGAGTCACGTGCTCGAGCACATAGCCGACCCGCGTGCAGGGCTTGCGCTCCTCAAAAAACATCTCGCTAAAAACGGCAAACTCATTGTGGTGGTTCCTAACTCGCACGCGCGCTCGGCCAAATTATTTGGTAAATTCTGGGGCTACTGGCAGGTGCCGGTACATATTAATCATTTTAATAAACCGTCCGTTTCGCGTTTGTTCGACGACGCCGGCTATACTATTAAAAAAATCGATTTTTTCGGTGGCGATTCACTGTTATTTTTGTCCACATTGGCCAACATGGCGGGCGCCAAAAATGGTAAAACACAACTTGGTGCAGCAAAAAAAGCCTTGGTTAAAGCCAACTCTACTACCATGCGCCACTGGTACAAACTAGGCGGCGAAGACATGTTAGTTGTTGCCCAGCCGGGTAAAGACTAAAGCGGTAAACGTGTCCGTTGTTGGCGGGCAAAGGATTCTGCCAAACTAAGGCCACGCCTGCCTATCATCTGGTAACTGTGCAGTTTGTGCCGAAGCCCGGAACGATTTTTCGACGCTTCAGCAGCGTCCCTCGGGGTAAGCAGCATCATTTTAATGGGGCTACAGCCCCTTACGGTGTCATCAGCCGTGGACGGGTTGCGAATACCCTCAGCCTTAAATTCTGCCAATAGGTGGCCCTTTACGGCATGGGCATATTCTACAAGTTCTTCTGGTAAATCTGGACGATTAAGCATCGGATTTCTGCCCTTCGAAAATGTGTCAATCAAGGTAAGTTCGTTAGCTGCTTCAAACTGGTCAAAGGGGTTTTCTGGATTAAAAGGATACTTGCTTACATAGTGGCTTACACTGTTAAACGCAAGGCCGGCAAGTTGTGCCTGCTGGATAAAAGCACCCCCTAAACGCATGGTTTGGACGGGGTGTTGTACTGTTACTAGGTCTATATTACTTGCTTTGTCGGATTTTATTTTGTTGTCTTTGTCCTTAAGCCCTTCACCAATAATCCTTACACCACTTTGTGCACCGTCTAGGCCGGTCCATGGGTAGCCGTTTTGTCTCCCCCGACTTTTCGGGTCGACATCCCCACTCTTAATAACATACCCGTCCGCACTAAATAAATCATCGTTGCCGTAGTAAAGATAAGCTTCCTCATACTTCGGTATACTTAGCACACCACGACTGAACGGAAGGTCACCAGAGTCTTTGCCAAGCTTGCCACACAAAATAACACCACTACACACTTGGGCAACCTCGCCTACAGCGGCACGCAAGTGGGCAGACTTTCGTCCGTAAACAAAGGCTATTTGCTCCCGTGGATGCTGTACCGGATCGGGCAGCACGGCGGCAGAACTACCTAAACTTACAAGGTCATATATTTCGGTAATGCGGGCGGTTTCGGGTTTAAAACTGGACATATCTACGCACTATAACGTAATTAATTTCCCTTATCAATAAAATTATTACTAAACACATTAATTCTTCGAAACTGGCTACGCGTTTATGTTTGTGCTAAAGTAAAGTGTTGCAAGATATTATAAAATAAACATATGCCCTATAAATATAAGAATCAGAAAAAAGTAAAAAATATTTTCCCGAAACCCCTGTTTATTGTTTTGTTGGCGCTAGGAGCCGGGGTCATTGTTTTGGCAATTCTTGAGCTAACCCATACCACCAGTATTTTTCTTAAATCAAAATTAGCTTCGTCAACTATCCCGTCAACCGTAAATACGAGTGCCGATACCGATGAGGAAGTTACCTCTGAGTCCCCGCCGTCCACTCCCAGTGACAAGACACCCGACACGCCCCCTCCTTCAGAGACCCCCGATGACGACAAAACACCCACCACCCCAACCAATAACGCCGAACTTGTGGCGCCTTCGGGCAGCTTTGTAAGCAACCACCGACCCAGTCTAGCCACGGCCAGCACCATGGAATCTATTTGCACAACCACCGCTGGCGCAACCTGCACCATAACGTTCACAAAAGGCAGCATTACC
>Ga0075428_100004901_pt1 | contig 14862 bp, 16 predicted proteins | sample RhiMetdeltSRZDD2_FD_75291 | JGI IMG/M metagenome (GOLD analysis project Ga0075428, IMG submission 75291) | Populus rhizosphere microbial communities from Tennessee, USA - Rhizosphere MetaG P. deltoides SRZDD2 | ecosystem: Host-associated > Plants > Roots > Rhizosphere > Soil | place: USA... | reverse complement strand
GCGGTGCCGGGCCGGAGGACGCGGAGGCGACCGGGGCCGGGAAGTCCACACGCGAGCCGGCCCCAGCGTGGTCCAGAAGGTGCACCCGGGCGGCACCGATCCGCAGCGCGGTGGCGCTCCTGCCTCCCGCCGCGGGGATTTCGCTCTCGGGATCGCTGCGGATGCCGTCCCCTTTCCCGACCCGCCCTGAGGCAGGCGGTGGAGGTTGGCGCGGATGACGACGCAGAGCTGGCAAGAGGCGGAACCGGAGTCGGTACGCTCCGCGGTGCTGCGCCTGCAGCGCGGCGTGCAGCGCCTCCTGCAGGCGGAGCTGCGCGCCTTCACCGGCGGCGACACGCCAGCGCTGGAACGCTACGAGCGCGAGTACCTCCGCGAGTTCCGCCGGCACCAGTCTCTGGTCAGCTTCGGCGATCTCCTGCAGGCGATCCTGGAGACCGATCTCTTTTTCGTCGGCGACTACCACACGCTGCGGCAGTCGCAGGACCTGGCGCGGCGTCTGCTCGAGCGCGCGGCAGCCGAGCCCCGGCCCTTGGTTCTGGCGGTGGAGATGGTGCTCCAGGACCATCAGGAGCACCTGGACGCCTACATGCGAGGCGCCATCGGCGATGCCGCATTCCTCGAGCGCATCGAGTACCACCGCACCTGGAATTTCGACTGGGACAACTACCGGCCCCTCTTCGACGCAGCGCGCCGGCATGGCGTCGCCGTGGTGGGCATCAACCAAGCCACCCGCGGGGCCTGCCGGAATCTGCGCGAGCGGGACGAGGCCATTGCCGCCGCGCTGGCGGACACGATCGTGGCGCGCCCGGGCGCCCGACTCATGGTGTTGGTCGGCGACCTGCACCTGGCGGCGTCCCATCTGCCCCGGGCCCTGGATGCGCACCTGGAGGGCCTGCAGCTGCAGCGCAAGCGGCTCGTCGTCTTCCAGAATGCCGACACGCTGTACTGGACGCTGGCGGAGCGCGGCGATGGCCGCGGCACGCCGGTGGTGCAGCTGGGACCGGACCGCTTCTGCGTCATGGAAGTCCCGCCCTACGTGAAGCTGCAGTCCTATCTCAGCTGGGAGCGGGCGCTGGAGAAGCTGCACGACGAGGAAGAAAGCAACAGCGAGTGGACCCTGGAGCAGAGTGCGGTGCAGCTCTTCGAAACGCTGGCGCGCCAACTCGCCCGCTTCTTCGGTCTGCCCATCTTGTCGCCGAGCTGCGAGGTCTTCACCAACCTGGACGAGACCTTCTTCTCCACCATCGAACACACCGAGGGTTTGGAAGCGAGCCGCGCCCGGGAGATCCGCCTGCTCGCTTTCGGCAACCGTAGCTGCTTCGTCCCCGAACTGGACCTGGTGTACCTGCCGTTCTTCTCGGTGAACCACGCGGCGGAGGAAGCGATGCGAGCGCTGCAGGCACGGGTGGCCGGCACCCCCGCACGCCGCGGCGATCCGTACGAGGACTTCTACGGCCGCGCCTTCGGTGCCGCCGTCGGCTTCCTCGGCTCCAAGCTGGTGAACCCGCACCGCCTGGCCACCACCGAGGCCGAGTTCCGCGGCTTCTGGCGCGGCGCCGAGCGGCAGCTGCACGAGCCCCGCCTGGCCTTCCGGAAGCTGGTAGCCCACTTCGTCGTCCAGCACCAGGAGCACGAGCGCCGCCGTTTGGCCGGCGGCCGGGGCCGATTGAAGCAGATCTACGAACAGGACCTGGAAGTGCTCCTGGAAGTCACCTTCGCCCTGGGCTACCGGCTCGGCGACCGCCTGGCAGCGGCCCTCCTCGAGGGCACGCTGGCGCCCGAGGCGCTGCGCGCTCTGGTCTTCCCGCCGCCTGGGAAACTCGCCTCGGCGAGGTACTTCGACGCCCTCCGCGCGCTCGAACCTGCTCGCCGCTGACGCACCGTGCCTTGAGTGTCGCCAGGTGCCAGCCGCCGCCTCGCTCGGGCCCTGGCCTTGACAGCTGCGGGCACGGCTCTGCTAGAGTCACCGCTCTCGCGCGGGGCAGATGAGCCCCGTTTCTTTTGCCCGCTAGGCCGTGTGCGCCGTTCCACGGGGCGAGGTCCGATGAACATTCACGAGTATCAGGCGCGGGATCTGCTTCGCCGTTTCGAGCTGCCGGTGCCGCCGCATGCCGTCGCCGCCACCGCCGAAGCGGCGGTCGACGCCGCGCGTGGCTTCGGCTTCCCGGTGGTGCTGAAAGCGCAGGTGCTGGCCGGAGGGCGCGGCAAGGCAGGTGGCGTGAAGCTGGTCCGCGATCCCGAGGCGGCGCGGGCCGCTGCCGCGAGCATCCTGGGGATGCGCATCAAGGGCCTCGCGGTGCGTAGCGTCCTGGTGGCACCGGCGGTGGACATCGCTCGAGAACTCTATGTCGGCATCACCCTCGACCGTGGCGCAGGCCGGCCCGTGCTCATGCTCTCCGCTGCCGGAGGGGTGGACATCGAGGAAGTGGCGGCGAGCACCCCGGAGAAGATCCACAAGGTGCACTTGGACCCGCTCCGCGGCTTGCCCGCCCACACCGCCCGCCGCCTGGCCTTCGCCGTCCTCGACGACGGGCCGAGCGCCCTCGGCTTGGCGCGCGTCTGCGCGCGCCTGGCAGCGGCCTACGAAGCCCTCGACGCCACCCTGGTGGAGATCAATCCCTGCGTGGTGACGAAGCAGGGCGAGATCCTGGCGCTGGACGCGAAGATCAACCTGGACGACAACGCCTTGGGCCGCCATGCGGATCTGGAAGCCTTGCGCGACCTCGAGGCCGAGGATGCCAGGGAAACCAAGGCGCGCGGCAAGAGTCTTTCGTACATCCATCTCGACGGCGACGTGGCCTGCGTGGTCAACGGCGCGGGTCTGGCCATGGCGACGATGGACCTCATCCAGCATCACGGCGGCCGGCCGGCGAACTTCCTCGATATCGGCGGCAGCTCCAACCCGGAGAAAGTGATCACGGCCCTGGAGATCATCCAGAGCGATCCCAACGTGCGCGTCATTCTCTTCAACATCTTCGGCGGCATCACTCGTTGCGACGACGTGGCGAAGGGCCTGCTCCAGGCGATTGCTACCCAGCCGCCGCGGGTGCCGCTGGTGGTGCGTCTCATCGGCACCAACGAAGACAAGGCGCGCGAGATGCTCAAGGATGCAGCCATGGAAACCGCCACCGGCATGGACGAAGTGGTGCAGAAAGCGATCGCCGCGGCGCGACGCAGCGGAGCCGCGGCATGAGCATCCTCGCCGACCGCAGCACCACCGTTCTCGTGCAGGGCATCACCGGACGGGACGGTAGCTTCCACGCCCAGCAGATGCGGGCCTACGGCACCCGCGTGGTCGCCGGCGTCACCCCGGGCAAGGGGGGGACGCAGGTGCACGACATCCCGGTGTTCGACACCGTGGCCGCCGCGGTGACGGCGACGGGAGCCACGGCGAGCACGGTCTACGTACCGCCCCTCGCCGCCGCCGATGCCATCTGCGAAGCCGTCGATGCGGGCGTGCAGCTGGTGGTCTGCATCACCGAAGGCATCCCGGTGCAGGACATGGTGCGCACGCTGCCTTACGTGCGCGAACACGGGGCCCGGCTCCTCGGGCCCAACTGCCCGGGCCTGATCACACCGGGAGCCGCCAAGCTCGGCATCCTCCCGGGGAGTATCTGCACCCCCGGCCGCGTCGGTGTGGTCTCCCGCAGCGGCACGCTCACCTACGAAGTGGTCTACGAGCTCACCCGCCACGGGCTCGGCCAGTCCACCTGTGTCGGCATCGGCGGCGATCCGCTCATCGGCACGCGCTTCGTCGACACCCTGGAGCTGTTCGAAAAGGATCCGGGCACGGCAGCCGTGGTGCTCATCGGCGAGATCGGCGGCAGCGATGAAGAAGATGCCGCTGCCTTCATCGCCAGCCGCATGTCCAAGCCGGTGGTAGCCTTCATTGCCGGCCGTACGGCGCCACCGGGGCGGCGTATGGGTCATGCGGGCGCCATCGTCTCCGGTGGCAGCGGCACCGCGGCGGCGAAGGTGGCCGCCTTCGAAGCCATCGGCGTGCGCGTCGCCGACACACCGAGCGGCGTGGTGGCGTTGCTCCGCCAGGTCATCGGAGCGGAGGCGTCGTGACCCGCACCTATCTGATGATCAAACCCGAGGCCGTTCGCGCCGGCCTGTGGCCGGGGATTCTGCACCTCTTGTTGCAGAACCGCTTCCAGGTCCGCCGGCTGGAGATGCGCCGTCTCACCCCGGCGGTGGCGCGGCAGTTCTATGCCGAGCACGACGGCAAGCCGTTCTTCCCTGCCTTGGTGGAGTACATCACCTCGGGTGACGTCGTCGCCGTCTGGCTGGAAGGAGCCGACGCGGTGCCGCGCCTGCGGGCTCTGGTGGGGGCGACCGATCCGGCCAAGGCGACCCCCGGAACGCTGCGCTACATGTTCGGCACCAGCTTGCAGGAGAACGCCGTGCACGCTTCGGACAGCGAGGCCTCGGCGGCCCGCGAGCTCGGCCTCATCTTCCCCGGTTGACGAACAGAACTCACGCTGTCACAGGGGTTTCCCTTGACATGGGACGACCCTCTCCCTAGAGTGACGAGGTTTTGGGGGACGGATCCGATGCAGCTGCAACTCGGCCGGACCGGTGCGGCGCCGGCGCTGCAGGAAGGCGATGTGGTCCTCGCGGTGTGCGACGCCGCCGGCGAGGAGGAAGAGCAGCGCCTGCACGTACGCTGCAAGGTGGAAAGTACGGGGGCGCGGGTCCGCGTGGACGGCGAGATCGCCGGCAGCGCGCACTCCCATTGTCATCGCTGCCTGGCCGCTTTCGAACGCCCCGTGGAAGTGCGCTTCGCGCTGCTGGTGCAGCGCGGCGGCAAGCGCGACGCGGAAGACGTCCTCGTCATCGACGAAAACGCGGATGCCGTCGATCTGACCCCGGTCGTCCGCGAGGCGGTGATCCTGGAGGAGCCCATCCGCTTGCTCTGCCGGGAGGATTGCCGCGGGCTCTGCCCGCAGTGCGGTCAGGATTGGAACGTGGCGTCCTGTGCCTGCGTGCCCGCTGCCGGCCCGCGGCTGGAGGCGCTCGAGCGGCTCGCCCAGGAGTGGGAGCCTTGAAACCGGCGCGGCGACTTCACTGGCGCCGCTCCGATGGGTCTCGTGGAGGAGGAGAGCATGGCCGTCCCGAAGCGCCGCCGTTCCCGTGCGGCCCGGCGCAAGCACCACGCCAATTGGAAGATCGAGCGCCCGGTGCTTTCGACCTGCGCCGATTGCGGCAGCCCGCGTTTGCCGCACCGCGTCTGCCCGAACTGCGGCAGCTACGCCGGCCGCCAAATCGTCTCGCGCACCACCGAGTAGGCTGCCCGTGACGCGAGTGCGGGTCGCCGTCGACGCGATGGGAGGCGACCACGGCCCGCGCGTGGTGGTGCCCGGGGCGCTGCGCGCCCTGCCGCGCTTGCCGGCGGGGACGGAGCTCGTTTTCCTGGGCGACGAGGCCCGCATCCGCTCCGCCCTTGGAGCCGGGACCACGGCGCCGGTGCGCGTCGTGCACGCCCCTGACGCGGTGTCGATGGACGAATCGCCCGCCACCGCGGTGCGGCGCAAGCCCGATTCGTCCTTGGCCCGCGCCCTCGACCTCGTCACCCGCGGCGAGGCCGAGGCGCTCCTGAGCGCCGGCAGCACCGGAGCGGTGGTCGCAGGCGCCCTGCTCGCCCTCGGCCGCATCGGCAAGCTGCGTCCCGCGATCGCCACCCTCTTTCCCACCGATCGTTCCTCCTGTGTGCTCGTCGACGTGGGCGCCAACGCCGACTGCAAGCCCCTCCACCTCGTCCAGTTCGCGGTCATGGGTGCGGTCTACGCCCGCATCCACCTGGGGCTCGAACGCCCCCGTGTGGGCCTCCTCAACATCGGCGAGGAGGAGAGCAAGGGCAACGAGCTGGCGGTGGCGGCGCACGGCATGTTGCGGGAAAGCGGTCTCCACTTCGTCGGCAACGTCGAGGGCCGGGATGTCCTCGCCGGGCGCGCCGACGTGGTGGTCTGCGATGGTTTCGTCGGCAACGTGCTGCTCAAGTTCGGCGAGAGCATGCTGCGCTTCCTCACCCGGCAGATGCGGGAGGAAGTACACCGCTCCTTCCGGGCCAAGATGGGAGCCATGCTGCTGCGCCCCGCCTTCCGCTCGCTGCGCAGTCGCATCGATTACACCGAAGCCGGCGGCGCGCCGCTTCTCGGCGTGCAAGGCACCGTGGTCATCGCCCACGGCAAGAGCCCGGAACGCGCCATCGAGAACGCCGTCGTTCTCGCCGCCACGCTGGCGGCGAACGATCTCCCCGGGCAGATCGCCTCGTTGTTGCAAGAGGTCGGTGCGCACCTGGTCCAGCCCGGCGATGCCGGGCGCGGCTGAAGGGGAAGGCTCCATGCAGGTGGCGATGTTGTTCCCCGGCCAGGGGGCGCAAACCGTCGGCATGGGTGCCGACCTCGCCGCGGCCTATCCGGAGGCGGCCGCGGTGTTCACCGCCGCCGACGCGATCCTCGGCTATCCGCTCTCCCGCCTCGCCTTCGAAGGTCCGCTCGAAACCCTGACCGAAACGCGGCACGCCCAGCCGGCGCTGTTGGTGCATTCCGTCGCCGTGCTGCGGGTGCTGGAAGCCCGCGGCTTCGGCTGCAGCATCGTCGCCGGCCACAGTCTCGGGGAGTACTCGGCACTGGTGGCCGCCGGTGTCTTGACCTTCGAGGACGCCTTGCCGCTGGTGCAGAAGCGCGGCGAGCTCATGTACGAGTGCGGCGTCCGCTCTCCCGGCGCCATGGCGGCCGTCGTCGGCTTGGAAGCGGCGGCGGTGGAAAAGGTCTGTTCCCAGGTGCGCGAGCTCGGAGTCTGCGACCTGGCCAACCTGAACGCTCCGGATCAGATCGTCCTCTCCGGCGCCGTGGGCGCGGTGGAGGCGGCGCTGCCGCTCCTCGAGAGCGCCGGCGCCCGGGTGGTGAAGAGACTGAACGTGAGCGGTGCCTTCCATTCGGCGCTCATGGCGGAGCCGGCGGCGGAATTCGCCGCGCACCTGGACCGGAGCGTTTTCCATTCCGCCCGCGTGCCCGTGCTCACCAACGTCGGCGCGGCGGCGGAACAGGATGGCGAAAGACTGCGCGAGCAGCTGAAGCGGCAGATCCGTTCTCCCGTGCGCTGGACCGAAGCGATGCTCGCGCTCCGGGCACTCTGGCAGGGCCCGGTGCTCGAGGTGGGTGCGGGCAGCGTCCTCAAGGGTTTGCTCCGGCGCATCGATCGCGACGCCCGCTGCACCGCGGTAGGGGATCGCCCGAGCCTGGAGGCCCTGGTGGAGAAAGGCCTACCCCCGGGCCGCGAGAGCCGGGTAGGCTAGGCGAGGGAGGCGGCATGGGCTTGCGGGATCGGGTGGTCGTTGTCACCGGAGCGAGCCGAGGGATCGGTCTCGCCATCGCCCAAGCTTGTGCCGAGCAAGGCGCCCGTCTCGCCCTGGTGGCGCGGAGCAGCGACGCGGTGCGCGATGTGGCCGCCACCCTCGGTCCGGAGGCGCGGGCATACGCTTGCCATGTGGAAGCACCCGACGAAGTCGACTCCACGGTGGCGCGCATCGTCGCCGACCTGGGTGTGGTGCATGGTCTGGTGAACAACGCCGGCATCACCCGCGACGGCCTGCTGGCCCGCATGTCGCAGGAGGCCTGGGACGAGGTCTTGCGCGTCAACCTCACGGGCACCTTCAACTTTACCCGTGCGGTGGTCAAAGGTATGATGCGCCAGAAGTTAGGTCGGATCGTGAACGTCACCTCCGTGGTCGGGCAGATGGGGAACGCTGGGCAGACGAACTACTGCGCCAGCAAGGCCGGGATCATCGGCTTCACCAAGGCCGCGGCCCGCGAGCTGGCGAGCCGCAACATCACGGTGAATGCCGTGGCCCCGGGGTTCATCACCACCGCGATGACGGATTCCCTGGACGAACGGGCCCGCGCCCAGCTGCTGCCCCAGATCCCGCTGCAGCGCCTGGGCACGCCGGCGGAAGTCGCCGGGGTCGTGGTCTTCTTGCTGGGTGACGCCGCCGCCTACGTCACCGGCCAGGTCCTGAACTGCGATGGCGGCATGTGGATGCACTCTTGAAGCAGGCGCGATCCTGCCGCGACAGCGCGCGGGTTCGCATGGAGGAGGTGGGCTCTCAAGGCATGGCCAGCGAGATCGCAGGCAAGGTGAAGAAGATCATCGAAGAGCAGCTCGGCGTGAGCGCCGACCAGGTGACGGACGACGCCTCGTTCATCGACGATCTAGGCGCCGATTCCCTCGACACGGTGGAACTCGTGATGGCTTTGGAAGAGGCCTTCGACATCGAGATCCCCGACGAAGATGCCGAGAAGATGACCACCGTCGCCGCGGCCATCGAGTACCTGGAGCAGAAGGTCGGTTCCTGAGCCACCGCTTCAGCCCGGCGTCGGTGCGTCCCAGGGGCCCCGAGGCGCGGCCCGCGGGCGCAACGCTTCCGGGGAACGGTCAGGAGGCAGCATGGGTCGGGTGCGCGTCGCCGTCACCGGGGTCGGCGCCATTTCGTGCGTCGGCCTCGACGCGGCGAGCATGATGGAGGCGCTCTACGCCGGAAAGTCCGGGGTGCAGCGCATCCAGCGTTTCGATCCCGCCGGGCTCAGCACCACCATCGCTGCCGAGGTCGTCGACTTCGATCCGACCCAGTACATGGATCGGAAGGACGCCAAGCGCGCGGACCGCTACTCGCAGTTCGCCGTCGCGGCGGCGCGCGAAGCGGTGCAGCAGGCGCGCCTGCTGGACAGCGACGTGGACCCCAATCGCATCGGCGTCGTCCTCGGCTCGGGAATCGGTGGCATCGAAACCTTCGAAACTCAGCATCGCAACATGCTGGAGAAGGGATCCGGGCGCGTCAGCCCCTTCTTCATCCCCATGATGATCTCCGACATGGCGGCAGGACTGGTTTCCATGCAGTACGGTTTCAAGGGGCCCAACTTCACCGCGGTCTCCGCCTGCGCTTCCGCCGCCAATGCCATCGGCACCGCCTATCGTCTGCTGCAAGCCGATGACGCCGACGTCGTGGTCACCGGCGGCAGCGAAGCAGCCATCACCCCCATGTCGATGGCCGGGTTCTGTGCCATGAAGGCGATGTCCGAACAGAACGACGACCCTCCCGCCGCCAGTCGCCCCTTCGACGCCCGCCGCGACGGCTTCGTCATGGGAGAAGGCGGCGGCATCCTGGTGCTGGAGCGCCTGGACCGGGCGCAGGCCCGGGGCATTCCGATCCTCGGCGAGGTGGTCGGCTTCGGCATGACCGCCGACGCCTATCACATGACGGCGCCGGCCCCGGAAGGGGAGGGCGCGGCACGGGCCATGCAAGCCGCCCTGGACATGGCCGGCGTCGCGCCGGAGGTCGTGGAGTACATCAACGCCCACGGCACCTCCACGCCCTACAACGACAAGAACGAGACGCAAGCGATCAAGACCGTCTTCGGCGCCCACGCCTACAAGTTGAAGGTGGGCTCGACGAAATCGATGCTCGGGCACCTCCTCGGCGCTTCGGGCGGCGTCGAATCGGTAATTTCCGTGCTGGTGCTCGGCTCCGGGAAGGTGCCGCCGACGATCAACCAGGAGACACCCGACCCCGAGTGCGATCTGGATTGCATCCCGAACACCGCTGCCCCCCTCGACGTGCACTACGCGTTGAGCAACTCCTTCGGCTTCGGCGGGCACAACGTCTCGATCCTGTTCAAGCGTTTCGAGGCTTGAGCGTCCAGGGCACGACGAGGGGTGAGTGCGAGCCATGGGGCTGCGGTCCTGGCTGTCACGACTGCGCCCGCTGCCCGGGGTGCCTCGGGGAGCGACGGCCGTCGACGATGCCGCCGGGTTCCCGGCGCTGGAGCAGAAGCTCGGCCACCGCTTCCAGGACACGGAGCTGCTGCGCACCGCCCTCACCCACCGCTCCCACGTTTATCGTTCCGGCCGCGAGCGCTTGCATTCCAACGAGCGCCTGGAGTTCCTCGGCGACTCCGTTCTTGGCCTCATCGTCAACGAGTACTTGTTCCGCAGTTTCCCGGAACGCAGCGAGGGGGAACTCACCAAGGTCAAGTCCTTGGTGGTTTCCCGCGCCGTCCTCGGCCGCGCCGCCGAGAGGCTGCAGCTGGGCAAGCATCTCATCCTCGCCCCGGGGGAAGTGGACGCCGGCGGCCGCATGCGCGCCTCCATCCTTTCCGATGCCTACGAAGCGGTGCTGGGCGCCATGTACCTGGATGGCGGGCTCGATCCGGTGCGCCAGTTCGTCAGTGCCCACCTGCTGGACGAGCTGGAAGAAACGGTGGCGGACCATCAGCTGGCGAACTACAAGAGCCAGCTGCAGGAGATGATCCAGGCGCAGCTGAAGACGCCGCCGCGCTACAAGGTGAGCGCCACCCACGGCCCCGACCATGCCAAGCGCTTCGTCGTCGAGGTGCTGGTGCGCGGCCGCGTGCTCGGTCGTGGCGACGGCAACAGCAAGAAACTGGCGGAGCAGCGAGCGGCGCGCGAGGCCCTCCACAACCTCAGCAAGGACGCAAACCTCCTCCGCCACGGCTGACCTGGAGCGGGCGCCGCCGGCGTTTCCGCCCGGCGGAAAAATCTGTAGCTTCCACAGGGATCATGCGCCCGACACCGACGAGGGGAAGCCATGCCGCACCGCTCGCCACGCCGCCTGCACCTCCTGCTCCTCCTGGGGCTCGGCGTCGGCGCTTGCGCCGCTCCAGCGACGACGCGGCGGAGCGCCTCCTCGGAGACGGCGGTGCCGGAGGAGGTCGTCGAAGCCACCCGCGAAGCGGCGCAGGTGGCCTTCGCCCGCGGCAGCTATCTGCGCGAGATCGGGGCGGCGAACGAAGCGCTCGCCGCCCTGCGCGAAGCAGTGTTCCTCTGGCCGGAGAACGCGAGCCTGCGTCTGGCGCTGGCACGCCAGTACCTGGACATGGGGCGTTACCAGGAGGCGGATCACTTGCTGGGGGATGCCGCTCTGGCCGGAACTGCCGGGCCGGCGGAGTTCCTCCTCCTGGCGCGGCTCCGCGCCGTGGCGGGGAAACCGGAGGAAGCGCTGCAGCATGTCGACTCCGCCCTGGCAGCGGACTCGACTCTGGTTGCCGGCTGGCTCTTGCGCGGCCGCCTCGCCAGCGATCTGCACCGCCGCTCGGAGGCGCTCGCGAGCTTCGAGCGCGCCAACGCGTTGCAGCCCGACCAGGCGGCGACCTTGCTGCAACTCGGGAAGGTCGAGGAAGAACTCGGCAAGCTGCCGGAGGCCGAGAGTCGCTACCGTCGCGCCCTGGAGTTGGAGCCGCAGCTCGGCGCTGCCCGCAGCGCGCTGGTGGAACTCCTGGAGAAGAACGATCGCCTCGCCGAAGCGATCGCCGTGCAGCAGGACGCTCTCGCCCTCGTTCCAGAGGATCGCGATGCCCTCGAGTGGCTGGTGCAGCTCTACCTGCGGGAAAAACGCTATCCCGATGTGGTGGCCCTCCTGCAGCCCCGCGACGAGCGCCACGAACTGGAGCCCCGGCACGAGTACATCCTTGGCTGGGCGCTGCTGCAGAGCGAGCAGTACGACAGCGCCGAGAAGCTGCTGACGCGCCTGGCGGAGGGCAACGAGTTCCCCGGCGCCGAGCACCTGCTCGGCGAGCTGGCCCTGCGCCAGGATCGGAGCGAAGCGGCAGAGAAGCACTTCCGCGCCGCCATCCGCTTGCAGCCCGACGCTTGCGCCGCCCATCTGGGTCTGGCCACGGTGCTGCTCGAACGTCTGCGCGACGCCGACGGGCGCGTGCAACGGCAAGGCCCGGCGGCGGACAGCTTGCGCGCCGTGCTCGCCACGGCATCGGCGCACACTTCCGCCGACGAGGTGCGTTGCAACGTGCTCCTCGGCTACGCCTACCTGCAGCTGCGTGAGTTCGACGCCGCCGTCCGTCATCTCGAGGCCGGCCACCGCTTGGATCCGGACAACACCGATGTGCTCTTCAACCTGGCGATGGCACACCAGGAGCTGGGTCATTACGAAACGGCTCTGACTTGCGGCCGGGACGTGCTGCAGCGGCAACCGGAGAACGCCGCGGCCCTCAACTTCGTCGGTTACATCCAGGCCGAGCGTGGACTGGCTCTGGAGGAGAGCGAGACATTGGTGCGCCGGGCGATCGCCGCGGAACCGGACAACGGCTTCTACGTCGACAGCCTGGGGTGGGTGCTCTTCCAGCGCGGCCATTTCGCTGGCGCCGTGGTTGAGCTCGAGCGTGCCGCGGACCTGACGAAACACCAGGACGCGGTCATCCTCGAACACCTGGGCGACGCCTATCGCAAAGCGGGACGGCCGCAGGAAGCGCTGCGTGTCTACGGGCGCTCCCGGGAGCTGGCACCAGAAAACGGCGGGTTGCGCGACAAAATTGACGCGGTGCAAGCGGAGATCGAGAAGCCTTAGAGGGGCCGTGGCGATCCGGCTGCTCCTCCTCACCACCTCGGGGCTCGTCGCCTGTGGCGGGCCGCCTCGCCTCGACCGCACCCCCGACGCGGTGGAGCTCGAACGGCTCACCTCCCTCGCCGGCGCGCCACCGCGCCAAGCGTGGAGCACCCGCGGCCATGCCCGTCTCTCCTCGCCCGACGGCACGGTGGAGGGGAATCTGCAGGCGGTGGTCGACCTGCCGGAGCGCTTGCGGGTGGAGCTGCGTTCGCGAGCCCTCTTCGGCATGGTGGGGGAGAGGCTCGTGTTGTCGCTCCCGGGCGACGGACACCTCTTGATGTATCGCGCCCGCGCTGACGCCTTGGAGCGCTCCCCCTTCGCGGACTCCGAGTTGGCGCGCTACCTGCCGACCGGCTCGTTGGCGGAACTGCACGCCTTGGTCACCGGCCGCCCGCCCTGGCCGCAGGGCCGCCCGCCGGAAGACCTGGCGGCCCGCACCCGTCTGGTGGGGAGAAGCGAGGATGGGCGCAACCTGGAGTTCAGGGTGCAACTTTCCTCGCCCCAGGCCGTCTTCGAGCTGCGGCTCCGGGACGGGGTCTTGGAACAGTGGGGCTGGGAAGGGGCCGAGGGCCGGCGCCTCGTGGTGCGCTACGATCGCTGGCGCCGCTGGGGCGAACTGGAGCTGCCGGGTCGTTTGCGCCTCCAGGCGCCCCGGGAAGGCATGGAGGGAGAGATCCTCCTCGAGGAGATCGAGGCCCGCGATGGTCTGGCTGCCGCTGATTTCGAGGTCTACTGAGGTCTACTGATGGAACCTCCGGACAAAGATAGGGTTCAAGGGGCCGAGCCGGGAGCTGCCATGAACCAGCTGAGCGCCAGGAAGCGGAGCGATGCGTCCGAGGAGCGGAGCGACGAGGACCTCATCCAGTCCGTCGCGGCTGGGGAGCGTGCGGCCTTCGACGTCCTCGTACAGCGCCACAAGGTCCGGCTCTACAACTACCTTCTGCGCCTCCTCCGGGATCCTACGGAGGCCGAGGAAGTCGCCCAGGAAGCTTTTGTCCGCGCCTATGTCCACGCCGAGAAGTACCGCACCGTGGCGCGCTTCTCCACCTGGCTCTACACCATCGCCACCAATCTGGTGCGCAATCGCATCCGCAAGCAGCGCAGCACGCCGAAGCTGGTGTCGATTTCCTGGGGACGGGGCGAAGAGGAGGAAGGCGAGCGGCACGACGTCGATCTCCCCGATGCCAAGGACCTGCCCGACCGCACCTTGGAGAAGCAGGAAGTGCATCGCTGGGTCGAATACGCCATCACCCGCATCCCGGCCAAATACAGAGAAGCTTTCGTGCTTCGTGAGATCAACCATTTCACCTACGAGGAGATCGCCGCAGTGACGGGCCTCAAGCTGGGCACGGTGCGTTCTCGCATCAACCGCGGGCGCAGTCACTTCCGGGAGATCATGGAACCACTGCTCGAACGTACGCTGGGGAAGCGTTGAGCAGGGCCGGCGGCAACGCCGGCGGCACGATCCCGCCACGGGCGGGAGAAAAGGGGAGACAGGCGATGCGATGTCGGATGGCGCGCACTCTCGTCAGCGAAGGCGACGAGGCCCGTTTGTCCGCAGCCGTCGGCGCGGAGCTCCGCGCCCACCTCGCCGGCTGTGCCGATTGTGCGCGTTTGCAGCGTGAGAGCGCCCTCACCCGGCAGTGGCTACAGGAGCTGCCGATTCGAGAACCGGCGCCTCACTTCGACTGGCGCCTGAAGCTGCGGCTGTCGCAGCAGACGCAAGAGCTGCCGGTGGCGGTGGACCCGACGCCGCGACGCTGGTTGCTGCCTTTCACCGTCAGCACCGCTGCGGCCGCAGCTCTCGTTCTCACCCTCGGCTTGACCTTGGGCCATCGCGGTCCCAGCCCGAGCGAATCCACGCCCCCTCGGGTGGCGATGGAGACCTCCCCGGGTCCTTGGGCCCCGGCGGGACGACCCGCGGTCGCCTGGCCGCGCCTGGTCCCGGTGCGCGCCAGTACGCCTCTCGGTCCGGAACTGCGCCTCGAAGCGGCGGCCTCGATCCTCGGCTCCGTCCCGGCGGATACGTTGCCCGACGCCAAGCGCCAGCGCTCCGATCCGATCGAGACCATGCCCGTCCGCTGGTGAGAGCGGCGCGGCTGGGTCTCGATCTGGCCGCGCTCGGCTTCCACGACTAGACTGCGCGGATGCGGGAAAAAGCGCCGCCACGCCTGCGTTTCCTCCTCCGCCTCGCCGCGCCCTGGCTTCTCTTCGGTTGCGCCGCTCCCGGCCTCACCCCCGCGACGGGAGCCTTCGCGGCCAGCACCGTCGTCTGCGAGTTCTGTCCGCCGCGAGCGCTGGAAATCCTCGTCACTGCCCTCGACCACTGCGCCGTCGCCGGCGGCCCGCTGGTGACTCATTTCGTTTACGATCCCTCGCGGCACCGGCTGTACGGAGTGCAGGGGCAGCTCTTCGTGCCGGGAGACAGCAAGCGCACCTTC
>Ga0075428_100004900_pt1 | contig 14863 bp, 10 predicted proteins | sample RhiMetdeltSRZDD2_FD_75291 | JGI IMG/M metagenome (GOLD analysis project Ga0075428, IMG submission 75291) | Populus rhizosphere microbial communities from Tennessee, USA - Rhizosphere MetaG P. deltoides SRZDD2 | ecosystem: Host-associated > Plants > Roots > Rhizosphere > Soil | place: USA... | reverse complement strand
ATTCGTCGAAGCGGCGGCATCATCGCCATCGGACGACGTGAGTTTCGCGCCTCCGTTGAACAGCGTCCGATCGTCGAATTTCCGCCGCCGGAACTCGCGCGGCGCATGACGACAACCGAGCAGATTGTCTGGGCCCACCGCGTCGACAAAAGCCAGCGCGAAGTGCGGCCGGGAGACACGCTGCAGGTGTACGCGGATCTGCTGCCGGCTTCCGATGGAACCGCGCCGTTTGCGATTCACACATTCAATCAAATCACCGGCGGCAACACGATCTATCCGCGCCAGGCCGCCATCGCCAACGATCACTTTGTCTTTACCGGGCGCGAAGACGATGAGAAGCAGACGAGCATCGGCCGCGCGTTCGCGAAGCAGCACGGCCTGGAAAAGCCGTACTACGCGACGCCGGGTGATGGCATTTTCCATTTCTACTTCCCCGAGCAGGGTCTCGTGGTACCGGGCCAGTTCATTCCCGGCGCTGACTCACACAGTCGTGCGTACGGAGCCTATGGCGCGGTTGGGATGGGCATCGGCTCCACGACGCTCGGATTCGGGTGGGCGACGGGTTACGTGTACTTCACCTTGGCGAGGGCGCGGCGCGTCGTCTTCGCTGGTCGCCTGCAGCCGTGGGTAAGCGGAAAGGACATCGTGCTGGAGCTGCTCAGGCGATGGGGGTCGCAGCAGTCGCAGGGGATGTCCGTAGAATTCGTCGACGCCAATCGTCAGCTTCCGATCGCGTACCGCAACACGATTGCGAACATGATGGCCGAGGCCGAAGCGCTCAACGGCATCTTTGCGGCGGACGAGGTCACCTACGCGTGGTACGAGCGCAAGGGCGTTCGCAATCTGCCGTATCCGCGTATTGCGGTGGGCGAGGACGCGCGGTTCGAGATCGACGAGACGGTCTCGCTCGACGAGGTGCGTCCGATGATTGCCAAGCCGTTCAGCCCCGGCAATGCGTTTGCGGCGGAGGAAGTGGCGCGTGAGCGAATTCAGTTCGACAAGGCGTTGATTGGCTCCTGCACCAACGGCAGTTACGACGATCTCCTTCAGGCGGCGCTCGTCATTTACAACGCGCGCCGGAAGGGTTTACGAAAGGCCACGCGGACCTTCGTCGTCTTTCCGGGATCTGGCGGTGTGGCCAGGCAGATCGAACATCCGGATCCACGGCTGGGAGGCGAATCGATCGCCGAGGTGTTTCGATCGATTGGCGGTCAGATCCGCGAGTCATGGTGCGGGCCCTGCTTCGGGCAGGGACCCGACGCGCTCGCGAAAGGCGAACGCGCGATTACGTCCTTCAACCGCAACTGGCAGAACCGGATGGGTGTTGGCGGGGAAGGCTATCTCGCCAGCCCGGCCGTCGTCGCCGCGTCGGCGCTCGCGGGCTACATGGCGCCTCCCTCCGAACTCGGCTTACCATGGGATCCCGAAACGTACGGCATCGGGTAACATGCGCGGTTGATTGAGGGGTTCCATATGAAGATGCTCCTCGCTGCTTTGGCGGCGTTCCTCGTTGCCGCGCCGCTCGCGGCACAGGGGCAGTCCGGCACCGACGCCCAGGCGCAGCAGCCGACCTTCCGCACCGGGGTCGATGTGATCACGGTGGATGTCGGCGCCATCGACAGTCGTGGGCAGCCGGTCACCGACCTGCATGCGCCGGAATTCACTGTCAAGATCGACGGTCAACCGCGGCGCGTCATCACCGCCGACCTGGTGAAATACAACTACACGCCTGACAACGGCGTGACGCGGCGGCCCCCGCCGAAGCGGCAGGAATTCGAAACCCTCTACACCACCAACATCACGCAGCCCGAGGGCCGGATGATCATGATCGCGGTCGATCAGATGAACATCCGGCCGGGCGCGGCGCGGCCGATTCTCGACTCGGCCGCACGCTTCCTCGACAAGCTGAATCCTGCCGATCGCGTTGCGTTCATTTCGTATCCCGAGCCCGGCGTCGTCGTGGACTTTACCGGCGATCGCCTGCGCGTGCGCCTCGCGATGCAGAAGGTGATCGGCACGCAGTCGCGCTTCGTCGGCCGGCGGAACATCGGGCTGGTTGAAGCCATCGATATCGCGCAGAAGGGCGACGACCGCCGCATGCAGGAGGTCACCAACCGCGAATGCCGCGGCCTGGTCGACATGGCGCTCGAGCAGTGCATGCGCGACATCGTCGACGAGTCGAATTCGATTCTCTGGACGACGCGGCGCGACACTGAAGCGTCGCTGCGAGGACTGCGCGACTGGCTCCAGCATCTCGGCGAAACCGAAGGTCAGAAGACGCTGATCCTCCTCTCCGAGGGGCTGGTGACCGACTCGCCGGCCGACCTCGAGGACGTCGTGCGCATGGCGATGCGCGGCCGCATCTCCGTGAACGTGTTGCTCATGGACGTGCCCAGGTCGGATGCGACGCAGGGACCGCTTCCGCCGACCTTCACCGAAGATCGCGAGCTGCAGATTCGTGGCCTCAACGACCTCGCGTCGCTGTCCCGCGGATCCATCTTCCAGGTGGTGGGCACCGCGGATCGGGCGTTCGATCGGCTGGCGTCGGAGATTTCGGCGTACTACCTGCTCAGCGTCGAACAGGCACCGTCAGACCGTGATGGCCGCAACCATCGCATCGACGTCTCTGTGCAGCGGCGCGGCATTACGCTGCGTTCGCGGCAGGCGTTTGTGCTCGATCCGACGGGCGGCCGCAAGACGCCCGACGAATCGCTCGTCGAATCGCTGCGCTCGCCGCTCGGCGTGGCCGGCGTGCCGCTGCGCCTGACGACGTTCATCTATCAGGATCCGAAAGCCGCCGGTAAAGTGCGCCTCGTCATGGCGGCCGACGTCGGCCAGGCAGGGACACCGTCCGGCCAGTACACGATGGGCTTTATCGTTGTCAACGATCAGGGACGTGTCGTTGCGTCGCGCAGCGAAAAGTCAAAGCTGGAACCGCTCGAAGGGCGGACCAACGCGTCGCTCTCGTATCTCGACGCAGTGACGATAGAACCGGGCGTGTACGAAGTGCGGCTTGCCGCGGTGGATGCGGAAGGGCGCCACGGAAGCGTGGTCCGCGACGTGAACGCGTGGAAGATGGCCGGTGAGGAACTGACCTATGCTGACCTCGTCGTCAATCATGCCGCGACGGCGAGCAGCGGGTTGCGGCCTGATGTCGAGCCTCACGTGGATGCCGACGGCGTCGCTGCGTACATGGAGCTCTACTCGACATCGGAGGAGACATTCAAGAACGTCTCGGTGAACTTCGAGATCGCTGATGACGACAGCGCGCCGGCGTTGCTGACGATACCGGTGGAACTCAAACCAGGTGCGCAGGCGACGTGGCGCGTTGCGCAGGGGTTCGTCGGCGCTGAACCGTTGCCGTCGGGCCGTTATATGGCACGCGCGCGCATCATGCGCGGTGACAAGCTCGCCGGCGTGCTCGTGCGACCGTTCATTCTCGAACCCGCACCGGCGTCGAAGGGTGGGCCGATCGTCATTCCGGCGGCGATGGCGCGCGTCGCGGCGTTCGACCGCAACGCCGTGCTCCAGCCTGCATTGGTCAGCAGCCTGCTCGACACCATCGGCGCACGCTCTCCTTCACTCAAGAGCGCCCTGACTGAAGCGCGCGCAGGCCGTTACGGACCTGCGGCACTCGAAGCGTTGACGGCGGGCGATCAGCAGGCGGCCGCGTTCCTCAAAGGGCTCGACCTTTACTCGAAGGGGCAAATCAACGAGGCCGCCACGCAGCTGAACATCGCCGCCGGTCCAAGGCGGGAGTTCTATCCCGCGGCCCTCCTGCTCGGCGCCTGCTTCGCCGCGGGCGGCAAGGATCGCGACGCGGCCGGTATCTGGCAGATGGCGCTCGGGAGCGAACAGCGTCCGCCCATTGCGTACACGCTGCTTGCGGATGCCCGGATGCGCGGCGGTCAACCCGACGCGGTGGTGACCATCCTGAAGCCGGCTTATGCGCAGCGTCCGACCGATGACGAGCTCGGCAGACGGCTGGCGATCGCGTACATGATGACCGCGGCATTTGGTGAGGCGCTGCCGATTATGGACGCGTATCTCGTTCGCCACCCCACCGACGGCGATGTGCTCTTTGCGGCGGTACTTGCACATTATCAAGTCGCCAGAACCACTGGATCGGAATTGTCGACTGCGGATCGCGCGAAACTGTTGAAGTATGCGAGGGCGTACAAAGGGCCGCAGGAGGCGCTGTTCGCAAAGTATTTGTCGTCGCTTGGTGTGGACCGCTAGATTCACCGGGACAGTATCTATGACACGCTTCATCGCGACGGTGGCCGTTGTTCTCGTCGTGATCGCCGTTGCCCGTGAAACCGAGGCACAGTCGCGCAGCAGCGGTGGCCAACACCAGCCGGTTGCGACGCAAGCTCCGCGCGCGCCCCAGAATCAGGCTCCGGCCCCAGGATCGGGTTTCACCTCGACAATGAAATTCGTCCCGGCTCGGCCGAACGTCCGGTCGGCGCCGTTTCGGCCGACGCCATTCATCGGCCAAAGCCCCTTCTTTACCTTCGGACGGTTTGCCTTCTGGCCGTGGGGTGCCTGGCTTCCGATTCCGCTCTACGGCTATGCGACATCCGAGGCGTACGGACCACCGCTAGAAGGTGCGCCGGTTGGAGGCGTGCAACTGGACATCGATCCCCGGCGCGCTCAGGTGTTCGTCGATGGAACTTACGTCGGCCTCGTCGAAGACTTCAGCGGCTACTTCCATCACCTCGAGCTGCCTGCCGGCCCGCACGACATCGCTGTTGTCGCACCCGGTTACGAGCCACTGAGTCTCCAGGTCCTCGTCTCGCCCGGCGCGACCATCACACAGCGGGCGACGCTCGGTCGCGCATACGGTCGTTAGCGTCCCTTCTCTAAAGCCCAATTCTCAATGCGCAATGCCCAGTGCTCAATCAATGGGCAGTGCTCAATGGGAAATGCTCAACGTGTGTGAACGGCGATTTCTCCGGCATTCGGCAATGGGATGTGGGCCGTACGCTTTGACGACGAAAAGCGCCGTTTGTAGTAGGCGGTCCAAATGGCTGTCACAGGTGTGCCGATGATGGTCGGTGCAAGCCACACGATCATCGAAGTTCGCGGCAGACCTGCCACCTGCGCGTTGACGACGAGAAATGCGGTCGTCGCTGCGATGCACGCGCCGAGCATTGCCGACATGTGGCGGAACCACCAGTGCATTCGGTCGGTGGGCCTCCGGAGCCAGTAATAGAGTCCCTGAATACCTGTCACGAACCCCAACACCGAGAATGCGGCGAACAGCGGCTGCGACGTGATGACCCCGTAGGCAGCCATCGCCATCGACGCCAGCGTAAGAATGGAGACGAGACCGACATCCCACGGATGCGTGTGCGGGCCACTCCGCTTCTTCGTGCGAAGGACGCGCACGCCGACGGATACGGCGTTCCCCGTGAGGACCGCCACGAAAAAGAGAAACAAAGCGAACGCCTTGGCTTGCGGCCGCGGATCCAGAAAGTAGCGCGCCGCGGACAACGCAAGGGCGGTGATCGAAACCACAGTCATCCCGGAGACGAACACCCAACCAGCGCGACGGTGCGTGGTTCCACCTTTCGGCGCAACCATCGGGATGAACATGGAGAGGAGCGCGGCCGAGCCGCCGATGATGTGCAGGTAGAGAAGCGTCTTCAGCATGCGGTGATTCTGTCGCGCCGCTCGGGGGCGCGCATGTGCCGCACGTCATGCCCGCGACCCGTGACTTCCGGCATACGCCTCGGCGTTGAGTGACTGCCTACAATGAGCGGCATGACCCCCACGCACTGGCTGACCGCGGCCGGATTTGTGACCTGGGTAGCCAGCGGACTCCCGACAGCGCTGGCGATCGCAGATGGCCGTATCACGGACATGGCCGCCGTCGCATGGGTCATCGCATTCGGGGCATTTGGTGTTGCATTCGGCGCAATCTGTTTCCTGCCGAACGGCGGCACGCGTCGCGAGCGGGCGCTGGTCCTGGTTCAGTCCGTGGCTGGTGCCGTCATGGTCGCCGTTACACATGACGGGATCGCCGGCGCCACGATGGTCGTCGCCGCGTCGCAGTTGCCAGGCCTCGTGTCGCCAGCCGTTGCGGCAGCGTGGGTTGGCGCGCAGACGGCCGTCATCGTGGGCCGATTCTGGTCGATGAATGGACCGGTGAGCGGATTTATCGTTGGCGGGGCATATCTCGGTTTCCAGATGTTCGCGATGGCGACCTCAACGCTCGCGCTGCGCGATCGCACCGCCAGGGAAGCGCTGGCTCGCACAAACGCGGAGCTGGTCGCGACTCGCGCGCTGCTCGCTGAAGACAGCCGCGTAGCGGAGCGCCTCCGGATCTCGCGGGACCTTCACGACTCGCTCGGCCATCACCTCACCGCATTGAGCCTGCAGCTGGAAGTCGCTTCCCACCTTGCGTCGGGTGCTGCCGCCGATCGCGTCGCGGAAGCGCACGCGATTACCCGTCTGCTGCTGGGCGATCTGCGCGATGTCGTGAGCCAGCTCCGCGACCGTGACCACACGGATCTCGGCTCGGCGATTCGCACGCTCGCGTCCGCGGCGCCACGGCCGCAGGTGCATCTCGACATCGATGACGGTATCGCCATCGAGGACCCGGTTCAGAAACATGCCCTGCTCCGATGCGTGCAGGAAATCATCACCAACACCATGCGGCACGCGGACGCCAGGAATCTCTGGATCGCGATCCAACGCCGCGCCGATGGCATTGCGTTGACGGCGCATGACGATGGGCGCGGCGTCGAGGTTGTAACCTGCGGCCACGGCCTGCGAGGCATGCGTGAGCGGTTCGAAGAATTGGCCGGGCATGTAGAGTTCTCATCAACGCCAGGCGATGGCTTCCACATCGCGGCGTTCGTGCCCGGCGATGCCTCGCACGACGAGCTCGAATCCGCTGCGGCACCATGATCCGCGTGGTCCTCGTGGATGATCAGACACTCGTGCGGCGCGGGCTGAGGGCGTTGCTCGACCTCGCCGGTGACATCGCCGTCGTCGGGGAGGCGGGTGATGGCCTGGAAGGCGCAACCGTCATTCGCCGTGAACGGCCCGACGTCGTGCTGCTCGACGTCCGCATGCCGAAGGCAAGCGGCCTCGACTTACTGCGCGATCTGCGGCGCGCCAACGAGCTGCCGCCCACCATTCTCCTGACAACCTTCGACGACGACGAGGCGCTGATCGAAGGCGTGAAAGCCGGTGCGCGTGGATACCTGCTGAAAGACGTGTCGCTCGAGCAGCTCACGGGGGCCATTCGTGCCGTCGCAGCAGGGGAGACGTTGATTCGGCCTGCGGTGACCGAACGCGTGCTCCGCGGCCTCGAGCACGTCCGTCGCGACTTTGAGGCTCTCGAGCCGCCGGATCCTCTGACGAAGCGCGAAGTCGAGATTCTGCGGTTGATGGCCGGCGGCTACAGTAATCGCGAGATTGCCGAGGCGCTCGGCACCGCCGAAGGCACCATCAAGAACCACGCATCGAGCATCCTGTCGAAGCTGGGGGTGCGTGATCGTACCCGCGCTGTGTTGAAAGCACTGGAGCGCGGATACATCTGACGTTAAGGCTCAATGAGCATTGAGCGTTGAGCCTTGGGCATTGAGCATTTCGTTTGCATCACCATGGAGCAAACGAAACTCACGCCTTCAGGTAACCCTTTGATATTCACGAGAGACTGCTGCTGTTTGCGTGCGACATCGTTCGACTGACGCAGTTTCTGCACACCCGCGGACCCATCGCGCGTCGACTTTTTTACCAGATTCTCGACGCTGGGGACTTCGGTTGGTTCCAATGCCGAAGAAGCCGACGGCGCTTCCAGCCACGACGACTTCATCGCCAAGAACCGAATCGCGTTGAAAGAGGCGAAGGGAACCCGGTTCAGACTGCGCGTCTGCCAACGTACCGGATTGCTATCGCCGGACTTCTATCCGATGGTTCAAGAGTCGGACGAACTGGTGAAGATTCTCGGCAAGATCGTCCACAACGCGCTCCGTAACGCGGCAACCGAAGGGAGGCATAAACGTTAGATCATTGAACATTTGAAACATTGAACATTCATTGAGCATTTAGCATTGGGCATTGCCCATTCATTGAGCATTGCGCATTCGGCATTGAGCATTGAGCATTGAAATCGGAATTCATTCACGGCGTGAATTACCCGTGGTCCACTGACGGACAGACGGTCTTCTATGGTCTGGACTTCGGGACCAATGTGTGGGGATCGCATCTCGGTGTGACGACCCGGCACGAGGCAGTGGCCCGTGATTTCGCGGAGATGGCGGCGCTCGGTTTCGTCGTGGCGAGGTGGTTCGTCTTTTGCGACGGCCGCGCCGGAATCGTCTACGACGACCGCAGTCTGCCCGCGGGCCTCGACGAGCAGTTCTTCAACGACGTCGACACGGCGCTCGAGATCGCCAGCGGCGCGAATATGAAAGTCGTTTTCGTTCTCTTCGATCATCATTGGCTGTTTCGCGGAATTCATCACAGCGTGGCCGATCCGATCACCGGCGACATGCTCGACGCACGGCTGCCGGAGGGGCGCGTACGCGAACTGTTGTCGCAGGAAGGACACGACGCGCTGTTCGATCACGCCATCATCCCGTTCGTCCGACGATATGGCCATGACGGCATCCGAGCCGATTTGAAGGACTGCATCTTTGCCTTCGAGTTCATGAACGAACCGGACTTCGTGATTGACGAATGGGAGCGCGACCGCAGCCGACGCGTCAGGCGCGCGGTGCCGTTTGCCGCCTTTGCCGTCGCGCTTGCCCGCTTCAGCGAGCTTGTCCATGCCTATTCCCCGGCACTCGTCACGCTGGGCGGTGCGCGGGCTGACAATCTGTGGGCCTGGGACGCCGACGGACTGGGGCTCGACGTGCTGCAACTGCACGCGTATCCAGATTCGCTTCATTCGGGCGATGTCGATCCGTTCGTGACCCCGGCGCGCACTCTCGATGTGAGCCGCGAGGTCATCCTCGGTGAGTTTCGATCGGCGGCGCCGCTTGACGACTCTATCGAGCAGGCGCTGGCCGGCGGCTACGCCGGCGCGTGGCCGTGGAGCTTCAGCGGCACGGACTCGTACGGGCGGTTGCCTGTCGATGCGGTTCGTCGATTCGGCGAACGTCACCCCGAGCTGGTGAATCCGCGTTTCGCCTTTTAGAGGCGGACGTTCTGATCGCCCTCCTCGCCTCTTACTATCGCTGACGGCTAGGGGTTTTCGGGCGAGGATCCGGGATGAACCCGTCGCGGTTCGGCATCACGATCTTCCGCAGGCTCCGGGCATCGATGACCTGATCCTCGCGAATGATGCCGTTCAAGTTGAGAATGTAGGCGACGGCCGCGTAGACCTCAGGGGCCTTCAGCAGCCCCGGCTGATCGAACGGCATCGCTCGATTGATGTAATCCCAGAGCGTCGTCGCGTACGGCCAGTAGCTGCCGACTGTTTTCAGAGGACGTGCCGATCGGAGCGTCCCCTGGCCACCGACCAGCGTCGCCCCGACACCGCCCTCACCGTTGGGACCATGGCAGCGGGAGCATTGGGCGGCAAACACCTCTCGACCCGCCGCCACGGAGCCCGAGCCCTCGGGGAGGCCTTCTCCGTCGGGGGCAATTGCAATGCCTAACGCGCGGATCTCTTCTGGCGTCGGCGGCCGCCCGACGCTGTAGGTGGGCGACTGCGCAGCGAGCGGAATGGCTCCGGCCAGCCACAAGACGATAACGCTACGCGTCCACATTGGTCACCGTCCCGTCGGCTCGCACGTTCCAGAATTTGATCCCGTTGAAGTGATAGTTCGAATTCCTTCCTCGTGCTGCAATCAACGCCTCGCGCGTCGGTTGAACGTAGCCCGTCTCGTCTGTCGCGCGTGACGCGATTGTCGCCTCGCGGCCGTCGAAGCGCCACGGCAGCCGGAACCGCGTCAGCGCGATGGGAAGCCGCGGCTCCTGCAGGTGCGCGTTCTCCCAGGTTCGGCCGCCGTCGATCGTCACCTCGACGCGCTCGATTCTTCCGCGACCTGACCACGCAAGACCCGTCAGTTCATATGGTCCCCGGCGGGGCAGCGTCTGTCCGCCCGATGGAAACGTGATGACCGACTTGGCATCCATCTCGTAGGTGAACATCCACGCCTTGCCGTCTGGCATCAGCTCCGTGTACTTCGCGGTTTCATCCCGCGCCATGTACGCCTGATTCGTGAGCTTCAGGCTGTGCAGCCACTTCACGTTCGTGTTGCCTTCCCAGCCTGGGTTGATGAGGCGCAGCGGGTATCCCTGCGCTGGACGAATCGCTTCGCCGTTCTGGCCGAACGCGAGCAGCGAGTCGTTCATCGCTTTCGGCAGCGGGATGCTGCGCTCCATGCGGCAGGCGTCGGCTCCCTCGGCAATCACCCAACTCGCCGCTGGCCGGACGCCAACCTCCGCGAGCAGCAGCGACAGGGGAATCCCTGTCCACTCGCTGCCGCTGACGAGGCCATAGCTGCGCTGCACGTCAACGCCGGTCTTGTCCGCCCACTCGCTCCCACTGTTGCCGCCGCATTCGAGCACCAGCGTTCGCGTCACCGACGGGAGGCGTCGAATCTCCTCGATCGAGAGCGAGAGTGGTCGGTCCACCATGCCGTGAATGATCAGACGATGTTGCGACGGATCGATGGTCGGAATACCCGAGTGATGACGTTCGTAGTGCAGAGACGAGGGCGTCACCGTCCCGACGGAGTCCTGCAGCGGCGTGAAGCTGGAGCCCGTTTCAGGCGTCTGCGACTCCCGCCGCCAGCGAACGGCCTTCTCGAACGGCGACCGTTCCCCATAGGGGCCGAGCGGCGTCCCCAGCTTGCCGGGCGTGTCGAGCGCGAAAGCGTCACGAGATGGAACGAGCAGCCCCGCACCGGCGGCTGCGCCCATCCGAAGTGCATGGCGGCGTGTCGATCGCTTGACGTGAGTCACGGCGACACCTCGCGCAGATTCTAAGGCCGATACCGCGCGGTTATCCGACTGACACCAACGCGAAGCGGCGCTCCTGTGCGTGCACGACGGCGACGACGCCAGCGGGGACGATACGCGCGCTGGGGATCAGGTTGGCGCCCATTTCCTTGAGGATGGCTTCCACGTCGCCGTCGGCTCCAGCGATGCGTCCTGCGAGCCCGCGGCTGGCGGTGCCACACACCATGAACTGCACGCCGCGCTTGGCGAGCGCCGTAAGCTGCGTCTGCTCGCCCGAGTTGACCGGATTGGCCGCGGGAGGCGGTGTCGCTTTCGGGTCAATCGTCTTTCCATACTTGGACCAGATGACGTCGGTGTACCCGAAAGGAGTGGCTCCGTGACGGAAGCAGACAAGCACCGCAACGTCTGACTCCTCGACACCCCACCCAGTCTTATGGCCGGCCAGCAGGTTGTTCGCGAAGCGGATGGAGTCCGGGACGCCCGTTGGCGACGTCACGTCGACAACGATGCGGTGCTGGCCTTTCATCGCCGACATCCAATCGTCCTGGGAGTGCAGCATCGGCATAAACGGATCGGACGGCGCCCCCTGCGCTTCCACTGAGCGCGCCCCGAGCGCGCCCGCCGCAGCGACGGCGCCAAGGCCCGTGATGAGGACACGCCGATTCTTCATATTCTGCTTGGCCACGTTGTCCTCCAGATGTTTGCTTCGGTGTGCTTCAGGGCAGTCAGAGCCATAACGGTTGCCGACGCCCGGAACGCGGTCATTCTAGCCGCCATAAGATAACCGTGCCAATGAAACTTCCACATCCGGTGATCCTGCTCGTTGCGGGTATCGCGCTTTGCGCGGGTCTTACTTGGCTGCTTCCTGCAGGTGAATACGATCGCCGGGACGATCCCGCTACCGGACGGCGCGTGGTGGTCGCTGGCACGTTCCATTCGGTCGAACCCGCGCCGGTCGGACCTTTCGCTGCCGTCGTTGCGATCCCTCGTGGCTTTGTCGAAGCGGCAGATGTGATCGGCCTCGTTTTGTTCGTCGGCGGCGCATGGGTCGTGGTCGATCGCGTCGGCTCTCTCGGTCGCCTCATTTTTTCGCTCGTCGCGTCCTTCGGCAGTCGGGGCCTCTTCGCGATTCCTGCGGTGGCGCTCTTCTTTGCGATCATGGGCGCCCTCGAAAACATGCAGGAGGAAATCATTCCGCTCGTGCCGGTGCTGCTCGTACTCGGCCGCGGCATCGGCGTGAATGCCGTCACGGTCATGGCAATGAGCGTCGGCGCCGCTGCAGTGGGTAGTGCCTTCGGCCCGACGAACCCGTTTCAGGCCGGCATCGCGATGAAGTTGGCGCAGCTCCCACCGATGTCTGCGGCGCCGCTGCGATGGACGATGTTTGCAGCGGGCGTGGCGCTCTGGATTGCGTGGACGATGTGGTATGGGGCACGAAATCGTAACCGGGATTCGGGATTCGGGATTCGGGATTCGACGATCACGCGCGATGAAGTCGGATTTGCAAACGCCCGGGATTTTTTGATCTTCGCGATTGCTGTCGCGCCGATGGCGGCGTACGTCTACGGTGCGATTGCTCTCGGGTGGGGGTTCAACGAATTGTCCGGTGGATTCATCATCGCTGGCTGCGTGGCAGGGATGCTCGGTGGGCTCGGTGTGGAGGGCACGACGAGGGCGTATTTCGAAGGGCTCCAGGCGATGCTGCCGGCCGCCATTCTCGTCGGTGTTGCCCGGTCGTTGTCACTCGTCCTGACGGACGGACACGTCACGGACACGATCCTGAACGGCCTGGCGCGCCCGCTCTCGGCCGCACCCGCGGCCGTCGCTTCGGTGTTGATGGTTCCGTTTCATTCCATGGTGCACGTGTTCGTGCCGAGCGTGAGCGGGCAGGCAGTGCTGACGATGCCGATTCTGGTGCCGCTGTCGGATCTGCTCGGCATTTCGCGGCAGGTGACGGTACTCGCCTATCAGACCGGCGCGGGGTTAACGGAACTGTTGACGCCTACCAACGGCGCGCTGATGGCGGTGCTGCTGGCCGGCGGCGTTTCGTTCCCGCAGTGGATACGCTTCGCGGCTATCGGCGTGTTGCTCGCGTTGCTCGTCGGCCTCGTTGGAATCTTCAGTGTGGGGTAGGTCCGCCTAAAGGCGGACCCCACAAAGGCCATTTCGGTGGGGTCCGGCTTTAGCCGGACTATCAGCATCAACGCGGTGCCTTTGAAAGGCTGATCAGATTCGCGAACTGACGGTACGCGCCAGGAACGCCCGCAGGGAGCTGACGGAACCACGAATACGACGTATAGACGTACCGCCCTCTTCCGACCTCCGCGTACACCTCGGCGCCGCGAACGGGCGGCTCCCCGGGATCGGCGCACTCCAGCAGCGGAACATATCTCGAATCGAACGTCGTGAACGCGTACGAGTTCCGCTCCTGCACCCACCCGTTGAAGTCGGCTTCGGTAATCCTGTTTGGAAAGTTGAAGACCGGATGTGTCGGCACAAGAATCTTCACCGGCGCGTCCTCGACTGTGACACGGGGGTTCGCGTTCGTGGGCGGTGTGGCTGGATACGGCGGCAGCATCCGATTCGCATATTCCTGTTGCTGATACTGGACGATCATCGTGCCGCCGCGCTGCATGTATTCGAGCAGCCGTCCGTTGTTCGCGACGAAATCAGGGTTCGTCTCCGAGGCGCGGATCCCGACGACGATCGTGTCGAACCGCGAGAGGTCGCCGGTCGCGAGCGTTTCACTGTCGAGCATCGTTACATCCACGCCCATCCGGCGAATCGCGTCCGCGACCTGATCGCCGCTCCCCATGACGTAACCGACTTTGACGGGCGCGACCTTCAAATCGAATACCTGCGCGGTCGCGGTGGCCGGCCAGTAGAGCCGGTGCGTTTGGATGTGCGGATAGGCGATGACCTGCACGTCGCGCGAGAACGTCGCGCTGCTGCCCGTTGCCTCTGCCGAGATCTCGAAACGGCCTGATGTGCGACGCGCCGGGGCCGTGACGACAAACGGGGTCGAGGTTTGATCGCCGTTCGCCCGGAGAGTGAACGGCGCTTCGGCGGGAGCGGAAGTCCATCCCTGAGGCAGACGCAGTCGAAGCGCACCCGTCAGTGCCTGCGACGAAAAGCTCGTGGCTCGAATGACCAGTTTCTGCTGGTTGGGTGTGGTACCGAGCGGAACGATCACCAACGATGTGTCGAGTCCGACGGCAAGACGTGGAACGACGTTGACATCACGGCGGAGCTCGCCGCGCACGTCATCGGCATAGCGGAACTGCACTGGTTTTGTGACGATCACGTCGACGCCGCCGATGGTGAGCGCCACCGAGGCGGTCAGCAACGGCGGATCAAACGGAAGCGCCTTCGGATCGGTATCGCTCCACTTGTACACGTCGCCGGTGCGCGGCTGTTTCAGATAGTACGGCTGGGTGGGTTGCGCGTCAGGCGACACTCGCACTCGGTATACGACGAGGTTCGTCGGTGTTTCGCGACGATTGATGAATCCGCCGCCCTGCCCAGGCGTTTCGTTTGGCAGCGGCTCGGCGGCCCAACCGGCGGGCGCATTCAGCGTTGCTTTGCCGATCGCCGCGTTTGAGGGCGTCGGTACGAACGTGCGGATCTGCACGTCGATTGAATCGCTGGCGACGACGGTCTCCCGCGACGCGAGCGGATCGACATCCACTTCTGCGGCGCGTACCAACGCATCGGAGAAATCATTTTCCTTGAAGCCGAGCAGAAAGTCGGCATCGGCGCGCGCGTCCACCAACGCGCTGGAAGATTTGAGCGCGGCGCGCGCGGCGCGTGTCGCACGAAGACCATCCGCGAGCGCAGGAATGATCCGTGCCGGGTTCAGCGGCTCGTAATCAGCGAGTGCCTTCTTCGCGGCAGCATCGATCGCGGCCAGTTCCGCCCGGATTGTTCCGTCGGGCAG
>Ga0075428_100004896_pt1 | contig 14866 bp, 11 predicted proteins | sample RhiMetdeltSRZDD2_FD_75291 | JGI IMG/M metagenome (GOLD analysis project Ga0075428, IMG submission 75291) | Populus rhizosphere microbial communities from Tennessee, USA - Rhizosphere MetaG P. deltoides SRZDD2 | ecosystem: Host-associated > Plants > Roots > Rhizosphere > Soil | place: USA... | reverse complement strand
GACGCCGGCCGCTTTCAGCTCCTGCTGGCCGAAGGCGCGGTCGTCCTCGAGCTTGTCGGTGTACGGGGAGCCGCCCACCACCAGCTTCCCGGCCTTCCTCACCTCCTGCGCCATCTCGCCCATGCCCAGCACGTCGTCGAACACGACGACGTCGGCCCATGCAACGTCCTTCTTCCAGTCCTGGCTCTTCGGAGCGAAGCCGTCGGCGATCTCCTGTTCGTCAGGGTCCTTGATCCAGAACCGGACGTCCTGCTCCTCCTTGACGACCTCCCACGCGATGTCGGCGATCAGGCCGTCGTAAGAGACGAACAGGAACTTGCTCGCGGCCATGGGCTCCTCCGAGGGTCGCTCGATCATACAATCGTCCAAATGTTTCGCCCGGGCAGTCCGGCGTCCGCGGCGCTCGTGCTCGCCGTCTGCGCGGCCTTGGGAAGCGTCGGCTGCGGGCCGAGCGGCGGTCCGCGGGCCGTTTCCGGCGTGCTCGACCTGCGCGGCTGGAACTTCGAGGACGGCGGCGACGCGCACCTCGTCGGCGAGTGGGTGTTCCGCTATCGAAGCCTCGAGGGGCCGGCCGCGCTGCCGCCCGATGAACCGCCCGCCCCGCCCTTCCTGGCGGTTCCCGGGAGCTGGAACAGCCAGGGTCTCTCAGGGCTGGCTTTCGCCACCCACGCGCTGCGTGTGCGCCTGCCCGATCCCGCGCCGCGGCAGCTGGCCCTCGCACTGGGCGAGGCACACTCGGCGGAGCGCCTCTACGCGAACGGTCGCCTGGTGTACCAGCGAGGACGCGTCGCCGAGAGCGCGTCCGAGGAGCGCGCCGATCCCGCGCCAGTGCTGGTCCAGTTCCCGGTTGAGCGGGACGTACTCGACCTCGCGGTGGACGTATCCAATCACTTCCACTACGAAGGCGGGCTCCTCCACGTCCCTCGCCTCGGGCTCCCTGAAGGGCTGCGAGCCCGCCAGGACGTGGATACGCGCGTCGACCACCTCATCCTGGGATGTCTGGGCGTGCTGAGCCTGTACTACGCGGTCCTGTTCGTCGCGCGTCCGGAGCGCAGCCACCTGCTGTTTTCGCTTTTGACGCTGATCGTCGTGCTGCGCGTGGCGGTGATGGAGTGGCACGTGAACGCGCTCCTGCCGATCGGCGCCGCCGGCCAGCTGCGGCTCGACTACTTCACGCTGCTCGTCGCGCCACCCGTCTACTACGCCCTGCTCGAGGAGCTGTTCCCGCGGGAGTTCCCGCACCGGGTGCAGCGCCTGGCGCTGGCCATCTCGGGTGTCGGCGCCGCGACGCTGCTGCTTCCGACCTACTGGTTCACACGCGTCCGGGAGCCGGCGATCGGCGTCGGCCTCGTCGTCGTGAGCCTCGCGTTCGTGTTCGTGTTCCGCGCAGCGCTGCGCGGCCGCCCCGGCGCGAGCCTGCTCGCCGCCGCCTGCTTCCTGGTGGTCGGCCTGGCCGTGCACGACGCGCTGGCCCGCTGGGGCCTGATCGAGGAGTCGCGGGAGCTGCTGCCCTTCGGAAACGCGGCTCTCATCTTCTCCCACGCGGTCGTGCTCGGGCTTCGCCTCAGCCGCGCCCTCGGGAGCAGCGAAGCGCTGAGCGGCAGGCTGCAGGAGATGAACCTCGACCTGGAGCAGCGCATCCGCGCACGCACCGCCGAGCTGGAGCGCCTGGCCACCACAGACCCGCTCACGGGGCTGTCGAACCGCCGCGAGCTGCAGCGTCTCGCGGAGGTAGAGCGGTCGCGCGCACAGCGCTACGGCCACGAGCTCGCGGTGCTGGTCGTCGACGCCGACGATTTCAAGAAGCTGAACGACGTCTACGGGCACGCCACCGGAGACCTGGCGCTCCAGGTGCTGGCGAGCGAGCTGCTCGGCCTCGTCCGCGGCCACGATCTCGTGGGGCGCTGGGGCGGTGAGGAGTTCGTGCTGGCGCTACCCCAGCTCGACGCGGCCGGGGCCCGCACCGCGGCCGAGCGTTTGCGCCGCCGCCTCGGCGAGAAGCCGATCCCGGTGCCCGAGGGGGGAACGGTGCATGTGAGGGTGAGCATCGGCGGGGCCGTGGCGCGGCCCGACGAGAGCTTCGAGCATGCGCTGCGCCGGGCCGACACCGCACTCTACGCGGCGAAGGAAGCCGGCCGCAACCTCGTGGTCGTCGACGAGAGCTGACTATTCGTAGCGCAGCGCCACGACCGGATCCACGCGCATGGCGCGGGCCGAGCGATGCGGGGTCGATGGCCGAACGCACGTCGAAGGTCGCACCGCCGAGCGCCGGCGACTGCATGAACGGGGCACCCCTTGCAGCGCGACGTCCACCTCCGGACACGCGCGTGCCGCCAGCGGACGCAACGCGCAGCTATACTCCGCGCCTCGGGAGGTCCGCATGGACAAAGGACGCCGGCAGTGGCTCAAGGGCTCGGGGCTCGCGCTCTTTGGCAGCGGGTTCCTGGCGCGCGTGGACAGGGTCGCCGCCGCGCAGCCTTCGTCATTGCGCCAGCTCCTCGCCGACCAGGCCAAGGCCGGGACGTCGGCTCGGCTGATGCTCGCGGCCCAACCCGGCGAGGAGGGGCCGCCCGAGCCCGCGAAGGCAGACCGTCTCGGCCTCGACTGGAACAAGGCCGTGGTGCGGCGCTTCAAGGACGAGCTGCTGAAGCAGGACCTCCAGGCCTTCCTGGTCCGCGACCCGCTCAACATCATCTACCTCACCGGCTACTGGCACACGACGACCGAGCGGCCACAGGCCGTCTTCATGAACAAGGACGATGCCGATCCGTGGTTCCTGTACCCGGGCCTCGACCGCGACATCGTCACGAGCTGGTGGTTCGGCGGCGGGCGCATGTATTTCGACTTCCACCACGGCGACGGCGCCTTCCCGCACGAGGGCAAGGTCCAGATGGGTGAGAAGGTGGACCTGTTCCGCTTCCTGCTCGAGGGCATCAAGGAGAAGGGCGTCCAGGGAACGCGCATCGGCGTCGACGGCGAGCTGTATCCCTCGCAGATCGAAAAGGCCACGACGGTCCTGCGGGGCGTCGAGTTCGTCGACGTGTCGGAGACGTTGATGAAGATGCGCCACGTGAAGACGCCTGAGGAGCTGGCGCTGTGGCGCCGCGCCTACGTCTACATGGACAAGGCGCACGCCTTCGCGCGCGACTACATCCTCGCCCACGGCACGGACGTGACCGATTATGAGGTCGCCACCGCCGCAACGCTGTGGATCAACGACGTCCTCTACTCCGACCTGGACCTCGCCGGCGGCAAGGCGCACCACGGCGTCGCGAGCCAGGTGGGCATCTACGTGCGCGCCGGTGCGGTCACCGGATACCCGCACCCGAACCAGCCCTGGTTCAACCGCATCGGCCGCGGCATGGCCCTGCAGATCGCAGGCGGCTGTTCCGTGGGCGGTTACGGCGGCGAGAACTACCGTGCCTTCATCCTGGCCGACGGCTCCGGAAGCTACGACGCGCATATGCGCAAGCTCTGGGAGGTGAGCCAGAAGACCTGCGACATGCAGCGCGAGCTGTCCGTCGAGGGCGTCACCTGCTCGTCGGTCGCCTACGCGATCCACAAGTACCAGGCCGAGCAGGGCGTGGCGAAGTACGTCTACCATCGACCCGCCCACGGATCGGGCGTCGAGGGCCACCAGTCGCCCTACATCGCCCTCGGCGACCACACCATGCTGCGCCGCGGGATGTGCTTCTCGGAGGAGCCGGGCCTCTACGATCCGGAGAAGGGCTGCGGCTTCAACTGGAGCGACACCGTCGTGGTCGGCGAGAAGACCGGCTGGCGCATGAGCCGCGTGCCCTACTCACAGGAGTGGTGCTGGATCCGCGTCTAGCGGGCGGGCCGGCGGACACAGCCGCCAGCCCGCCGTACGGGCTCAGCTGACCTTGAAGTTCTTGGTCGCGGTTGGGGTGGCCGCGTCGTCGAGGAAGATCTCGAGACGGTACTCCCCCTTCGGCCAGCCGCTCGGCTTCGAGATGTGGAACTCGTTGACCGCGGGCCCGGTCGCGTCGAGCTCGATGGTCGTCTCGTCGACCTTCGAGGTCTTCTCGCCCTTGACGTAGGTCCACAGCGCGCGCAGCCTCGCGTGGCCCGTGCCGGTGGTCTCGACGGAGGCGTAGATCGTATCCTTCGTGCCGAACGTCTCGGCCGGCGTGACGACGCGCTTGTCCGCGCCGATCGCGTTCCCCAGCGTGGCGGCGCTGATGCTCACCGGTGCGGGCAGCGTCGTGGGCGGCGAGGTGACGGGCGGAGGCGTCGGCGGCGGCTCGCTCTTCTTGCACGCGAAACTCGCCAGCGGAACCAGGAACGCGAGGATGACGGCAGCTTTCTTCATCAATTGACTCCTTCCGGGCTCAATCCTTCTGGGGGATCTTCAGCTTCTGGCCGGGGTAGATCTTGTCCGGATCCTTCAGGACGTCCTTGTTCGCCTCGAAGATCCGCTTCCAGGCGTTGGCGTTCCCGTAGACGCGCTTGGCGATCTTCGAGAGACTGTCGCCTGACTTGACCTCGTAGGTCTCGTAGACCTCCGCCGCCGGAGCGGTCGACGAAGCGCCACTCTGAACGTCGGAGAAATCGGGCATGTCGTCGTCGTTCTTCTCGTCGCCCATTACGGCTCCTTTCTGCAGTTCGCCGTCCCAAGGCCGCGGGAGGCCCGCCCCTCAGGGCTACTTTCCCCTCAAAGCCCGGTTGTTTCAAAGGCTTTTCGGCGCCGCTGGCTCATCGGGAGATCAACAGCGACCAGGCCAGCATCGCGGCGGATTTCTGATCCGCGGTCCAGGGCGGGCCCAGAGGTCGGCCGAGCTCCCGGACGCGCGCCTGGATGTCCTGCTCGGACAGGCGCAGCGCCGCAGTCGCCTTGTCCACCAAATCGCGGGCGCTGACGCGGTGGACGACGAGGCCGCAGTGCGCGCCCGCCTCGGCCAGCGCATCCCGGAAGTGGTCGCCGTCCGCCGTGTGGATGAGGGCGTGCGAGGCGAGGATCGCCTCCAGCGATCGTCCCTTGCGTCCCGAGGACTCGAGGATGCCGGCGGCTGCGGCGGCGTGGCCGCCGCGCCGCAGCTCGTCCACGATCGAAGCCAAGCCGGCCCGCGCCATCGACCTGGCGGTGCTCTCGTAGCGGCGCAGGCGTCGTTCGGCTTCGGCGAGCGGAAGCTCCTCGAGCGCATGGTACGGCTGCCGGGAGCCTGGCAGGCTGGGGTCGGCCAGCTCGATCCGCGCGCGGACGAGCACCTCGGGAAGCGCGGGGCTGCCGCCCACGGCGACGAGAGCGGCCCATCCCGAATGCGGAGAGAGGCCGAGCGTGACTGCGTTCGTTGGGGGCACGCCTGCGGTCTTGACCCTCTTCACCGGCGAGCATAGTCTGCTGGCTCCGACCCTGTCACCCGTCACCGTTCAGTCTCCAAGGAGGAATCGATGCGCCTTGCCTGCTCCCTCTTCCTGACGATCTCCGTCGCCACCGCTTCCGGCGCGCAGGACCGCGATTTCTCCAAAGTCGAGATCAAGGCCGAGAAGGTCGCCGGCTCCGTGTACATGCTCACCGGCGAAGGGGGCAACATCGGCGTGTCGATCGGCGAGGACGGCGTGCTGGTCGTCGACGACCAGTTCGCGCCGCTCGTGCCCAGGATCCAGGCCGCGATCAAGGGCCTCACCGACAAGACCGTGCGCTTCGTCCTGAACACTCACTGGCACGGGGATCACACCGGCGGAAACGAGCAGCTCGGAAAGGCCTCGACCTTGATCGCCCACGACAACGTCCGCAAGCGTCTCGCCGCGGGCGGCACCAGCCGGGCCGGCAACAAGATCGATCCGGCGCCTCCCGGCGCGCTGCCCGTGATCACCTTCGACAACAGCCTGACCGTGCACATCAACGGCGAGGACATCCGCGCGCTCCACTACGCGAAGGGCCACACCGACGGGGACAGCATCATCTACTTCTCCAACTCGAACGTGGTGCACATGGGCGACGACTTCGTGACCTACGGCCTGCCCTTCGTCGACGTCGCGAGCGGAGGCAGCGTCATTGGCATGGTGGACAACGTCGAGAAGGCGATGGCCGCGCTGCCCGAGGACGTGAAGGTCATTCCCGGCCACGGGCCGCTCGGCACGAAGGCCGAGGTGAAGAAGTTCACGGACATGCTGCGTGACTGCATCGCTCTTGTGCAGGCGGCGACGAAGCAGGGCCAGAGCCTGGCCCAGATGAAGCAGCAGAACGTGCTGGCGAAGTACGAGGAGCTGGGCAAGGGCTTCGTCAAGACAGCCGACTTCATCGAGCTCATCTACAATGAGCTGTCGGGCGAACCGAGGAAGACGACCCAGGCCGACCGCACGCATCACTGAGCGGCTTCGACCGGAGACCGGTTCTTGACATTTGCGCTCCGCGGGGCCACGTCCGTCGCGTTCGTCGCCGCGCTGACCGTGGGTCCGTGGGCCGCTCCGCCCGACCGAAGCTGGCCGAGCGCCGGTGGCGATGCCGGCTACCGGCAGTACTCGCTCCTCGCCCAGATCAACCGCGGCAACGTGCGCTCGTTGCGAGTGGCGTGGACGTATAGCAGCGGCGGAGCCGATAGGGAGAACCGCTCTGAGATCCAGTGCAACCCGATCGTGGTGGGGCGGACGCTTTTCGGCACGTCGCCGCAGCTCAAGGTCTTCGCGCTGGAAGCGGCCACCGGCCGCGAGCGCTGGGTGTTCGACCCGTTCGCCGCCGGTGCGTCTCCCCATCCTCTGGGGGTGAACCGCGGCGTCGTCCACTGGGCGAACGGTGCTGAAGAACGCATCCTAGTCACCGCGGGGCAGCGGCTCTACGCCCTCGACGCTCAGACGGGCCGGCCCATCCCGTCGTTCGGGAAGGGCGGCAGCGTGAGCCTGCTCGACGGGCTCGACCACGACGTCAGCGGTCTCTACGTCCTCTCCAACTCCCCGGGCGCGATCTACAGGGACCTGCTCATACTCGGCACGCGCGTCTCCGAAGGGCCCGGCGCCTCGGCACCCGGCCACATTCGTGCCTTCGACGTGCGCACCGGGGCCATTCGCTGGATCTTCCACACGATCCCGCACCCTGGCGAGCCCGGCTCCGAGACCTGGCCGGAAGGCGCGTGGACCCGCCTCGGGGGAGCCAACGCCTGGAGCGGGATCAGCGTCGATCGCGAGCGCGGGCTCGTCTTCCTGCCCACCGGGTCGGCCGCCTTCGACTTCTGGGGCGGCAACCGACGCGGCGCGAACCTGTTCGCCAACTGCGTGCTCGCGTTGCGAGCGGCCACGGGCGAGCGAGTGTGGCACTACCAGGTCGTGCACCACGACCTCTGGGATCGGGACCTGCCCGCCGCGCCGGTCCTGGTGCGGCTGCGCCGCGAAGCGCGGCGGGTCGACGCCGTCGCACAGATCACGAAATCGGGCCATGTGTTCGTGCTCGACCGCGCGACGGGCGCGCCCCTGTTCCCCGTCGAGGAGCGGGAGGCGCCGCCCTCGGACTTGAAGGACGAAGCGGCCTGGCCGACGCAGCCGGTGCCCGTGAAGCCGCCGCCGTTCGCGCGCCAGTTGCTGACCGAGGCCGACCTGAACGGGTTCTCGCCCGCCGCCCACGACTCTCTCGTGGCACGGCTTCGGAGCGTGCGTTCCGGCCGGCCCTTCATCCCGCCGAGCGAGGCGGGGACCGTGATCTTTCCCGGCTTCGACGGCGGCGGCGAGTGGGGCGGCGCCGCGTTCGACGAAGGGACGGGGTTCCTGTACGTGAACGCGAACGAGATGCCGTGGATCCTGACGATGGTGCCGATCGACCAGACCAAGGAGACGACCGACAGCGCGCGCGGCCGCCGCACCTACCAGCGGAACTGCGCGGTGTGCCACGGCCTCGACCGCAAGGGCGACCCGCAGGGGCAATACCCGGCGATCGACGAGGTGGGCAGGACGTACGCCCGCGGCGAGCTCGACAGGCTGATCGCCGGCGGCAAGGGCATGATGCCATCGTTCGGGATGCTCTCCGCGAGCGAGCGCGGCGAACTCATCGCGTACCTCCACGGCGATACCCCCCAGGTGCTCGCCGACCAAGGCGAGGATCCACCCGATGCGTCGGTGCCCTACACGCACACGGGGTACAACCGCTTCCTCGATCCGGACGGCTACCCGGCCGTGAAGCCGCCCTGGGGCACGCTGAACGCGATCGACCTGAACGAGGGAGAGATCGCCTGGAGCAGACCGCTGGGCGAGCTGCCGGAGCTCACGCGACGCGGCATCCCACCCACGGGCGCCGAGAACTACGGCGGTCCCATGGCCACCGCTGGAGGTCTCGTCTTCATTGGGGCGACCAAGGACGAGAAGTTCCGTGCCTTCGACAAGGCATCTGGGGAGCTGCTTTGGGAGACCGCGCTCCCCGCCGGCGGGTACGCCACGCCCGCGACCTACAGCGTGGACGGCTGGCAGTACGTCGTGATCGCCGCGGGCGGCGGCAAGATGGGGACGAAATCGGGCGACCGCTACGTCGCCTTCGCCCTGCCGCGCTAGTCTCCTTGTCTGCGGTGCCGATGGCGGCACGGATCCTGCTTGCGTGGGCAACGGCCGCCTGGCCCATTCGAGAATCGCCATGAGACTTGCCGCCCTTTCGTTGATCGCGGCCTTGGCGGGTGCTGTCGAGGCCGAGGCCCCGCTCGGCACCGCCGATGTGGTGCGCTTCCTGCGCGCCGGCATCAGCGAGCGCACGATCTTCGTCGAGCTCAAGGAGCGGGGCTTCGGCGAGGCGCTGGACGATGCGCGAGAATCCGCGCTGCGCGAGGCGGGAGCCACGGAGACGCTCATCGTGGCGCTGCGGCTCGCGGCTCGAGCGGCTGCGCCGCAGCCGGCACCGGCGATCACGCCGGACGAAGCCTCTCGTCCCGTCGCTCCTGCGCTGGGCTCGCGGGAGCCCGCATTCGCTGCGGTCACCCGGGCGGTCCGCGTGCCCGTATCCGTCTTCGGCAGCGATGACCGGCCCGTGATGGGCCTGAAGAGCACCGACTTCCGCGTGTTGGAGAACGGCAAGCCGCAGCGTGTCACCCTCTTCAGCGGCGAGCGTCAGCCCCTTCGCATCGCCCTGGCGCTCGACACGAGCGGGAGCATGCAATCGAAGATCGTCGAGGTTCAATCGGCCCTGCGCCACTTCGTCGACCTGCTGGAGCCTGCCGACCAGATCATGGTCCTGTCCTTCGCCGACCGCGTGCAGACGCTCCAGGACTTCACTTCGGACCGGGAGCGGCTCGGGCAGGTCTTCGACATGCTCGAGCCCATCGGCGGAACTTCGCTCTACGACGCGGCCTACGAGTCCATCCGCCACGTCGCGGCCGGTCCCGCAGAGAGCAAGGCCGTCGTCCTGGTGAGCGACGGTGTGGACACGTCGAGCCGGGTGTCGTTCTCTCAGCTCCTCGAGTACGCGCGTCGCGCGGAGGTGCCGGTCTTTTCCATCGGCCTCGGAGGCGACGATCTGATCGGGCGGCTGTTCGTGCCGCTCCGGCCAGGACCGAGCGGAGGTCCGGGCGGGCGTCCGCACAGCCCGTGGCCTGGCGGCGGGCGCGGCCTGCCGGCACCGGGCGGAGGCGGACGGGGCGGATGGCCCGGCGGGCCATTCCCCGGAAGGAGCCACAAGCGGTTCGATCCGAAGCCGCTCCTGGAGCTGGCCGACGAGACCGGAGCCCGGGCGGAAATCCTGAAGGAGCGCTCGCACTACACGCCCGACAGCGACGAGCCCAAGGGGAAGCTGAAGGAGGCGGTGGAGTCCATCGCCATGACGCTGCGCCATCGATACCTCCTCGGGTACGAGCCGAGTCAGGGCGGAGAGGGCTGGAGGAAGCTCAAGGTCGAAGTGAACCGGCCCGTGTCGGAAGCGCGGGCTCGGAAGGGGTACTACGCCGGCGGCTGATCGAGAGCGGCGTCGGGCTGTCCGCCCGCGATGACGCCGCTGTCCGCTTCCCTGGACGGTCGAGCGCGGTCCTCAGCGACTTAGCGCGCCGCGGTAGCCCGGACCGAACAGCGCCCGCCCCGGCCGGGCCGAGGTGATGCGGCCGCCGTCCACGACGAGCTGACCGTTCACCGCCACGTACGGGATGCCCTCGCTGTAGTGCGTGGGGTCCGTGTAGGTCGAGCGCTCGCGCACCGTCTCGGGATCGAACGCCACGAGATCGGCCAGCATGCCCGGCCTCAGCACGCCGCGGTCCCGCAGGCGCATGCGCGAGGCGGGCAGCGACGTCATCTTGCGGATGGCTTCCTCGAGCGGCAGCACCTTCTCCTCGCGCACGTACTTGCCGAGGATGCGGGTCGCCGAGGCCCAGGCGCGGGGATGCGACTTCTCCTGCGAGAGGATGCCGTCCTCGGCCATGGCGGGGGAATCGGTGCAGAAGGAGACGAGGGGGTGCTGGAGCGCCGCGCGCACGTCGTTCTCGTCCATGGAGAACGTGACGCGGCTGGTGTTGCCCCTGTCCGCGACCACCACGTCCATGATCACGTCCAAGGGGTCCTTGCCCTCGGCCTTGGCGATGTCCGCGATCGTCTGGCCTTCGTACTTCTTGAGCCCGGGGTTCAGCACGCTCGTGATCAGGATCTCGCTCGCCTGCCCGGGCCAGAAGGGTCCCTGGTCCGCGAGGAAGTCCTCGCGAGCGCGGGCTCGCGTGGCGGTGTCCGACAAGCGCGCGACCAGCTTCTCGGCGCCGCCCTCCCGCACCCACACGGGCAGCGAGGCGTCGAGGTTGTTGGAACTGGCGGTCCAGGGGTACTGGTCGGCGGTGACGTCCAGGCCCTGGCCGCGGGCGCTCTCGATGCGCGCGAGGACCGCCGGCATCTCGCCGAAGTTGGGCTTGCCCGCCGTCTTCAGGTGGTAGATCTCAGCCGGCAGCGCCGCTTCGCGGGCGATGCGGAACACTTCGTCGAGGCTCTCGTCGATGCTGTCGTCCTCGTTGCGCTGGTGCGTGATGTACGAGCCGCCGTAGCGGGCCGCCACCTTGGCCAGGGCGATGATCTCCTCGGTCGATGCGTAGGTGTCCGGCACGTAGATGAGCGAGGTGCTCAGCCCGAACGCGCCCTCCTCCATGGCCTGCGCCACCGCTGCCTCCATCGCCTGGAGCTCCGCCGGCGTGGCGGCGCGGTCGTCCTTGCCGATCACCATGTTCCGCACCCCGCCCGCCCCCACGAACGTGCCCAGGTTGATGGTGGACCCACGTTTCACGAACTCCTTGAAATAGCCGTCCAGGGTGGTCCAGTTGGGGGTGACCCCATAGTGCTCGAATGTCACCTTCCCGTCCGCGAGCATGCGCGAGTTCAAAGGAGCGATCGAGCCCCCCTCGCCGGTGATCTCGGTGGTGATTCCCTGCGTGATCTTGCTGGCTGCGCGGCCGTCGACCAGCACGTTGTATTCGGACTGGCCGAGCATGTCGATGAAGCCGGGAGCGATCACCAGCTTCGCGGCGTCGATGCGCCGCTTGGCGCTGACGCCGGAGAGCAGGCCGACTGCGGCGATCCTGTCCGCCAGCACGCACACGTCGGCCCGGAACCACGGAGCGCCCGTGCCGTCGACCACGCGTCCGCCTGCGAAGAGCAGGTCGCAACGCTGAACTGGAGCGGCGAGGACGGACGGCGTGCTCAGGCTGGCGATCAACGACATCACGCTCGCTGCGCATTTCATCGATCTGACCTCCGGGGAGAGCGTCGCGATTCTAACGGTTCGCCCCGCTATCATGGCGGCATGAAGCCGGGCGTGACGCGCCGCCGGTTCCTGGGAGAACTCTCGCGCGCGGGCATCGGCCTCACCGCAGCCGCTCTGGCCCGGCCGGTCCTCGCGCAGTCCCCTCCGCTCTCGATGCGATTCGCCGACCTGAGGCGGCACTTCATCTTCGAGTACTACCCCTGGTACGGCGGCCCGCCGCTCTACGAGCACTGGGACTACCTCGAGCGCAACCCGCCTCTCGATCTCTCCACACGCTACTACCCGAGGCTCGGCCCCTACGACGTCCGCTCTCGGAGCGTGCTCGAGCAGCACGCCCGCTGGATCGCCGAATCCGGCGCGGGCGCCATCGCGCTCTCCTGGTGGGGCCGGGGCAGCTTCGCGGACCTCGCCGCCCCCCTCGTGATGGACGTGATGCGCGACCACGACCTCAAGGTCACGTTCGCCATGGAGCCTTACGCTCATGACCGTGGCCGGCGCTTCACCGAGGATGTCCTCCACCTGTTGCGAGAGCACGGGGAGAAGCGCGGCTTCGACGCCTTCCTGCTGCTGCGGAACGAGGCCGGCGGCGTGGGCCCTGTCTTCAAGGGCTTCCGCTGCATCCTCCCCGAGGGCGGGGTTGACTGCCACGGCGTGTATCACGCCACCGCCGACTACACCGCGGACGCCGTATGGCGGCACCAGACCGACAGCCTTCGCGAGACCCTGCGCGGCACGTTCGACCACATCACGCTGCTCGCCGACTCCCTCGAGTTCGCGCGAACGCCGGCCTCCGGCTTTGACGGCATCGGCATCTACGACAACTACATCCCTCCGCAGGACTACCTAGCCTACGCGGAGGGCGCCTCGCGGGCAGGCCTGCTGTTCTCGTTCAACGTCAACCCTGGCTACGATCAGATCGAGCCTCGCGCCCCGCTGCCCGACTGCTATTCCGGGCCGCGTCCGGTCGCTCCCGCCGGCATCGAGCCCATCGATTGGAGCTCGCTCGCCGAGCGGGAGCGCGCTGCCGCCGCCTCGACCGCGCGCATCGCGGCCTCCCTGGAGGCCACGTTGAACGTGCAAACCGACCCGCGCCTCACCAACGACCGCCGCGGCTTCTTCCTCGTGTACATCAACAGCTTCAACGAATGGCACGAAGGCCACGCCTTCGAGCCGATGAAGGATGCGGCCGAACTGACACCGGAGGAGAGCGCGCTCGGCTACCGCAACCCTCTCCGTGGTGGCTACCGGCTCGAGGCGCTGCGGGCGCTCCTGCTTCCCGTACTGGAGCCGCAGCGTGAGCCGCGTGGGGATTCTCGAGAGCGCTCCCGGCATGGCTCAAGCCAATGCTGAATGAGCAAGTTGCGGTCGCGTAGCCACGGGGTGATGCAGATGATCCCGCGCACTGGGTGGGCAGCGCACGCAGTGACTGGGCGCGGGCTTCTGGCTCCTTCTCCATTCGTCGACGTGCGGTGGGTGCTCGCCTCTCCTCGAGCGAAAAGGCGCTGGCGCGACGAAGGACCGCGGCTGCCTAGTGCAGAGCGCCCTTCAAGGACACGCGATCGATTCGGAAGGGCAGCCGGATCGGTTGGGTGGGGTCATCGCTCCGCGTCGCCGCGTCGCGATCGAAGAGCCGATCGAATCGATTGCCCGCCCGATCCTCGAGCGCCGGATGCACGCGGACCGCGTACTCCCCCGGAGCCCAGTCGTTCCTCGGGCGGAAGCTCCAGCGCGTCTCGCCGTCGCCCACGTCGGGCGTGCCCTCCACGCGGCTGCCCTGCGCATCCTCCACCCAGATCAAGCGCTGCAGCAGCGCCTCGTCCAAGGGCTCCGGAAGGTCGACGACGAGGCGATCCGTCGGCTCGCCAGGCGCGTGGACGCGCATCGCATCGGCTCGTGGGGACGCACGGTCCGCGGCCATTGCTGTGAACGTCTTCTCGAAAGGCTGGGCGAGCCTGCGCCCCGCAGCGTCGGACATGTCAGAGTCGACGACGAGCCGATTGTGCCGGCCAGCGCGCAGCGGCGCGCCCAACCGCTCACCGGGCGCGATGCCGCGCTTCACGCGGCCCGGATGGAAGAGCAGTGTCAGGCGCGTCTGCTGCGGATCCCAGAGTCCGTGCTCGATCTCGACGAAGGCCAGCGGCACCTCGCTGCCTGCTTCATCGAGAAGGTGCACATGGCGCTGGGCGTCGCGCGTCTCCATCGCCTGGGAGAAGTGCACGTACAGCCGCAGCGCGTTCTCGGGCAGCGTGGCGCCAGAGGGGAAGACGGCGACGACCGTTGGCGGAGGCCCTTCCGGCGCGCCGACGACGAACCCGTGGTCGAGGATCGCGCCGTCACCGAGATTCAGCCGAGCGGTGTATCTCACGCCGGCGACTAAGGGAAAGCGCGGCTGGAAGTGCAGGCCTTCGGCATCCATCGAATGCGCGCCGAGGACTGCCGGCCGATGCGCCCCTGGCTCGCCGACGTACACGGACAGCGCGGCAGCGAGCCGAGCCTCGTCGCCGCCGCGAAGCCGCTCGAGCTGCGCGAAGCCCAGGCCGCGGACGCTCACGCGGTGTCGCAGCGACGCGTCGCCGACCTGGAACTCCACGCCACTCGCGCTTCCCCCGAGGGCGAGAAGCGCGAGCGAGCCGCACAGCGCCCGGGTCAGAAGCGTCGCACCGACATCGGCGACAGGTTCAGGCGTCCGCCGCCGAGCCGCACCAGGGTCAGGACGTGCTCCTCGCCGAAGTTGTCGAGCTGCTGGATGCCGGTGCCCGAGCGCGACTCGAAGCGCACGCCGCCCGTATAGCCTTCGACTTCTTTGGTGATCTCGCCCTCGAAGCTCTCCACGTCCTTCGGGTCGACCACCATCAGGGGCAGGTTGCTGTTCGCGATCACCAGCTTGTCCTTGCCTTCGTTCTTCACGAGCACCATGTCGAGCGGGTAGTTCCCCGAGCCGAACTCACCGATCGTCCGGCCGCGCACGTGTCGGCCATCGGCCAGATCGGCGACCGGGAAGGTCACGAGCGGCGTGCACAGGTAGGCCGCCAGCACGTGGAGCTTGCCGCGCAGCGAGTAGGGCACGAAGGCCCGGATCGGAGCCTCGGTCTCGTACTTGCCGTGGGCGCCGTGGAAGTTCTCGAGCGTGGTGATGGAGACCGGCCCCTCGAACGGGTACCTCGCCCGCCACATCGTGGCCGCGAACTCCTCGTTGGAGAGGCCGGC
>Ga0075428_100004895_pt1 | contig 14866 bp, 9 predicted proteins | sample RhiMetdeltSRZDD2_FD_75291 | JGI IMG/M metagenome (GOLD analysis project Ga0075428, IMG submission 75291) | Populus rhizosphere microbial communities from Tennessee, USA - Rhizosphere MetaG P. deltoides SRZDD2 | ecosystem: Host-associated > Plants > Roots > Rhizosphere > Soil | place: USA... | reverse complement strand
GTACAGCTTCGGCCTGACCCGGGTTTTCCACCGGCTGGCGCTGACACTTGAGTATTCCCAGGACGTGGGGGAAGATCGCAACTCCACTTTCTCCGTGAACGTGTCGCCGGTCGAGCTGCTCAAGCCCAGCCGGCACGGATATCGCCGCTAAAGGATCGCGCACGACTTGGCCGCACGCCGCGCCCGCAAGGCGCTCTACCCCGGCAGCTTCGACCCGGTGACCCGTGGGCACCTCGACGTGCTGGCGAAAGCGCTGGAGCTCTTCGACACGGTGTTCGTCGCGGTCATCGAGAACCCGCAGAAGACCCCTCTCCTTTCGATCGAGGAGAGGATTGCGCTCCTCCGCCGCGAGATCGGCGCTCGTGCCAGCGTTCGTGTGCTCGCGTTTTCGGGCCTTACCGTGGACGCGGCCGCGCGCGTGGGCGCGCGCTGGATCGTGCGCGGGCTGCGCTCGGGCGCGGACGCCGCGTACGAGCTGCCGATGGCGTACTCGAACCGCGTCTGCGGGCGGACGCGCATCGAGACGATTTTTATCCCGTCGAGCCCCGAAACCTCATTCATCTCGTCGAGTCTCGTCCGGGAGATCGCAGCGCGCGGTGGCCGGCTCGAGGAATTCGTCACCCCGGCAGTGGCGCGGGCGCTCCGGGGCAGGGTCGCTGCGAAGTAGGCATGGCGCCGCCCGACCGCCCTCGGCTGGCTCCGCTCCTTTCGGTGCGCGGGCTGCGGGTGTCTTTCCCCGAGGGGGGAAAGCGCGCCAACGTCGTGGACGACGTCAGCTTCGATGTGAACGAAGGCGAGACGCTCGCCCTGGTGGGGGAGTCCGGCTCCGGGAAGACGGTGACCGCGCTCTCGCTACTCGGCCTCCTACCCCGGCCGGCGGGCCGGGTCGAAAGTGGTCAGGCGCTGTTCCAAGGACGGGACTTGCTGGCGCTCCGCGGCGCAGCCCTGCGCTCCGTGCGGGGGGGCGAGATCGCCATGATCTTCCAGGATCCCAACACGGCGCTGAATCCCGTGACGGCCGTGGGCAGCCAGATCGCGGAGGCCGTGCGAGCTCACGGCAAAGTGTCGCGCAAGGCCGCCCGATCACACGCCGTCGAGCTCCTTCGGCGGGTGAGGATGCCCGACCCCGAGGTCCGCGCGCGGGCCTACCCCCATGAGCTATCCGGCGGCATGAAGCAGCGTGCTCTCATCGCCATGGCGATCGCGGGGGAGCCGCGCCTCCTCATCGCCGACGAGCCGACCACGGCGCTCGACGCCACGGTCCAAGCGCAGGTGCTCGGTCTCCTCCGCGACCTCCAGAGCACCCTGGGCATGGCGCTGCTCATCATCACGCACGACATGGGCGTCGTGGCCGAGCTCGCCGACCGGGTCGCTGTCCTCTACGCGGGGCGTATCGTCGAAACCGGGCCCGCGGCGGCAGTGTTCGACCGGCCGCTCCACCCGTACACGGCGGGGCTATTTGCCTCGCTGCCGCGCTTGCACACTCCTCGCCAACACCTCCCGGTGATCCCCGGTGACGTGCCGGGGCCGCATGCGTTGCCCTTGGGCTGCAGATTTCGCGGCCGCTGCCACCTCGAAGCCCCCGCGTGCGCCGAGCGAGACCCGCCGCTCGTCGAAGCCGGCCCCGCGCGACGCTCCGCCTGCCCGCGGGCGCTCGAGCGCGCGGCTCGCGGAGTCGCTCTGCCGGCGCACGCCGACTCTCCAGAGGCGCTGGGGCGAGCATGAACACTCCGGCTGCACCGCTCGTCGAGGCGCGGGGGCTCGTAAAGCATTTTCCCGTTCGCCGGGGGCTGCTGCGCAGGACCGTGGGGTGGGTGCGAGCGGTCGACGGCGTCAGTCTCGAGGTTCGTGAGGGGGAGACTCTGGCGCTCGTCGGCGAGTCGGGTTGTGGAAAGACGACTCTCGGCCGGATGCTCGCCGGCCTGGCAGCGCCGACGCAGGGCATCGTGAAGCTCGGCGGAGAGGACCTCTCGGCAGCACCTCGCGGGCGTCTCCGCCGGCTTCGCCGCGACTTGCAGATCATCTTCCAAGACCCGTTCGGATCTCTCAACCCGCGCTGGACAGTCGAGGCGATCGTCGGAGAAGGGCTCGTCAACCTGGGCGTTGCGAGCGCCGAGCGGCGCGATCGCATCGCTCTCGCGCTCCGCAAAGTGGGCCTCGATCCGCAACGACACCTCGCGCGCTACCCGCACGAGTTCTCGGGCGGGCAGCGCCAGCGCATCGGCATCGCGCGCGCGCTGGTCGTGCATCCACGATTCGTCGTTTGTGACGAGGTCGTGTCGTCGCTCGACGTCTCCGTCCGCGCGCAGATTTTGAACCTGCTCCTCGATCTCCAGGCCGAAAGCGGCCACGCCTACCTCTTCATCTCCCACGACTTGTCCGTGGTCCGTCACATTGCCGACCGCGTCGCTGTCATGTATCTGGGCCGGATCGTGGAGGAGGGGCCCGCACGGGCAATCTGCGAGGCGCCGCACCATCCCTACACGCGCGCGCTCCTCGAGGCGGCGCCGGCCGTGCACCCCAGAGAGCGGAAAGAGCGCCGGCCTCTCGGCGACGATCTGCCGAGCCCGCTCGCCCCGCCTCCGGGCTGCAGATTCCACACGAGGTGCTCTTTCCGGATGGACCGTTGCTCGCTCGAAGAGCCCCCCCCGCTCGACGTCGCGCCGGGACACGCTTCGAGATGCTTCCTGCCGGCGGAGCCCGGCGGCACACCGCAGGCCCAGCAGGAGCGCGGCGGTAGCCACAGTCCGTGACGGGACCCGGCGCGCGGTTACAATCCCGCTCGTGGACCCGAACGAGCTGGCGGCGATGGCCCGCGCCATCCGGGAGCGGCTTGAGGTGAACCGGCTCTTCGGCTGGAGCGTCCCGTTGTCGGCGTCGAGCCTTCGCGTCGCCCACCCCGGCTCGGCGCAGCGAGGAAAGCCGGTGGTGGGACCGCCGCGCGAGACTCCGGCCCTGCGGGACGAAGCCGCCCCGGGCGCCGCCGCGCGCTCTCGGCCGCCGGCCTCCCCCGACGTGGACGCGGCCGCTCTGGCCCGCACGCCCGCGGCGGATCCGGCCACGTGGTCTCCGGAGCGGGCGAGAAGGGAGGCTCTCCTCGCGCCGCAAGCTGCGGAAGCGGCGGCGTGCACTGCCTGCGGGCTGTGCCGCGAGCGCACCCAGGCCGTTTTCGGCGTGGGCGACCCCACTTCGCGGATCCTTTTCGTCGGAGAAGCTCCCGGTTACGACGAGGACCGCCTCGGTGAGCCGTTCGTCGGAAAGGCGGGGCAGCTTCTGAACGACATGCTGCGGGCCATGGGCCTCGCTCGCTCGAGCGTCTACATCGCCAACGCGGTGAAATGCCGGCCGCCGCGCAACCGAACTCCCGACGCGGCAGAGGTCGCTGCCTGCTGGCCGTTCCTCGAGCGGCAGGCGGACATCATCCGACCCGAGGTGATCGTCGCTCTCGGGAGCGTGGCGGCGAAAGCTCTGCTCCGGACGGAAGCACCGCTCGGAAGGCTTCGCGGCCGGTTCCACGAGTGGAAGGGCCTACCTGTCCTTCCCACCTACCACCCCGCTTACCTCCTGCGGAATCCGGAGGACAAGCGCAAGGTCTGGGAAGACTTGCAGCTCGTGATGGGGCGGCTCGGTCTTTCCAGGCCCTGAATCCGACCCACTGCGGCGCGAAGCAGGGTCGACTCGGGGCATTGTGACAGGGGCATTGTGTCGCCCTTGACTTCGCGATCTTGCCATCAGTACACTCGCGGCATCCGGGAAGGCGGCCGAGCCGCAAGGCCTGTCGTATCCCCGGAGCCATCGAAAGTGAGAAATGAGAGAAATGGGGACTCATTTCGGTGGAAGTTGCCTTTCCGTTTCTGGCGGTGATTTTCGCGCGGAGGGTTTTGGTCTGCGCCGGGAGTGCCTCCCGGCGGTGCGTACCGCGCGCTGATCCGGCGTTCGATCGGAAGCGAGCTTCCTCGGAAGGAGAGTCGACGCTCTCCGGCGTGCGTCCCCGCTTCGAATCGACAGCCCTCGACGCGCCGCGCGGTGCCGCTGCTCTCACATCCGCAATACATGAGAAATGCCAAGTGAAGTTGGCAACACAGGCCTGCTGGGATTGACACGTTATCGGAGGTTGTGCTACGATCCGTTGTTCGCTAAGTCCGCAAGACTTTTACCCTTAAAGGGACCCCGCGCACCCGAGTTCCAAGTGACTCGCACAGCGTGCGTTGAGAGATTGTTTCGCCAGCCTTTCTGTTCACTGACTAAGCCTCACTGTAAGGTGCCGTCGCTCCCGCCGCCTCCGCTGCTGCTCATGAAAGCATCGCCGGGACGCGCGAAGGCTGCTTGCTGAGGCGGAAACATCTTTTTCCTATGGCCTTCCACACAATCTGGAGCGTCGATCTTGGTAAGTCCGCGCTGAAGGCTGTGAAGCTTCGGCGCGAGAAGAACTCGGTCGAGATCCTCGCCGTGGACAAAGTGGACTACCCCGTGAGCGACAACGGGGTCGACTCCGCGAGCCAGGCCAAGGAGGCGCTCAGCGTTTTTAAGACGCGCAACGATGTGAAAGAGCCGGTCGTCGTCGCGCACCCGGGACAGGGTACGTTCTCGCGCTTCATCAAGGTCCCTGCCTTCGACGCGAAGAAGGTGAAGGACATGGTGCGGTACGAGGCATCGCAGCAGATCCCCTTCCCGCTCGACGAGGTCATCTGGGACTACCACCTCGTCAACCGCGAATACCTTCCGGGCGAGGAGCGGGAAGTCGGGCTTTTCGCCGTGCGCAAGGAAGCCATCGACGACTACCTCCTCGAGTTCAGCCAGGAAGGGCTCTCGGTGGAGATGCTCACGATCGGGTATTTGGGCCTGTGGAACTTCATCCACTACGACGTGAATCCCCAGGAGCCCGTGGTGGTGCTCGATATCGGGGCCGCGCACACGGACCTCATTCTCGTCGACGGTGAGAGGTTCTGGATCCGGCCGCTCCCGCACTCCGGAAACGACGTCTCGAAAGCGATCATGCAGCGCTTCAAACTGGCCTTCCCCGAGGCCGAGAAGCTCAAAATCGAGACGACGAAGGCGCCGCAGCAGGCGGAGAAGATCTTCAAAATCGTCATCCAGCCGAAGCTCCAGGAGCTCGTCCAGGAAGTCCAGCGCTCCATTGGCTACTACCGCAGCCAGCACGGCGACGTGACGTTCCAGAAGTGCTATTTGCTCGGGAACGGCTCCCGCATCGTGGGGATCAAGAAGTTCCTCGAGGACTCGCTCGGCATGGCGGTCGAGAGGTTGCAATCCATCGGCCGGCTGCGCGTGAGCCGCGGCGTCAACGTGAAGCTCCTCCAGAGCGAGCTCGCCGCCTTTGGCACCGCGCTCGGCCTCGGCATCCAGGCGGTCGGAGCCGGGACGTGCCAAGTCGACCTCGTGCCGAAGGAAGAGAAGGTCAAGAAAGAGATTCAGCGCAAGCGAAAACACGTGTTCTTCGCCGCCGGCGGCCTCCTCCTCTGCCTTCTTGCCGCGTACGGGCTCATCCAGTCGAAGATCACGCGCTTCAACGACACTCTCGGCGAGGCGGAGAACGAGACGGTCGAGTACTCGCTGAGCTCGAAAAACGTCAAAGAGATCGACGGGCTCCGCAATCAGAGCAATACGCAGCTCCTGAAAGTCACCGAAGGATTGCGGGGCCTCGGCAGGGCGCGGCAGGGGCCTCTCGAGGGGCTCCGTTCGATCGAGCGCGTGCTTGCGCCGCTCTCGCGCAAGCCGCCCATCGCCGAGACGGTCAAGTCGGACGACGCCGACCGGCTCCAGCAAATCAAGGCTGACGTCGCGGCCCGGCTCGCCGAGAAGCTTTGGATCCCGTACCTTCGCGTCGAGCAGATCACTTACCCCGAGGACGCTGCCGCGGCCAAGAGCGCCTCAGGGGCGAAGGCCAAGGCCACTCGAGGAGAGGAAAAACCGAGCGTTCCGGCCTACAAGTTCACCGCGTTCGTCATGGTGAAGGAAGGCGAGAACGCACAGGCGTCCTCCGAGAAGATCCGAACGCTCTTCAAGGCGTCGCTCGAGAACGATCTCCTCCAGAAAGGCTGGACCAAGATCAAGGACGTCACCGTGGGGGCGGGCACGTCCGGCCACAAGAACATCATTTTCTCGCCTCCAGGCATGGGAGGCACCGGCGTCAACACGCGCGAGGAAATCCCTGAAACGGAAGGCGGACCGTACTACGGCGCCGAGGTGCAGTGGTACATGCTGCCCGAGTTCCCGCCCGAGGCCCCCGCTGCGGATACGGAGCCGGAGGCGGCTCCCGCCGAGTCTGCGCCAGCGAAGCCCGGCAAGCCCGGTAAGAGCGGCAAAAAGTGAGGCGAGCGCGCGAGCAAAGCCCAACATGGACAAGCTGAAGCAAAACTCCTACTGGATCGCCGTGGGGGCCACGTGCCTCGTGCTGCTTGCGGCGGCTTACTTCCTCGTGGTCGCGCCGCTGGGCGAGCTTTCCGCGAAGCAGGAGGAGCTGAATGCCCGGATCGACAAGGTCGATGCGGCGCTGAAGCGTAAGGACACGGTGTCGAAGAAGCTGAAAGCTTGGCTCGTCGAGAAGAACGAGGCGGACAACCAGGCGCTCGAGAAGGGCAAAGAGTTCTACGACGCGCAGGGCAAGCCGTTCGACCTCTACTTCAACGACGCCGAGGCCAAGCCGGCCGTGAACGAGTTCAGCGCGACCTACACGGACGAGCTGAAAAAGCTGGTCGAGGGCTATCAGCAGAAGTTCTCGATCCAGGCGAACGCCGAGGACCCCACGAAGACTCCCCCCGTCCTCGAGCCGTTCACTTCCGAGACTCTGAACGATGAGAACATCCCCATCGCGATGAAGGAGTTCTGGGTGACGCAGGAGATCATCAAGGCCTGCGAGAAGCTCGAGCTCGGAGGGCTTCAGTCCCTCAAGTTCCCGGGGCGCCTCGACACGAAAGCCGAGCCCTTTCCCTACAACAAGCGAGTCCGTACCGAAGTCTTGATGAGCCTACCTGCGGCAAAGATCGAAGACTTGCTGAGCGAGCTCTTCGCTTCGCAGCGCGTGCTATTCGAGGTCGAGAAGCTCGAGTACTCGAGGACGCAGGATACTCTCGCCCGCTACGCCACGCTCATCCAGTCAGACTCCTACAAAGATCCGACCGAGGCGGCCAAGTCGCGCTACGAGGACAAGTTTCCCGACCCTCCCGTCGCGCTGAAGTTGGATCTCTGGGCTTTCGACTACACTGGCGTCCCCGTCATCAAGGAGGAAGCTCCGCCGCCGGCGGAGGCCGAGCCCAAGAAAAAGACGAGCTCCTCGAAGAAGGCACCAAAGTCCTGAGGAAAGAGAGAAGAGCAGCGAGCCCAGGAGCGAAGAATCATGGCCGACGCAGACAACAAGTGGGCAATGAACATCGACAAGATCGGCTACGCCGTGGCCGGAGTCTTGGGCCTCACGGTGGTGCTCATCGCTTTCCTGTATGGCGGTGAGGACCGATCGGGGACGCTCAATGCACGCGTCGAGGAGCTGGCGGAGAAAGTCAAGCGGCAGGACCTGGCGAAGCACACCCCCGTCGATCTCACCAGTATCGCGAAAGACCAGTGGACACCCGGAGATGCTGTCAGCTCCGATCCACCCTGGACGACGGAGCGCGACGTCGCCTACGTGCGCAAAGTCGACATCGGTCCGGGGCAGCCCGCGGTCCACAAGGCCGGCGCGATCACGGAGATCCGCTTCGAGCGCGATCCGGCGAAGCAGGCCGGCGCCATCGTCGTGAAGGGGGCGCTCAGCTCGGAGAACCTCTACATCGTCGTCAAGAAAGTGGAGATCCTGCGTAAGGAAGGCGACAAGGACGCTGCCGTGGTCGGCACGGTGGATCCGGGCGCCGAGTTCGAGTACCGCGACGAGAAAATCGAGCCGGGCAAAGCTTACACCTACGCCGTCCGGTCGAACGCCGTGGTGGATCCGAAAGTGGAGAACGTCAAGTTCGACACCGCGGACGCGCAGAAGACTTCCGAGTACCTCGCGGCGAAAGAGGTTCCTTACGACTTCAGCCTGGTCCTCGGTGAGTTCGACGGCGACGATCCGAACACGGCAAGGTTCTTCGCGAAGATCCTTTACTGGGATTACAAGGCGGGCGCTCTGAAGGACCTGAAGCTCGCGCAGTACAAAGAAAAGGACACTTTTGCGAACGGCCGCTACACATTCTTCCAGGTCATCGTGCCCGAGCAGAAAGTGATCGTCCGCGAAGAGCAGACGAACAAGAAGTACACGATGACGAAGGAGAATAAGACGCACCGCGCGGTGGAAGCTTGGGCGCCCGTGACGCCGGGTGGGGCCGCGGAAGACGCCGAGCCGCCGCCGGAACCGGAGCCGAAGGCGAAGGCGGCCGCGAAGCCGAAGGCCGCTCCGAAGGACTCTGGCACCAAGAAAGCCGAGTCCAAAGGGAAGCCCGCTGCGACAAAAGAAACAACGAAGAAAAAAGGAGGGTTCCGATGAGGCAGCCCTCAACAGTTCTGTTAGCGCTGGACGGTCCGGCGTTCGTTCAAGGTTCAGGCTCATCGCGGAGGACAGGCGCGCTGCGGAGGGACGCGGCACCGAGAATTCGATAGATTTTTCCGCTGCCAGGTTGGAACATGGTTGGGCCTTCCCGCTCCGGCTCGCCGGAGTGAAGGCGCCCCGCCTTTCGATCCGGCAGTGAGCGAGGCATCGCCCGCCCAGCGCTGCGCAGCTTCGGGGTGGCACCAGAAGCGCGCGACGCAGCAGACGAAGCCCGTTCGGCGAATGCCGGATCCCGCTTGCAATCCCTCCTGCCCTTTCTACCGGTGGCATCCCTTGACCGCGCTCGACGTCTCGAGTCTCGGGTCTCCCTGATAGCTCGAACGTAGTCCGGCTCTCCCCTCCACATTCAGGTTATCGCGGCCCCGCTGCGGAGTGGTCTCTCCTCCGCGACAGGACGTCGCTTCATATTGGGTTCAGGCAATTCCGTAAGAACGGCCAATGACTCGGCTCATGAGGCTTGGTGAGAAAGGGACTCTGATGAACGCTTCCTGGCTACGCTCGCTCTCGCTATTGGGCGTTGTCCTGACGCTGACTTGGCTGGGAGGGGTCGCGCGTGCTGCCGGCCCACAAGCCGAAGAAAAGTCGGAGGATGTCGAGGGGCTGCTCAAGGACCTCGGAGACGAGAAGGCAGAGGACGCTCCCGCCGCGGAAGAAGCTCAGCCGGCGGCCGAGGAAGACGCGACAACCGAAGAAGCTGCGCCTGCCGAGGCGACTCCCGCCGAGACTCCTGCCGAAACTCCGGTGGAAGAACCCGCCGCCGAAGAGACGCCCGCGCCCGCCGGGGATGAAGCTGCGCCTGCGGGCGATGACACCGAGATCCCGGAAGCTCCCGGCGTCGAGGAAGCGCCCAAAGAGGCCCCGCCTCCTTCTCGCCCCCAAGCGCCGGCCCCCCGTCCCCGGGCCGATGCCTCGGAACGGCCGACGCGGCGTGCTCCGGCGGGAAACGACGACATCTTCCGGGAGCTGGGCCTCAACCGCGAGGCGCGCCGGGAGCAGGCGAAAGAGCTCGTGCGTCTTGCCAAGGACCACATGAAGAACGGCGAGCTGATCCGCGCGGAGGGCCGTCTCGACGAGGCGCACCGGCTCGACCCCGAGAACGAGGAGGCCGAGCGCCTCCTTTCCCAGGTGCGATTCGAGCTCGGCGACCAGAGAGGCACGATCGCCGAGACAGCGCGGTGGGTCGCCGACCTGCAGAAAGTCCAGCGCGACCAGGCGAGGACGGTCATCCTCCGACTCTTGAACGAAGGCCACCGCCTCCAGGAAGAAGGCGATTACGCGAAGGCCGTGGATCGCTACGAGCGCGCGATCGAGGGCATTCGGAACTTCCACTTCAACCTGAACCTCGATGCCGAGCTGCGCGATGCGCAGACCGGCCTCGCGCAGTCGACGGCGCGGAAGAAAGAGAAGGACGAGGAGGAGCGGGCTCGATTCGAGGCCATGCTCCGGGATACGGCGCGCGCCGAGCGGGCCACCAGCATGACCTACCTCGAGAACCAGCTCCGCGAGCTGCGCCGCAAGGCGAAAGTCGCCGAGAGCGAGCAGGACTACGACCGCGCCATCATGCTCTACGAGCGAATCCTCGTGATCAATCCGCGCGACGAGGAAGCTCTGGATCGGCTCGAGTCGGTCAAAGAGCTGAACCACTCGGTCAAGATGAACGAGCACATGCGGCGCGCCGCGGAGAACTTCGAGATCGCCGTGCTGTCGATCGAGGAGAGCTCGGTCGTCTACCAGCAGATTTTCCGCTACCCCGACCCCAAGGAGTGGGAGCGGATCACCCCCAAAGTGCCCAGCATCGAGGACGAGATCGCCGCCACGGAGACGACCGTGGAGAAGGAGATCAAGCGGAAGCTCGAGCAGCCGCTGTCGGTGGGCTTCGACGGAGAGCTCCTGCCGGACGCGCTCAAGCAGCTCCAGACTTTTTCGGGGATCAATTTCATCCTGACAAAAGAGGGGAGCGAGGCTGCCGCTGACAAACAAATCAAGCTCGACCGCTACGAGGACCTGCCGCTGAAGAACGTCCTGAACCTCCTCCTCGCGGCCGCAGGAGAGGACTTCACGTACGCGATCAAGGAAGGGGCGGTCGTCATCGGGCCCAAAGCGAGCGTCAAGCAGAAGGAGTACCTCCGCTTCTACGAGATCAGCGACCTCATCCAGGAGCACCCGGATTTCAAGGCTCCCAAGCTCGCTCTCGATGAGCTGAAGGGCAAAAACGCCGGCGCGGGCGCGATCGATCTCGACCTGGGCGGCGAGGAGACCAAAGCCTCCGGCAAGCTGCCCGTGGACAAGCTGCTCGAGCTGATCAAGAAAGAGATCTCAGCGGAGGCGGAGGGTGAGGGCGGAGTCTCGATCCTGAGCGGACGACTTTCGGCTCGCACGAGCCTCGAGAACCACCTCAAGCTTTCGAATCTGCTGTCCCAGTTCCGACGGGCGAGCGGTCTCATGGTCACCGTCGAGTCGCGCTTCCTCGATATCCAGGACAACTTCCTCGAGGAGATCGGCGTCAACATCGGTAACGGCAACGCCAACTTCCTGCCGAACAACATCCCCGACATCGACGGCGCCGGAACGAGCATCTCTCCCGGCTGGGAGTGGGTCGACCCTTCGGGCGACAAGGACGTCCGCATGGCGACGATCGGCAACCTGAGCCAGCCGCTGGGAACGAAGGTCAATCCGTTCAACTTGTCGAGCTCGGGCGGCGGCGCGTACCAGCTCAACGTCCTGAAGGCCGAACGCTATCAGCTCGAGGCCATTCTCACGGGCGTGGCAAAGGACCAGGAGATCCGCAAGCTGAACTCGCCGCGCGTGACGGCCTTCAACGGTCAGATCGCGCACACGCTCGTGGTCAATCAGGCGGCTTACATCCAGGACCTCGAGGTGAACCAGACGGGCGTCATTCCCGTCATCAACCCGGTCATCGACGTCCTCAACTCGGGCTCGATCCTCGAAGTTCGGCCCACGGTCAGCCACGACCGCAAGTACGTCGTGCTCGAGATCCAGCCGACCCTGGCGGAGCGCCTGACGCCGGAGCGGGCCGTCCTCCAGCTGTCGGGTAACTTCACCGTCGTGCCGATCGAGCTTCCCGTGCTCTCCGTCACCAAGATCAAGACCACGATCACGGTGCCGGACGGCGGCACGGTGCTGGTCGGCGGCCTGAAGCGCGAGATCGCGAACAAGGCGCAGCTCGGCATCCCAGGTTTCCTCGACGTGCCGTTCATTAACCTCCTCTTCGGTCGCAAGGGCAACTCGGTCCTGCGCTCGAACCTCTTCGTCTTGATCAATGCGAAGATCACTATCGTGCAGGAGGAGGAGGCACGGCTCTTCGGCGCGTGAGCCGCCGAGCACGGGTCCCTGGGTGGCGAGAAAGACTCCAGGATGAAACGAACCGCAACACCTCTTGCTCCCTACGGGTGCGGCAGCGCCCTGTCCGGGAGCTCCTCCGCGAAGGAGCCAGCGCGAGCGCAGGAGCGCCGCCGCGGCCGTGCTCCATCCCGCGGTGTTCCATCCCACGGGCTTCCATCCCAGGGAGGCGCCTCCCTCGGGCAGCGCTTCGACGCCGTGGCGACGGGCGGAGGGGTCGAGGTGATCCGGCGGTCGGCCGAGGTCGAGCTCGGCAGGGAAGGGAAGAAAAAGGAGAAGTGTGAATGAGGACTTCACAACACGGCTGGATGCACGCCGCGCGCGCGCGAAAGGCCTTCGGCCTCAGCTTTGCGGCTCTCGTGGCGGCAGGGGTGGCCGCCGGGTCGAGTCCAGCCCTGCGAGCGGATTGGGTCGAGCTCGTCAACGGACAGCGCTACGACAACGTGAAGATCGTCTCGGCGAAGTTCGATGCGGTCCAGTACAAGGTGGGGAACGCCGCGGGCGTGAGCACGCAGACGGGGGACAAAGTGCTCGCGATATTCCGCGAGTCGCTCCTCCTCCAGCGGCCGCGGCAGCTCCTCGAGGCCGGGGATGGCGAGAAAGCGCTCCGCGACCTCACGCCGATCATCAGCGGCAACCTGAAAGACGACGACTGGCAAAAAGCCGAGGCCGCGTTCCTGATCGGGCGGGCCCACCGCGCCGCGGGCGACGGCAAGAAAGCGATCGAGAGCTTCAAGGCGTACCTCGAGAAGAACACGCCGGCGAAGGACTGGTTCGTGCCCTCGGCGACGCACGAGATGGCGCAAACGCTCCTCGATTTGAAGCAGCCTGGAACTGCGGAGCTGAGCTTCAAGGAGCTGGCGAAGTACGGCGGCCCGTGGACGCTGCGCGCGAAACTCGGCGAGGCCATGGCGCTCATCGCCTCGAAAGGGGCTTCCGCTGCACTCCCGGCGCGGACGCTGTGCGACGAGATCGTCCGAACGCGAGAAGCACCGCGCGAGGTGAAGAATCAGGCTCTCGTCCTGCGTGCGAAGATCCTTCTGCTCCAGGAGAACCCCCAGCAGGCGGCGAAAGAGCTCACCGATGGCTTTTTTACCCCCGGCAAGGCCGAAGTCGAGTACTCCGAGGAGCGCGCCGAAGCGAGCCTGCTCCTCGGGCGGGCCTACGCCGCTCTGGGCGGCAAAGAAAACCTCGAGCAGGCGGAGATCTGGTACCTGAAAGTCCCGGCGCTCTACCGCAAGTACACCTCCGTCTACGCGGAGGCCTGCGGGGAGCTGGCGGCACTCTACGAAAAGGCGGGGAACGCTCAGCGGGCGAGCCAGTGGAAGTCGCGGGCCGAATCCAGCCGCAGCGGGCCGCCACAGAGTGCTTCACCGCAGCCTGCGCCTGCTCCCGCAGAGACGCCCAAGGAGTCTCCGAAGGAGGCTCCCAAGAAAGGCAGCGGAAAAGCAGCGAAGGGCGGAGGAGCCGCCGGAAGAGCGTGAGGGCTCTTCACCGATCCCGATATCCCGTGCCCAAATATCTCGTGCCCCAATATCTCTTGCAATGCAACGACCCAGGAATCCCGAGAATGCGCCAGATCCCATCTGTAGCTCCCGTTCCAGGGGTCGCCGGCGTATTGCACGCCAACGCGCGAAAACGAACCAACGACTACTCACTCAACATTTCGGAGATCGAGCCGTGACGAGACCAGGTTTCGGATCGGTTCTTGCTCCTCATTCCAGAGCGGTAACAGGAGAACATTCCATGGAGCGGCGTATCTACTGGATGGCGGCCTCCTGCCTGCTGGGGCTCTCCGCCCTGGTCGGCTGCGGCAGCGAACCCGAGTCCACTGACTCGGTCAGCGAGAGAAAGCGGCTCGCCGAGCAGCGAGAGCAGGGAGCCGACCGGGTCGTGGCGGGCGAGGAGTCCGCGACAGAGCCGGCGCCCATGGAGATGGACGAAATCACCGCCAACGCCACCGACGCTGGCGCGGCCGCTGCGCCCGACGAGGGCGCGAAGGCTGAACCCAAAGAGCCGAAAAGTTCAAAGAAAGCTGCGAAAAAGAGCCGCGCGGCGGCCGAAGAGACAGCGCGGCCTGCTGAGAGCGAAACAGCTGGCTCACGGGAAGACCAGGTCCTCAACGAGCTGCGCCGCGAGAGGACCCTCCAGCGCCAGGAAGCGGACTATCACGGCAAGAAGGGCGACGAGCTGTTCAGCCAGAACCTCTACGAGGAAGCCGTGGTCGCATACGGCCGCGCGCTCGATCTCGACCCTTCCCGAGACGACATCCGCACCAAATGGAATCGCGCGAAGCTCCTTCTCGGCGAACGAAGCGGCGAGCTCGAGGCGGTGTCGAACGAGATTTTCGAGCAGCGTCAGGTTCAGCGGCAACAGTCGCTCGAGGAGATCCGGCGCCATATCGCCGAGGGTAAGGAGGCGCTCTCGAAGAACGACCCTGAGCAGGCGGAGAAGACCCTCTCCCTCGCCGTCGACATGATCGCTGCGCAGCCCGACGTCGACGCCGCGATCCGGACGGAGGCAACTGAGCTCTTGAAGGAGGCGCGGCACGGGCGCGAGGCCCTCGTCAAGGCGCGCGAGGATGCTCTCCGCGAGGAGACCGAGCGCCAGAAGCTCCGGGAGCTCGACGACGCGGCGAAAGTGCGGCAGGCCCAAGTGCAGGAGCTCCTGCGCAAGGCCTCGGAGTTCATCCGGCAGCACGACTACGAGAAGGCCGTGGAAGCCTGCGAGGGCGTGCTCAAGATCGAGCCGGAAAACCGCGTCGCGAAGTTCTGGCTGTCCGACTCCAAGGAGCAGATCCTGCAGGAGCGCAGGATGAGTCTCATCCGAGACCGCCTCGAGAACGACAAGCTGACGAAAGAGAAGTTCGCCGAATCGACCGTCGCCCAGGACGAGCCGTTCAAGTTCCCATCGGACGCGGAGTGGCGGCGCGCGCAGGAGCGCTCGAAGACGCTTCTCAGCGTCCAAGTC
>Ga0075428_100004894_pt1 | contig 14868 bp, 14 predicted proteins | sample RhiMetdeltSRZDD2_FD_75291 | JGI IMG/M metagenome (GOLD analysis project Ga0075428, IMG submission 75291) | Populus rhizosphere microbial communities from Tennessee, USA - Rhizosphere MetaG P. deltoides SRZDD2 | ecosystem: Host-associated > Plants > Roots > Rhizosphere > Soil | place: USA... | reverse complement strand
GTATAGGTGTAGGTACCGTTTGCATTCATCGTTACGCTACCATGTTGTGCTCCTCCATTTGTACCCACCAGTGACCATATGTTAGGTGTACAATCACCACTCGGGGTATCATTGCTTGCTGCATTTCCGCTTACAGGTGTGTCTTCATTAGTTGTAGCCACATCATTCACTGCGGTCGGCATATCATCAACAGGGTTAATGGTTATGGTCACTGTCGCTTGTGAACAATCATTATCAGCGTCGCACAACCGGTAAGTAAATACATCACTGCCATTATAATTCGGAGCTGGTGTATACGTATAGGTGCCGTTCGCATTCATTGTGACCGTGCCATGGGCTGCACCACCATTTGTTCCTACTAATGACCATACATTACCACCATCACCACTTGGCGTGTCATTTGTTGATGCATTCCCACTAACAGGAGTATCCTCATTTGTAGTGTTTACATCATTTACTGCCGCTGGTACATCATCAACCGGGTTAATGGTTATAGTCACGGTCGCCTGTGAACAATCACTATCAGCGTCGCATACTTTGTAAGTAAATACATCACTGCCATTATAATTCGGAGCTGGTGTATACGTATATGTGCCATTCGCATTCATTGTTACCGTGCCATGGGCCGCACCACCATTTGTACCTATTAATGACCATATATTACCACCATCACCGCTTGGTGTGTCATTTGTTGATGCATTACCACTAACGGGAGTATCCTCATTTGTAGTGTTCACATCATTTACTGCCACCGGTACATCATCAACCGGAGTAATTGTTATAGTTACAGTTGCTGTTGAACAATCATTATCAGCATCACATAGAATATAATTGAATACATCACTGCCATTGTAATTAGCAGCAGGTGTATATGTGTAAGTTCCATTTGAATTCATTGTCACAGTGCCATGAGCCGCACCACCATTTGTACCTACTAATGACCATGTATTACCACCATCGCCACTTGGTGTGTCATTGGTTGCTGCATTGCCACTGACAGGAGTATCCTCATTTGTAGTGTTCACATCATTTACTGCCAGAGGTATATCATCAACCGGGTTAATGGTTATGGTCACTGTCGCTTGTGAGCAATCATTGTCAGCGTCGCACAATTGGTAAGTAAATACATCACTGCCATTATAATTCGGAGCCGGTGTATAGGTATATGTGCCGTTCGCATTCATTGTTACTGTGCCATGGGCTGCGCCACCATTTGTTCCTACTAATGACCATGTATTACCACCATCACCACTTGGTGTGTCATTTGTTGATGCATTCCCACTAACCGGAGTATCCTCATTTGTAGTGTTCACATCATTTACTGCTACGGGTACATCATCAACTGAATTAATTGTAACAGTTACGGTTGCCTGTGAGCAATCACCATCAACATCACATAAGTTGTAAGTAAATACATCTGTTCCGTGAAAATTAGGTGCTGGCGTATAAGTATAAGTTCCATCAGGATTCATAGTGACCGTACCATGCAATGCACCGCCATTTGTACCAACTAATGACCACACATTTCCACCATCAAGACTTGCCGTATCATTAGTGGCTGCATTACCACTTACCGGAGTGTCTTCATTTGTAGAAATAAGATCATTGACAGCTACCGGTTTATGATCACAGGTTTTTATATCGAACAGAAAAGCCTTACCCACACCATTGTTTCCTGCCACGAGACTAAATAAGGTTCCCAGGGTGCTGCCAAGATTCAATAATCCATTTCCAAAATCCAACGTTCTTGAAGGTGATCCAACCAATATGGTGTAATTATATGGTGAACCTTTCACTCTTCCGGCTCCTGCCACGCTATATCCAATCAATGAAGTTGCATTGATACCAAGAAATGCATCTTCATAAGCCGTTAGCGTCCACGCCGGAGAGGTTTGATAAGTACCATTTGCATTTCCATAATAAACATAAGCGGCACCACCGGCAACATTTGCATTTATTAATTGCACGCCAGACGAAATTGGTTCTCCAACAATGATATCAGCGAAACCATCGCAGTTGATATCACAAATATTATCTAATGAGTATCCGAATAAAAGATTAGCCTGTATAATCTGAAGAATGTTATTGCTATTTCTTGGAGAAGCTAAAACCTGGTCAGGTGCAACATACCCCGAAGGAGATGAAGCTTTTTTCTTGAACACACTTACAGTACCTGTCTTGAGGTCAAGACCAAGTACATTTATAATATCATTCCCAAGAGGAGCTCCCACAATTATATTTCCATTTCTTGCACAAGAAGGTCCTCTTACTCCTTTTACTGACGCACCGAACAAATTGGCAACGTTTGCTATTGAGCCAACCAAATTAGTTAACAAACCACCCGACGTAGCAGTCAACACTGCACCAGGATTTACATTTACACCAGCACTTGTACCGGTGCCATAATAAACTTCGGCACTTCCCTGCAATAGTTTCCCATTTAACAATCCACTTATTGAACCAGCATTAATTCCTGCCGGCGAAGTCGCCACAACATCAGCCCTTCCATCACCATTATAATCACCCGTTCCATCAACGGCATAGCCAAACAATAGCCCATTTATATTGTCAGTTAGCAAACCAAGACCAAGCAGATCTTGCTTGATCGGTTCAAGTTTTACTTGTGTCAATGTATTATTCGCAGCCTTCGTAAGGAAAACAAATGCACCACCAGACTGCACATCCAAAACAGATTGCAATAAAACAGTTTTAATGCCAGCATAAGTTGGCGCGCCGATAATAATATCTTTTTTCCCGTCAGCATTCAGATCTTCTGTAACTGCAACAGAGAACCCAAACAAAGCATTTACAGAAATATTTACATTGCTAATTATATTATTGCCGCTTAACTGGATTGTAATCAGCGGTGTTGTATTTGTAGTTAAAGTAACCCCATTAAAAACATAAGCTTTACCAACTCTTCCTGTCGCCGTACTTCCGCCGCCCACCGTAATACTTACATTATCCATTGGCGCGCCAACAAGAACATCATTCTTGCCATCTCCATTTATATCGCCGCCGGCAATGCTGTAGCCAAATAATGCACCTGCCACTGCCGTTGTTGGTTGCAATCTTGCCCCGGGAGTAACCGGCAATCCTAAAGCACTTCCATAATAAACAAAAACAGCGCCGACTGCTGCTAAGTTCCCCGTTCCTGAAATAAGATCAACCATCATTGGAGCCCCAACCGCTACGTCATCGTAGCCATCTCCGTTGATATCACCTAAACCAGCAACAGAAAAACCATAGGCAGCATTTACTGCAAGCTGTCCTATCAAACCTGGCAATATTCCATCGGCGCTTGTTGTCCAGTCAGGAGTTTGATTAAGCGGGTCAATTGTGATTGGATATTGGGCATCTTTATCATCTACAACAATTGCCAACACATTCTCATCACGCAATTCCATAGTTGCTTTTAAAGGTTGATGATTAGCATCCCAAACATTAAGGTCTTTGTAAAATAGCTGGTTAACCCCATTCCTATCCCGGAGTACCAGTTCGTTTTTACTCACCGAAGAGACCAGATCACCTTTCACACTCAATAACAACTCAAGTTTTTCATCACCGGTAAGCTTTTTAGAAACAACAAAATTCTGTCTCATTCCCCTTTCATTATTAATGTATTCGATCGCTACTCCTGGAAATTGAAAACGCAGGTTATGATCATTGTGAGAAGTTGTGTACCGATCACCGAGTTGCAGTTCATCATTTCCTTTAGTTAGTTTTATAAATTGAAAATTTACTTTCCAATTTTTTTCTACATTATTTTCAGAAAAAATTATGGGAGAAACAGTATATCCAGAGTTTGTTAACGTGAACCCGATTCTTTGTTTCCTGTTAGCCGCATAGAAATCAAATGCAGGCTGATCAGATTTCTTAAAATCGAATTCTTTTTTAGAAATAAATTTTTCTGCTTCCTGTAACCAATTCTTGTCAATAGAATTTCCTTGCTTACCTGAATTTGAAATGTTTTGATCTTGTGATTGAGCAGGGCATAGCATGATCAGCATACTCACTGCGAGTAGATAGAACTTCATAATAAACTGGTTTAATGTGACTCGAAAATGTAGTTTACATAGAGATACCAGGCAAGGTTCTATAGGTAATTCCAAAAGGACCTCTGGCAGAAGAATTTTATCCTTCTGTTGCTCAACCACACCAGGTTTTTAAATGAATAGTGGATGAAGGAACTTCAATCCGGAGACAAAAAAAGTAAATACACTTAGATTAAATCTGTTTTATTGTTTACTCGTTCGGTACCCGGATAAGTTCAAAAAAATTTTTCGCTTCTCTTGCAATGAATGACTCAAAATTTTTCTCAATCCTTCTTCCAGATAATATGAGTAGTAATGAAACCAATAAAGAAAAGTAAACAGCTCGCAATTGTAACCAACTTCTTATTCAAACTTTACTTCAGAAAACTCAACATCGACAGAATGTTTAATGATAAGCAAATGTTTTGCCAAAGTTTTTTAAACAATTTTTTTTCAAATATAACTTGTGCATTTCTGTTAGTCTTTCAAAGAAGCTTATACTCTGCGTACGAATATTTCTAACAATTAGATTTTAGTTGTTGAATAAATAGTATGAGAGGTAAAATTATTTTTATAAATGCTTTCAAGCGGTTTGATAAATACCTTTTAAAGTTCAAAAAAACATTTATCTATAGTAGTTTTCCGATGTGCATTCAAAATTATATTAATGAAAAAATAAATTGACTTATCATTAATAAAATCATTTTAATTCATTTTTTCATCTTCATGTAATTTTCTTTTTCCTTCTTAGTAAAATGCTCAATTGAATAGCGAAGAAGTGTGCGAGGCATCGTTGCCGCATATTTATTCAAAAAGGCAACTAATCTCTTTTTATCCTTTGTGCCTGCAAAACGTAACATCCAACCTGTTGCTTTATGCACAAGGTCTTCTTTATCATTAACAAGGATCTCAGCAATTTTAAAAGTATCCGCCACTTCACCTTGTCGTAAGAAATAGCAAGTGCTTAAAATTGCTGTTCGTCGTTCCCAAATATTTTTTGATCGGGCAAGAGTATATAGAATATCATGTGGTTTATTAAACAAATAACTTCCTGTCATGTATAAACAACCAAGATCGCAGAGGTCCCAGTTATTGATTTGATCATGACGACGCATGTATAAATCAAAAAACTCTTTCAGGCGGTCCCTCGAAATATTTTTATTCCGTGAAGCTTTATCCATAATACTTACAGCACCAGCTCTCACTTCATGGATCGGGCTTTCTAATAACTTTTCAATTTCCTTAATTGGCATCTCACCAAACTCTTTTGCCAATGCAAAAAGGTTTCCCATTTTTACTCCCATGAATTTATCACCATAACCATACTCTCCCTTTCCTGACTTGAAGTATCGTTGGATCTTTTTTAACTCTTCATCAGATTGAAATGTTTTTAAACGCTCAATAAAATTTTTTGCTGTTAGTTCCTTTGCTAAAACAGAATCGCCCGTCCTTGGTTTGACGGGCTTTGCTGTTGTGGATGATTTTGGTTTGATAACTTTCGGCATAGTTCTCACTTCGGTCGTATTATTGCCAGGGTCCCTTTCATTTTTTAATTATTATGAATACTACTAACGGATACAGGTTCGCCTTCGTAAGCTTTTTTTAGATCCGCGATAATTATTTTTTTCATCCCCATCATTGCCTGCATTACTCTTCCGGCTTTTGTACGATCTTTATCCGTAAGCATTTCCCCTAACATCGGTGGAACTATCTGCCATGACAATCCAAATTTATCTTTTAACCAGCCACACATACTTTCCTCTCCACCATTCCTTGTCAGATTATTCCAAAAATGATCGATTTCCTCCTGTGTTTCGCAGCTAACAAAAAAGGATATTGCCTCAGTGAATTTGAATTGAGGACCTGCATCAAATGCATAAAATCGCTGCCCATCCAATTCAAATACACCAGTCATAACCTGGTCTTTTGGAAAAGGACTTCCTTCACCCCAATAAGTAATATTTACAATTTTTGAATTTTTAAATAAAGAAGTGTACAATTTAATTGCTTCTTCTGTCTTACCATCAAACCATAGAAAGGGAGTTATCTTTTGCATGTTTTTGGTTTTTACAAATGATCTAATTTTTTTCAGCAAGCTCTTTTACTTTTTCCAATGCCACTGGGAAAGTTTTTGAAAAATAATCTTTGAAATCTCCTGCGCTGTCCACATCCAATTCCACATCCAATTTCGTATTTCCATTTTCATCCGATAGCATATAATTTTCCATAGCCCCGGCCCAGATTTTTATTTTCTCACTTTCTGTGTCTTCCACGCCATTTTTTACTTCACCCAAATGCTTAAATGACATAAACTCGTTTCTTTTATTCTTCGCAACAGTGCTAACCATTCCATCACCGCCGGGACCAAGAAACAATACTTTAGTTCCTTCTTTCCAGTTGTCGGTTTCGGCATAAGAGCCTTCCATGAATGCACTGGTCCATTTTCTGTATGTGTCATCATTCCATAAAACATCCCATACTTTTTCCCGGGGTGCCTTAATGTTAGTTGAAAATTTCAGCTTTTCCATACTTGTTCTTTTTTAAGTTAATGAATATTGTTATTGCTTTTTTTGCTGCAAAGGTGTATCAAGGAATGGATTGATCATTGAAACCAGCCAATCTGTTTGCATCATTACACTTATATGCGATGTGCCGGGGAATAAGGCTAACTGTGTTGCTGGCATTGGTCCGAAATCAATCATGTATCCACCGCCACGAAGGCGATACATTTCCACCGCATGCTCAGGTGAAACACCATCACCATCCGCTGCAATGATCAATGTTGGCGATTTTATTGCCTTGATCTTATCAGCACCGAAATCATAAGAAGTTGTAACAAATTTCTTCATCTTATTTATAAAATCTTTCCAGTGCTTTGGATCAGGAGCCAGTTTATCATATTCAGTCTTTATAGGCGTCGGCTCAAACATTTCAGGAGTTAGCATTGGAAGTATAGCCCTGGTTTCCTTTGTCCATCCTTCATATTTATATACTGTTGAGGTAAGTATTAACCTGCGAACCAGTGATGGGTGACGAATAGCGAGCTGCTGCGCGACTCCACCACCCATGCTGTACCCAAAAATATCGGCGCTGTCTGTTTTAAGAGACTTAAGTAAAGCAGCTACATCATCAGCCATAGCTTCAAACGAAAATGGTCGATCAATATCATTTGTTCTTCCATGACCCTGCAACTCAACAGCAATTACCTGCCGGGTTTTGGACAATGCGGGTATCAGTTGACTGAAGGCCAGATTGATAGAATTGAACGCACCGTGCAATAAGACCAACGGTTTGCCCGAACCATACACCTCGTAATACATTTTTAAGCCATTTACCTGTGCATACCCTGTTTTTGCCTGGCCAAAACTATTTCCCAAGAAGCAGGAAAAAAGTACAGCAAGAACCATCGCTCCTTTTAAAACTTTTGTCAGAGATATTTTTTTCATCGGTTTGTTTTTTATGTTTAATTCTTCGCTGACATAAAGGTGCAATGAAAAAATATAATTGTAAGGGTGGAAAAGCGACTGTTTAATGGGGTGTTTCCGACAATTGCTAAAAATAATCTTCGGATCAAGGAGCTTCGGCAAGAAACTTTTGATTGTCACCCTCATATTTATTTCTGTATTCTGTGAACTGCTCTTGTATCTCCGCTACCTTCTGTATCCCATGATCAACCTCTTCATGCAGATCAGGTAAGCCATCGCTTAGTATGCCAACACTCAGGTTAATATTATCAGCTTCTATTTGAGCTATTTTTTTTAATAAAGAAGTTTGAGAGTTTTTAAGATCATCCAGTTCACGAATGATCTTATCCATCAATGCTAATTGCTGTCGGGGATCCATAATCTATTTTATTTATTGAAAACCAACAAACACTGGGCCAGTATAACATCAAATTCGGGTAAATATCTCCCTGATTATTAACGGCCAATGGCATGGTAGTTGTTTTTTATAGAATGCACGCTGATAAGGCGAAGTTGAAACTGTACAATTTATTATTGATTTAAAAAACATAACATGAAAAATTTCATTGGAACTATAATCGTGGTTGTTCTGATCTCAAGTTTTACTTCCCAGGACAGGTCAGGTATACAAGGAACAATTGATCCACCGGAAGGTGCAAAAAGAATATGGGCGGTCAGCGGCAAGGATACCGTTTCAATAATTCCTGCGCCAGGTAGTTTCATTATGGATGTAAAACCAGGAAGCTGGAAAGTAGTTGTTGAAGCTGTACTTCCTTACAAGAATGCTGAAAGAGATGCCGTTCTTGTGACTGAAGGCCAAATAACAGATGTAGGTTTAATTAAATTAACACAGTAAGGTTTGTCCTGGCTGATAAAAACACCTTTTCAAAACCTGATTCGAAAAAGCTAATTAATGGCGTAGCAGGTTATTAAACGAAGAAATAATACAACAATAATTTTTTTCACTACCTTAAGCATAGATTTAGGACTGTTAAATCTTACATCTCCTCTTTATGCAGGAAATTGTAAACTGTGCTGCTTATGCCGAAGGTAAACGTCTAGCTGATGTTCAGTTAAATGATGTTCACAATGTACTCCAGGAAAAAAACCAGTTTGTTTGGATAGGTTTACATGAACCATCTGAAGCGATTCTGAATAATGTTCAAGAGGAATTTAATTTACATGAATTAGCAGTAGAAGATGCACATAATGCCCACCAGCGGCCTAAGCTTGAACAATATGGTGATTCAATTTTTGTAGTCTTAAGAACAGCACAAATAAACAAAGAACATCATATCGAATTTGGGGAAACACATTTTTTTGTTGGGGATAATTTCATAGTGGTGATAAGACATGGGGCTTCCGTTCCATATAAAGATGTGAGAACAAGATGCGAGGCTACACCAGAACACATGAAAAACGGCCAGGGCTTTGTTTTATATGCTGTAATGGATTTTATTGTTGACAGGTATTTCCCTGTAGTCCATGATCTGGAACAAGAGCTTGAAGAGATCGAAAGAAAAATATTTAAGCAAAAACCAACTCGTGAAACTACAGAACAGATATATGATCTGAAACGTGAATTGCTGGAAGTAAAAAGAGCTGTATCTCCTCTTGTTGATATTTGTAACCGGCTTATGCGATTTGATATCAAATGTATTTCAGAGGACACGAGACCTTATTTTCGTGATGTTTATGATCATGCGGTACGCATAAATGAAATGGTTGATAATACCCGTGAATTATTAAATAGTGCGATGGAAGCAAACTTTTCTTTGATCTCAATTTCACAAAGTGAAGTAGGTAAAAAATTTGCAGGATGGGCGGCGATCATTGCCGTACCTACAATGGTCGCAGGGTTTTATGGGATGAATTTTAAATTTATGCCTGAACTTGAATGGCATTATGGATATTATATAGTTGTTGGTGTTACTGTATTAATATGCATTACCCTCTATTATTTCTTTAAAAGATCTGGTTGGTTTTAATGTCTTTTCATCAAGAAAATAGTGCCGGAGATGTAAGCTCTGGTTTTGTGACCGGCAAAGTATCAGAAATTGTATCAAAATAGATTGAAATGAAAATCGTTGTTACACTGTTATCAATTACCTTGTTTGTTTCCTGTGCAAATTCAAAAGAAACAAATTATACGGCCAGCACGCCTGCCGCTTCTATTGTTAGAAAATTTCTCGGCATCTCTCTTACCGATTCAATTGACTTTATACGGTGGAAATTATCTCTTAACGATCTTACTTATTCATTAGAATGCAATTACGGAATAGGCAAGCCAAACACGAATGGCTTTTATAACGGAGGGAAAAAAATTGCTTTTGGTGGAACGGTAAAAAGAAATAACAATACGAACACCTATCTGCTGCAAAACGGCAATCAGACGCTAAAGCTGATAGAACTAAATTCAAACCTGCTGCATATTGCAAATAATGATAATACACTCTTGATCGGAGGTGGTGGTTGGAGTTATGCATTAAACAGTATAACGCCATCAGCAGCAAACCAGCTTAAACTGATCGCAAAACAAACCACATTCAAAGATTCGATAGCCTTCCAGGGCCGAACACCTTGCGGTGTGCCAAATATTATTCCTGCCGGAAAAGAATGCTACAAATTAAAATGGTATTTGGTTCTTTATGGTGACAATTCTTACAAGATATTGGGAACCGGTTACCGGGCTGAAGGCGGCAAAAGAGGGAATTGGACGATCAATACAAATAATGCCGGGCGCATTGTTTATGAATTGCAAGATGAAACCGGCAAGGCTTTCATTCATTTGCTGAAATTGGATGAAGGTGTCTTGATATTTACTGATGAAAAAGGGAATTTACTGGTTGGCGATCATGATTTCAGCTATACATTGAACAGGAAATTTTAGATCGACTTATTCTATTTTAAAAAATTTTTATCCCGAAGCTGCGTTATAGGCTAAAGCGTATTCATGAGGGCATTTAGTATTATTATATTCTTCCTGATCACAGCCAAGTCCAATTCCCAGGTCATCGATTCTTTAAATACTGCAAAGAATTGTCTTTATATGACCACTGTTGAACGCGACATGATCTATGAAATAAACCGAATAAGAAGCGACCCAAAATCATATATACAATATCTGCAGCCAATGCTATCCTCCGCAAAAGATAAGTTAGAAACATTTGGCAAAGGGGAAAAAAACTACAGTGTGACATTTATGTCTTCTGTAAAAAATGGTATTGAAATAAAAACTGTTGACACAACATGGCACTATACAAACGTTGAAGAAGTAAAGGCAATAACAACACTTATCAATGATCTAAAGAAATTAAAACCGTTATCAGTTCTTAAGCCCGACAGCGGTATTTACAACGCAGCGAAAAAACATGCGAATGATCAGAATGAACATGAATGGACACTGATGCATACAGGTAGTGATGGTTCAGCTCCATGGGACAGGATCCTCAGTTTTTCTCCAACTATGAGCTTTGGAAATGAGAACATTGCAGGTAATTCAAAAAAAATAGTTACCGCCCGTGACATTGTTATCCAACTATTGATTGATGATGGTATTCCGGGATATGGTCATCGTTATAATTTACTTAACCCATCATGGACACATGTGGCATGTAAAGAAGAAGTATACAAAGACATGCATTGGTGGATACAAAATTTTGGAATAAAAAAGAAAAACTGAGACTGCCGTGTAACAATGGCTCACGGCTGTTTTACAGCAGTCGACCGGTTGATACCGACTGTTCCCTGTATGCCTTTAAAAATCGTTTTCCAACACAAATTAAAAAGAGAGCGATTTATATTTCTTGAGAGATGCACTTGCTGTACTCTTACTTCATCATCACCTTTTGGGTTAGACTTTTTAATAATAAAATTGGCGATCAAACTTGTCAAAAACTTTTTATCCGTTTCAGTTGCGCCTTTGTCTTTTTCTAATAAAGCCACATCTAAGTTTTCATAAAGCATTTTCACTGTCCCGTTCATTGAATAATCATTTCCATGCAAATCAAATGTCATCTCATTCAAATGTCCTCCCTCAATACTGGCCGGTCCCATAGGTTCAGCCAGTGAATTAAGAGCCTGTCCATCGATAGCCCCAATGGATCCTGTCAGATCAAATTTGCCTTTTGGATGAAAAAGATAAAAGGTCCAATTTGTTTTTAAAGGAGTTTTATTCAGAAAATTTGAAGTTATTGCCGCTTGCATTACTTTATTTGAAAGCTTTTTATCATTTGTAAAATTTGTTATCGTTCCATTTACGCTATAGAATTGAACTTTTCCTGATTGTCTTGTTATATGATTTCTTTCTTTGTATTCAACAAAAGAATTACGAACAATTACTTTTCTTATGTTAAAAAACAGTGGAATATCGTCCAACACCTGGTGTGGGTAATCACCTACACGATTTTTCTTATCCCTTGGCCGTGCAAGATCTCTGTAAATCTTAAATGAAGACCGGCCGATCGTCATTGTGCCCGCTTTCAAATATTCATCTGGCAGCCTTTGTATGTCTACATCCGAAAGGACAATATTGTTGAAAGAAAAATTAAACCTGTCTTGTTGTGTTGGAATGGCATTTACAAATTCGTTCTCTCCCAATCTCGGAATAATTGACACACGGTCGATCGACAAATTACCAGGGCCTGATCTTAATGATATATTTTCTGCCCGGTAATCATATAATTTATCCGGTGACGGCCATTCAATTTTTGCGACATTTACATTTATAGATTTTGAAAACAGAAATCGAGTGGAATCATTGACAGAGATGCTGTCAACCAGCAGATCCATTAATGAAAGATCAATATCTCTTATATCAATGATCACTTTGCCTGTTTTCCGGTTACTCGTTCTTACATGTGCGCCTTTTATCAAAACTGAATCGATCTGTATCATATCAAGACTACCAAGCACTTCGCGGTAGATTTCTTCAGTAGGAACATTCTTTGCGGAATCCTTTCCATCGTAGGTGTATTGAAGATCGATGACAGGGTTTTTCATTTCTATTTTTCTTCCAATAATCTCTTTATCAAGCAATGTTTTCTTTGTTTTTACTCCTACCACAATTAATTCAGGAATACCTACTTTAAAGAGCATCGGTGGTTTTTTGTCCTCGTGTTCATACTTTGCTGAATCATAAGATAATTTCATATTCGTAACAGAAAGCGACCCAGCTTCTTCATCCACTTTCATTTCATCATAGCTGATGTTATAAAGCCCATCATTAGCTTTTGCAATTGCCTTTTCCAATTTTCTTTCAATGATGGCATTCTTATGCGTGTTCCAATACCAAAATCCAAAAGCAACAGTTGCAAGCAGAATAAAAGAAATGCTTACTAAAAGAATTTTTATCCTTTTGCTTTTTTTTGTTTTCTTATTATCACCCGCGTTTACCGGCATCAATACATTAAGACAATTACTGTTCCACTTGTACTATTCCTATTGGCTAATTATCACCCTTTGTTCCAAAAAAAAAGTATATCTACACAGATATACTTTTAAATAGGATAAGAAATAATGGTTAAGATATCAATAGTTTTCTTCCATAGGTCTTGATAATACTTCTTTTTCGGTAAGCATTTCCCCTTCTATACAAATACAGAACTCACTTTTCTTAGTAAGTTCTTGCCTAAACTCTTCTTCCATTTGAGTAAAATCTTTAAGAAATGCGATACTTTCAGCCAACCACTCTTTTTTCTCATTATACGATGTTCTCAAGAAATCCTGGAGTGAGTTCATGCCCTCACTTACTGCGGTTAGTTTAACCGGAAATGGGAATATATTCTTCATGATGATAGGATTTAGTTGGACTGAGAAAGATTTGTGCCAATTTCGCGCCTGTTAATTAAAACACTATAAACTGGGTATTAAATATCCATGAACCTTTATAAATAGCCCAACAATGTGGATAAGACGGTATCATTAGAAAGTCATTTTTAACTGGGGTAAAAGAAAGTTGACTTTTTTCTACACGTGGCCATAGACTCGTGTCGCAACATGGAATTTATCGGGCTTCATACCTCTTCTTTCTTCTTATTAAGCAAACCTAACTTTTCCATCGCCTCTTCCTCATCCTGGTGAGATATAAAAAAAATGATGCTGGGACTGTTATTCGCCGATTCATAAACAATATAACTAATATCAAACTCAATAAGTTTCGACCCTGTTTTTTCGAAAGTAACACCCCATCGAACTACCACCATAGTGTAATTATCACAGATCGGCATTATTCGTTTCGAAATTATCCTTGCTGATTTATGTCCAACACTGCGATAAAAACCCACCGCTTGCTTTGCTTTTTCTTCAAACTCCTTTTTGTCTTGTGCAATTACCCCTTTAGGGCCTGCCGACATAAATGTATCAGCGTAAAATTCTGAAATAGTTTTAAGATCCAGATTATTGAAGGCTGTTTCATACTGTTTGAACAATGTATCAAGTTCATCACGACCCATTACACAGGCTTTAGGAAAATTGGGGCACAAAAACAGAGCCACTATTATTCGTTATGCCAGCTCAAGGGGCATATATTTTGAGTATGCATTGAGATAAAACTTATCAATTTTTAAAAACTCGTTTATGAAAAACATCAAACAACAAACTCCGAATCACAACACGAAATTCAATAGTAATAAACACAGAGCGGAAAACAAGGATGAGCTTGACAGCCGTGAAGGTGAAGAACAATTATCAAAGGGTGATGATACTACTCATAACCGGAAACAAAGAAAAAGCGAAAAGAAAAGTACCGGTAAGTAAACAACCCTGTTACATTTAAAATTACATGCTATGTCAATCGTAAAAGTAATCGAGGTAATTGCATCCTCAGAAAAAAGTTTTGATGATGCAGTTGTACAATGCGTCAATGAGGTGTCAAAAACAATTCACAATATTGATTCAGTTTATATAAAGGATTTCAAAGTACATGTGAAAAATGGGAAGCCGGCTTCCTACGGTATTATTTGTAAAGTATCTTTCAGAGTCGATGATGTAAACAGGTAAGGTCAATCTCTGAATTCCTGGCTTATCATAAGACCATAAAATCCGCCGTCTAGTATGCCAATACCAACTCGTCCAAAAGATGAATTGAGAATATTTGCTCTATGTCCCGGAGAATTCATCAGATTGACGTGAGCTATTTCTACAGTTTGCGCTAAAGCAAGATTCTCACCGGCTGAAATAAAACGAATATTTGCTGCTCTTATCCTGTCGAATGGGTCTTGGCCTTCAGGATTATCATGAGCAAAATATCCTCTCGCAAACATATCCTGCGAATGCGCCCTGGCTACCCTTGTCAATTCAGGATCCGCCTCCAACAGTTTTAATCCACGCTTTTGTCTCTCTTCATTTATCAGGCTTAGCATTTCAGTTTC
>Ga0075428_100004893_pt1 | contig 14868 bp, 15 predicted proteins | sample RhiMetdeltSRZDD2_FD_75291 | JGI IMG/M metagenome (GOLD analysis project Ga0075428, IMG submission 75291) | Populus rhizosphere microbial communities from Tennessee, USA - Rhizosphere MetaG P. deltoides SRZDD2 | ecosystem: Host-associated > Plants > Roots > Rhizosphere > Soil | place: USA... | reverse complement strand
GAATCGACCCACGGCGTCGGTACGGACACTTAGAATTTTTCGTCTGACGCCGGTCGTCGAACAGCCACTCCATCGAGCGCTCGGACTCACCGATGGGGAGCTGGAGAGGATCCGCGAGCTCCTGGGCCGCGACCCGAACCACTTCGAGCTCGCCGTCTTCTCGCTCCTCTGGTCCGAGCACTGCGCCTACAAGCACTCGGCCCTGCTCCTCCGCCGCCTGCCCTCGAGCGGCCCGCGTGTGCTGCAGGGGCCTGGCGAGAACGCTGGCGTGATCGACCTGGGTAATGGGGAGGCGGTCGCGTTCAAGGTCGAGAGTCACAACCACCCGTCCGCTGTCGAGCCCTTCCAAGGGGCCGCGACCGGTGTGGGCGGGATCATCCGCGACATCGTCGCGATGGGCGCGCGGCCGGTCGCGTTGCTGGACGGGCTCCTATTTGGCGAGCCGGACTGGCACTTCGAGCGGGCGGTCGAGGGAATCGGGCATTACGGCAACTGCGTCGGGATCCCGACCCTCGGCGGGGACACCGTGTTCGCCCCCGCGTACGAGGACAACTGCCTCGTGAATGCGATGTGCGTCGGCCTCCTTCCAGCCGATCGCGTCACTCGGGCGCGCGCACGCGGTACCGGCCACGCGGTCGTCCTGTTCGGTTCGACCACCGGACGGGACGGGATCGGGGGCGCGAGCGTCCTCGCCAGCCAGGAGCTCGGCGAGGAATCGCACGAAAAGCGGCCCTCCGTACAGATCGGCGACCCGTTCACGGGCAAGAAGCTGATCGAGACGAGCCTGGAGCTGGTCGAGAGCGGGCTCGTCGAATCTCTTCAGGATCTCGGCGCGGCCGGCCTCGCGTCCTCGCTGTCGGAGATGGCCCGCGACGGCGCCGGGATCGACGTCCACCTCGACCGCGTGCCGCTGCGCGAGGAGGCGATGGAGCCCTGGGAGATCATGATCTCGGAGAGCCAGGAACGGATGGTTGCGGTCGTACGGCCGGAGATGGTGGACCGCGTTAAAGAGGTGTGCGAGCGCTGGGAACTCGCGGCCGCCGAGATCGGGAAGGTGACCGACACCGGCGAGCTCCGCTGCTATTTCGAGGGCGAGCTGGTCGGGTCGATTCCCGCCGAGTACCTGACCGACGAGGCACCGCGCTGCGAGGTTCCGCAAACGCCGCGGCCGTCGGCCGCCGAGCCCGAGCCGGTACACGGGCCTCCGCCGGATGAGGCGCTTCTCCGGCTCCTCGGCTCACCGAACGTTCGCAGCCGCGCCTGGGTCTACCGCCGCTACGACCATCTCGTCGGTTCGCGCACCGTCCGGCGTCCTGGACTCGACGCCGCCGTCCTGCGCCTGCGTCCGTCCTTCCGCGGACTCGCCGTGTCGCTCGACGGCTCCGGCCGCATCTGCCGGCTCGATCCGCGCACCGGCGGGGCGGCCGCGGTTCTGGAGGCCGCGCGCAACGTCGCCTGCGCCGGCGGCGAGCCGCTCGCCTTCACGGACTGCCTGAACTTCGGCAACCCGGAACGGGGCGAAATCGGATGGGAGCTCGCGGAGGCGATCGAGGGTATCGCGGAGGCGTGCCAGGCGCTGGGGCTGCCGATCGTTTCGGGCAACGTCTCTCTCTACAACGAGACGGAGGGACGGCCGATCTACCCCACGCCGGAGGTCGGCTGCGTCGGGCTGGTCGCCGACGTCCGGCTCGTCCCGGGTGCGTGGCGCGAGGGTGACGCCGTTCTCCTCGCCGGCCACCCGGCGATCTCGCTTGCCGGCTCCGAGTACCAGTCGCTCTTCGGCGAGGTAGGCGGCCGGCCTGCGGAGCTCGACCTCGCCGCCGAGGCTGCGCTGATCGAGTTCCTCTGGCGCTCGGCTCCTCTCCTCTCCCTTGCCCATGACGTGTCGGAGGGAGGCCTCGCGCTGTGCCTCGCCGAGGCGGCCATCACGAGCGGGATCGGCGCGGAGCTCGACATGCCCGACGACCGTGTCTCGCTCTTCGGCGAGGGAGGCGGCCAGGCCGTGATCGCGTGCCCGCCGGATGAGGTGCAGGCACTCTCGGGTATCCCGCTGAGGCAGATCGGGATCGTCGGGGGAGCTACACTTCTGGGGCTCCCTGTGGCTGCGTTGCGCGAGGCCTGGGAGACCTAGCAATGTGTGGCGTGTTCGGAATCCGGTCCGACGAGCGTGACGTTTCCCGTCTCGCGTACTTCGGCCTGTTCGCACTCCAGCACCGCGGCCAGGAATCCGCAGGGATCGCGGTCGCGGAGAACGGCAGGCTGACGGCCGTCCGCGAGCTCGGCCTCGTCTCGCAGGTCTTCGACGAGCAGACGCTTCGCGGCCTGCGTGGGGAGATCGCGATCGGGCACACGCGGTATTCGACGACCGGCTCGACCCACTGGGTCAACGCGCAGCCGATCGTCGTCCACGGCCGCTCGCGCACCGTCGCGCTCGGCCACAACGGCAACCTCACCAATGCGGAGGAGGTCCGCGCAGAGCTCGCCGGGGCCGGGATCAAGCTCCGCTCCACCTCGGACACCGAGGTGATCGCGGCGCTGATCGCGAACGACGAGGCGCCGCTCGCAGACGCAGTCGCGAACGCGATGTCGAAGCTCGAAGGAGCCTTCACCGTCACCGCCATCTCAGAGGGCAAGCTCATCGCGTTCCGCGACCCGCATGGGTTCCGCCCGCTCACGCTCGGCTCGCTGGGCGGCGATCCAGTCGTCGCTTCGGAGAGCTGCGCCCTCGACCTCGTCGGCGCCGACTTCGAACGCGAAGTCGCTCCGGGCGAGCTCGTCGTGATCGACGAGGACGGTCTGCATACGCGCCAGGCCGTCCCGCCCGAAGGGCCCGGCAAGTTCTGCATCTTCGAGTTCTTCTACCTCGCTCGGCCGGATTCGACCATCGACGGCGTGGAGATCCACGGCGCACGCGTCCGGATGGGCGAGCGGCTCGGCCGGGAGGCTCCCGTCGACGCCGACCTGGTCATGCCGATTCCCGACTCCGGGACGCCGGCGGCGATCGGCTTCTCACGCGCGAGCGGTATCCCCTTCCACGAGGGCCTGATCAAGAACCGCTACGTCGGCCGCACTTTCATCCAGCCAGAGCAGGGGATGCGCGAGCAGGGCATCCGGGTCAAGTACAACCCGCTCACCGACGTGGCCGGCAAACGAGTCGTGATCGTCGACGACTCGATCGTCCGCGGGAACACCATGCGGCAGCTGGTCACGATGCTGCACGACGCCGGCGCCACCGAGGTGCACGTCCGCGTTTCCTCCCCACCCATCGTCTCCCCCTGCTTCTACGGGATCGACTTCGGCGATGCCGAGCAGCTGATCGCGTCGGATCTGTCCGTGGAGGAGGTGCGCCGAGAGATCGGTGCGACCTCCCTCGCGTACCTCTCGCTCGAGGGCCTGCAGGAGGCGACGCAGCGGCCGCCATCCGAGTTCTGCCGCGCCTGCCTCACACGGGAGTACCCGACGCGCATCCCCGACGGCCAGACCCTGGCGAAGATGCGCTTCGAGAAGGCACGGGCCTAGGGCGCCGGCCGCGCAGCGGCCTGTCCGCGAAGCGGACCAGTGGAGGGGGTCTGGGGGAACCGGGAGGTTCCCCCGGCCGCGCAGCGGCCTGTCCGCGAAGCGGACCAGTGGAGGGGGTCTGGGGGAACCGGGAGGTTCCCCCAGCTCCCAATTACTGCTCGAGGACCTTCCCCGCCTTGGCGATCCCGCGGCTGATGATGTAGCCGAAGGTCAGCGCGGTCGTGAACCAGACCCACTGATACGTGTTCACGCTACTCGCGATGATCCAGATGAGCGTGAAGATCAGCTCGATCACGACGTAGAGCAGGAACTCGGCGTTGCCCGGGATGGGCATCCGGGCGACGTTCGGAGCGTTGTACCCATACGCCGGGCGCGAGGACCCGCCGACGGGAGGCTGCTCGGGAGGCGTTGTGGACATGCTGCTCCTTTCGGTTATGCCGCCTGCGCCGGGACGTGTACGACCTCGAGCTTCAGCCCGTCCGGGTCATAGAAGAAGACCGCGTAGTAGCCCGGCATGTACCAGTACTCCTCTGGACCGCTCTCGATCTCGGCGCCCTGGGCCTCGAGCCAGTCGCTGCGCTCGTCGACGACCCCGCGGGACGAGGCTTCGAGCGCGAGATGGTGGAGCCCGACGCGATATCTGTCGTGCCCGCCCTCCGTCTGCGCCTCACGGAGCCCGATCGAGCTCCCCGGCCCCCAGAGGTACCAAATGGTCTCCCCACGCTCGCCCTTCACCTCGCTCACCCCGTGCCATCCGAGCGGGCCGAGGAGATCGCGGTAAAACGGGAGGCTGCGCTCGATCGACGAGACGACCAGATCGACGTGGTGGACTCCGCACGAGCGCATGGGTGACCGGCTAACGAATTCGGTCCGGGGCGCCGAGGTCCTGCCTCTACAGCACGTCGAGCAACGGCATGCGCTCGTCGCCGTCGAGGCAGGCGCGGAGGTAGAGGGCGAGGCCGAGGTCGCCGCTCCAGAGCCCCCGCTCGCCTGTCCGCTGCCCGATCGCATGCATGGCGAACCGCCGCGCGCGTGCGAGCCACTTGCGGTCCTGTGTGCGGCGGTTCAGCTTCAGGAAGGCCCAGCCGTTCCCGGCCGTCGCGTGACAGAGCCCGGCCCCGCCGCGCACCGGCCCGGCTGCCCACGCGAGCTCGCCGGCTGCGAGCAGGAGTGCGTCGAGCTTGCGGTGGGCCGGCGCGCCGGCGAGCGCGCAGATCACGCCGGGCGCTCCGTGACACCACTGCACCCGGATGTCGCTCCCGTCAGAGCCGACCGTTGGCAACCAGTTGACGAGCTTCCCCTCGCGGACGGCCGTTCGCTCGAGCGCCTCGACGACGCGTTGCAGCAGCTCGGCCTGATGATCGACGCCCTGCAGGCGGACGGTGCTCAACAGCGCGTACGCGTTTCCCACGAGCCCGTGCCCGAAGCCAAGAAACTGCTCACTGCGGTCGTCCCACTCCTGGGTCCACATGCAGGCGCGCACCTTCGAGTCGAACGACCAGGTCGCCCAGAGCCGGCCGATCGCGGCGCGTGCGATGTCGTCCTCGCCGAGGAGCCGGGCGGCCACGAGAACGCCCGCCGCACCGAAGAACAGGTCGTTCCAGGGATCGTCGAGGCTCTCGCGGGCGGCGGCGCGGAAGCGGTCGAGGTCGCGGGAGACGAGCGCGACCCCTACCTCCCCGTCGAGCAGTCCGGCACCGTTCCCCGCTCCGAGCGGCCAATCGACCTCGGTGCCGAGGGTTCGAAGCGCATAGATCTCGCCTGCCGCGCCCTCGTACACGCCCGCGGAGAATTCGCCCTCCCCGGGCGGCCCGGCCGCGACCGCCTCGTCGACGATGTCCCTGATCGCGAGGCGGACGAGCCGCTCGTTCCACTGCTGACGGGTCGCCGGCTCGTGCCTATCCGGGTTGAAAATCACTCAGGCCCGAGCACGCTTGCCCGGCCGTATCTGACCGCGCGCTTCACCGAGCGCTCATCCAGGCCTCGTTCGAGCAGCTGCTGGCGCAACTCGCTCTCCTGCGCCATCTTCAGGAAGAGCCAGGCGAGGGCGGCGAGGGTCACGATCGAGCCTGACACCATCATCACCGCGCCGGCGATCTGCTGGTCGGCGAGCGGAGAGATCCCCCAGCGGTCGACCGGATGCTCGTAGAACGGGTAGAAGACCGTCCCCGCCCAGATGAAGACGTTGCCCAGGATCGTCTCGAGGACGCGGACCCCCGCCACGTAGCCGAGCTTCGCGCCGGTGCCGAACCACTCCGGCCCGGGCAGCGTCTCGAGCACGGCCGCCCACATGATCGCGCCGAAAGCGAAGAAGCAGAAGTGCTGGAGCGCGTGGACGACGCTGTGGTGGAGCGCCGCTTCGTACAGGAACGGGATGTGCCAGAGGTACAGGTTCACGGCCCAGAGCGGCAGCGCGACCAGCGGATGCGTCAGGAAGCGCAGGCGCCACACGCCGGGGAGCGACAGCACCGGCCGCAGGATCGACCCCGTCAGTCCCGCGACGAAGGCAAGCGGCGCGAGGTCGCCGAGCAGGATGTGCTGGACCATGTGCATGAAGAAGAACTGCTCCTCTCCGAACGTGTCGATCGGCGAGACGAGCGCCAGGAGCACGAGGAAGAGACCCGTGCCGAAGCACCAGATGCGCCACGCTGGAACCGGCGTGCCCGCCCGGTTCAGCGTCCGCACGCGCCGCGCGTAGAGCAGTGCGACGACGAGCGTCGGGATGATCTGGAGCGGCTCGAAGTTCCAGCTCGTCAGGAGCGAGGGCACCGACCCCAAGGTTAGTGCCGCAACCCCGAACATCATGGCGCGCGCCAGGCGGCTGCAAGGCACCGCCGTGCCGCGTCCTCAGTCGCGCCCGAATGACAGATATACGGGCGTTCCCTGCGTCCTTGCCCGGCTCGCTTTGCGCGCGCTAGCGCATCACCGGACGTCCGAGTTGCGGCACTAGGATCATCGTTGTGGCCACTTACGAAGACTCCGGCGTGTCGCTCGCGACGGGAGACACGGTGGTCAAGCGGATACGCACCGCCGTCGAGTCCACCGGAACGACCGGTTTCGGCGCCTTCGCAGGTCTCCATCCGCTCGACGACAACCGGCTCCTCGCCGCGTCCATCGACTCCATCGGGACGAAGCCGATCGTGGCGCGGACACGCGGGAAGCTCCGCAACTGCGGCGCCGACATGGCCGCCCATTGCATCAACGATGTCATCACCTGCGGCGCCGAACCGCTGATCCTCCTCGACTATGTGGCCGCCGCCGGGATCGATCCCGAGCAGGTCGTCGAGCTGGTCGAGGGAGCCGCAATGGTATGCCGCGAGGCGGGCGTGGCCCTCATCGGCGGGGAGACGGCCGAGATGCCGGACGTCTACCGCGAAGACGAGCTCGACTTCGCCGCATGCTGTGTGGGGATCGTCGAGCGCGACCGGTTGATCGACGGCTCGGCCGTGCAACCGGGAGACGTCGTGGCCGGCTTCCCCTCGGCCGGCGTGCATGCCAACGGTTTCACGCTCGTGCGGCGCGTGCTCGAAGACGAGGACTACGACGGCGACGACCTCCTCGCGCCGACGCGTCTCTATCTGGAAGACGTCCGCCGGCTGCGCGACCGCGCGCATGCGTTCGCGCACGTGACCGGCGGCGGGATCCTCGGCAACCTCTCTCGCGTCGTGCCCGACGGCCTGCGCGCCGAGATCGACTGGGGCTCGTGGGAGCGGCCACCAGTCTTCGGGTGGCTCGCGCACCATGTCGACGAGGAGGAGCTGCGCCGGGTCTTCAACCTCGGGATCGGCTTCTGCGCCGTGGTTTCGGATCCCGGAGACGACCTCGTGATCGGACGGATCGTTTGATCGGAGTGCTCGTCTCTGGCGAGGGGACGAATCTGCAGGCGCTCATCGACGAAGGGATCCCGATCGCCGGCGTCATCTCCAGCAAGGCAGGGGCGCGCGCACTCCAGCGGGCCGAAACTGCGGGGATCGATACGGCCGTCTTCGCCCTCGAGGACTTCGAGACGCGGGACGAGCGCGACGCGGCGATGGCCGATTGGTTCGAGCAGCGCGGTGTGCAGCTCGTCGTCTGCGCCGGATTCATGTGGCTGCTGCGCCCCTGCTTCCTCGACCAGTACGCGGGCCGCATCGTCAACACGCACTCCGCGCCGCTCCCCGACTTCCCCGGCGCACATCCGATCGAAGACGTGCTGGCGGCCGGCGTAGCCGAGACAGCCGCGACGGTCCACTACGTCGACGAAGGGATCGACACCGGTCCGGTCATCGCAGCGGAGCGCGTCCCCGTATTACCGGGCGACACGGCCGACACGCTCCGGGCCCGCGTCCAGGCCGCGGAGCACGAGCTGCTGCCGAAGGTGGTGAAAGAGCTGTGCGAGCGCTGATCTCCACGTACGACCGGACCGGCCTCGAGGTCTTCGCCCGCGGGCTCGCCGACCTCGGCATCGAGCTCGTCACCACCGGCGGCTCGACCGAGACCTTCCTGCGCGAGCTCGGGCTCGACCCCACGTCGATCGAGGTGCCCCAGATGCTCGGCGGACGCGTGAAGACGCTCCATCCGCGCGTTCATGCCGGGATCCTCGCCCGTCGCGACCTGGACGAGGACGTCGCCACGCTCGCCGAGACAGGCATCGAGCCGTTCGACCTGGTCGTCGTCAACCTCTACCCGTTCTCGAGCGAGCCGAGCGTGGAGATGATCGACGTCGGCGGCCCGGCGATGCTGCGTGCCGGAGCGAAGAACTTCGCGCACGTCGCCGCCGTGTGCGACCCGGGGGATTACGACGCGGTGCTGGACGAGCTGCGCGAGCAGGGCGAGATCTCCGGCGAAACGCGGCGCCGGCTGGCCGGAAAGGTGTTCGCACACACGTCCGCCTACGACGCCGCGATCGCGCAGTGGCTCAGCGACGACCAGCTCCTCCCCGAGCGCCTGACCGCGGCCTTCGTGAAAGAGCTCGAGCTCGCATACGGCGAGAACCCGCACCAGCGCGCCGCGTACTACCGTGGGCCGGGCGAGCATCTTCTTTCAGGCGCGGAGAAGCTCCACGGCCGCGACCTCTCCTTCATCAACGTTTACGACCTCGCCGCGGCCGTCGGGCTGGTCGTCGAGCTCGGCGACGAGCCGGCGTGCGTGATCGTGAAACACGCGAACCCATGCGGCGCCGCGGTCGCAGCGACGATCGAGGAGGCCTATGAGCTGGCCTACGCGGGCGACCCCCTGTCGGCCTTCGGGATGGTGATCGTGCTCAACCGGCCGATGAGCGGCGAGCTGGGCGAGTCGCTTGCGCAGCGCTTCATCGACGTGGTCTACGCACCCGAGTACGAGCCGGCGGCCCTGGAGGCGCTGCAGCGGAAGCCCGACACGAGGATCCTGCGCGGGCCGGTGGTCGACTGCGGAGGCCCGGACTTCAAGCGCGTGCCGGGCGGCGTCCTCGTGCAGGAGGCGGACTCCCTCCTCGAGGCACGCGACCAGATGGAGCTCGTCTGCGGCGTCCTCGACGAGGCGGCCTGGGCGGACCTGCTGTTCGCGTGGACGGTCTGCAAGCACGTCACGTCGAACGCCATCGTCATCGCACGCAACCGCCAGGCGCTGGGGATCGGCGCCGGGCAGCAGAGCCGGGTCGACGCGGTGCGGCTCGCGGTCGACAAGGCACTCGAACGGGGGCACGATCTCACCGGAGCCGTGCTGGCATCCGACGCCTTCTTCCCCTTCGCCGACGGGCCGCAGCTCGGGCTCGAGGCCGGCGTGCGCGCCGTCATCCAACCGGGAGGCTCGAAGCGCGACTCAGAAGTGGTAGCCGCAGTCGAGAAGGCTGGCGCGGCGATGGTGTTCACGCACCACCGTCACTTCAGGCACTGAAACATTTTCCGGTCTCAGCCCGATAAAGGGGCATGAAGACCGACGCCGAGCTCGTCAGAGAGGCCCGCCGTGATCCGGAAGCGCTGGCCGAGCTCTATCGCCGTCATGCGGAACGGCTGCACTCGTGGCTTCGAGCCCAGGTGTCCCCGCAGATCGCCTGCGAGCTCACGGCCGAGACGTTCGCGCAGGCAGCGCTCTCGCTCCGCCGCTTCCGGGATCCCGGCGGGGGCTCGGCGTCGCCGTGGCTCTTCGGCATCGCCAAGAACCTCCTCCGCCGCTATTACGAACGCGAGCGCGTTGACCGCGGCGCGCGCCGCCGTCTCGGAATGAGGGAGATCGCACAGGATTCCGACCTCGCCCGAGTCGAGGAACGCGACCGCGCCGAGCGGATGAGGCCGAGCCTGGTCGCCGCGCTGGCGACCCTACCCCCGGGCCAGCGTCGAGCGCTCGAGCTCCGCGTGATCGAACAGCTGCCGTACGAACAGGTCGCCTCATCGCTCTCCTGCTCCGAGGGCGCTGCCCGCATCCGTGTGACGCGCGCCCTCGGCTCCCTCTCCGAACGCCTGAAAGGAGCGTCGACATGACCCAACTTTCCCCCGAGCTCGAGACGATCGGCCGGCGTCTTCACTTCGCCTACTCCGCCCGCCTGCGCCGTCGGCGGCGGCTCCGCCTCGGCACCGTTGCCGCCTGCGCCCTGCTCGCCTTTGGCGGGGCCGCTTATGCCTCGGGATTCGCTGACGACCTCGGGCTCGATCCCACCAAGTGGGAAATCGTCGGCGGCGGATCCGTCGACGGCGGCAAGGCCGCATTCGTAAAGGCACGGAGCCTCGAGGACGGCCGCCCGTCGACGTTCATGGTCGAGCACGACGCCGGGATGGACCGCTACGACGCCTTCCTGCTGCACGAGAAGACGGTCGAGGCTGCCGGCGGAGGGGCCGAATCCGGTGCCCTCTGCACCCGCGGGCAGCTGACCCGGATCGAGCAGGATGCGCTCGACGCGCTCCGCGCCGCCGCGGCGCCGGATCCGGCGGCAAACTGTCGTGGGCGGGCTTATGGACTCGAGATCGCCCAGCGTGTTTTTGCGGGCGTCGAGCCCGACGCGAACCTGATGCCGGGCGTGTCTTAGAGGTCGCCGGGCTTCCAGAAGCGGTAGAAGACGACATCGCCGGCCGCCTGACGGATCGCGAATACAAACGCGACTGCGTCCTCGAGCGTGCGGGCCTTGTCCAGGCCGCCGGCGTAGGCCGGCTCGAAGCCCGCGTCGCGGATCAGCTGCTCGGTCACCTCGCGCGCCTCGTCCTCGCCGCACCAGGCCTGCGACGGCCTGATCGGCTGCTCGGCGATATTGTCGTACGCGGCGGCGAAGTTGACGTTGAAGGCCTTCGCAGTCGGCCCGGCGACGATCGACTTCGCCTCGTGCGCGAGCGACTCGAACTCCTCATTGCGTCCGCCCAGCGCGTTCGACGCGTCGATTGTGACCTTTCCCTCGTACCCGGTCACGCGTGAGAACGCGTCCGCGATCGCACTGGACGGGAGAGCGACCAGGATGACCTCCGAATCCGAGAGGTCGCCGCCGTCCTTGCCGATCTCCTGAACCTCGTGCCCGGCCGTGCGCCAGAGCTCAGCGAGCCCACCGCCGACGTTCCCTTTCCCGATGACGGCGATCCTCATCGACCCGCACATTACTCTTTTGGCGTGCACCGACCCGAAGATCATGCCGCGCTCCGGCGGCTGCAAAGCTTCGCCGGGCGTCGTCCTCGGTCGCGCCCGTATTTCTCCAATACGAACGCTCCCTGCGTCCTCGCCCGGCTCGCTTTTCGCGCGGCGGAGCATCAGCTGACCTCCGGGCCGGCGCACTAGCGTGCCCCGCGAGTACCCGACCGTCCTCGAGCTCGTCGGCCACACGCCCCTCGTCCGGCTGCAGCGGCTCGTCCCGGCAGGCGCGGCGACGGTTGTCGTCAAGCTCGAGTACCTGAATCCGGGCGGCTCGATCAAGGACCGGATCGGGATCACGATGATCGAGGCCGCCGAGCGCGAGGGGAAGCTGAAGCCCGGCGGGACGATTGTGGAGCCGACATCCGGCAACACCGGCACCGGCCTGGCAATAGCGGCCGCACTCAAGGGTTACCGCTGCATCTTCGTCATGCCGGACAAGATGAGCCAGGAGAAGATCTCGCTGCTTCGCGCCTACGGCGCCGAGGTCGTCATCTGCCCCTATGCGGTCGCGCCCGAGTCGCCCGAGAGCTACTACTCGGTCTCCGACCGGCTTGCCGAGGAGATCCCCGGCGCGTACAAGCCCGACCAGTACACGAACCCTGCGAACCCGGACGCGCACTACGAGACGACCGGGCCGGAGATCTGGGAGCAGACCGGCGGCGAGATCGACGCCCTCGTCATTGCCGTCGGTACGGGCGGCACGATCACCGGCACCGCCCGCTACCTCAAGGAGCAGAAGCCGGACGTGCTCATCGTCGGCGCCGATCCCGAGGGTTCGATCTTCACATCGGGCGACAGACAGCATCCGTATCTCGTCGAGGGCGTCGGCGAGGACTTCTGGCCCAAGACGTTCGACCGCTCGGTGGTCGAGCAGTGGGTGACCGTCTCCGACCGCGACTCCTTCTTGACGGCGCGGAGGATGGCGCGGGAGGAGGGCCTGCTCATCGGGGGCTCCGGCGGGACGGCCGTCTATGCGGCCGTTCAGGTCGCGAGTGAGCTCGGCGAGGGCAAGACGGTGGTGACGCTCGTACCCGACACCGGGCGCGCCTACCTCTCCAAGTTCTACGACGACAACTACATGATCGACCTTGGCTTTCTCGAGCGGAAGGCGCAGATGCCGACGGTGGAGGAAGTACTGCGGTTCAAGCGAGTCGAGGAACCCGCCCTGCCGGCGCTGGTGACGATCGAATCCCATCAAAAGGTCGGCGAGGCGATCGACCTGATGCAGCGGTACTCGATCTCGCAGCTGCCGGTCGTCCGCAACGAACCGGTCGAATCGCTCGCTGACGTGATCGGCTCGCTCCAGGAACGCGGCCTGCTCGACCGCGTCTTCCGCAACCCGGATTCGCTGAACGAGGATGTCGCCGCCGCGATGGGACCCCCGCTCAGCGCCGTCGACGCAACCGAGTCGATCGACCAGGTGTTCACCGACCTGACCGGCGGGAGCGCTGCCGTCGTCGTCGCCCATGCCGGGCGGCCCACTGGGATGCTCACGCGCGCCGACCTGCTCGAGTACCTGGCACATCACCGGGACGACGGCCGCTAGGCCGCACCTGCCGGGATCCGCGAACGCCCTCAGGAGACTTGAGGGTTAGTCGATCGAGACGCGGCCGTTCTGGGAGGCGCGCTCGCGCACCTCCTGCTCCACGGCCATCGTGCGGACGGCGTTCTCGAGCAGCTCCGCGACGACGTGCATCCGGCGCGCCTCCGAGCGTTGCTCCAGCAGCTGCTGCTTGACCTCCGCGCCGAAGTCGACGCGCGAGGCGAGCTGGTAGGAGAGAAAGCCCGCATCCGGATCGGGATCTTCCACCTCGGAGGACGTGATCTCCTTGAGCTGGACGAACTGCTCGAGCGCGCGTGCAACGTCGGAGTCGGCCGGCGGATCTTCGTCGTCTCCGACGCGCTCGATCTCGGCGGTGTGGAACGAGCGGCCGCGGGTCAGCTCGACGAGCCGGAACCGCTCGCGTCCCTCGGCCAGGATGTTCAGACGGCCGTCCGTGAAGCGCTCGAGCACCTCGGCCACCGCGGCCATGGTTCCGATCTCCCGCAGCCCCCGCTCGTCTGCCAAGACGAGGCCGAACTCACCGTCGCGCGCGAGGCATTCGCCGATCAGCTCCTTGTACCGGTCCTCGAAGATGTGCAGCGGGACGCGCTCCGTCGGCAGCAGCACGAGCTCCAAGGGGAAGAGTCCGATCTCGGCCATCACCTAAAGACTACGATGGGACAGTGGCCCGCGACACCTTGGAGCACCTTCTCAGGCAGGCATTTCCGGACGCGAACGAGCTCGCCGTCGCCGACCGCACCGGGGGCGGCGACCACTTCCAGGTAACGGTGGAGAGCGAACGCTTCAACGGCCTTTCGCTCGTCGAGCAGCATCGGCTCGTCTACGACGCGCTCGCCGAGCCCCTCGCGGACGGCACCATTCACGAGCTACGAATTAGAACGGCCCCGGTCCGAAATGAGTCCTGACCTGCGTCATTCCGGATCTGGGCCTAAAACGAAAGGAATCGAATGACCGAGCTTCGAGATCGGATTCAGACCGTTGTCTCCGACGAGCCCGTGGCGCTGTTCATGAAGGGAACGCCCGGACTCGTCATGTGCGGCAACTCGGATCGCGCGCTGCGCGCGCTGCGTGCAGCGGGGGCGCCCGTGACCGCTGTCAACATCCTCCCCGATCCGAGGATCCGCGAGGAGCTCTCCGACCTCTCCGGCTGGCCGACGATCCCGCAGATCTTCATCCGCGGCGAGCTCGTCGGCGGAGCGGACATCGTCGAGGAGCTGGCGGCGAACGGCGATCTGGAACAGAAGCTGACGGAGGCTCTCGGCCCGGACTACCGCCGGCCCGAGGCAGACGAGCGCGTCGTCGACGTGCTCGCCTCCTGACACCCAGGATCGTCGCGCCCGACGAGGCCCGCCGCATCGCCGTGCGGGCGCAGCTGCTGGACGGCTCGGCCACCTCCGTCCTCGACACCGTCCGCCGTCTGGGGTTCCTGCAGATGGATCCCATCGCGACGGTGGCGACGCCGCAGGAGCTCGTCCTCTGGAGCCGCCTCGGCCCCTACGACCGGGCCGAGCTCGACCGCCTGCTGTGGGAGGAGCGCAAGCTCTTCGAATGGCAGGCCTTCATCTGGCCAATGGAAGACCTCCCCCTCATCCACGCTCGGATGCGGGAGCCGTGGGGCCAGACCAAGCGGCAGCGCTGGGCGAAGGAGTTCCTCAAGGAGCAGTCGGGGCTCCGGCGCTACGTGCTGCGGGAGCTCGAGCGGAACGGCCCGATGCTTTCGCGCGACCTCGAGCACCGCGAGGCGCGCTACGCAGAGCGCACGGTCTGGTGGGGCACCCGCGCACAGCTGACCTGGATGCTCGAGCTGCTCGCGCGCCGCGGCCGGATCGCGGTCGCCGGGCGCCGCAACGGCCAGCGGCTGTGGGATCTCGGCGAGCGCGTCTTCCCGCAGACCGAGACCGTGCCGCTACGCGAGGCGAAGGCGTTGCTCGAGGAGAAGCGGCGCCGTGCTCTCGGTGTATGGCTGCACCGGGACGGATGGCGCGCGCATGCCGACGCGCGGGACGGGACGGTTCCGAAAAGGACCACGCTCCTGTCACCGTTCGACCGCCTCATCCACGACCGCGACCGAGCCGAGGCGCTCTGGAGCTTCTTCTACCGCCTGGAGATGTACGTGCCGAAGGCCAAGCGCGAGTACGGCTACTACGTGCTACCTGTACTCCACGGCGATCGAATCGTCGGGCGAATCGACCCGGTCTTCGATCGTAAGGCGC
>Ga0075428_100004892_pt1 | contig 14872 bp, 11 predicted proteins | sample RhiMetdeltSRZDD2_FD_75291 | JGI IMG/M metagenome (GOLD analysis project Ga0075428, IMG submission 75291) | Populus rhizosphere microbial communities from Tennessee, USA - Rhizosphere MetaG P. deltoides SRZDD2 | ecosystem: Host-associated > Plants > Roots > Rhizosphere > Soil | place: USA... | reverse complement strand
CATTTCGGACATGTCCCCGGGGTGCTTGATCGTATCTCGGGATGCATCGTGCAGGTGTATTCGTCGAGTTGTTTGAGTACTTCAAGTGTGCGCGATCCCGGTGCTGGAGTCTGGCTGGGGTCGGTCTGCTGCGTGCCGCCGGCGGCAGGCTTCTGAGCGACGAGCTTCATCTCACACTTTGGGCATTTCCCGGGTGTCGAGGATTGGACCTCGGGATGCATCGTGCACGAATAGACTTTGATTTCCTGATAGCCCGAAGCGGTTCGATCACCGGCGAGCGGTACTACGAGAAACGAAACAATGAGAAAGGCCAGAACTCGCACAGCGGTTTCTCCAGGTCAAATTCGATCGATAGCATTATAGATCGGAGTTAAGGATGAGTGCGAGGTGTGTCCGACAAAACTTGGTGGTAACCGCGTAGCGGTGTCCTATCGGTAGCTTGCGCGGGTTGGGCGCTACGATTTGGCCGCGTAGCGGTTACCTATTTGACTGTCGCATCAAAGAATGACCGTAATCGTGAAAACGTTTGAGCTCAGATCGTCGGATGTGATGATTTGCACGCTATTGTCTCCGGATTTCAACCCAAGCTTCTTCGTTTTGCCGCTCAACACTGCCGAAGTATCGGAGCTTTCCGACAAGCGATTGCTGCGATCCTGACCGTTGATAATCACCTTTGGTGAATCACCAAACCCCGTGCCCGATATCGTCAATCGTTTTTTTCCGTTGAAATCCACCGACACGATCGACGGTCGATCGCTCGGGCCTCCCAACTCGTACACTCCTCGGCCGTAAGTAGCTGCTTGAATAACCCCGCTTCCGTTTGCCGAAAAACCGTGCACTACTACCGGCGGCATGCCTCGATTAAACGACCGCCAGTCATTGCCTTGGGTTGTTGAGCGAAACACGCCGATGTCGGTGCCCAGGTACACGGTGTTTGGATCGGAAGGGTCGATAAGCAAGGCGCTGGCCGGAATGTCTGGCAGGCTGCCGCTGACATCTATCCAGGAAGCTCCAGTATTAGTAGTCTTGTAAACGTGGCCGGTATTGAAACCCGACACACTGACGTAGGCGATCGAGGGATTCGTCGGATCGATGGCAATGCTGGTGATCGAGCGATCGGGCAGTCCGGCAGTTATGTCAACCCAGCTCTGCCCGCCGTTTGTGCTTCTCATCGCGCGGCCTTGAACAGACCCGGTGTAAATCACGCTGCGATTTGAACGCGCGACGGCGATGGCAGATAGCACATCCGATCCGACTTCTCTGACTCCTTTGGTAAGATCCAACGACCCCGCCGGCGCAAACCAGGAGTTACCGAGGTTTGTGCTGATAAACAGCCGCCAGCTGCCAAAATAAAGCGTGGAGTCAACGCCGTTGCCGACGAACGGCGGATAAAAGGCAATTCGCGGCGTCTGAAAGAACTCGCCAAAGGTGGCATTAGAACCAACTTGAAGCTCGAAACTCTGACCGTTGTTAACCACCCTGAAAATATCGCCGCGCACATAGGTCATGAAAACCACGCTCGGATCGAGCGGATTGATGACAACGTGCCCGCCGTCTCCGGTTAGCACCTCCTGCCATGTCGAATCCGCGGACCGAATCTGAGTCCCGTTATCCTGCGTGCCGCCGTAGCTTATCGCCGGATTGGTCGGATGGAGCGCTATGCCTATGAACTGGCTGAGCGTAAGCGTACGGTTGAGCGAGCTGAAGCTTGCTCCGTTGTCAGTCGTCTTGGATACACCGCCGTCGTTGCCAAGGTAAAACTCGTTCGGGTTTGCCGGGGAGAATGCCAGCGCGTGCTGATCGGTGTGAGTCGCCGAGCCCCCGGGCGCATATTGAAAACCCGCGCCGCTGTCATAAAAGTTACCCGTAAGATTCGTCCAGCTTCCGCCTCCATCGGTACTCTTGAACAGATCGCGCGAGCCGATATACACCGTGAGCGGGTCCTGCGGGTCAGCGGCGAGATATGTGTTGTACCCCAGCTGCGCCGTATCGATCGTCCACAGAAAGCGGTCGGTCCACGTTGTTCCGGCGTCGGTGCTGAAACGCAGCCGTGCGTCGAGGTTAGACCCAACAAAACCGCCGAAATAGGTATAGATCATTCGCGGATTCGCGGGGCTTATCGCGACTCGGAAATCGCGGCGCCTGGCAAGATCGTATTGAGCCGAAAAAAGGTTGGTCCAGGTGTCCCCGGAATCGGATGAACGATAGAGCCCGAAATCCGGGTCGGTATCCTTCTCAATGCGCGACAACCCGGCGTAGAGGACTTTTGAATCGCTGGGGTCAATCACAACGTCGCGGGGCGCTCCGGCAAGGGTGCGCTTCCATTTGATTCCTCCATCAGTTGAAACATACAACCCGCTGGAGGTGACCTTGTTGCCCGCTACAGTCGAGTATTGGGCGACGTATACCCGGTCAGGATTTGACGAATCGATTTCAAGCTTGGCGATTGTTCCGGGTGAGGGGAGCGAGCTGTTGCTGACTCTCAGCCATGTCTTTCCTTCGTTGGTTGACTTAAGGATTCCGCTTCCCATGTAACCGAACTTGGTGTCGCCCATCCCGGCGTAGGCGATAGAGGGATTGCTCTTTGAGAATGCGATCGACCCAACCGCCAAATCAACCTGATCGTCAGAAACGGGCACGAAGCTCTCGCCGCCGTTGGTAGAGCGCCAGATCCCGCCTGTTGAAGCGCCTACAAGAACCAGGCTGGAGTTCGCCGGTGAAACTGCAATCGCGTTTACCCGACCGCTAGTCAAACCCCAAAACGGGTACCAGGCCGAGACCGTTGCGGTGGGTCCGACAGACCGCCAGGTCTGGGCCGCCTGGGGCGCCAGATTCGCAACCTGATTCCTTTGGCGCGAGTTCCACGCTCTTAATCGCGCGTCCGGAGGGATCGAGTTCGAAGGATAGGTGCGTTGAAACGTGAACCAATCGCCGCGGCCTTCTGTGTCTTCTTCAAGAGCCGGTCTGGATTCATCTACGGCCGTTGATGGAAAGAGCGAGGGTGAGACGCGCAGGCCGGGAATGCTTCGCAGATGGCTCTGGAAGCCAGTTGCCGGAACACGAATAGTAGAGGGTCTTCCAATGGATGTCTTCTTGGTTTCCGGAAGGGCCGAAGTCGATAGAGAACTAAAGCAGTTTGACGCTATGAAAAACGAACAAACTGCCAACAACAGCGCTTTGGGATGAGCGACCCGGCTGGCAAACGAGGAACGAAGTTTGGTTGTTAGTCGCCTCGGCATCACAAGAATCCAAATTGAATTTGATTAAAAGGTGAACTTGAGTCCAACTACGATTGAGTCAATGTTTGTATGCACAGAAGACTTCCAATCTCCCAACCCCGTCAGGGGTTGTATGTTCATAGATACGGGCTCCCCCGCTCACCTCCGGCCGAGTTAAACCCGCCGGAAACGCAGCCTCACAAATGCGGCCGGACAGGGCCTTCTGGCCGCAAGGTGTCTATAAACATGCAACCCCTGACGGGGTTGAGAACCGTCTCAATCCGCGACACCGGCTGATTGGACCGCAGCCTTCTCAGCAGACTCCCGCATCCACCGCTGAAGCTTCTCCATATCCTTGGCGATGGTACGCGAGCCGGCGTATAGCACCGCCGCAAGAAGCAAAGAGACCAGCGGGACCACGTAAAAGGCGTTGTGCAGCCCTTCGGCTCGGAAGGCCTCGCTCATCGCGGAAGCTCCGGCGTTGGTCATTGCTTGTCGCGCGTAGTGATCGCTCAGCATGCCAAGGATGGATGTGCCAAAGCTCCCGCCGAGCACATACATGGCAAAAAAGTACAACGCCATCGCGGTCGCCCGCAGGCCCGGCTCGACCACATCCTGAATTGCCGCGTACACCGTTGCGTAGTAAACGTAGATCAGCATCCAGCCGAATCCCATCAAAAGCATAAAACCAACAAGATCGCCCTTAGGACGGTCCAGCGCGAGATAGACCAGCGGCGTCGAAACAAACATCGCAACTGTAGCCAGAAGCATTCGACCGTTCGCGCGGGTCTGACGGAATTTGTCGGCCGCCCATCCACCGCCAAGCAGCCCGGCGACCCCAACCGCTCCAAGAACGACTGCCGCAATTGTGTTGGCTTGCCGCAGGTCCATCCCGTGATAACGTCCGAGAAACGCCGGGAGGAAAGCATTGACCGCATACGCGTTGAAGTTGTGCAGCGCGCCGGAAAGAATGATCCACCAGATTGTCGGTATTCTCAGGACGCGCCAATAAGGAGAGCCTTCCTGCTGCTGCCCGACGATCTGATGTTCCTCGGCTCCCCCGCGGTGTGGCTCGCGAATCTTCAATGCCAAAAAAGCAAGAATCAAACCGGGGATGCAGGCAATAAAGAAGGTGACACGCCAGCCGTATTGCTTCGCAATAATTCCACTCGACAGATTGCTTGTGAAGATTCCGATCGGGAGACCCAGCATAAAGATGGAAATCGCGCGTGCTCGTTTCTGGGGAGGAAACAGATCGCCGATCAGCGAGTTGGCTGCCGGCGCGCAGCTCGCTTCGCCCACGCCCACGCCGAGCCGGACTGCGAACAGCGACCAGTAGTTCCATGCCAGTCCCGAGGCCGCGGTGAACAAGCTCCATACGCTAACGCCGATGGCGAGGATCCTCGTCCGTAACCAGCGATCCGAGAGCCGGCCAAGCGGAACACCCACCGCGGCGTACAGCAGCACAAAAGCGGTGTTGAGCCACCCGAGCGCCGAATCATTCAGATGCCATTCCATGCGAATCGGCTCGGTGACCGCCGCCAGGATCTGCCGGTCGAAAAAATTCATCATGTTGATCCCGAACAGAATCCACAGCGCGTATGTTGTCTTGCTTCGACTCATCTTTACATTCCCTTTCGAGGAGAAACTTCACCGCTGAACCGCAACAGCAATCAGGATGAGCCTTGAACTCATCGCCCCTGAAACTGTGCGAGCCGTTTTTCAAGGAACGCCTGCACGCCTTCGCGAAAATCTTCTGATTGAAAGCACACACCTTGATTGACGGCTTCAAAGTCCAGCGCAGAGGCGAGGTCGGCAGTGAGCCCGTGGTTCAAACCTTCCTTGATCTTTCTCAACGCGATTGGGGCCGCCGCCGACAAACGGGCCGCCATCGCATTAACGGTTGTGTCAAGCTCGTCAAACGCCACGACTCGATTGACCAACCCCAGGGCAAAAGCATCCTGGGCGCTGATGATCTCACCCGTAGCCATCAGTTCGAAGGCCTTCGCATAGCCGACCGCGCGAGGCAGAAAAAACGTAGAACCGCCATCCGGCATCAGGCCGATCTTGACGAACACCTGGCCAAACTTTGCCTGCTCGGACGCTATCAGCATGTCGCAAGCAAGCGCATAGTTGCAGCCAACGCCTACAGCGTGGCCGTGAACTCGGGCGATGATGGGTTTCGGAAGGGCGCGCATCGCAAGGATGGTCGGATTCGTGTGTTCGCGAAGAGATGCGGTCACGTCAATGTTCTTGATGTCGTGTTCGGAAGTCGCTTGCAAATCCGCGCCGGCGCAGAAGGAATCGCCGGCGCCGGTGATGATCACGACTTTGCTTTCGTCGTCCGCAGACTGCGCGATCGCTTCGTGGAGCAGCGTAACAGTCTGGGTATCGACTGAATTGCGCCGTTCCGGCCGATTGATGGTGATGCGTTTGACGCCGTCCTCAAGGGTGACGAGCAGCTTATCACTTGGGGCCATACTATTCCTTTCGCGGATGGAGAATGAGATGAAGGCGCGCGTATTTTCTAATAAAGCAGGATGTTTTGCAAACGAGGTGGCCTTACGGTTTTCTTTGCGTCTTCGCGGTCCTTTGCGTCTTTGCGCTAAACAAGCGATTCGAAGGTTACGTTCCGCGCAAAGACGCAAAGGACCGCGAAGACGCAAAGAAGACTCCTACTACCTCGTGGACAACCGTCACAGAGTTGACTTAACATCGCAATGCTTATCAGCAATCAAATAAGAAAAAGCCGGATCAAGTCCAATTAAGGAGCAACACGATGAAAAGAGCGCTTCTAGTTGTTATCGCTTTATCGCTGCTGGTTCCCATCGGCGTGCAGTCGAGCGCCGGCGCCGCCGACGAGGCAACTATCTACCGCGACGAATACGGAATCCCGCACGTGTTTGCCCAAACGCTGGAAGCGGCCTCATACGCAGTTGGCTATGCCCAGGCGGAGGACCGGCTTGAAGAGTTGTTAAAGAATTATCGGCGAGCCAACGGCACGATGGCCGAAATCGCCGGGCCCGATTCCTATCGCACCGACTTGATCCAGCGAATGTGGCGGCATTCCGCCGTCAGTCGTGAGAAGTACAACGAGGTAAGCCCCAAAATGCGTTCGAGCATCGAGGCCTACATCGAAGGCGTAAAGGCGTTCATGCGCGAGCATCCCGAACAGGTGCCAAAATGGGCCCAGGAGATTCACCCGTGGGATGTGATTGCGCTCGGGCGCTACATAATTTGGGGCTGGCCTCTTGGCGAAGCGGGCGGCGATCTGCAGCGTGGTGGTATTCAGCCTGATCCGGCGGCTTATCGCGGTTCAAACGAAATGCTCATTGCCGCCAACCGAACGGCTCTCAACGCACCGATCGCAGTGATCGATCCGCATCTAAGCTGGTACGGCGAATTCCGGTTCTACCAGGTGAGAATTTACGCGGGAGACTACAACGTTTCCGGCGTTTCTATTCTCGGTGTTCCTTTTCCAAGCCTCGGCCACAGCCGCTACTGCTCAGTCGCGATGACCACCGGCGGACCCGACACATCGGATATCTATGAAGAAGAGCTCAACCCGGCGAATCCTCGCCAGTATCGCTATGACGGCCAATGGCGGGATATGCAGATCCGCAAAGAAAAGATCGGGGTGAAAAAGGGCGATTCAATTGACTGGCGAGAAGTCGATGTTGAATTCACTCATCACGGACCCGTCGTCGCGCACAAGGAAGGCAAGGCCTATGCGATGGCCATTCCTTACGCGAATGAGGTCGGGCTGACCGATCAAATTCATCAGATGATGACCGCGCGGAACCTCGACGAAATGAAGAAAGCGCTTGGCCATCTTCAATTGATGTCTCAGAACATTATGGTGGGCACTGTTCAGGGAGATATTTATTACGTTCGCAATGGCCGGGTTCCGATTCGCGCAACGGGAGTTGCACCAAGCAAGCCGATTCCCGGGAACACATCCGCTACTGAGTGGAAGGGCATTCACCCGTTGAGCGATCTGGTTCAGCTCACCAATCCGCCAAGCGGCTACATGCACAACTGCAACGTGACGCCCTTCGCGATGATGAAGGACAGTCCGCTCGAGCCCGAGAAGTACAACCCGTATATCTACAATGCCAGCCGAACCGCGCCACGCCATCAGCGAGCCGAGATGATGACGGATCTGCTCGACGCCGCAAAGAATGTCACTGTTGATCAGGCGATCGACATTGCCTTCAGCCCGCAGGTCTATCACGCGGAGCTTTGGCAGGCTCGATTAAAGACTGCGTGGGCGAAAACTTTCAAAACGCCGAGCGGGACCTTGTCACCCGATGCGATCGAGGTCTACGAGTCGATTCAGAAGTGGAATCGGAGAAGCGACGCCGAATCCGAAGGCGCGCTTGCCTATTACGCATTCAAAAAAGGACTCGGCGCGGAGGCTGGCAGACAAGTGGAAGTTCCCGCGGACATCACCGACGAGCAACTCATTGCTGCGGTTGTTAAGGCGGCCGAATGGCTGAAGACAAGCTTCGGGTCGGTACACGCGCCCTACGGCAAATACTTTCGCGTCGGGCGGCAGGGCGGGGACAGAACGTTTCCGGTCGGGGGAGGCTCGCTGAACGGAGGCCCGAACGCCGTGGCAATGGCGACGCCGCGGGCGATCAGTTTTAGCCCAGTTGGGAAGGAAATGGTTGGCGGCGGCGGGCAGACTTCGACCCAGATAGTCGTGCTGACCAACCCGCCAAAGTCTTTTGCGATTATCCCGCTTGGCGAGAGCGATCATAAGGAAAGCGGTCACTGGGACGACCAGGCTGACAAACTCTTTAGCAAGAGCAAAGCGGCGCCGACCTATTTCATGGATAAAAAAGAACTGATGAAGCACATAACCGCGACGAAGGTGTTGAAGCGCGTGGCTGCGGCGCAAGCGGCGCGGTGAAGTCGGGGCAAAGAGCAAAGAGCAAAGAGCTCTTGGGGTCAACAGCGGGAGATCGCTAAGCGGCGGGTTTGAAGATCACGCGTTTGATCTCCTGGACTTCGTGGCGAATGTCCGCAACGTTTCCTTCAAGCTTTTGAAACTGGACGTTGACGACCTCAAACTGTGAGTCAATCACCTTGAACCTGGCATCGAGTAACTCTTTGAGATCGTTCTTCAGGTCATCAATGCGTCGATTGGTTTCTTGCTGGTTAGTCTTCGCTAGATTGTGCATGGTCACAATCAACGTGATGATAACGCCCAGCCCGGTAAGGATTGTGGGGTAGATCGTCGCATTCATTTTTATGCTTCTCCTATCGTCCCCCAGGTTGGACTAGTAATCGTGAACAAGATAGCACAAGCGTGAGTGGGAGTGTAGGAGTTTTGCGTTGCTGGGTCACTTGCTTTCTTCTGCGCGACCATCCTTAATCACAAACTTTGCACCCACCAAAGATGTAACATAGACCATGTAATACTCTCCCTCGACCAACGGTTTCGCTTCTATCGACACTTTCATTCCCATTGGAACTATGCCATATCTGATCGGGATTTTATTGTCGTGTTCCCCTTCTATCATCCAACAAGTATTTTCCTTATCCGCCAAAAGGGTATCCAGGAGTATACCGCCCTGATTTGCACGGTCGCCCCGAAGGTGGTAGACGAGCAGTCCGTCAGTGACTGTACTTCGAGAGAAGGTGAACGTTGGTGGGTCCGTAGCCTCCACGCGAACTTCAGGTTGAACATGACAGCCCTGGAAAGCGAGTAACAACAGACATAGCCATCCAGATCGTCGCTCGACATAAGTAGATAAACAAGTCATGTCCTCACCTATCTGGAACTAGCACCCGGATGGGTGTAACCGCGTAGCGGTTATCCTCAATTGCGTTGCTGGATCTTGCACCAAACATAGCGAGAGTCATAGTCCATCAGATCTCAACTCAACCCCAGAACAGCGCTGCTCGAACATACGATTCACTAATCTCGCTATCTCTTTTACCGCCGCCTCAGGCCGTTTGCCTCTATCGTGAATGCCACAAACCGCTGTCGTCCACGAATGGTCAAAGGTTGGATTCCACCTCGATCGGCCAGACGCGTCTCTGCCATAAGTCAGATAAGCCGAAAGCGTGTCGATTCCCGTGCCCGGTCGCTCTCCGATGAAGTGAACGATGACATCTACATCCAGCAGCAAGCCAACGTGATAGGCCGCGCGCACTCGCCCGTTTTCGATAACGATCTCGACATCACCCAGCGCGTGGCCGGCTTGGATAAGATGGTGTCTCAGAGGTGGAAGAACGCTGCGCAGGTTTTTGTTCACGGCATTCGCGTTGAGCCCATCCGATATCACCATCTGTAAACGCGGGCGGCCGACAGGATAAAGCCGTGTTATCCGAGCCGTGTCCGGTGCGCAAATCTCTTCGCCGGTCGGTGGATGTGCCAGGTAGTCATCACGGTCTGCAGCGTTTGTTTGAACCCAAAGGTGGTGAGGAGAGACATCTCTGACAACCGAGCTGTCGAGCTTCGCGTAGAGTGCTCGACGGGCGTGTGCATAGATGGCATCGATTCGACCCTGAGCTTGCGGGAGCGGCACTCCGCGCTCGCCGCCAAGATCAAATCCCCTATCCGCGATATCAGAAATCTTTTTTGCACCTTCCGCTCGCAGAGCATCAAGCGTCCGCGTGTCGCCGTCGGCCCGGCGATATTCCGCGTAGATCGATTCCGCGCCGGACCCGGCCGACTCGCCCGAACCGCTCATCACTCCGAGCGAAACAAGTCTTCTGGACATTGCCGATGTTATTCGGCGGTTGGTGCGACGCCGGATCCGAGGATGCTCTTCAAAAGAAGTCGTCAAATAGCCAAGCATTGGATCAGCGTTTCCGGCTACAGCCATCAAGTATGCGGGACACGCGGATTCAACAATCTGCTCGGTGAGTTGCCGCAATTCTTGCGGGGCAATCCCCATGTGAAACGTCGCGCAAACGTCGAGCCCCATCGTGAGACCGTGGAGCTTTGCCATCATCGTGTCTTCCAGACAGGCGCGCAGGAGCTGATCTCCGGTTCTGAATACCTCAGGGCCGATGAACCCTGCGACATCGTTCACTATCGTCCACACTCCAGTTCGCCGCTGGAGATACCTTGCTACTCCGTATGCGCGAGCCTCGAGCGTGACCATGTCGATGCCTTCGGCTGCCTGGTTTGTAACCGCCGAACCCTGACCGGTTTCAAAATAGAGACCATCAAATCCACGCGCCAGGTCTAAGAGTCCGTCTACATCAAGCCCCACCATTCCCCGAATCGCTTTGGCTGTGCCTGCCAGGCTCTGAAATCCAACGTCGATGCGGGTCTTGGAACGAGCAGTAGTTTGTTTCACTATGTCGGAAAGCACCGAATAGCGAGTTGGCAATTCTAAGCGCTCGACTACGCCGCAAAGGAGTTCCTCAAGACGGATTATTGTGTCGAGATCATCCGTCGCGGGGTTCAACCCAATGATCACATCGCCGCAGCCGTAGGTAAGCCCTTCCAGAATCGAAAACAGGATTTCATCCGGATCATCACCCGGACTGTTCGGTTGAATCCGAGATCCGAAATGCTTTTGCCCACCGACTGCGATTCCGTCGCCGGGAAGCGGATTGAACAGGGCTCGCGAGACCGTTCCCAGCTCGTCATTCGTCATCACCTTTGCGACCGCCGCGATCGCTTCGCTGGCGAGTCCGTCGCTATGGCGGCGCGCCCACCCCGCCCCGCCGGTGCTGAGCAGGATTTCTTTTAGCTGGCCTACGGTGAGATGAGCGAGCTGGTTAGCGAGACGCGAATCGAGAGATCGATGAAGGACCTCGGTGACTTGATCCTCGACGAATACGGCGCTTGAGATCTCTTTAAGGCGAAGGGATTCCAGTAGATTTCGAGCTTCCGTTCGAACGAGGTCGTCCCGCGTGCCGCCAACCGATAAATCGCCTTCCTTAAAATCGTTGGCCGTCGCGAAGGTTTTTATCAGCTCGTTGAGGTTAATCGACGACGACATAGTCACGGCTCACCCCAGTTCGCCAACCGTCGTCGTTTCGTAGTCGCGCCCTCAGGCGGAATCTTCTGAGGTGGAGACTACGATACAGTGACAGAAGACTCCGCCTGAAGGCGGGACTACGAAACGACGAGCTCGCGAGCATTCTACCAACTTCGGTGAATCAGTTCTCGGGTTTCATCTTTGACTCGAGAGCAGCCGACCAGGCCGGTCCGGCAAATCTGTGCCGTTCCTTGAGCACATACCAGAACACCAACAACACAGTGACGCCGGCGATTGTCTTTCCCGCACGTCCTCCCTCGGGAAGACCCAGAATAACACTGATAAATGCCACCCAAAGGATAGCCACAGAGTTGACTATCGAGCTGTATCGACCTAAATGCCACGGGCCTCGCAGACCAGCGCGATTGGCGCGGCGCGCACGCAACGCAAGAAAGACCGGAATCGTGTATGAAAAATAGAGAGCTATCACGCTGATCGAGGTCACGACGGAGTACGCTGCGCTGTAAACGGCGGCTGCGAACGCCACCGAAACGCATAGCCAGATTGCCGGCGCCGGCGTTTGATTCTTCTGACTGACTCGCTTCCATATTCTGGAAAGCGGCATGCCGTCGTCGCGAGCAAACGCATAGACGACTCGCGAACACCACGTCACTGCCGACAACCCGCAAAACCACATTGCCATCGCCACCAACGCAGAAAACAATCCTCCGGCTCTGGATCCAAGTGCTGTGTCGAGTATGGTGATCACTGCCGGAATATCGTTGCCGCCCGCATCCTTTGACGAAAGCACCGAGGGAATGTCCCTGATAGCCAGGGTCAGCGCAAAGAGCAGGAGATAGCCGGCGACGCTCGAAACCACTACAGCCATCACCATGCCCCACGGAACCCGGCGGCGCGGATCGACCGTCTCCTCAGAAACGCTCGCGGAGGCATCGTACCCGGTGAAGGTCCACTGGGCTTGCAGCAAGCCGACGATGAATGCCCACCAATAAGGCGAGCCCTGTGAGTTGTTTGTCACTGCGGTGAAGAAAAAGCTTACAGGTTGTTTGGGCGCAAATAGCAGCAGCGCAGCAACGATCGCTATAACGCCGATGATGTGGACGGTAACACTCAAGTCGTTAAGCAGCGCGACCAACCTGATCCCGAAATGGTTTATGAGCGCGTGGGAGACAAGTATTCCCGCATAAACCAGCAGCAGGTTTCGCGTTGTTGCCTGCAGTCCTATCAGCGGCGTAAGAAATAGGGCGCAGCCATAATCGATTCCCGCAAGCACTGTGATGTTGCCGACTATGTTGAACCAGGCTGTGAACCATCCCCATCCCTTTCCTCCGAGACTTGTGGACCAGTGATACATAGCTCCGGCGGTCGGCAGCGCCGATGCCAGCTCTGCCATGCTCAAGGCTACCGCGAGCGTGAATAGTGTCACCAGCGGCCAGCCAAAGGCCATTTCCGCAGGCCCGCCCATCGTTAGGCCGTACCCGTAGAGAGTGACGGCGCCCGTCAGAATCGAGATGATTGAAAACGAGATCGCGAAGTTCGAGAACCCGCCCATCGTTCGGAAGAGCTCTTGGGCGTACCCGAGCTTGCCGAGCTCCTGTGAGTCCTGGAGCGCGCTATGAGGATGGCGGTCGGAGTGTTTGGTCATGCTGGAATTTGCGCGGGTATTCTAGCACTGTGTCAAAACTCTAGTAACACCCCCAACTTCAGCTGGGGGTCTTTAGTTTTAGCCTAGGTGTTGGGATTTTTGCACAGTCTGTGCGTTGGTGGGATTTGGGAGCGCGAAAACGTTGACGCGCACCCGGCGAATGGCCAAGTCCTTGACGACCGCTAAGCGCGAGTTCTAGAATCGAACACTTGTTCGAAGTGTTCCAGTCGAGTCATAAAGATGCACGCTGAGCCACAGTCACGATACGATCAAAAACTAGTTCACGTGCTTAAGACCTCTGCCGCGGTGTTTGCCGAGAACGGGTATCACTCCACCAGCATGCGTGACATATCGCGTGCTACAAAGATGAGCCTCTCGGGTCTATACTACTACTTCAAAAGCAAAGAAGAGCTGCTCTTTCTTATTCAGGACTATTGCTTCAGCACGGTAATCGATGATTGTCGACGCTTGCTCGAAGGGGTCGACGATCCGATCAGACGGTTGAAACTCCTTATCGAGAACCACTTGAATTACTTCGTAAACAACATGAACGAAATGAAGGTGTTGTCACACGAAGCCAATTCGATAAGCCGGGACATGTTTCGAAAGGTCAACACCAAGAAACGTCAATATGTTGACCTGGTAATGAATCTGCTTGACGAAATCGCTCGCGAGAATCGAGTGGATGGAGTCGATATCCGCGTCGCGACCTTTTCCTTATTTGGAATGATGAATTGGATTTATAACTGGTACGACCCTCGCAAGGATCTGGACGTGGCGGAGTTGTCCAGGAATATAACCCGGCTCTTCTTGAGCGGGTTTGTCGGGGAAAAGGCGCTTGGAGCCAAAACACTGGATGCGGGCCGCGAATCCCATCTTGATCGAGCCGTTTCAATTTGGTGACTGAACGAAACACGTCCTCGTAGCGTAGACTGTCCAGTCCGCGCATGAGATCGTATCGCCTGGAATCAGCGCGCAGACTGGACAGTCTACGATACGCACCGCCATTTTGCATTTTGTTGACGGAGAATATTCATGACTAGAGAAGCGATGGAGAACAAGCTGGTCAACTACAGCACTCAATCCGGTATCGCGATCATCGAGCTGCACGATCCGCCCGCGAACACCTACACCTATGAGATGATGCGCGATCTGGATGACGCCATTCTCGAGGCCAGGCTCGATGAGGACGTGCATGTGATCGTCATTCGCGGAGCGGGTGACAAATTCTTTTGCGCCGGCGCGAACATCAAAATGCTGCTCTCGGCCACGTCCCAGTTTCGATACTTCTTCAGTCTGCACGGCAACGAGACCCTGATGCGGATGGAGAACACCGCGAAGCTGGTCATAGCTGCGATCAACGGGCACGCCGTCGGTGGAGGGCTCGAGATCGCGCTGGCTTGCGACGTCCGAATTGCCAAGCGAGGACCCGGAATGCTCGGGCTTCCCGAAATAAATCTGGGACTTCTGCCTGGAATGGGAGGAACGCAGCGGCTTCCCAGAATTGTCGGCAAGGCTCGGGGACTGGAGTTGCTGGCAACCGGGCGTACCATCTCGGTCGAGGAGGCTCATGAGATCGGGCTTGTGAACCACGTGTTCGAGGAAGAGAACTTCTTTGAGAAGGTGTTGGAATACGCCCAGCAGTTCGTGCCGCCTGCGAAGGCAAGCAAAGCGGTCGGGCTGATCAAGCGGTCGGTGCAAACCGGACTCGAAGTGCCGCAGGCGGAAGCCCTCGCGCTGGAGCGCGAGTTGTTGCAACAGCTCTTCGAAAGCGAGGACGCCCACGAAGGGCTCGAGGCTTATGCGAAGAAAAGGCAGGCGCAGTTTAAGGGGAAATAGTCAGTAGTCCGTAGTCCGTAGTCAGTAGTCCGTAGCTCAAAATCCGAAACTACCATTACGTCGTACACAACGACTGCGAACTACGAACGACGAACTACAAATTACGAACTACGAACTACGGACTACGGACTACGGACTAAGATTGGAGGACTCATATGGCAAAGATGTACATAGCAGGAGAATCTGTAGATGCCCTGAGC
>Ga0075428_100004890_pt1 | contig 14877 bp, 13 predicted proteins | sample RhiMetdeltSRZDD2_FD_75291 | JGI IMG/M metagenome (GOLD analysis project Ga0075428, IMG submission 75291) | Populus rhizosphere microbial communities from Tennessee, USA - Rhizosphere MetaG P. deltoides SRZDD2 | ecosystem: Host-associated > Plants > Roots > Rhizosphere > Soil | place: USA... | reverse complement strand
TCGACGTCCGCCTCGCGCTCTTTGGTGTCAGTGAACGACGACATCCCCGCATTGAAGCTGCCGCTCGACACCGACGGCATGATGCTCTCGAACGCCGTCTCGCGGTAGTCCGGCGTGAGCCCCAGCGTCTTCGCCACCGCATTCATCAGGTCCACATCGAAGCCGACGATCTCACCCGATGAGTTCTTGAATTCGTTTGGCGCATAAGGGACATTGACGCCGATCACCAATCGGCCCGACTTCCTGATGTCCTCCGGCACCGTCGCCGCGATCTCCGGGACCGCGCCCGTCACCGGCGCCGGCGTCGCCGAACTCTCCGCCACGCTGGCCGGCCGCGTATCCCCACCGCGCGATCCCCGCCACTGCAACACCCCGAACGTGCCGACCGCCGCCACCAACACCACCGCAGCCGCAATCGCCATCGCTCGCTTCGACACTCCTTGTGACCGCTGCCGAGAATGCTTGCCCGAGCGACCCGTCGTACGCACCGGCGTCTCCTGCGCACGCCGCGCGGCAGCGGCCAACTCCCCGGCCGTCTGATACCGCTTCGCCGGCTTCTTCGCCATGCCCTTGGCGATGACGTCGTCGAACGCCGACAACTTCGGGTCGATGGCCGATGGCCGCGGCGGCGGCGACACCATATGTCCCTTGATCTGCTGTTCGTAGCTCTCCGCCGGATACGGCCGCGACCCGGTGATGCACTCGTAGAGCACACACGTCAACGCATAGATGTCTGCGCGCGGATCGATGTCCGCACCCTCGAACCGCTCCGGCGCCATGTACGCCAACGTGCCCAGCGTGTTGCCCGCCGTCGTCAACCCCTTCTCACCGGCCGTGCGGGCCAGCCCGAAGTCGATCAGGTACACGAAGTCGCGGTCGGTGATCAGGATGTTCGACGGCTTGACGTCGCGGTGGATCAGTCCCGCGTCGTGCGCGGCGTCCAACGCGTTCGCGACCTGCGTCACCACAGTGACCGCAAACGCCGCCCCGAGCGGTTTGCCCTCGGCCTCCTCCAGCATGGTCCCGAGGTTGCGGCCCTCGATCAGCCGCATGTCCAGATAGAGCCGGCCGTCGATCTCGCCGTAGCCGTGGATCGGCACCACATGCGGGTCGTTGAGCCCCGCCGCGGCCTGCGATTCCCGCCGGAACCGCTGCTGGAACGTGACATCCTCGGCGAGATGGTGCGGCAGCACCTTGAGCGCGACAATCCGGTCGGTCTTGGTGTCGTAGGCCCGGTAGACCTCACCCATACCGCCCCGGCCGATCAGCTTTTGCAGCTGATAGTGCCCGAATGGTGTCGCATCCACCGTTAACTCCCTGGTCGCCGACCCCGCATCAGCGTGCCGTATGAAGCTACATCACGTTTGCCACCGTGTCGTGGCGCTCGTCATATCACGGCCAATTCGAAGTTAGTCGACGCTAAGATGAGGATGTCCGTGCCTCATCGCGGCGGCAAGGGGCTGAGCGGCCCGTCGTGTTTGACTTTTCCTTACTGGTCAATCCACACCTCGGTGCGCGAGTGACCAAGGAGGGTGTCATGCAGTGGTTGACGGTGGCCTGGTGGCGCTGGCGCCTGGCGCAAGTCCGTGGGCGCAATCCGCTGGTGCGGAGGAGTGATCGCATCGACGTCGCCGTCACGGCGCTGGCCGTCGTAGTCTCGCTCGCCGTCATTCCTTTCGCCCTCGCCATCGGCAGCGCCGTCCACGACGAAAACGCCCGAACCTACGCCGCACAGCAACACGACCGCCACAAGGTGGTCGCGACAGCGACCGCGGACAGCACCGGCGGCGCTGGCAACCCGAAGGGACCCGTCGCCGTCGTTTCGGCCCGGTGGCAGGTCGGCGATGTCGAGAACGCCGGCGCCTTCACGTGGGACTCGCCGGTCAAAGACGGCTCGGACATGGACATTTGGGTGGACCGCAACGGCCGTCAGGTCGGCCCGCCCGCAGCGTCCTGGCAGGCAGGTGTCGACGCCGCCGTTGCTGCGGTGGGGATGTGGCTTGCGGTGACCGCCGCGGCCGCGCTGCTCGTTGCCGCAGTTCGGCTGGGGCTGCGCCGCGCCCGCTACGCCGGTTGGAACCGCGACATGGTCAGCCTTGTCCACGACAACGGAGGCAGAACCAACCGTCGCCGGTGATTCCGGCCCCAGCGGTGACTGCATAGCCCTACCGTGAGCACATGGCAGAACAACCCGCGGTTTTCGTCTCGCACCCGCCGGAGCGGCTTCTCCGCGCCGTCAACCCGGTCATGCGGTTCCTGCTCGGCACTCCGCTCGCGGGTCCCGCGCGCAAGCAGATGATGGTGGTCAGCTTCACGGGACGCAAGAGCGGGCGTCAGTACTCAATCCCGTTGAGCGCCCATGTGATTGACAACGAGCTCTACGCCCTCACGAGCGCTCCCTGGAAGAACAACTTCCGCGACGGCGCCGACGCCGAGGTCCTCAACGACGGCAAGCGGACGCCGATGCGCGGCGAACTCGTCACCGACCCCGCGATAGTCGCCGATCTCTCCCATCGCTGCGCCGAGTCCTACGGCGTGAAACGCGCCCAGCGCATGATGGGGCTGGGCTTCCGCGATCAGCGCATTCCCACGGTCGACGAGTTCAAGGAGGCGGCCGTACGAGAACGCATCGTCGCCGTCAAGTTCACCCCGACCACGTAATGGCAGAGCGCAACGTCCTTGGCGGACCGCTGGAACCGTGCGGCACCGAGCCACTCACCGGCTTCTACCGCGACGGCTGCTGCTCGACGGGGCAGGAGGACATCGGCTTGCACACCATCTGCGCCGTCGTGACCGCCGAGTTTCTCGAGCATCAGAGCTCGATCGGCAACGACCTGTCGACGCCGCGACCCGAGTTCCGATTCCCGGGGCTCACACCCGGTGACCGCTGGTGCGTCACGGCTGCGAACTGGTTTCGGGCTTACCAGGCTGGCTGCGCCGCTCCGGTCGTGCTCGCGTCCACCCACGAGCGCACCCTTGACCTGGTGTCGTTGGATGCGTTGCAGAAGCACGCCGTCGACGTGCCCGACGATCTCGAGGGCCTGTAGGGCACTTCTTGCGGCAGCGAAAATTAGTGCGTCAAATTTGCCACGGCGCGGTGCTTAGCAGCGCTACGCTGCCGCGATGGACATAAACCGACGGAGTTTCATCGGCCTCACCGGCGCAGCCGGACTTGCTGTACTGACCGCACAGGGTTCCCAATTAGCCAGTGCCGCACCGGCTTCTGGACCCGTCACGATCGATCACGCCTTCGGCCAGACCACCATCCCGGCGCCGCCGAAACGTGTCGTCAGCGCCGGGTTCACCGAGCAGGATGACTTGCTGGCCCTCGGCGTCGTCCCGATCGCCACCACGGCATGGTGGGGCGATGAGCCGTTCGAGGTGTGGCCCTGGGCGCGGCCCAAGCTGGGTAACGCGCAACCCACCGTGCTCAGCATCTACTCCGACGCAGGTTTCGAGTTCGACCGCATCGCTGGGCTGAATCCCGATCTGATCGTCGCCACCAATGCAGGCGTCGATCAAGACAAGTACAACCGCCTGTCGGCAATTGCGCCGACAATCCCGCAATCGGCGGGTCAACCGCCGTTCTTCGAACCGTGGCAGGTGCAGGCGAACACCATCGGCCAAGCGGTCTTCAAGGCCGGCGAGATGGCGTCGCTGGTGGCTGCAGCGGAAAGAAAATTGACCGATGTGGCGCGGGCGAATCCCCAGTTCGCCGGCAAGACAGTGCAAATGATGCAGGGCACGTTCTTTGACGACGGCGCGTGGGCAACGCTGCCCGGCTGGCGCACGAACTTTCTCACTGACATGGGCCTGGTGGTTCCTGACACCTTGCGCGCCTTCACATTCGACGACCACCGTGCGTTCATTCCGCGCGATCAGGTCGCCGCAGCTCTCGGCGGCGTCGACGTCTTGATCTGGACAACCCAAAGTCCCGAGGACCAGGCGGGGTTGCTCGCCGAACCGTCGGTGCAGCAGTTGAATGCCGCCTCGCCGAATCGCAGCGTCTACACGGGTCGGAATTTGGCGGCGGCCATTGCGTTCTCGTCGCCACTGAGCCTGCCAGTGGTGGCCGACCAGTTGCCGCCTCTGCTCAAAACCGCCGTCATCGCCGCCTAGGCGAACAGTCGAGTCTTCGGCGACCTGTAGGAATTGACCCTGCGCGCACACCGTCCGCGGCTTTGACGAGAATCCGAGCGTGGACAACCTCGCCACCGCCGCACAGAGCCAGCTGGACCAGTGGCAGCTGCGCCGCGACGGGGACCCGATCCAGGGCGCAGACTCGCTGGTCCTGCCAGTGCGGACGTCGCACGGAGCGCATGCCATCCTGAAGATGAGCCAGTCCGAGCACGAACACCTGGTGCTGCGACGGTGGGGCGGTAGCGGCGCGGTCCGGCTGCTCAGCGCCGACCCGCCGCACCGTGCGCTTCTGCTGGAGCGGCTGCGTCCGGAGAGCCTCGACACGCTGTCGGACGTCGACGCATGCGAGGTCGTCGCCGGCCTGTACCGCCGCCTTCACGTCCCCGCTCTGCCCCAATTGCACACGCTCACTTCGTATCTCGAGCAGTGGACACGCGACTTCGAGGTGCTTCCGCGTAGCGCGCCGATCCCGCACCGGCTCGTCGAGCAAGCGATCGCGCTGGGCCGGGACCTGGCGGCCGAACCGGGCGCCAGCGTCGTTCACGGCAACCTCCACTACGAGAACGTGCTGGCGGCCGTCCGTGAGCCGTGGCTCGCCATCGCGCCCCGGCCCGTGAACGGCGACCCGCACTACGAGATCGCACCGATGTTGTGGACCCGCTGGGACGAGCTCTCCGGCAACATCCGCGATGGTGTCCGGCGCCGCTTTTACACGCTGGTCGACGCGGCCGGCTTCGATGAGGAGCGGGCCCGCGCCTGGGTCGTCGTCCGAGTGGTCCAGCAGGCGATCCGCGACCCGATGAGCCTGACTAAGTACGTCGCGCTCGCCAAGGCCGTGCAGGACTGAGCGACAACGGACTTTGCTACAGGGCCGTCAATAACTGCGCTTGGCCGTTGCGACACGTTCCCTTATGCGCCAACAGTATTGGGTGGGCGGATGGGCCTGGCGTACGCTCGCCACAGGTGTTGAAGCAGCCGACACTTTGAATCCAATACCCCTATTCGAGCGTCAAAACAGGGATGCACAGTGGCAGAAACGCACATCAAAGCGGCTCAGTCGAAATGGCTGGCCAAGTCCGCAGCGCAGACACGCGGATCGGATAAGAAAGAAGTCCAATTCCACTACGACATCTCGAACGAGTTCTTCAAGCTGTGGCAGGACCCGACCCAGACCTATAGCTGTGCCTACTTCGAGCGCGACGACATGACGCTCGAGGAAGCCCAGATGGCCAAGGTCGACCTCTCACTGGGCAAGCTGGGCCTGCAACCTGGGATGACGCTGCTCGACATCGGCTGCGGATGGGGCTCCACAATCATGCGTGCCGTCGACAAATACGACGTCAACGTCATCGGCCTGACCCTGTCCGAGAACCAGAAGCAGCACATCGAGGATTACTGGTTCGCGAATTCCACGAGCAAGCGCCACATGGAAGTGCGCCTGCAGCCGTGGGAGGAATTCGACGGCAAAGTCGACCGGGTCGTGTCGATCGGCGCATTCGAGCACTTCGGCTTCAACAAATACGACGACTACTTCAAGAAGACCTACAGCTGGATGCCCGACGACGGCGTGATGCTGCTACACACGATCATCATCCCGAGCGATGACGAGATCAAAGCGAAGAAACTGCCGCTGACCATGTCGAACGTGCGCTTCATCAAGTTCATCATGGACGAGATCTACCCCGGCGGCCGGCTACCGCTGGCCGCGCAGGTCGAGGAGCACGCCGTCAAGGCCGGCTACACCGTCACCCGCAAACAGAAACTGCAGCCGCACTACGCCCGCACGCTGGACACCTGGGCAGCAAACCTTGAGTCCAAGAAAGACGAAGCCATCGCGATCACCTCCGAAGAGGTCTACGAACGGTTCCGCAAGTACCTGACCGGATGTGCCGATCTGTTCCGAAACGGCTACACCGATGTTTGCCAGTTCACTTGCGAGAAGCGTTGATTCAGCCAAAGAGCGAAGCGTGAGGTAGAAAATAGGAGGGGTCAGGTCCGTCGGGATCGCAATGCGATCTGTCCGGAGGAGGTCGATAACAAGTGGCTCAGAGCAAAGTGGGCTCAACGAGGATGCGTCCGCACTTCGAGGAAATCCAGGCCCATTACGACCTATCCGACGATTTCTTTGGGACGTTCCAGGACCCGTCGCGGACATACAGCTGTGCGTTCTACGAGCGCGAGGATATGTCTCTCGAAGAAGCGCAGCTGGCCAAGATTGACCTGGCCCTCGACAAGCTGGAACTGCGGCCCGGGATGACGCTGCTCGACGTCGGCTGCGGCTGGGGTTCGGTGATGAAGCGGGCAGTCGAGAAATACGACGTCAACGTGATCGGCCTGACGTTGAGCAAGAACCAGGCCGTCTACTGCGAACATCTTCTCGAGGAAATCGAGTCCGATCGGTCGCGACAAGTGTTTCTGCGCGGCTGGGAGGAGTTCGACCAGCCCGTCGACCGCATCGTCAGCATCGAGGCGTTCGAAGCCTTCCCGAAGGAGCGCTATGCGGCCTTCTTCGAGACGTGCCACCGCATCCTGCCGACCGACGGCCGGATGGTGCTGCAGACGATCTTGGGGCATCCCCTGAAGCGCTGGCCCGACATGGGCATTCCGATCACCATGACCGACCTGAAGTTCATGCGCTTCATCGCCAAGGAGATCTTCCCTGGCGGCGCCATCCCCTGCGATGAGGACATTGCGAATTACTCCGGCGCTGCAGGGTTTTCGCTTGTTCAGACGCAGTACCTCAACGAGCACTATGTGCGGACGCTTGAAACCTGGGCGCTGAATCTCGAAGCCGCCCAGGACGAAGCGGTCGTCGCGACCTCCGAAGAGGTCTACCAGCGCTACATGCGCTACCTGACCGGGTGCGCCGACTTCTTCCAGCGCGGCATCTGCGAACTGGGCCAGTTCACCCTGACGAAGGGATAGCGCTCAAGCGGCGCCGAAGACCACGGCGACGTTGTTGCCGCCGAGGCCGAATGAGTTGGTGACCGCGTAGCGGAAATCGGCGCGCCGGGGACTTCCAGCGACGACGTCGAGATCGATTTCGGGATCGAGGTCTTTCAGATTGAGGGTGGGCGGCACCACACCGTCGCGCAGCGCCTGCACCGCCAGCACCGACTCGACGGCTCCGGCCGCGCCCAACGGATGCCCCAGCGCCGCCTTGGGCGCGTAGACCGCGGGCGTGTGATCGCCGAACGCGTACTTGATGGCGCGGGCCTCGGCCAAGTCACCAAGCTTCGTACCGGTGGCATGTGCATTGACGTGGTCGATGTCGGTCGGCGTCAGACCGGCGAGTTTGATGGCGCGAAGGATGGCCTCGCCTGCGATCTGACCGCTCGGGTCCGGCTCGACGGCGTCGTAGGTGTCAGACGTCATGGCCGCCCCCATCACCCGCGCCAGGATCGACGCGCCGCGCGCCTTCGCGTGCTCCTCGGTCTCGATGAGCAGCAGCGCACCGCCTTCACCGAACACCATGCCGTCGCGATCCTTGTCGAACGGGCGACAGGCGCCGGGCGGGTCGTCGTTGTTCGTCGACAACATCCCCAACTGCCAGAAGGAGGCGACGGGTACCGCCTCGATGTGCGTTTCGACGCCGCCGCAGATCGCGATGTCGGCCTCACCGAGCACGATTTGCCGCCACGCCTCCGCGACGGCCGCGGCGCCCGAGGCGTCGGCCATGATCGGCGACATGATCCCCGCCTTGGCCTGACGATCCAGCCCCACCGCCGCGGCGGGCGCATTGGGCATGTACATCTGCACTGCGAGCGGGGACACCGCGCGCAGGCCCTTCTCCCGCCACGCGTCGTACTGGACGGGGATTTCCTCGGTGCTGCCCAGCGCCAGGCCGATCGAGATCATCAGCCGCCTGGTGTCGACGTCGGGTGTTCCGGCGTTCTCCCACAGCCGCCGCCCCAGCACCAGGGACATCTTCTGCATGAACGCAAGCCTGCGCAGCTCGACGCGGCTCAGGTGTTCGTCAAAACTTTCCTGAAGTGGCGCACCGATCCGCACTGGCGATTTGAACTCTCCGACAAACGGCTTATCCAACACGCAGACGCCGCTCGCGCCCTCCAGCAGTAGCTGCCACGTCTTTTCCGCATCGGGCGCAAGCGAAGTCGTCGATGCAACCGCGGTGACAACGACGTCAGCGAATCCGTCGCCGGTTCTCAACGGTGCCATGCTGCCATTCCTTCACTTGCTAGCTGACCGTGTTGAGGTGCCTGCCACCACAGTAAGAGTCTTTCGGGAGTGCCGACAGCCTTTCCCGTGGCAAGAGCCGCTAAACAACGGCTGGGCGATTAATCCAACCCCTGCATCAGTCGCATGTAGATCGGTCTTGGACAAGCATCGATGCGGCTCCTACCGTTGCTGATAGACCACGACCACCCGCGGTTGTTAGGACACCATGACAGCAACGATGCCCGACACGTCTCGCCTGACTGGACAGATGCTCATCGCCGGCTCGCCCGTTCGCGGATCCGGCGCCCCGATCCACGGGTTCAATCCGAGCAAGGGGCAGGAACTCGAACCGGCCTACCCATACGGCGACCAGTCCCACGTCGACGCCGCGTGCGCCGCTGCCGCCGCGGCGTTCTCGGATTACCGGTCGACGACGTCCGAGCAGCGCGCCCAGTTCCTCGAGACCATCGCGGCCAACATCGAGTCCATCCGCGACGACATCGTCGCCCGCGCCGTCGCAGAATCCGGACTCCCAGAAGCCCGCATCACCGGTGAGGTTGGCCGCACGACCGGGCAGCTGCGCCTGTTTGCCGACGTGCTCCGCGAAGGCAGCTGGAATGGCGCCCGGATGGACCCTGCGCTCCCCGACCGGAAGCCATTGCCACGTCCTGATATTCGCCAGCGGTCCATCCCGCTCGGACCCGTTGCTGTTTTTGGTGCCAGCAACTTCCCGCTGGCCTTCTCCGTCGCCGGCGGCGACACCGCGTCGGCGCTGGCCGCTGGATGCCCCGTCGTCGTCAAGGCCCACGACGCCCACCCCGGCACGTCTGAACTTGTCGGCCGGGCCATCACCGAGGCCGTCGCCGATGCAGGCCTGCCTGCCGGCACCTTTTCTCTGCTGTTCGGGTCCGGGCCCGAGCTCGGCATCGCCCTCGTGACCGACCCGCGCATCAAGGCCGTCGGCTTCACCGGATCCCGCACCGCGGGAACAGCTCTCGTCGCCGCGGCAGCGGGCCGCCCCGAGCCCATTCCCGTCTACGCCGAGATGAGCTCGATCAACCCTGTGTTCCTCTTGGACGGCGCGCTGTCTGGGCGCGGCGCTGAGCTTGGCCGCGCATTCGTCGCGTCGCTGACGATGGGATCCGGCCAGTTCTGCACCAATCCCGGCCTGGTGATCGCCGTGGACGGCCCCGGCCTGGATGCGTTTGTTGGTGCAGCGCGCGAGGCCCTTGCTGGAACGCCTGCGACGCCGATGCTGACCCGGGGCATCGCCTCGAACTACGTGGCCAGCGTGGACACGCTGAGCGGGGAGGCCGACCTGATAGTCCGCGGCGAGTCCGACGACAGCCAAACTTCCTGCCGTGCAGCCCTGTTCGCGACTGACGCTGGCAGTTTCCTCGGATCCGAGCGTCTGCAGGCCGAGGTCTTCGGAGCGTCGAGCCTGCTGGTCCGGTGCGCTGACATCGCCGAAATGCGTGCCGTCGCCGAGGGCATCGAAGGACAGCTGACAGCCACCGTGCACGCCGACGAATCCGACTATGACGACGCCCGGCAGCTGGTGCCGCTGCTCGAGCTCAAGGCTGGCCGGATCCTGTTCGATGGCTGGCCGACCGGTGTCGAGGTCGGCCACGCCATGGTGCACGGTGGCCCCTACCCCGCAACGTCGGACTCACGCAGCACCTCGGTCGGCTCCCGCGCGATCGAACGCTTCCTGCGGCCCGTCTGCTATCAGAACGTGCCGAAGTCGTTGCTTCCCAGCGCTATTGCCGACGACAATCCCGATCATCTGTGGCGGCGCATCGATGGCCGACTCACACAAGACTGACCGCCGAACACCGAGCAAGGAGTCCCCACCGATGCACCCCACGTTTAGTGGAGTTCTGTTCTTCCCTGTCACGCCGTTCACCGAGACCGGCGAAGTCGATCTCGACCTGCTGGCCCGCCACGTCGCTAGCGGCGTCGAGGCTGGGCCTGGCGGCCTCTTCATCGCCTGCGGCACAGGCGAATTCCATGCGCTCGGGGTCTCCGAATTCGGCCGGGTGGTACGGACAGCGGTCGATGTGATCGCCGGACGCGTGCCCGTCTACGCCGGAGCCGGCGGCTCCGTCACCCAAGCCAAGCTCTTCGCGCAGGCGGCTCAGGGCGCCGGTGCGGATGGGCTATTGCTGCTGCCGCCGTACCTCGTCGAGGTGCCGCAAGCGGGGCTGATCGCCTACACCCGCGAGGTCGCCGCCGTCACCGACCTGCCCGTCATCGTCTACAACCGCAACAACGCCCGCTACACCGAAGAGTCGGCCGTTGCGGTGTCCAAGATTCCGAACGTCATCGGTTTCAAGGACGGCACAGGCGATCTCGACCAGGTCGCGCGAATCGTCCGCGCGGTCACGGATTCTGTCGACAAGGACTTCCTGTTCTTCAACGGCATGCCGACCGCGGAGACGACGCAGCAGGCCTACCGCGCGATCGGTGTGCCCCTGTACTCGTCGGCGACGTTCGCCTTCGCCCCCGATCTGGCGCTGGCGTTCTACGACGCGCTGGAAACCGGTAACGATGCGCTGGCCAACGCGCTGCTGCGGGAGTTCTTCCATCCGCTCGTGCGGCTGCGTGACACGGTGCCCGGCTATGCGGTGTCGCTGGTCAAGGCCGGCGTCGCGATGGAGGGCCTACCCGCAGGGCCGGTCCGCGCGCCGTTGATCATGCCGACGGCCGATGACGTGACCCAACTGCGGGCGATCATCGCGGCCGGACGTGCCGTGCTGGCCGAGGCGCTGACCGAGGCCGTGTAGCCGTGGCGCCCAGCCGGATTCGTATCACGGGCGCCCGCATCACGCCGGTCGCGTTCGCCGACCCGCCGCTGCTGAACACCGTCGGGGTGCACCAGCCGTATGCGTTGCGCGCGATCATCCAGCTGGACACGGACGCCGGACTGGTCGGGCTGGGCGAGACCTACGCGGACGAGACACATCTCGCGCGGCTCGAGGCTGCGGCGTCTGCGATCACGGGTCTGGACGTGTTCGCGCTCAATCAGATTCGGGCCGCCATTGAGGAGCGGCTGCGCGGCGATTCCCGTGCCATCGGTACGGCCGGCATGATCACCTCGGCAAGCGCTGTCGACCAAGTCTTCTCGCCGTTCGAAGTGGCGTGTCTTGACGTGCAAGGCCACGCTGCCGGCAGGCCGGTGTCCGACCTACTGGGCGGCGTCGTCCGGGAAGCGGTGCCGTTCAGCGCGTATCTCTTCTACAAGTGGGCGGCGCACCCGGGTGACGAACCGGACGCGTTCGGTGAGGCGCTGGACCCGGATGGGATAGTGGCGCAGGCGCGCCGCATCGTCGACGAATACGGCTTCACCGCAATCAAACTCAAGGGTGGCGTGTTTCCGCCCGAGGAGGAGATGGCCGCAATGGAAGCGCTGCGGGCGGCGTTTCCGTCGCACCCGTTGCGGCTGGATCCGAACGCGGCGTGGACGCCGCAGACGTCGGTGAAGGTGGCCTCGGGGCTCACGGGCATTCTCGAATACCTGGAAGATCCGACGCCCGGCCTGGACGGCATGGCGGAGGTGGCGCAGCAGGCGCCGATGCCGCTGGCGACGAACATGTGCGTGGTCGCGTTCGACCAGCTGGCGCCCGCGGTGGCGAAACAGTCTGTGCGGGTGGTGCTTTCCGACCACCACTACTGGGGCGGGTTGCAGCGGTCGCGCTTGCTGGCGGGCATCTGCGAGACATTCGGCCTCGGGTTGTCGATGCACTCCAATTCGCACCTGGGCGTCAGCCTGGCCGCGATGGTGCATCTTGCCGGGGCGACACCGAACCTCACGTACGCGTGCGATACGCACTGGCCGTGGAAGACCGAGGAGATCGTGAAGCCTGGGGCGCTGTCGTTCGTCGACGGGTCGGTGGCCGTGCCGACTGGTCCGGGTCTTGGCATCGAAATCGACGAGGAGGCCTTGGCCGCGTTGCATGAGCAGTATCTGCGCTGCGGGATCCGCGACCGCGACGACACCGGATACATGAAGAGCATCGATCCTGGCTATGAGGCGGTCAGCCCGCGCTGGTAGCGCTGTTGCCACTGACCGGACGGATTGTCATTTTTGTATGGCCGTCGCTTAGGTTTGCGGTTTACCCTTTGACTTTGGCAGCTAGTGGCCATACATTCTAGGAAGATTGTCTACCCGGATCGTGTGGCGCGCTATTGGGAGGCATGCATGCCCGTCGACACTCTCTCCCCCAACGTGTTCGAGGCAGGATTGCCGACGCTGGAATACGAGTTCGCGGAGACTCCCGCCGAGGTCTACCCACGGATTCGGGCAGCGCAACAACAGGCACCGATCGCGGTCGGCCCGTACGGACCCGAGATCCTGTCGTACGAGTTAGTGCGAACGGTGCTGCGTGATTCGCGATTTCGGATTCCGCCCGGAATGTCCCTGATGCTCCAAGGGATCACTTCGGGTCCACTGTGGGACAAGGTCATGAGCAGCATTTTGTGCATGGAGGGCGAGCCCCACCAGCGGCTGCGCAGCCTGGTGTCCAAGGCGTTCACCCCCCGAGCCAGCGCACGCTTGCACGACACGATCGTCGAGGTGATCAGCGAACAGGTCGATCGTGTCGCCGCCGAAGGCCGTTGCGACATCGTCACCGATATCGCACAGCGTTACCCGGTTCCGATCATCTGCGCGCTGCTGGGTGCCCCTCCTGACGACTGGCAGAAGTTCTCAGACTGGGCCGATGACATCTTCAAAGCGTTCGCATTCGAGGTAGAAGACGACCTAGAGGCTGTCGTCATGCAGGCCTGGGGCGAACTCGACGACTACGTAGACGACATGGTGGCTCACAGGCGGCGCAACCCCACACAGGATCTGCTCTCCGACCTCATCCGTGCCGAAGACGACGGAGATCGCCTCAACGCCGCCGAACTGCGCATGCTCGCGGGTGGCTTGTTGCTGGCGGGAACCGATACGACGCGCAATCAGCTGGCTGCCTCCGTCGACGTACTCTGCGACCACCCAGACCAGTGGGCGCTGCTGGCGCAGCGGCCCGAGCTGGCACCGCGCGCGGTGGAGGAGACCATGCGGCACTCGCCGATCGCGTGCGCCACGCTTCGCATCGTGGTTGAGGACGCAGACCTGGTCGGCGTCTTCTTCCCGGCCGGAACGATGGTGCTCGTGAATACCTTTGCGGCCAACCGTGATACAGCTGTCTACGAGGCGGCTGACCGCTTCGACATCACCCGCGAAGCCGCACCCGCTGTACTGACCTTCGGCGGCGGCATCCATTACTGCCTCGGAGCGAACCTAGCCCGGCTGGAACTTTCAGAAGCGCTAAAAGTGTTGACGCGCCGAATGTCCAACCCTTCGCGCACCGGACCGGCGCCGTGGAAACCGATGATGGGATTGAGTGGTCCGACGGCTCTGCCCATAGAGTTCTCTCGTGCGTAGCCACGGCTGGTCGGGCAACGCGCCCGCGACCGATGAAGAGGCGATCGACAGGATCCTTGACGCAGCCGACGAGATCATCGCCGAACGAGGGTCGGCGGTGCGCATCGCCGATGTAGCGCGCACATTGGGGGTCACCAGGCAGACGGTGTATCGCTACTTTCCAAGCGCGGAAGCGTTGTTGATGGTGAGCGCGATGCGTTCGGCCAACGGGTTTCTCGATCAGTTCGCCGATCACCTCAGCGGACTGACAGAACCCGCTGCGGCGATCGTAGAAGGAGTGGCGTTCGCGGCCGAGACCCTGGCAGGTGACCGCCAGATCGAGCACATCCTCAGCGGGCGCACGCGCAGCGGATCGACGGTCATGTTGACCTCCGACACCGCAAAGGCGTTCGGGCGTTCCATGCTCCATCGGCTCGACGTCGACTGGGAGACACACGGTTACGATGAGGCCGCCCTCGAGGAGCTGGCGGAAATCGGTCTACGCACGCTGCATTCGATACTCGTCGATCCGGGCCAGCCGGCCCGGGACGGCATCGCGCTGCGCCGCTTTGTGGCCCGGTGGCTGGGTCCCGCGATCGTCTACCCCCGTCTCGCTCAGGCAATGGACGCCCTGCAGCCCGCGGCGCCAGGGCCGAGGCGCCATAGGAAGTCGGCGGCATCGTGACACCTCATGCTTCAACCGGCGCGCGGGCGTCGAAAAGCGTTGGCAGGAAATGTTCCAAGTTGCCGATCTCTTCGATGTGGTGGCGGATCCACCGCTCGAGTTTGGGTGGCGGTAGCGCTTTTGTGCGGGCGACGCGGTTCAGCAGCAGTCGGCCGAGCATCGTGTCGTCACCTAGCGTCATGCGCGTGACATACCTGGCGGCGCCGTTCGACGATTCGAACTCGTTCTCGAGTCGCACGACCGAGCTGCCCGCTATGCGCCTGCTGATGATGGCAGAGCGGTCAGTGATCTCTTCGACGGTGACGTGGATGTCGAGCACGCTGTCGAGGTCGCGGCCGAGCGCCTCCACGATGTGCAGCTTGCTTCCCACTCTGACCGGAGGGGCGTTGTTCTCGACTTCGTAGCTGACGTGGTCGAGCGGATGCCACACCATGTAACGCGGATAAGTCTCGCCCGCGTATTG
>Ga0075428_100004889_pt1 | contig 14879 bp, 9 predicted proteins | sample RhiMetdeltSRZDD2_FD_75291 | JGI IMG/M metagenome (GOLD analysis project Ga0075428, IMG submission 75291) | Populus rhizosphere microbial communities from Tennessee, USA - Rhizosphere MetaG P. deltoides SRZDD2 | ecosystem: Host-associated > Plants > Roots > Rhizosphere > Soil | place: USA... | reverse complement strand
CCCGCCGACCTGGTCGATGGCGGTCAGGTAATCCCCGTACGCTCCGAAGAACCCGCTCGCTCCGCTGGTCATCAACACGCTGCCACACCAAAGCACGATCGCCGCAAAGACCAGCGCGGAGCTGGCACGCCCGAATGGGTGAGCGCCTTCGTTTAGGTCTGGTGGATTCGTTCGCCCGTCGACGACGGTAATCGACGCGTTGGTCAGGCTTGCACCCGCTGCAAATGCCGTGAAGCCGATCAATGCCAGCACGGCAGCATCGGCACCGAACGGGCCGAACAGCCAGAGTTGATCCCACGTCGAGAGCTCGTGAGGCTCGATGAGGCCACTCGCGAGGACCGCGATCAGTCCGAAATGAAAACACCAGAACACGCTGGCATAGGCGCCCGTCGCACTCCAGAGACCGCTCCGGGCCACGAGCACGGCGACGACCGTGATTGAGCCCAGCACGACCCACCAGAAGTGCCCGACGGATCCTTCGAAACCTTCCGTGGGTAGCGCAATCGCTGCGGTCAGAGCGAGCAGTCCCGTGAGCACACCCCACGTGAGTGTGCCCGAGCGTCCGCGCAGGGTCTTATACAGACGCACGGACGCGACTCCAGAGCTCGTAATGGGCCTCGCGGCTGCGGTCCAGCGTGAAGGGACTTCGTGCGAAGCACTCGTGCGCGTCACTGGTCGCCGTCATGCCTTGTCGACTCAATCGCACGACGGCCTCCGCCCAGACCTTGTCGTCTTCTTTGAGAGACAACACCGAGAGATGCGGAAAGTGGCTGGCCAGTTCTCGTGTCCCAGGCAGATCGGCGGCGAGCACCGGAATGCCAAGCGCGCACGCCTCGAGCGCAGCCCCCGGGAGTCCTTCCCAGAGAGAGGGCAGGATCAGCAGATTCGACTCGGCGATCCACGGCATCGGGTCATCGACCTCGCCGACCAGCTCGAGCCGATCGGACAGACGCGCCTCGATCGCCGCGCGCCGCACTTTCAGGCCGTAATCTCCAACTTCGCGACCCACGAGGCGCAGTCTCAGATCGGGAACGTCGTGCAGCGCGCGGCCAAGGATCCCAATCAACCGCAGCTGATTCTTCAGCGGCTGAATCGATGCGACGTTGGTGAGGACGGGCGTCTCGGGTGTCTTCACCTGCACGCGCAGCCTTGCTGCAGGCAGCCCGCTGTACACCACCCGACACCGGCGATCCGATTTCCACTGCGGGCCCCACGCACCGTGCATGGCCCCTTCACCGACCGCGAGCAAATCCGTGGCGGCAAACTGAATGAGTCCCCGGCAAGTGGCGAGCTGTGCACGCCGCCGGATGCTCTCCTCTTTATCGTTGACCACCGCCGTGTGGAAGTTCGCGATCCGGCCAGGCGTGCCGGCGAGGCGCGCGAGCGCGAGGATTACGCCGGAGAAGTAGTGAACGTGCGAGTGCACGACGTCGTACCGCCGCTCACGCAGCAGTCGATACAGACGTAACGGGAATCCGGCATCGACGCGACACTTGATCACCTCGCCTCCGGCCGCTCTTACACGTGCGTCCAGCGGCCCGTCGAGACCACTCAGAACCAGGAAGTCCGATCGAACCCGTGCACCGTGGAACGATTCGGCGAGCTCGATCGTTCTGAGCTCGGCGCCTCCCCGGGCCATCTGCCCGAACACGTGCAGGACGCGGAGCAACCGAGTCGTCATGCGGCCTCACCTGTGCATTCGTCCATGAGACCGGCGGTGTTGCTGCGTAGACGCGCGTCCGCTTTGAGATGGTGAAGGGTCACTACGGCGTAGGCCGATCCCTCGACCAGCGCTCCCGCGCAGAGCGCGTATGCGGCACCGCGGAGCCCATAACGGCTGACCAGCGGCAGGACAGAGGAGCCAACGGTGAGCAGCCCCGCCAAGCTGATGAAGCACTGGGTCGAGAAACGGAGACGCGCCGTCAACGCCGTCCCCAGAAAGAGGAATGAGTAGGACAACGCCGACGCGATCATCAGACAAATCAGAACGTCGAGGTGGTCGGCAATCTCTGGGCTGTAGATCAGCGTGACGAGAGCACGTCCCATCAGCGCCGCCGTCAGTACGCTGACCGCGCCCAGCGCCACACCGGAACGAACGAGCGTCCGCAGACGTGTCACGTACGCCACCCGCGATATCCGAAGGTCTCGAGCCAGAACCGGGAGCGCCGCTTGCGCAATGGCGTTCGCGATCAAGTTGCCCAACGTCGGGATGTAGGCGAGCGCGCTGAAGACGGCCAGCGCGGCGGGACCGAGGTACACCGCGATGGTGTAACGTGGCAGATTGATCTGCACGCTGCCGACAACAGCGCTGAGCCCGAGCGGCAGCGCTCTCCAAATCACGCTCACGGCAGCCCGCAGACCGCCGCTCCTGATGATTGACGCACCTCGGATCTTCAAGGTCTTCCTCATGTGCGGCAGATCCCAGCCGATCAATGTCACCATGGACGCGGCTGCGTACATGGCGACGGCTCCGGTCAGCGAGGGCCACATCCAAAGACCCGCGCCGACGAGTGCGGCACTCAGAATTCCGTTGATCATCAGCCCAAGGCCAGCGGTCCGCATGTCCAGTTCACGCTGGAACAGGCCATGGCAGATCTCGGAGATCGCGTCGCACGCTCTTGCGGTGGTCACCAGCGCGACGATGGCGAGTGCGTGCCGATCGGTCGACAACCACGCGCCGATCAGCACGACGACACCAATGGCCACCGCGGTCGTGAGCAGCCGCGCGTTCAGATAGTCGGAGAAATCAAAGGTGGACTCGTCGGCGGTTACGACGAGATTCCTGAGCCGCACGTTGGCGAGGACGAAAATCGGGCCGGTCACCGCTATCCAGTACGCGAACTGACCCGCCCGGCCGAGATCGAGCCAGCGAACGAGAAGCACGAACACCATCCACTGACAACCCGCGTACACCGAATTGCCAGCGAAGGCCCAGGAGATGTTCGCCCTCATCACGCACTCACCTGGCGGCTGCCGCGGCCTGATAGTACTGGGCGTATTCCCGCCGGTAGTAACCTGAGTAGTAGTACGCGTTCCGTTCCAATTCCACGCGATTGAGTACGGCGCCGAAGAACCGCGGGCGTCCGTTCTGCAGCTGTTCGATTGCCGCCTTCGCCGCCTGTCGGCTCGTCATCTCCGCACCAACGACGAACACCACACCACCGGCCGCGCTTGCCGCGACGGCCGAGTCGGTGACCGCCATGATCGGCGGCGAGTCGATGATGACTGCGTCGAAATGCTGCGAGAGAAGCGCAATGAACTCTTTGAATCGCCGCGATCCGAGCAGTTCAGCGGGATTGGGCGGAATGCGTCCGGACGGCAGCAGCCAGAGTCCGGGCACGCCGCTCTTACAGATCGTCGCGGTGGGCTTGGCATGACCGACCATCAGGTTCGACAGTCCAGGTTCCTGCTGCTGACCGAACATCTCGTGCACGCGCGGACGTCGCATGTCCGCATCAATCAAGATCACGCGTTGGCCGGCCTGCGCGAATCCAATCGCGAGGTTCGCCGCCACGATCGTCTTTCCCTCACCGGGCCCCGTACTGGTGATCACGAGGGTTCGGGTCCCTTCGTCTGCGGCGGCAAAGAGCACGTTGGTCCGCATGGTGCGAAACGCCTCGGCGAAATTCGGCGGCACGCCGGTATTAATGAGCGGATCACGCCCCTTCAACGCCTTGGTATTCAGCGCCGGCACCATTCCCAGCGTGGTCAGCCCGAGATAGTTCCTGATCTCGTCGGGCGTTTTGATGCTGCTGTCGACGTATTCGAAGAAGAACGCCAGCGCGAGGCCGAGAACGACGCCGCCGATGAGCGCGAGCGCCAGGTTCAGCGTCTTCCTGGGCGCGACCGGATAGCGAGGCTGCTCCGCGCGGTCGACGATTCGGATGTTGCTCGCCTTTAACTCGCTGCTGATCCCCGTTTCCTTGGCGCGCTGCAGAAGGCTCTCGTAGATCTGTTTGCTGCTCTGAACGTCTCGCTCGAGCACGCTGTAATCGATCGCCTTCCGGGCCATCCCCTGGGCTTCCAATTTCTGCTGGTTCAGCTCCTGGATCAGGCTGTTTTCCTTCGCCAGGGCCGCCCTGTATTCATTCCGCACGGACTGCACGATTTTGGCAACTTCGCCGTCCAGTTTCGTCTGCGCCATATGGATGGCCGACTGCACCTTGATGATCTCTGGATGGCGCTCGCCCAGCTTTTCCGAGAGCTGCGTGTATTGGCTCTGGAGCTGCGCCAGATACCCCTTCTGCTGCTGGATGTATGTGTTGGACAGAATCGCGGGGAAACTGTCGAGGGCGTCATCGCTCTGACGGAGTGACTCGAGCTGGGTGAACACCGCCTGCTTCTGGAAGCGATCCGTCTTCGCCTGTGTCACCGCCGCGCTGAGATCCGAGAGCTTCTGCACGATGATGCTCTCGCGGTTCTCGAGCGGGATGGCGTCGTTTTGTTCCCGGTAGTGTTGCAGCGCGGCTTCCGCCTGTTCGACCTGTTTCCGATTCTCGTCGAGGCGCTCCTTGAGCCAATCGCTCGCCTCCTTCGACGCGACGAACCTGTATTCGAGGTTCTGTTCGATGTAGTTCTTGGCCAATGCATTGACCACTCGAGTGGCAAGCTCCGGATCCGGCAGACGGAACCGGATATCGACGAGTCGGCTGTTGCGAATCGGAGAAACCGTCAGGTTTGCCAGGAATCGATCGATCGCGCGAGATTGCTCGGGCGACTCGCCGCCGGAAGCCGCGATGCGAGCGGAGTGCTGGTCGCGAGCGCCTCCCAGCAGGCGTGCAAAGAAGCCGGCTCTCGTCGCTGGTTGCCCGAGGTACGGATTGTCCCAGAGGTGCAGTTCGTCGAGCGTCTTGTGGGCGAGAATCCGACTCTGAAGAATGTTGTACTGAGTTTGATAGTAGTCCGCCTTCGCGCCCTGCTCGTCGATGACTTCTTTGAAGCTGATGATATTGGGATTGTCAGCCTCGATCAGCAGCCGCGTCCTGCTCTCATAAATCGGTGTGGCGGTGAACGTGTACAGCATGATCCCGCCGACGACGAGCAGGAATGCCGTAGCCGCTGTCCACCGCCGCTTGTGGAGCACCTTGAGGTAATCCAGCAGATGTCCTCCGTCGGTCCAGTCCCGCTGCGTCGGTGCCGGGGAGGACGGCTGCACGGCGGGAGACTGCGGCGGACGGCCGGTCCCGACCGCCAGGCGCAGTGATCCGTGCGAGTCGGCGGCCTGGCCAGGATTCAGTTCGTCATTCATCGAGAGCGCCTTTCAAAGCGGCCGGCGGACCGGACGCGAGCGGGAATCAGAAAAACCTCTCCGGGACGATCACGGTGTCGCCGGGGCGAACGAGATCGGTGAGCTTCACTTTGATCTCCTTCTTCGCGCCGTCCTCGGTGCGCACCACGCGGATTCGGCCAGCCGCTCCGTGCTCGGTGACGCCGCCAGCCAGCGAGAGCGCCTGGAGCACGGTCATGTTCGCTTGCACACCATAGGCGCCAGGCGTCCTCACCTGTCCGAAGACATAGATGGTCTCCGCACGCGGAACGAAGACGGTGTCGCCGTCGCGCAGTTCGAGATTCTGAGAGAGCGCCCCGCCCTCGAGTTCCTTGATCGATGCGCGGAATACGACGCTCCCGCTGTTCTGATCGGGTAACACCGGGCCGCGCACCTCGCCCTGCGAAGTGCGGACGATTGCCACCTCGCCAGATGCTGTGGATGTCGTGGAGCCGGCGCGGGCCAGCGCCTCAATCAGGGTCATGCCGCCGGTCAACGGGACGGGCCCTGGCTGCCGGACTTCTCCCATGACGAAGACACGCTGGCTGCGGTACTGCTCGATGGCGACAGTGACCTGCGGGTTCCGAAAATAGCCGTCTGCCAGTTTCGATCGGAGGTCCTGTTCGAGAGCGCGCAGCGTCTGTCCTCCGGCCTTCACGCGGCCAATCAGAGGAAAGCTGAACGTGCCATCCGCCTCGACGCTGTACTTTCCGCCGAGATCGGCCTGGTCGTAGACCTGGATGGTGACAACGTCCTGCGGCCCGATAAGGTAGTCGCTCGTCGATTGCGCCGACACGATGTGACTGGATGCGACGAGCGCGATCAGAGCGACAACAAGCCGTGCCGACGATGACTTCACGTGATAATCGGAATACGGCATGACTAGAGTCCGTAAGAGAACGTGGTGCCGAAGCGCAGGTTGTCATACGCGCGCCAGAGGATCGTCGAGTCACGCTGTATGTACGCCGCGCCGAACCCGATGCGGCCGCTCCGCCCGATGCGGTAGCCAACGCTGGCCGCGTAGTTCCACGTGATGTCGACACGTTCGACATCAACCAAATCGGCGGTGAGGAAACTGCGATAGCCGTAGACGTGGCGATCGGCCGAACCGAGAACGTCGAAGCGGCGTCCCAGCGCGCGCCGGATCGACGCGCCGAGCGCGGTATCGACGAAAAACGGCTGGAACTCCGAGTAGGAGTAGGTGAGGTCGCGCCGGAAGCTCAGGCCGAACGTGGTCGCACCGAGCAACGTGTAGGAGAGACCGAGTTCCCCCACGAGCCCGCTGAACGGCTGGAGCACCCCCTGACCCACTGGCGTGAATTTTCGATAGCCAAGATAAGCCGAGCCCTTCAGGAGCGCCTGCGGTGCGAATTCAACACCCGGCAGCACTCGATAGCTGTCGGAATCCCTCGCCGGCGACAAGATGAAGCGATCCTCGTCCACCTGAGCGCGCACGGCCAGCGTCGTCAGGGGAGTCAGTCGGTGCCGCGCCGTGAGCTGCACGCCGCGTGTGTCACGATTCAGCGTGCGCTGGAGATTCGTTGCGTCGAACTCGGCGCCGCTGTCGTAGCGGATCTCGTCACGATGTGCGGCGACCTCCACCGAGAACTTCGAGGTGAGCGCGACACGAACTCCGGTCGATACCATATCGTCGGCGCGACGCGAGCGCACATCGATTTCGTAGTTCGGCCGTTGACGCGTGCTGAGCTGAGCGGTCTCGCCGAACACCGTGATTCGGTTCAGATATAGCTCTCCACGGGCGGTGACCTGAGGGTTGACCGAGCGCTCTGTTTCGTAATGCGCGTACCACACCAGATCCGAGGCCAGGGTCGTGGTGAACAGTGCTCGACGCGCCATCGGCACGGACACGTTGACGATCGGCGTCACCGTGAAAGTAAAATCCGATTTCTGTTCGCCGGCCGAGTTGAACACATTGCTGTCGACGCCAAGCTCTTTGAGACGCACACCTGGCGTGAGATAAAACGGGCCGAAGTGCCCTCGCGCCTCGCTTCGAACATCGCCGCGCTCAGACGATGCGTCAGTCTGCGCAGCAGCGCTCGCAGGAATTCCAATCACCATCACGAAGATGCACATTCTGATCGCGTCACTCATGGTGATGGTTGCTCTCAGTCGGTTCGCCGTCTGTCTCGTGAAGCACATGTCTCCTCCCAACACGTCGCCTCCGGTCATCTGCTGGCCCGCTTTCGCCGACAGCTCACGCCGGACCGGCTGAATCATTCGCCCGTCGTCGACCTGTTGAAGGCTCGGTCGATTCGTGTCTCGACCGAATCCTGGTCGGTCCTGATTGCGTGGGGCAACACCGGGCTAAGATGCCCAGTTCACCCCCGGAAGCGCGCCATGCCTGTCCGAGCGTGGCGCCGTTTACTCACCGAGAGGGGCTAGCGTCCTGGCGGGTCGCGACGACTGCGGTTACCGCTGCTGCGCCCGCCGCCCCGAGAACCGCGACACTCGACACTGGACCAAGTCCAAACAGGCTGAAACCCGCGCCCGCGCCTGTTGTGACAGCGCCCGGAGCAACGGCTACGACCGAGACGCTTGCGATCCTCGCAGCACCTAGCGTGAACGGAGCGCTCATGCCCAGCACGTTGCCAGAACCATCGGCGAGTTCGACGATGTAGTCGCCAGGCTTCAGGTTCTCGAACGAGAATTCCCCCGTCGGGTTCGTGGTGGTCGAGTTGACGAGGAGCCCGGTCTTGAGATCACGAATCTGCACCCGAGCATCTGCAAACGCTTGCAGACTCGTCGTGAACGCTCTGCCTTTCAAGGCAATCGAGTCCTGTTGTGAAGTCCTCGCGCCGAGAGGCGCGGCCATCGTCATGACGGTAACCAGCACTATCGAAAGAAACCTACGCATTTCCCACACTCCTTACAGGGGATGTGTTGCTATCTCACATCAACATGGTCAGCGAGTCGACCAGACGCGTCGGGATCTGACTCAATCACCACGCGCGCGCTGCTCGAGTAGATAAGACGACGAGTAGGGCGGCCGTTTCCGTTTTCATCGAATGCGACGGTTTTGAGGATGCCGTGTTCGTAGGTCTCCCACTTGTCCGGTCTGCCATCGTGGGTCGTGTCCTCTTCCGCCCGCACCAAGGCTCCGCGCCCATCGGGACCGGATTGCGCCGCATCGTAGTACTCCCATCGATCGATCCGGTTTGAATCGCCCGTCGACGAGATCTCGATGCGGCGGACTTTGCCGTCGGCCCCGGAAAATACCCACGCGTCTGGCTTTCCGTTGTTCGTGCGCGAGAAACCGACCTTCGCAAGACCGCCGTTCTCGTCGTACTCTTCCCAGCGATCGATCTTGCCGTCCTCGTTGATGTCGACGCTGGACCGTAAGGGCCTGGATCCGTCCATTTCCGTCCAGGTATCTACACGGCCATTTCCGTTCGAGTCGTACGCCAGCTCCTTGAGACGCCCGGTGGCGTGGTCGTAGGAAGGGCGTATGGTTGCTGTGTGCTTGGCTGCACCGTTGCAGGCGTAAACACCTGTTAACGACAAGCCGATGAGCAGCGTGCGCGCGGTCCGTGCCAACAAATTCACTTGAGTGCTCCATGCTTGACCAGGCGCGAGTGCGGTTGCGCCTGATCTGCCAACTCGCGTCACTTCATCGCGACACTGAGCCGGAGACGCGCGCCAGGATTCACCCTGAGCACCTGTCGCTTCTCTCCGAGCTGTGGATGACGGAATACCACTTCGTGCTCCCCGGCTGGGATTGACAGGTTTGCCAGGGGCGTTTCACCGATGCGCCGTCCGTCGATCCAGAGTTCGGCCCACGGCGCCGCATTCACATTGACCATGCCCGCTGGCGGCTTGTCGATGCCAACTCTGGTGACTTTTCCGGGCACGACCTCGATGGTCCGGACCGATCGAAATCCGGCGTCCTCGTTTACGAGTTCGACCTGGTGCCGGCCGGCCGCCATCCTGATGCGCTCACCGGCGCCACCAAGCACCTTCCCGCCAATACGGATCTCGACCGGGAACGCTGCCGTGGCGGTAATCCAACCCCAGGTCGGAGTCTCGCTGGCAGACGGTGCGGGAGCGGCCGCATTGAGCGACGATGTGGCGCCAGCCTGAATGTTGACGGTGTGCCGCACGGATCCAGCCGCTGTCTGGAGGACGATCTCCCGCGGCCCCGGGGTGAGATCTGCCACGGTAAGCGGCGTCGTGCCGCGGGGAACGCCATCGACTATGACCGTCGCACCCTCTGGATCGGAGTCAACACGAAGCTGCCCGGTCTGCGGGAGGTTGGGGAACTCGATGTACTGAGCATTCTCAACGCCACTCGTCACAGAGACCGGCATCACGCGTGGCGCGTGTCGGTCGCGCACCTCCAGGACATGAGCGCCCGCAGAAACCGACAGTCGTGCTGGTGTGCGACCCTGCTCGAGTCCGTCAACCAAAACGGGTAGCCCCGTCGGGTTGCTCTCCACTCGGAGTATTCCCATTTCGGAGGCCCGAACGATCGCGGACGGAGGAAACCGGGCCATTCCGGCGGTCGCCGCCAGGACCGCGACGACCGACGACGCGATGGCCATCCTGGACCATCGTGAACGGCGCGGCGCCGAGCTGGCCTGCTCCGACCAATCCGGCTGAAAGATGCCGCCGTGGTCCGACAGTTCCGCATGAGCCGCGTCCGCTGGCTGCCCCTCGCCATCGACCGCTGGAATCGACACCGCCAGCGAGCGCACCAGTGGATCGACAGGGTCGGCCGTCACGGTTCGGTCGGAAGGCAGCGCCAGATCCGCGTCAGCGAACAGTTGGATAATGTCGCGAGCCGTTGCGACGGCAGCGGGTCGAGTGGCGATCTCACCCCAGTCAATTGCATCCGACGCTGCTGTCAGTGCTTCAACGGCACCGACGATGTGATCGGCAGGCAGCATCGTCGTGCGAATCTCAGGATCCGTGAGCACCGACGCGACAGCCGGCTTGACCTGTGGCGGCGGCGGTGTGGTCCGCGTGGATGCGGATTTCGTGGATACGACGGGCGCTGGATGCTGCGGTACCAGGCGCGACGGCGCGGGCCCGGCGGCAGTTGACTCGGCCGCGGCTGGGTGAGACCGACTCGCACCGCAGGTGTGCAGCAATACCTCGATCGAGATCGCGGTAGGCACGTAGAGAGCGTCGGTCGAGGTCACGTTCTCGAACCCGATCCAGGCGTCAGATGGTGAGGCGAAGATCCGGTCCGGGTCGAGTTGGAGCGCACGGGTCAGCCAGTCGCGGAACGGCGGTGAGAGCGGACGATCATGGCCAAGTGGCGAGCGCTCGCGCGCCGCGTCGAGAAGTTGCGGAATCCGCTCCGGAAAGTCTTCGTCCGCCAGAGGCCGCCCGAGTAGCAGCGACAGTGTCACAAGCCCGATGTTCAGGAGATCGGTGCGATGAGTGAACCGCCGAGTGTCGGTGCCAGGATTCGTGGCGATTCGAAACCTGCGCCACAGCTGTTCGGGACGATAGCGCCCCTGCTCGATCGCGGTGCAGAGCGCCTGTTCAGCGATCGCGACCCTGCCTTGCGGCGTGACGATGAGCCGCTCCGGCGCGATCAGCCCGTTTGCCACGTCCGGAGTCTGTTCATGCAACACCGCGCTGGCGGCGAGAAGCTGTCGGGTGAGTGACACCGCCGCAGCGACATCGATCACGACTTCACGCTGATGGGCAACACGCAACAGATCCGAGAGCCGGGGGCCCTGCACGTACTCGGAGACCAGCGCGAGGCGCATCGCCGGAACCCGGAGGACATCGACTCGACAAACACGAACGTAAGATGGGTGACGAAGTGACGACCAGCGCGCCACGCGCTCGCGAAGCGCGAATTCGAATTCGGGCAGCGCCATCTCGGCGTCCGGCAGGCGCAGCAGCTGCACGAGTTCGCCGCTCGGTTCAACGGCGACGCGACGCTCGCCTAGTCCGTCCCGAAAAACGGATGACTCCGCAGTCTCCGACATGATGCGCGTTGCAAGCATTCGGCGGTGCAGCGTGGCAAGCGCCATACCACAGCTGTATCGATTCGGTTGGTGCGCACTGATGCACGCTTCAGCAATCAGATGCGGGATGTTCGACTGCGTGTGCTAATTGTTACTGGCGTGCTGCGATTACGTTTTCGTCGCGAGGTTTCGTTTTTGTGATGCCGATCGGGTCGGAGGAGTCTCTCGAGACGCATGCCCGGCTCAGAATTGTCAGTCTCGGAAAAATCAGGTATTCACGAAGGGCTCATCGGATTCGCGTTCTGCGCGGAGGTTTACGGCACTTCCACCTCAGGCCCGGCGCTGCACTCTCGGCGTTTTTTTGCCCTCGATGTCTTCAGTGCGTGAATTTGATCGCGGACCCTTTCGGATGACAGGCGCGCCGTCGGCTGCAAGCGCTTGTTCGGTGGCCGCTCATTCGCCACCAGTGCGGTAGCTCTGTCGAATCGCGTCGATCTGTTGGAAATGATTGATGTCATGCCCTGCGAAGTACATCGCGATGTCTCGGATGGACTCGACGCCACGCTCACTATGCACTCCGACCATGTCCCATTCCTCGGCACTGAGCGAACGCAGGAGGGCGAGATTCGCTTCACGCAGGACCCGAAAGAGTTCCAGCGACGTGCTCACGTCCTTCGTATCGTACCGTCCCGTACGAGCCCACACGTCCTGATCGAACGCCTGAATAGCGGTCCCAGGAGAAGACAAGATCATTCGCAATCGATACCCGCCCACGAGTTCATCGTCGGCCAGGTGAGCGACCACTTCTTGAATGGACCACTTCCCCCGCCCTGGTCGATGCGCAAGTTGTTCTGTCGACAAGCCCGCCACGAGCGAAGCAAGCTTCGCTGGAGCTGCTGCCTGAAGAGCAAGAAAGTCGGCTCCCGCTTGATAGCTGAGAATCTTCGCCTTGTACGAGGCCGCAGCCTCACCTGGCTCCAGCAGGGCCACTCCGCATCTCCTTGATCGGCGTCCACCGATCGTAAACCTACTGCTAGGTTTCGTGAAGCCAAGGGCACACTCCATCGCGGTGGGGAGTCTCCGCTGGCACCGCGTTAACAAACGTGTCGGCCGTTCGTATTATTTAGCAGGTACGGTCTGCCTGGCGCGCGACGACGCTAATTGGCGGCAGACGATCTCGTTCACTCTGCATTGCGTCGCGAGCGCTGGCGTGACCGACGCCGCGGAGGCCTGATGCGCAGCGGACTGTCTTGGCTGGACTTCAAGTTGGGATTCCGGATGTTGTCGCGGTATCCGATGCTCACGGTCGTCGGAAGCCTGGCGATGGCTGTCGCGATCGGCGTCGGTGCCGGCACATTCGAGATCATCACGCGGGTCACCAATCCGTCGCTGCCGCTCCCCGATGGCGATCGCATCGTCGGCCTGAATTACTGGCACCGGGCAGAGTCTGACGCTCGGCCGTCGAGTTCGTACGATGTCCTCAACTGGCGGGAAGGGCTTCGCACCCTCGAGGACATCGGCGCGTTTCGTTTGATCCAACGGAATCTGATCGTGGGCGAGCAAGTGGGAGAACCCGTCGACGCCGCCGAGATTAGTGCCGCTGCTTTTCGAGTGGCCGGCGTTCCCCCTCTGATCGGCCGCGTACTCGTGGATGAGGACGAGTCTCCGCAATCGCCGGCAGTTGTCGTTCTGGGGAACCGCCTCTGGAAGATGCGATTCGGCGCCGATCCGTCGGTGATAGGTCGTGTGGTGCGGCTCGGTGCTACGCAAGCGACTGTGGTCGGAGTCATGCCCGAAGGATTCGCGTTTCCTGTACGGCAAAGCCTCTGGACGCCGCTCCGCCTGCGCGAGCTGCCGCAGGAACCTGGTCGGGGGCCTGCGTTGCGCGTCTTCGGCCGTCTGGCGGCCGGCATCGAGCTCTCAGAAGCGCAGGCGGAGTTGACGACATTTGGTTCTCGAGTCGCAGAGCAGTTCCCCAAGCAATACGAAAACCTGCAACCGCGCGTGCTGCCGTACGCAGAATCGTTCATTGGAATCCCGCAAGACTTTCTTGTCAGGGCGGGTATTCATTCGATCAACGTCTTCGGCGCGTTGTTTCTCGTGGTGGTCTGCGGCAACGTCGCCCTGTTGATGTTTGCACGAGCCGCGACGCGTGAGCGGGAGATTCTCGTGCGCCGGGCGCTCGGTGCGGCCCGGAGCCGGATCGTGATGCAGCTGTTCACCGAAGCGCTCGTGCTGGCGGCCATTGCGGCGGTGCTCGGCTTGGCCGCGACCGATTTCGGGTTGAAGTGGGCACTGGCCGCGATGAGCACCGAGGCCGAAGGCTGGCCGTTCTGGTTCGAAGGCGGGCTCTCCGCCACGACCCTGACATATTCGGCGTGGCTCACACTCCTCGCGGCGGTCGTCGCCGGTGTGATTCCGGCGTTGAAAATCACGAGAACGAACATGGAGTTCGGTCTCCGGCAGGCGAGTGCTGGCGCGGGCGGCATCCGAATGGGTGGGATTTGGACTGGTGTGATCGTTGCCCAAATCGCCGCGACGGTTCTCTTCACCGGAGTGGCGTATGTCGTGCAGCGCCAGGCCGCAGGTATCGCGTCCGCAAAAGCGGCCTTCCCGGCGGAGGAATATCTTGCGGTGCGACTTGAAATGGACCGAGATGGCCTGACGGACGAGAGGGCAAGTATCGTCGACGAGTCCTTTGTGCGGCGCTACGAAGCGACCGCTCGAGAGCTGGAGCAACGAGTTGCCGCGGAAGCCGGCGTCGCAGGCGTGACCCTGGCCGAGCGGCTCCCATTGATGCCGTCGGGTGGAGGCGGGATCGAACTCGACGACGCGGGATCGGGCGAGTCGGTGCCGGGTAGAGAGTTCTTCGTCACGACGACTGCTGTGGATCTCGACTTCTTCGACGTGTTCCAGACGCCCGTCGTCGCTGGTCGCGGCTTTGCTCCGCGTGACACGGCAGTCGGTGCCAACACGGTCGTCGTCAATCACCTGTTCGTGGACCACATCCTGGCAGGCCGGAATGCGGTCGGACGCCGCATACGTTACCGAGTGAAGGATTCGCAAGGCATCAAGCAGCCGGGACCATGGTTTGAAATCATCGGCGTGGTGCGCGATCTCGTGCCGGACCCCGAGGCGCCCCTGAGCCTGGACATTCCGGCCAAGCCGCTCGTGTACCACACTCTGGTCTCCAACCGGACGCAGAGCTATCCGTTGTATCTCGCCGCACACGTGAGGAGCGGTGATCCCACTTCAGTGTTGCCGACGCTGCGCCGGATCGCTGCTGACATCAGCCCGGCGCTTCGGCTCAGCGACATCCAGAGGCTGGATCAGGGGACCAGCAGCGACGCGCGCGCCTGGAACGGCTTTGCCAACTTCATCCTGCTGGTGAGTGCCATTGCGCTCATTCTTTCGCTTGCCGGCATCTATGCCATAACGTCCTTCACGGTATCGCGGCGCACGCGCGAGATCGCCGTTCGAGTGGCACTGGGGGCCCGGGTCTCAAACATCGTTACGACCGTTTTTCGCGGTCCCTTCTTTCAGGTCGCGGTCGGCGTGGCCGTGGGCTGCCTGATGATGGGGTCGCTGGTCGCGGTGGTCGGCACCGTGACGAGACATGTCGCACTGCTGCTGGTGTACGGCGCGACCATGGTGGGCGTGTGTGCCCTCGC
>Ga0075428_100004882_pt1 | contig 14883 bp, 10 predicted proteins | sample RhiMetdeltSRZDD2_FD_75291 | JGI IMG/M metagenome (GOLD analysis project Ga0075428, IMG submission 75291) | Populus rhizosphere microbial communities from Tennessee, USA - Rhizosphere MetaG P. deltoides SRZDD2 | ecosystem: Host-associated > Plants > Roots > Rhizosphere > Soil | place: USA... | reverse complement strand
GCCGCCCTGCCCCGGGAGCCTCGCTACGTCTGGGCCGACGCCGATCGCATGCAGCAGGTGGTGTGCAACCTGCTTTCCAACGCCGTGAAGTTCACCGCCTCGGACGGCGCGGTGGCCGTCTCACTGGATGTCCGGGGCCCCGACGTGGAGATCGCGGTCCGCGACACCGGCAAGGGGATCGCCCCCGAGTTCCTGCCCCACGTGTTCGAGAGGTTCCGGCAGGCCGACTCGTCGATCATCCGGAACCACGGCGGGCTCGGCCTGGGGCTGGCCATCGTCAAGCACCTGGTCGAGATGCACCGCGGCCGCGTCGAGGCGCACAGCGACGGCGTCGGCCACGGCGCGACGTTCCGCGTGATCCTTCCGCTGATGGTCGTGGCCGGCGACCCCGTGCCCATCGAGGGCCGGCCGTCGCCGCGCCTGGAGGGCGTGCGGGCCCTGGTGGTGGACGACCACGAGGATGGGCTGGAGCTGGTGGCCATGATCCTGGCCCAGCAGGGGGCCGACGTCCTCAAGGCCTCTGACGCGGCGGGGGCCCTGACGCTCCTCCGCGAGAAGCGGCCGAACATCCTGGTGAGCGACCTCGAGATGCCGGGGGAGAGCGGATACGACCTGGTGGCGAAGGTGCGGGCCCTGCCCGCGAACCAGGGTGGCCTCACGCCCGCCATCGCGCTCACAGCCTTCGCGCGCTCGGACGACCGCGTGCGCGCCCTGATGGCCGGCTTCCAGGCGCACCTCAGCAAGCCCATGCGTCCCCACGACCTGGCCGCGGCGGTGGCGGAGCTGGTCGGCCAGACGCGGGCGATCTAGGTTCCGTCTCCGCTCCATCCTCGGGCCGACAGATCGCCAACTTGTTCCGGAACAATAGAGTGGCGACCAACCACGACCTGACCGGACCGATCCTCTAACCGGACCGATGCCCTGACCGGACGACGCGGTCTGCGGAAGGGTCGAACGCGCGCCGGGTCGGACCGGGCAGACGCGAGCCGCGCCCCAATGGTCAGGGAGCCGAGCCCTCCGCCGAGGCTTTGGCCGCCCGGGCCGCCTGCAGCACCGCCTGAACGGGCTTGACGTAGCCCGTGCACCGGCACAGGCATCCCGCCAGGGCGTCGCGCACCTCCTCCTCGGTGGGGTCGGGCACCGCGTCGAGGAGGGCGCGGGCGCACAGCTCCATGGCCGGCGTGCAGTATCCGCACTGGACGGCGCCCGTGTCGACGAAGGCCTGCTGGACGGGGTGGAGGGCGTCGGGCCCGCCGAGGCCCTCCACGGTCTGGACGGCATGGCCGTGGGCGCGCAGGGCGAGCGTCATGCATGCGGTGACCGGGCGCCCGTCGAGGAGCACGGCGCAGGCCCCGCACTCGCCCGTCTCGCAGCCGTGCTTGACGCCCCAGAACCCTTCGCGGCGCAGCAGGTCGAGCAGGCTGGTGCGCGCCTCTCCCTCCGCGTGGCGCGGCTGGCCGTTGACCGTCAGGTCCACGCGGCCCGACGTGAAGTAGGCGAGCGCCGCCGGCGGGCGCTGCGGGAGCGCGGGGCGGAGCCGCGGGGTCTCGACCGCCGCCCCCGACCGGGCGCGCTCGATGGCGCGCCGCAGCGCGCGCAGCACCAGCGTCCCCGCCACGGCCTTGCGGTACGAGGCCGAGGCGTGGGCGTCGTCGCGGAACGGCGCCCGGGCGACGACCTGCTCCGCGCAGCGCAGCAGGTCCTTTTCGTCGCCGGCCGTGCCCTCGATGCGCGACTCCGCCTCCAGCACGCGCGCCGGCGGCGTGGAGAGCCCGGTGAGGGCGACCCGGGCCCGCGAGCAATGGCCACCCGCGAAGGAAACCGTCACCGCCACGGAGAGGATCGACGGCGCGGAGGGCAGGACGGCCAGCCGCTCCAGCGCCGCCCCCTGGGGCGGGCCCGGGATGAAGAGCGAGATGACCAGGCCGCCACCGACGAGGTCCGCCCGCGGGTCCTTCAGGAAGCGCAGGCCCGGGATCTCGACCGGGTCCACGGAGTGGCGGACCACGAAGACCGTGTTCAGGGCCAACAGCGCCGCGACCACCTCGGAGTCGGGCGCGCCGTGGACCGCCTCCCCGCCCAGCGTGGCCATCCCGCGCACCATGCGCGAGGCGGACTGGGCGCGGCAGGCCGAGGGGAGGAGCCCTCCCGTGGCCGCGTAGGCCGCGGAGGACTCGATCACGTCCTGCAGCGTCACCATCGCTCCCAGGACGAGGTCGCTGTCCTCCATCTCGATCCCGGTGAGGCCGAGCCCGCTGAGGTCGAGGACGTTGGGCAGCTCCACGTCGGAGGCCAGGAGGCGCGTGCCGCCGCCCACGGGCACCACGCCCTGGGCGGCCAGGGTCAGGGCGTCCTCGATGCGCGTGGGCCGGTGGTAGCTGCGTATCCCGTGCGCGAGCATGCGGAGCGCATTCTATCGCGCGCGGCGGGCGCGAGCGGGGAGCGTCAGTCCTTCTTCAGGTAGTCGCGGCCCGTGGAGCGGCTGGCCGCCTGCAGCAGCCCGGCCGCGATGGCGTCCGCGCGCTCGACGAGCTCCGGCACGTCCACGCCCAGCAGCTCCCCGCCCTCCACGATCACGCGGCCGTCCACCATGACCGTGTCCACGGGCTCCGGGAAGGGGCTGAAGACGAGGGCGGCCACGGGATCGCTGGACGCGCCCGCATAGGACAGCCGGCGCGTGTCCACCAGGATCAGGTCCGCCGCCTTGCCCGGCTCCAGGCTGCCGATGTCGTCCCGGCCCAGGCAGCGGGCCCCGCCCCGGGTGGCCATCCACAGCGCGTCCTCCGCGGTGATCCAGCGCGAGGCATCGGGGTCGAGGCGGTGGGCGAGCATGGCCTGCCGCACCTCGGCCATCAGGTTCGAGCTGTCGTTGCTGGCCGAGCCGTCCACGCCCAGTCCCACCGGCACGCCCGCGGCCAGCAGGTCGCGCACGGGCGCGATCCCGGAGCCGAGACGGAAGTTCGACGATGGGCAGTGGGCCACCCCGGTGCCCGTCTCGCCGAGCAGGGCGATCTCCTCGCGCGACAGGTGCACGCAGTGGGCGAGCCACACGTCGGGGCCGAGCCAGCCGTTGCGGCGGAGGTACTCCACGGGCCGGACGCCGTAGCTCTGCAGGCAGTACGCCTCTTCGTCCTTCGTCTCCGCCAGGTGCGTGTGGAGGCGGACGCCCTTCTCGCGCGCGAGCTCGGCGGTTTGGCGCATCAGGTCCTCGGTCACCGAGAACGGCGAGCACGGCGCGAGGGCGATGCGGGTCATGGCCCCGGGCCGCGGGTCGTGGTACGCGTGGATGAGCCGCCGGCAGTCCTCGAGGATCGCGCGCTCGTCCTGCACCACGTCGTCGGGAGGCAGCCCGCCCTGGCTCTTTCCGCGGCTCATCGAGCCGCGCGTGGGATGGAAGCGGATGCCCAGGGCCCGCGCCGCCGTGATCTCCGCGTCGATGAGGCGATCCTGGCCGTGAGGGAACAGGTAGAGATGGTCGCTGGTGGTGGTGCAGCCCGTGAGCAGCAGCTCGCCCAGGCCCACCTGGGCCGCGGCCTCCACCGCGCGGGCGTCCAGGCCCCGCCACACCTCGTACAGCTCCACCAGCCAGCGGAAGAGCGGGGCCTCCTGCACCCGCGGGACGTTGCGGGTCAGGGTCTGCGGCAGGTGGTGGTGGGTGTTGACGAGGCCGGGCAGGGCGATCTTGCCGCGGGCCTCCAGGAAGCGCTCGATCTTCACGTCGGTGGGCGCGGGCCCCGTCCCGACACGCTCGATCTGGTGGTCGTTGACCAGGACGTACCCGTTGGGGATGCGCGACCGGCGGTCGTCCATGGGTACGACCATGCGCGTGTTGTAGATGAGCGTGCGCACGGGCTAGCGGTCCTGCCAGCGCGGAGGGCGCTTCTCCAGGAAGGCGCGCACGCCTTCTTCCACGTCGTCCGTGGCCAGGAGCTCCTTCCGGTAGAGCCGCTCCGTCCGCTGGAGGGCCCGGCGGAAGGACCCGCGCGCGCCCTGGCGCACCGCCCGGCGGGCCAGGGCCAGCACGGCGCCGCTCTTGGCGGTGAGGCGCTCGACGCAGGCCGCGGTCTCGCCCTCGAGGTCGTCGACGATCCGCGAGACGAGTCCGATGCGCGCCGCCTCGTCGGCGCCGATGGGCGCTCCGGTCAGGACCATCTCGAGGGCGGCCCGCCCGACGATCCGCGGCAGGAGGACCGCGCCCACCGGGGGGAAGCAGCCGACGTCGATCTCCGGCTGGCCGAAGACGGAGCGCGGCGTGGCCAGCAGGACGTCGCAGAAGGCGGCCAGCTCGCAGCCGCCGCCCAGGCAGCGGCCGTCCACCGCGGCCACCGTGGCCTGGGGCAGGCCGTCGAGGTAGCGGAAGACCTCATGGAAGGCCTCCAGCATGTCGGAGACCCGGTCCTTGCCGTGGTCGCGCACGTCCACGCCCGCCGAGAACGTCCCGGGGATGGCCGAGCGGAACACCAGGACCTTCAGGTCGCGGCGCCGGGCGCGGGGGCGGACGGCCTCGCGCAGGGCCCGGATGGTGGGCAGGTCCAGGACGTTCAGGGGGGGCCGCTGGAGCGTGATCCAGCGCGCGCCGGCCTTGTCCTCGATGGCCAGGGGCTCGCCGCTCACCCGCGCTACCGTTCCCGTTTTTTGTGCATTCTGATCCTTATAGGCCGCGGCGGCGGCCGAAGGCAAGCGCCCTTCCGATGGAGGCCCGCGCCCGTCCCCTCGGCTGCGCGGAGCCTAGCGCCCCTTGAACGACGGCTTGCGCTTCTCCAGGTGCGCGGCGAGGCCCTCGCGCGCGTCCTCGGACTCGAAGAGCTGCTGCTGGAGCTCGCGCTCCAGGGCCAGCGCCTCGGTGAAGGCGACCTCGGCCCCGGTCTGGACCGCCCGCTTGATGAGGCCCACGGCCCGGCTGGCGCGGCCGGGCGGGACGAACTCCAAGGCCTTGGCACGCACGCTGGCCAGGAAGGCCTCGGCGTCGGGGGCTTGGATGACGTCGTTCACGATGCCCATCTGGCGCGCTTCCTCGAACTCGAAGAGCCGCCCCGTGGCCATCAGCTCGAGAGCCCGGGCCTTCCCCACGAGCCGCGACAGGCGCTGCGTGCCGCCGCTGCCGGGCAGGACCCCCAGGCCCACCTCGGGCAGGCCGATCTTGCCCGCGCCCTTCCGGGCGAAGCGGAGGTCGGCGGCCATGGCCACCTCCAGGCCGCCACCCACGCAATGCCCGTTGAGGGCGGCGATCACGAGCTTCGGCGTCTGCTCCAGACGGTTCAGCGTCTCGTTGGCGTGGAGGCAGAAGTAGTACTTGTAGCGCGGCGCCATGGAGGCCAGGAGCCGGATGTCGGATCCCGCGCAGAAGAACTTCTCGCCGGCGCCCCGCAGCAGGATGACGTGCACGCCGTCGTCCATGCGCGCTTCGAGTATCGCGGCGTCGAGCTGCCGCATCATCTCGTAGGAGTACGTGTTCGCGGGCGGCGCGTCGAGGGTGACGAGCGCGATGCCTTCCGCGTCCCTCCGGTAATCGATCAGGGTGTCGGTCATGGCCCCATGGTACTGCGTCCCCGGCACTCGAAACCGGGTGGCGGGAGCTACGGGCGGCCTGATTGGGCCGGCGGGACCTGCTTCAGCACGCCGATCACGCGGAAGGCCCAGAGCGTGCGGCACACCTCGTAATCGGAGAGCTCCGACTCGCGGCAGATCGTCTCCACGTCGCGCTCGCCCTCGTGTCCCGTCAGCAGGAGAAGCTTCTCCGGCGTGAGCGTCATCTCGGGCAGCCGGTCCTTGTAGTCCTCGGCGCGCACGTAGCGCGCGTCGGGGCCGCCGATGCCGCGCTCGATCCGGCTCCAGGACGTTATCCGGTGGATCCCCTCCAGGATGATGTTGGCCGTGCTCAGCTTCAGGGTGATGGTTTCGACGTTCGGGTCGGCGCCCTCGCGCAGCCGGTAGAAGCCCTCGGTCCACTGAAAGACGCTGTAGATGGCCTCCTGCGTGTGGTCCACGACCACCTTGACCAGGTCGCGCGCGTCGAGCGCGCCCTGCTCCACGAGGACGGATCCGAGCCGCTTCCCCTTGCGGATGGCCTTGCCGGCCTCGTAGTACTGGCGGAGGGTGATCTTCTCCTTGCGCAGCAGCAGCTCGCCCAGGCGGTCGTCGCGGTTGTTGGAGGTGGCGAAGCTGAGGCGGCCGTCCTGGACCAGCACCGTGCTGTCCACGCGCCCGCGGTTGAGCTGGATGCTGCCCGTCCAGCGCCGGTCGTGCAGCCCGTGGATCAGGTCGGGGAAGTCCGTGTCCGCCAGGCTTCCCGTCGGCGGCATGAGCGAGGGCACGAACATCCGCGGCGCCGCCGCGTCGTCGTCCAGGAGGCTGGTCAGGTCGGGCGGCGACGGTTTCCCGGCGGGACGGCCGGGAGCCGGGAGCGGCGGCGGCGTGGAGGCCGGGGCCGGTGGCTGCGGCTTCGCCGCGGGAGGTGGAGTCGGCGTCGCTTTTGGCGCTGAGGGAGCGGCCGGGCCCGCCGCGGCGGGCGCCGGTGTCGAAGGCGCCGCGGCCGGCGGGGACGCCGCCGGCGGACGCTTCGCGACCGGGACCTCGTACGGCGCCGCCAGCTCGAACGTCTCGTCCTCGGCGGCCACCAGCGGGATGGGGGGAAGGTCCTCGTCAGGCGGACGCGCTGGCGGCAGATCGTCTTCGGGCTCGTCGAGGACCGCATCCACGAGCGCGGGCGGAACGGGAGGCGCAGCGGACGGAGCGGAGGGCGGAGTCGCGGCCGGCGCGGGGGGGGCCGCCGGTGCGGGCGGCGGGGCAACAGGTGACGCGGCCGAGGTTGGCGCGGGCGGTGCAGCCGGCGGCGCCGCGGGCATCTCCGGTGAGCCGCCGCCACCGCCCTTCCACAGCGACTTCCACCACTTCCCGTCGCCCGCGGCCTGCGCGGGGGCGGCCTCTCCCATGGCGGCCACGCACTCCTCGAGCAGCTTGCGGGCCAGGATGTTGTCCGGCGCCGCCTGGAGGACCCCCTCCAGCTCCGTGCGGGCAGCGGCGAGGTCGCCGCTGTCGATGAGCGCCCGGGCCAGGGTGATCCGCGCCGATGGATAGTTCGGGTTCTTCTGGAGACCGGTCCGGCAGACGTTGATGGCCTCCTCGAGCTGGCCGTCCTTGCGCAGCTCCTCGGCGAGCTGGGCGAAGAGCCGCGAGCCGGGCTCCTTCTCCAGCCGTTTGCGCAGATCGTCGATGCGTGAGCCGCCGGCCGGCGCAGGCGCGGCAACCGGTGGCGGCTCCGGCGCGGGGCGCGGGACCTCCGGCGCGCCCGGCTTCGGCGGCCGGGCGGGCTGGGGCAGCGGCGGTGGGAGCTGCTCGGCGATCTCCTGGATCTGGTCGGCCTCCATCCACTCCCGCAGCCCCTGGTGCCACACCAGTGCGTTGTGGGGGATCTGGCCCGCCAGGAGCATGGTCACGAGATGCTCGAAATCGACGGGCCCCTGCCGCTTGTCGTCCCGGACATAGAACCACAGCGTCGCGGCCATCCGGCCTCCCGCGCCCGACCCGAGGGATTCGATTGCGGCCGAATCTACCACAGAGAGGCGCCGGCGACGGGCCGAGGCCGGCTCAGGACCGGGTGCCGGCCCCCGCCAACCTCTCCCGGGCCTGCTCGATGATCAGGTAGAGCGCAGGTATGAAGAACAGGTTCAGCACGGTGGACGCGATCATGCCGCCGAAGACGGTGGTGCCGACGGAGTGGCGGCCCGCCTGGCCGGCGCCGGTGGCCAAGACTAGCGGCACCACGCCCAGGATGAACGCGAACGAGGTCATAAGGATCGGCCGCAGCCGGATGCGCGCGGCCTCCACGGCGGCCTCCACGATGGGCAGCCCGCGCTCCCGGAGCTGCTCGGCGAACTCCACGATGAGGATGGCGTTCTTGCTGGCCAGGCCCACCAGCATCACGAGCCCGATCTGGCAGTACACGTCGTTCTGGAGGCCGCGCAGCCATTGCGCGCCCAGGGCGCCCAGCAGGGCCATGGGCACGGCCATGAGCACGATGAACGGGAGCACGAAGGACTCGTACTGCGCGGCCAGGGTCAGGTACACGACGAGCGTCCCCAGGGCGAAGAGCATCGCGGCCGTCCGGCCCGCCTGCAGCTCCTCGAGCGACGCGCCCGTCCACTCGTAGCCGAAGCCCTGGGGCAGGGCCGTGGCGCTCAAGGCCTCCATGGCCGCGATGGCCTCGCCGGAGCTCTTCCCCGGCGCGGCGTTTCCGTTGATCTCGGCCGAGCGGAACAGGTTGTAGTGCGAGATGACGCCCGGGGTGGTGGACGCCGTCACTCGCACGAGGTTGTCCAGCGGGATCATCGTCCCCGCGTCGGACCGCACGTAGAACTGGCGCATGTCCTTGGGCTGGGAGCGGAATTGGCTGTCCGCCTGCACGTACACGCGGTACGAGCGGTTGTTGAAGTCGAAGTCGTTCACGTAGGCCGATCCCATGTAGGTCTGGAGCGTGTCCGTGATCTGCTGCAGCGGCACGCCCGTGGCCTTGGCCTTCTCGCGATCGATGGTGACCACGAACTGCGGGTCGTTGGCGGTGAAGCTCGTGAAGAGGCCGCTGAGCGATCGGTTCCACGGATCCTGGCTGCTCTTGGCCACGACCTCCTGCGTCACCACCGCCAGCTCCTCCAGCGTGTGTCCGGACTGGTCCTGCACGACGTACTGGAAGCCGCCGAAGGTGCCCAGGCCCTCCACGGGCGGCGGCAGGAACGCGAACACCATGGCGTCGCTGATCGACATCATCAGCTCGCCGCGCAGGCGCTCGATGACCTTCTGGGCCGAATGCTCGGACCCGCGGCGCTGGGAGTAGGGCTTGAGGCCGAAGAAGATCATCCCGCGGTTGGGCGCCGTGCCCGCGAAGCTGAAGCCGGCGATGGCGAAGACCGTGTCCATCTCCGGCTGGCGCCTGAGGACGGCGTTGGCCTGCTCGCAGACCTTGCGGGTGTACTCCAGCGAGGCCCCCTCCGGGGCCTGCACGAGGACCATGGCCCAGCCCTGGTCGTCGTCGGGCACGAAGGCCCGCGGCACCACGCGGTAGATCACGACGCTCAGGACTATCCCCACCAGGAACACGGCCATGGCGGCCGTCCGCCGCGCCAGGGTCCAGCGCAGCCCGGAACGGTAGCCCTCGGTCACGCGGCCGATCGCGCGGTCGAAGCCGGTGAAGAACCGGCCCTTGGCCCCGTGCGCGCGGCCCAGCAGCCGCGCCGAGAGGGCCGGCGTCAGGGTCAGGGCATTGAAGGCGGAGATCGCGATGGAGAACGCGATGGTCAGCGCGAACTGGCGGAAGAGGATCCCGGTCGTGCCCGGGAAGAAGGCCACCGGCACGAACACCGCCACCAGGACCAGCGACGTCGCGATGACCGCGCCCGTGACCTCCTTCATGGCCGCCGAGGCCGCCTTGAACGGGTCGCGCTGCCCCTCGTGGATGTGCCGCTCGATGTTCTCGATGACCACGATGGCGTCGTCCACCACCAGCCCGGTGGCCAGCGTGATGCCGAAGAGCGTCAGGGTGTTGATCGAGAACCCGAGCAGCTTCACGAACGCGAACGTCCCGATGAGCGAGACCGGGATGGTCACCGCGGGGATGAGCGTCGTCCGCCAATCCTCCAGGAACACGAAGATGACGAGGATGACCAGCCCGATGGCCACGGCCAGGGTGAACAGCACGTCGTGGATGGACGCGGCCACCACCTCCGTCGTGTCGAAGGCGATGCGGTAGCGCATCCCGGGCGGGAAGCGCCGGGCCAGGCGGTCCATCTCGGCCAGGGCCGCCCGCTGGACCTCCAGCGCGTTGGCGTTGCTGAGCTGCATGAGCGCGATGCCCACCGCGTCCTGCCCGTTGAAGTGCAGGATGGAGGCGTAGTCCTCCGCGCCCAGCTCCACGCGGCCCACGTCCTTCAGGCGCACGGTGGTGCCGGCCGAGGCCTTGACGATGATGTCCTCGAACTCCCGCGGCTCGGAGAGCCGCCCCACCGCGCGCACGCTGACCTGGAAGGTCTGGCCCGGCGGGGCCGGCTGCTGCCCGACCTGGCCCGCCGCCACCTGGACGTTCTGCTCGCGCAGCGCGGCCACCACGTCGGAGGCGGTCAGGCCGCGGGAGGCCACCCGCACGGGGTCCAGCCACAGGCGCATGGCGTAACGGCGCTCGCCGAAGATGAAGACGTCGGCCACGCCCTTCACGCGCTTCAGCGAGTCGCGGACGTTGACGTCCAGGTAGTTGCTCATGAAGGCCGTGTCGTAGCGCCCGTCCTCGGCGTACACCGCGGCGCCGAACACGAAGTTGCTGGCGCTCTTCAGGACGGTGACGCCCGTCTGCTTCACCTCGGCGGGCAGGCGGCCCATGGCGATGTTCACGCGGTTCTGGATGTCCACCGCCGCCAGGTCGGGGTCGCGCCCCAGCTCGAAGGTGGCGACGATCTGGCTCGTGCCGTCGTTGCCGCTGCTGGACGTGACGTACTTGAGGCCCTCGGCCCCGTTGATCTGCTGCTCGAGGGGGATGGTGACCGCGCTCTCCACGACCTGCGCGCTGGCCCCGATGTAGTTGCTGAAGACCGTGACCTGGGGAGGGGCCAGGGCGGGGAACTGCGCGATGGGCAGGGTGGGGATGGACACCGCCCCCGCCAGGATGATCAGCAGCGCGCAGACGGTGGCGAAGATGGGCCGGCGGATGAAGAAGTCGACGAACATCAGCCCTGCGGCGCGACGGGGGCGCCGTCCCGCAGGAACTGGGTGCCGGAGACGATCACGCGGTCGCCGGGCTTGATCCCTTCCAGCACGGCGTAGTCGTTGCCCACGATCTCGCCGACCTTGATCGGCCGCTGCTTCGCCACGAGCGCGCCGTCCTTGCCCTCGGCCACGAACGCGAAGTAGAGGCCGCTCACGCGCGAGACCGCCAGGACGGGCACCAGCGGGCCCTCGCGTGTGCCCCAGACGATCCGCGCGCGCATGAACTGGGCGGGCCTGAGGGTCCCCGTATCGTCGATGGCCGCCTTCAGGAGGACGGTCTGGGTCTGGGGGTCGGCCTGCGGTGAGATGAACGTCACGCGGCTCTCCGCCACCACGGCGCCCGTTCCGTCCAGGATGCGCACGGGCATCCCCATCTTCACCAGGGCCGCGCGCTCCACCGGCACCGAGACGTAGGCCTCGAGGCCGCCGCCGCGGTCCACCGTCGTGAGCAGCGTGGACACCGTCACGCGGTCGCCCACACGAACCGGGATGTCGCCCACGATCCCCGAGGTGGGGGCCTCCACGCGGTAGTAGCGCAGCTCCTCCTGCTGCTCGCGCACCTGCGCGCCCACCGCCTGCAGCTCGGCCTGCGCGGACTCCAGCGCGGCCTTGGCCTGGTCCAGGTCCGCCTGGCTGGCGATGCCCTCGGCGTGGAGCTTGCTCGTCCGCTGGTATTGCTGGCGGGCCAGGGCCAGGCCGGCCTCGCGGGCCGCGCGCGTGTCCTGCTGGCTGCGCACCGTGGCCTGCTGCTTGGCGGGATCGATCTGCACCAGCGGCGCTCCGCGGGCCACGCGGTCGCCGGACTTCACGAAGATGCGCGTCACCTGCCCCTCGACCTGCGGCATGATGTCCGCCGAGTCGCGCGAGCGGAGCGTGGCCACGAAGTCCGTGGTGTCGTCGATGGGCATGGCCCTGGCCACCACCATCTTGACGGGCATGGGGGGCGGGCCCTGGTTCTGCGCGCTGCCCCCGCGGCACGCCATGCCCAGGGCGAGGGCCGTGGCGCACAGGCCCAAGGCGGCCGCCGGGCGCGTGCGCGGCCGCGCCGGAGCCTTCGTTCCGGGAGGGATCAATTCCATGAACGGACCGAACCTAGACGCTATCACGGCGGTGGGGTGAATCAGTACCGGTCTGCGCCCAGAATGCGGCCATGACACCACGGGCCGGTGCCACCACGGAAGACGATCTCCTGGCCGTCCTTCCGAAGGTCTTTCTTGCCGGCGTCCTTGCCAACCTTCCGATGCTGGCTCTTCTGCTCGTACCCCAGCTCATGCGCAGCCGGGCGGGCTCGGAGACGCTGCTCTTCGCCGGGTCCTTCCTCTACGTCGCGCTCATCGTGGCGGCCCTGGCCACCGCTCCGCGCGTGAGCGCGTGGGCCGCGCCGGTCGCCGAGCGGTGGACCGCGCGCACCGCGGGTCGGACCGCCCGCGAGCTCCGTCGGACCCGGCCCCGGGAGTTCTGGCGACGAGCCGGCGAGTGGCTCCTCTTGTTCGTCTTGGGCCAGGCGGCCGGCCTCGTGGTGGCGTGGCTCATGCCGTACGTCTCCGAGAATCCCGAATCAGGGGCAGCCGGCCAGGCGCGGTGGATCATCCACTACCGCAACTACGCGGTCCAGGCCGTCGTGATCTATCTGTTCAGTTGCCTCTCGTTCGCCTGGCTCGGTGCGCGCCTGCGCCAGCTGTCTCGTCCGTAAAGGACTGGCGCCTAGGAGACCTCTACCGAGTCGACCTTGTTCGGATAGAAGGCCAGGTGGTCCTTGATCACGCGCACCTCGTCGTACGGATCCTCGTAGCTCCAGACCGCGTTCTCCGGCCCGTTGGTCAGGGAGTAGTACGACGCATGGCCCTTGAACGGGCAATACGTACTGTGGCTGGTGCGGACCAGCCGGTCCATCTTCACGTCCTTGCGCGGGATGTAGTAGACGACCGGGGCCACCGTGCTCTTCCCCTCTCCAGTCGCCTCCTCGAGCTGGATCGCATCCCGGGTGTCGGCGAGGACGTCGCCGCCGGCCCTCACCTGGACACGCACGCCCGCCGGCCGGGTGGCGATCCGATGCTCCGGGTACTGCTTCCATCCCGGACCGCTGTTCGTGCTCATCGCAACGCTCGCTTCCTGTGTTCCGGTTTCTCCAGGTGCATGATGTCCTCGCCGCCGCGCGGCGCGGTCCCGACGAGGATTACGGCCTCTTCGTCACCGTCGGGCTCTAGCCAGGGGACCGCTCAGTACGTCAGGCCGAATCCGTAGGCGAAGAGCGGGTCGTATTTCGCGTCGCCGACGTTGATCGGGATCTGCTCCATCGAGCGCGGCCAGGAGAAGGGCAGCTTGCCCGTGGGCTTGTGGTCGCCGAAGAGCACGTCGGCCACGCCCTGGCCCTCCGTGCCCGGGAGCCAGGCCGCCACCACCGCGTCCGCCGCGTCCATCGCATCGTCCAGGATCACCGGCCGCCCCGACACGACCACCAGCACCACGGGGACGCCCGCCTTCTTGACGTTGGCGATCGCCTCCCGGTCCTGCGGGGAGAGGGACAGGTCGTCGCGGTCGCCCTTGTACTCCGCGTAGGGCGTCTCCCCGACCACCACGACGGCCACGTCCGCTCCGGCCGCCCCGAGCCCGTCGCGGGCGTACGTGACACGGTCGGCGCCGGCCGCGGCACGCATGGCGGCCAGGATGGTGGTGCCGCCCGTGGTGGGCGCGCCGCTCTCGCCCTGCCACGAGATGGTCCATCCGCCGCACTGGTTCCCGATGTCGTCGGCGTTGCTGCCCGCGACGTGGATGCGCTTCGCGGTCTTGGAGAGGGGCAGCGCCTTCTCGTCGTTCTTGAGCAGCACCAGGGACTGGCGTACCGCGCGGCGGGCCACCGCCCGGTGTTCCGCGGACCCGAAGCTCTTCTGGAGGGCGCGGTCGGCCAGCGGCGACCGGCCGGGCTCCATGAGGCCCATGGCGTACTTCACGCGCAGGATGCGGAGCACGGCGTCGTCGATGCGCGACATCGGCACCTCGCCCTTCTCCGCCAGGTCCTTCAGGTGGCCGAAGAGCTCCTTCCAGCGGCTGGGGACCATGAACATGTCCATCCCCGCGTTGGTGGAGGCCTTGATCTGGTCGCGGTAGCTGCCGGGCAGCGCGTCGATGGCGTTGTAGTCGGAGATGAGGAAGCCCTCGAAGCCCATCTCGCCCTTGAGGACGTCGGTGAGCAGATGCTTGTGGCCCGACATGCGCTCGCCGTTCCAGCTGCTGTAGGAGGGCATGATGCTCCCCACGCCCTCCTCGATGGCCGTCCTGTACCCGGCCATGTGGATGCGGCGCAGGTCGGCCTCGGTGACGCGCGTGTCGCCCTGGTCCATGGGCCAGTGCTTCGTCTTGTCCGTCTCCAGGGCCACGGTGCCCGAGCCGTAGACGGTGCCGCCGTCGCCCACGTAGTGCTTGGCGCAGGCCAGGACGCGCAGCGGGTCCTTGAGGTCGCCGCCCTGGAAGCCCCGCACGGCCGCCGCTCCCAGCTCCGCGACCAGCGCCGGGTCCTCGGAGAAGCTCTCGTACGTGCGGCCCCACCGCTCGTCGCGCGCCACAGCCACGCAGGGAGCGAAGACCCAGTGGATCCCGGTGGCCCTCACCTCCCTGGCCGTGACGCGCTGCACCTCCTCCACCAGCGCCGCGTCGCGGGTGGCGCCCAGGCCGATGTGGTGGGGGAAGACGACCGCGCCGATGACGTTGTTGTGGCCGTGCACGGCGTCGATGCCGTAGAGGAGCGGGATCTTCAGCCGGGTCTTCAGGGCCTGGGACTGGACGCGATCGTAGAGGTCCGTCCAGTCCTGGAGGCTGTTGGTCTTCGGGTCGGAGTTGCCGCCCGAGAGCAAAGAGCCCAGGAAGTACGTCTCGACGTCGCCTTCCTTGACCTGGTCCTGCTCGGCCTGGACCATCTGGCCGACCTTCTCCTCGAGCGTCATCTTCGCGAGGAGCGCCTTGGCCTCGGCATCGTATGCGGAGAGCCTCCTCTTGGGTGCCGCCGTGGCCAGGGTGGAGGCCGTGGCCGCCAGGAGCACGGCGCCCAGGGCGCCGAGGAGGGGCGTGTTGGTGGTCATGGTTCCTCGCTTGGAATGGACGGAAGTATATTCTCGTTCAGCGCAGGCCCGAGAGCCG
>Ga0075428_100004881_pt1 | contig 14883 bp, 12 predicted proteins | sample RhiMetdeltSRZDD2_FD_75291 | JGI IMG/M metagenome (GOLD analysis project Ga0075428, IMG submission 75291) | Populus rhizosphere microbial communities from Tennessee, USA - Rhizosphere MetaG P. deltoides SRZDD2 | ecosystem: Host-associated > Plants > Roots > Rhizosphere > Soil | place: USA... | reverse complement strand
CACGGCAACCAGGCCGCGGTAGCCCGGGAGGCATTCGGTCACCTATCGGCTGCTGACAAGGAGGCGCTGCTGGCGTTCCCGGACTCGATCTGAGTTCGCCGGGTGCGGGAAGGAACCGCACCAGCTGATTGCGCCCCGCCGCCGTGCGTGCCATCGTACGCCAGCGTTCCATGGTCGGATTCCAGCGGTTCGGGCGCTTCTCGCCGGGCCTGCGCGGGCGGCTGCAGGGCCTCGTCTTACTGGCCGTCCTTCCCGCGGCCGCCGCGGCCGTGGTGCTGGCCGGATACGAGCGCGAGCGCGAGATCTCCCAGGCGAGGGCCGCGACGCTCGACCTGGCGCGGCTCGTGGCGCTCGAGGAACAGCGACTGCTCGCGAACGCGCGCAGCCTGCTGGCGACGCTGTCCCAGGACACCACTCTATCCAGCGGCAGCCCGTCCGATTGCGCGCAGCGCCTGAGCCAGGTGATGTCGAGCCATCCCCGATACCTCAATTTCGGCGTGGTCGACGAGGACGGAACGCTGCGTTGCAGCGTCAAGCCGCTCCCCGGAGGCGTCGACCTGTCGCACCGTCTTTCCATTCAGCGCGCCCTCGCGCGCGAGGGCCTGGGCATCGGAGAGTTCCAACAGGGCGTCGTCAGCGAGCTGCCGTCGCTCAACTTCGCGTTCCCGCTCTACCGCGCCGGCGGCGCGCTGAGCGGCGCAGTGTTCGCTGCCCTCGACCTGCGCGAGCTGAGCGAGCTCGAGCAGCAGGTCCAGGAGCGATTGCCCCCTGAGGCCCGCCTCACCAAGATGGACGCCCGCGGCACGGTGCTTTCGAGGCGGCCTGACGGGGCGAGATGGGTTGGACAGCCGGTTCCAGAGTTGAGCCAGATCCAAGCCATGTTCAAGGCGGGCGAGGGCGTCGTCCGCGGTTCGGAGCCGGGCGGTGAGCCCGCGCTCCTGGGCTTCGCCCGCGTGCCTGGCCCGCTCTCGGCGGGCCAGGTCTACGTCCTCGTGGGAATCCCCGAGCGCATCGCGTTCGCCGAGGCCGAACGCCTGCTCTGGGCAAGCGCTCTGACGATCGGCGTATTCCTGCTCACGACGTGGCTCACGACTTCGCTCGGGGGGCGCGCTCTGCTCGTGCGTCCGATCGAGCGGCTGGTGTCCGCGGCGCGGCGCGGCGCGGCGGGTGAAACCGGGGTGCGAACCGGTCCGCCGTACCCGAGCGGAGAGCTCGGGGACCTGGCGCGAGCCTTCGACGCGATGGCGGAGGCCACCGACCGAAGCGAGGCGCTGCAGCGCTCCGAGGAGCGCTACCGGACGTTCCTGGCGATGAGCGCCGAGGGCATCGTGCGCTTCGCCATGGACGAGCCGGTGCCGCTGTCGGCCGGCGAGGACGAGCAGGTCGCCCACGTGCTCCGCGCGGCCCGTGTCGCCGAGTGCAACGACGCCTGGGCCCGCATGCAGGGCTGGCCGCGCGCCGCGGACATGATCGGCAAACGGCTCACCGACCTGGGCGACACGTCACGTTTCCTGGAGATCCTGCGCCAACTGGTGCGTCTCGGGCATCGTGTCAGCGACATCCAGCTCGGCGCGCCGCGCGCGGATGGAGTGTTCCGTTGGACGGTGCTGAGCGGCTTCGGCGTTGAGCAGGACGGCTGCCTGGTCGCCTACTGGGTCACCGCCCAGGACGTCACCTCGCGAAAGCTCGCGGAGCGGGACGCCCTGCGGCGCGGCGAGATCCTCCAGGCGGTCTCCGATTGCGCCGCGCGCTTTCTCGCGCCCGGCCGCTGGGACGACCAGGCGAAAGACGCCCTCGAGCACCTCGGCAAGGCGGTCGAGGCGAGCCGCGTCTACATCATCGAGGTTCACGCGGGACCCGAGGGCCGGCGCGCCGCCAGCCAGCGCTTCGAATGGACGGCGCCCGGGGTCGGGGCGCTCCTCGGCCGGGCGGACCGTCAGAACATGCTCGCGGACGCCGGCCTGGCCGCCTGGGCCGAGGCGCTGAGCGAGGGGCGGCCCGTCGCGGCCCGCGTCGACGACGGCCTCGCACCGGCGTTGCGCGACCGCCTGGCGGCCGACAGCGTGCAGTCGCTCGCGCTCATGCCCATCCACATCACCGGGGACCTTTGGGGCGTGCTCGGCTTCGACGATTGCGCGGCCCCGCGGGACTGGTCGGCGGCCGAGCTCGAGGCGCTCCGGGCCGCGGCCTCGTGCGTGGGCGCGGCCGTCGAGCGCCAGCGCGCGGAGCACGAGCTGAGAGAGGCTGAGGAGCGCTTCAAGCGCCTCTCGATGGCCGCCTTCGAGGGCATCGCGATCACCGAGCACGGCGTGTTTCTCGACGGGAACGACCAGCTCGCCGCGATGCTCGGCTGCACGCTGACGGAGCTGATCGGGCGGAGCGCCGTCGACTTCGTGGCGCCCGCGGACCGGGAGCGCGTGATCAACAAGATGGCCACGGCCTCGGAAGAGCCTTACACCCACGCCGCGCAACGTCCCGACGGCACGACTTTTCCGGTCGAGGTGCGCGCTCGCACGATGCCCTACAAGGGTCGTGCCGTTCGAGTGACGGCGCTCCGTGACGAGACGGAACGCGTGCACGCCGGCGAGGCCCTGCGGGCGTCCGAGCGGCGCTACCGCGACATCGTCGACTTCTCTCCGATCGGCTTCTACCGCGCTCTCCCGGAGGGCACCATCCTCTCCGCGAACCTCGCCTTCGCGCGCATCCTGGGCTACGAACAGCCCGAGGAGCTGGTCGGGTTGAACACGGCGCGCGACATCTACTTCGAGGTCGCGGACCGGGAGCGCCTGGTGGAGTCCTATCGCAACGCAACCCGCGCCGAGGAGATCGAGCTGCGTTTCAAACGCCGCGATGGCTCCCTGCTGTGGACCCTCGTGGACAGCCGCATCCTTCGCGACGCCTCCGGCAACGTGATCGCTTACGAGAACTTCGTCCGCGACATCACTCGCCGCAAGGCCGCCCAGACCGCCCTCGCCGAATCCGAGGCGCGCTACCGGCTCCTGTTCGAGGGCAATCCGCTGCCGATGCTCATCTACGACGTCGACTCACTGGCGTTCCTGGCGGTCAACGACCAGGCCGTGGCGCAATACGGCTACTCCCGGGAGGAGTTGCTGACGATGACGGTGGCGGACCTGAACCCCCCGGGCGACCCCGACTTCGCCGAGTACCTCCAGACGCGCCACGCGCCTCGCCCGGAGCTGCTCCACGTCGGCCTGCGCAGGCACCGCCGCAAGGACGGCTCGCCGCTCGACGTCGACATGACGAGCCTGAAGCTGCGCTTTGCGGACCGACCCGCGCGATTGATCCTGGCACCCGACGTCAGCGAGCAGCGCCGCGCCGAGGAAGAGCGGGCCCGGCTGATGTCGGTGATCGAGAGCGCCGCCGCCGAATGGCAGCGCACCTTCGATGCCGTGGAGGCGTGCGTCGTGATCCTCGACACGAGCGCGCGTGTGAAGCGGCTCAATCGCGCGGCCGCCGAGCTGCTCGGCGCGGCCTACTCGGAGGTGATGGACCGGCGTGTCGACGAGCTGGGGGATACGGAGCCCTGGCCCACGGCGGCCCGGCTCATCGAAGAGGCGATTCACACCGGAGCGACCGCGTCGGCGCAGGCCAAGGCACCCGCCGGGCAGACCTGGAGCCTGGGCGTGACGATCGCCCAGGGTGGATCCGACGGCGACGAGCGACGTTTCATCCTGGTCGTGGCGGACCTCACTCGGACCGTGGAGCTGCAGGATTCCCTGCGCCGCGCCGAGAGCATGGCGGCCCTCGGGGCCGTCGTCGGCGGAGTCGCTCATGAGGTGCGCAACCCGCTGTTCAGCATCTCGGCCACGTTGGATGCCCTGGAGGTGGAGTTCGGGCACAGCGCGGGGTATGCGGAGTATGCGAGCCTGCTGCGTTCGCAGGTCAACCGCCTGAGCCAGCTCATGCGCGACCTGCTCGACTTCGGCAAGGCGCCCCTGCTGCGCCTGGCGCCCGTGCGCGCGAGCGACCTCGTCTGGCAGGCCGTGCGCGCGAGCGCGCTGCTGGCCCGGGAGCGCGGCGTGCGGGTGGAGACGGACGTGGCCGAGCCGCTGCCGGAGCTCGTGGCCGACGCCGGGCGCATGGAGCAGGTCCTCAACAACCTGGTGAACAACGCGATCCAGCACTCCCGGCGCGGAGCGCTCGTGCGCGTGAGCGTGCGAGCCGAGGGCCATCAGCTGCGCTTCGCGGTCGACGACGAGGGCCCCGGCATCCCGAGCGGAGATGCCCACCGGCTGTTCGAACCCTTCTTCACCAGGCGCAAGGGAGGCACGGACTCGGCCTGGCCATCGTCCAGCGCATCGTCGAGGCCCACGGCGGCCGCATCGAGGCGGGCAATCGCGCGGGCGCGGGTGCGCTGTTCGCCGTGAGCTTGCCGCTCGTTCCGGCGGGGACGGCCGAGACGATTGCGGAGAGTCACCATGGCTCCTAAGCCGACGGTGCTGCTCGTCGACGACGAAGAGGCGGTGCGCTTTCCCATCCGACGCTTCCTCACCGCGGCGGGCTTCGAGGTGCGCGAAGCCGACAGCATGGGGGCCGCGATCGACGCCTGCCAACCGGCGATCCCGGCCGCGGCGGTGCTCGACTTCTCGCTGCCCGACGGGGACGGCCTGGACCTCTTGCGTCGCCTCAAGGCCATGGACATCGCGCTCCCCGTCATCTTGCTGACGGGCCACGGCACCATCGACCTCGCCGTCAAGGCGATGCAGGAGGGCGCGGAGCAGTTCTTCACGAAGCCCGTCGAGCTGCCGACGCTGCGCGTCGTGCTCGAGCGCGCGATCGAGAACCGGCGCAGCCGGCAGCAGACGCTGGCGGGGCGCTCGGCCCAGGCGCGCAACGCCGTGGACCCGTTCATGGGCGAGAGCCCCGCGATCCGCCGGCTCGCGGAACAGGCCGCGCGCGTCGCCTCGGCGGCCCTTCCCGTGCTCGTCCAGGGTGAGACCGGCAGCGGCAAGGGTGTTATCGCGCGCTGGCTGCACGAGCACGGCCCGCGGGCCGACGAGCCCTTCGTGGACTTGAACTGCGCGGGCCTCAGCCGAGAGCTCCTGGAGAGCGAGCTGTTCGGGTACGAAAAAGGCGCGTTCACCGGTGCGGTCTCGGCGAAGCCCGGCCTACTGGAGCTGGCCAACCGCGGCACGTTCTTCCTGGACGAGATCGGTGACGTCGACCTGCAGGTCCAGGCGAAGCTGCTGAAGGTGCTCGAGGACCTGCGCTTCCGCCGCCTCGGCGACGTCAAGGACCGGCGCGTCGACGTGCGCCTGATCGCCGCCACTCACCGCGACCTGCGGCGATTGGTCGAGGAGCAGAGGTTCCGTGAGGATCTCTTCTATCGCATCAATACCGTTCCGTTGCGAGTGCCCCCGCTGCGCGAACGCGGCCGCGACGCGGTGCTTCTGGCCCGCAGCCTCCTGGCGCGGATCGGCGCGGAGCTGGGCCGCGCGTCGCTGCGTCTCACGCCGGCAGCGGAGGATGCGATCGCCGCCTCGCGCTGGCCCGGCAACGTGCGCCAGCTGCGCAACGCCCTGGAGCGGGCGGCGCTGCTCGGCATGGACGCGATGATCGATGTCGCCGATCTCGAGGAGGCGGGCCCGGCCGGCGAGAGCGCTCCGTCGGGGAGCAGCGGGCTGACGCTGGCCGACGTGGAGCGCCGCCACATCGAGGCGGTGCTCGCGTCCCAGGGCGGGAACGTCCCCGCCGCCGCACGGCTGCTCGGCCTCTCGCGCAGCGCCCTGTACGAGAAGATCCGCAAGCACGGTATCGGGAATCGCCGGGGCGCCGCACCCTCGTCCTGAGACCCGGACCGAAGTCCTGGGAGCAGGATTCCTCTCCCTCGCCGTCCTCGCATTCGGTGAATCGCTAAGCGACTGGTTCGGCGCGTCTTAGCGACGTTGCAGCTTCATCCTCTCGGGCTGGCTCGCGAGTTGCTCTGTGATGCGCCCGATGACCACGCATGCAGAACGCCGGCCTCACCTGCTGATCGTCGACGACGAGGAGGCGGTGGCCTATCCGTTGTCCCAGTACTTCCGCGCGCGCGGCTGCCTAGTCGACATGGCCACGGAGCCGGAGGAGGCCGAGGCGCTCGTCAGCCATCGCCGCTACGACCTCGCGATCCTCGACGTCTGCCTGTCGAGTCTCCGCACCACGGCCGGCCTCGATGTGCTGCGCGAGATCCGCCGCCGCAGCCCCGGCACTGCCGTGATCGTTCTGAGCGGTCACGTCTCGGCGGAGGTCGAGCGCGAAGCCAGGAGCGCGGGAGCGGACCGCGTGCTCGCGAAGCCCATGCCACTTCGGGAGCTGGCCGCTGAGGTCAGCGCGCTCGTGGGGGTGGCGTTTGGGTAGTCGATCGCTCCTCGAACAGGTGCTCACGCCGGGCGCGCTGAGCGTCGTGTTCCAGCCTGTGTTCGAGGCGCAGAGCGAGCGCCGTGTCCACTACCTCGAGTCGCTGATCCGCGGGCCGAAGGGCACGTCTCTGGAGGCTCCCGAGATCCTGTTTGAGTACGCGCGAAGGAAGAACGCAACCGTGGCGGTCGACTGCGCCTGCATCCAGGCCATCCTGCACGCCTCGCGCGAGCTGGCCGAGGGGTCGCACATCGGGATCAACGTCCACGCCTCCACTTTGGCGCAGGACCCGGAGCTGCTGAACTTCATCGGCGACAGCGCTGCCGGATGCGGCATCGAGCCAAGCCGGCTGGTGGTCGAGATCGTCGAGCACGCGCCCCCCTGGGACGTCGAGGCGTTCCGTAACGGCGTCGAGGGGCTGCGGGGCATCGGAGCGCGCATTGCGCTCGACGACGTCGGGCTCGGCCATTCGAACTTCCTGATGATCCTGGAGTGCCGGCCCGACTACTTCAAGATCGATCGTCACTTCGTGAGCGGCTGCCACGCGGACTTCTACCGCCGCGCCGTGCTCGCGTCCGTGGCGGAGCTGGCGCGGCCCTTCGGGGCGCGCGTGGTGGCCGAGGGCGTCGAGGCCCGCGAGGAGCTCGAGGCGGTTCGCGGCCTCGGCATCGGCCTGGTGCAGGGCTGGCTGCTGGGCCGGCCGTGCGAGGCAAAGCAGATCCGCGAACGGTTGTCCGACGGCGCGGCCGTCGCCTGGGGAGAAGCATGAGTCACAAGAAGAAGATCCTGCTCGTGGACGATTCCATCACGTCGCTGTTCATGCAGAAGATGGTGCTCAAGCACGAGCCCTACGACCTCGTGACCGCGACCGACGGCAGGAACGGCGTCGAGCTCGCGCTTCGCGAGCGCCCCGACCTGATCCTGATGGACGTGGTGATGCCGCGCATGACCGGCATCGAGGCGCTCCGTGAGCTGCGCGCCAATGCCGCCACGCGCACGACCCCCATCATCCTCGTGACGACGCGGGGAGAGCCTGGCAACGTGGAGGTCGGATACGAGACCGGCTGCACGGACTACCTGACCAAGCCCTTCGAGCCCGCAGAGCTGCTCTCGAAGGTGCGGGACTGCCTGGGAGCTTGAGATGAATTGCGCCATGCAGGAGTGCGAGACCAGCCTGGTGGACCAGGTCAGCCGCGTCGAGGAGTTCTTGAACCGGCTCGAGGCGCCCGCCTCGGTCACCGAGGAGCTGCGGGAGCTGCGCGAGAGCCTCGTCGCCCGGGAGCGCGAGCGCTTCGACCTGTTCGAGGAGCTCGCCGCGCTCGAGGAGCAGCAGCGGCGCCTGCACCGCGCCATCGACGAGGCGAGCCGGCGCGGGTCCGACCTGGCCAGCCTGTACGTGGCCACCCATCGCCTGCACTCGACCCTCGACCGGGGCCAGGTGCTCCAGGCGCTCGAGGAGATCGTCGCGAGCCTGTTGGGCTGCGAGGAGCTGGCGGTCTTCGAGCTGGTGGGCCGGCCCGCCGTGCTGGCCCCCGTGTTCAGCGTGGGCGTGCCGGCCGGACGGTTGGGCATCGTGGAGCCGGGCGAGGGCCGCATCGGTTCGTGTAGCGCGAGCGGCGACAGGTGGCTGCGGCCCGACGGCGTGACGCAGGAGCCGGTGGCTTGCGTGCCGCTCAAAGTGGACGGCGAGACCACCGGGGTGTTGGTCCTCTACGAGCTGCTCGAGCACAAGGGCAGTCTTCAACCCGCCGACATCGAGCTGCTCGACCTGCTCGGCGTGCATGCGGGGACCGCGCTCCTGGCCTCGCGGCTGCGGGCGCGCTTCCGGGAGGCGCAGTGAGCGCGGCGCTCGCGCCGGCGTGGCTAGCCGCTCCTCCGGTCGCGGTGCGGACCCTCTACCTGCACCCGGGCCGGGTCCTCGTGTCCGCGGAGCCGGTCCTGCTCACCACGATCCTCGGGTCGTGCGTGGCGATGTGCCTGTGGGACGACGTCGCCGGGCTCGGCGGCGTCAATCACTTCCTCCTTGCCGAAGCGTCTGAGGCCGGAGGCTCGCCACGGTATGCCCGGCCGGCGTTCGTGGAGCTACGCGACCAGCTCGTCGCCCTGGGCGCGAGCCCCTGGCGCCTCCGCGCCAAGCTGTTCGGTGGCGCCAGCTTGAACCCCGGCGCATCGGGCGCGTCGGCGATCGGCCTTCGCAACGTCGAAGCGGCACGCCGGCTGCTGGAGCAGGCGGCGATCCCCGTCCTCGCCGAGGACGTGGGCGGCTGCCACGGCCGGAAGCTGATCTTCGAGACGCATACAGGCCATGCCTGGGTGCGCGCTCTCGCCGCGGGTCGTCCATGACCATCGCGGACTCGCCGGTGCGCCTGGATCCGGAGTACGCGGAGCTGCTGCGCCTGTTCGTCGCGGAGTCTGAGGAGGGCCTCGCTTCGCTCGAACAGGGGCTGCTCGCCCTGGAGGCACGGCCGGGCGACGCCGAGCTGCTTTCCACGCTGTTTCGAGTGGCTCACACCCTGAAGGGCAATGCCGCCTCCCTGGGCCTCACCGACCTGGTGGCACTGGCCCACGCGCTCGAGGACGTGATGGAGCGCGTTCGCGGTTTGGAGCTGGAAACGAATCGCGACGTGATCGGCACGCTGCTCCTGGCCGTGGACGCGCTCAGGGAGCTCGTTCCCCACGCCAAGGCGGGCGCTCCGCTGAGCGAGGCGCACGCCGCGGTCCTGGAGCGGGTGCGGGCGCTCGCGGCCGATTCAGCCGGGAGCAGCGCGGCCGCGGCCACGACGCCGGGCGACGCCGCTGCGCACGTCGACCCCGAGGCCGCGAAGACGCGCTCGCTGCGCGTCGCGGTTTCGACACTGGACCGGATCCTGGATCTGATCGGCGAGATCACGGTCGCGCGGGGCCGGCTCCGGCAGGTGCTGGAGGCTGGCGACGACGCGCTCATCGCCCTCGAGGTCGAGCGTGAGGCGGACCGCTCGTTACTGGAGCTGCAGGAGTTGATCCTGCGCGCGCGCATGGTGCCCGTGGGGCCTGCGTTTCGTTCCCAGGCGCGCAGCGTGCGCGACCTGGCGGCGAGCCTGCGCAAGCAGGCCCGGCTCGTGGTCGAGGGCGAGGACGTGGAGGTGGACACCTCCGTGATTGCGCATCTGCGCGACCCGCTCACGCACATGGTCCGGAACGCTCTCGACCACGGCATCGAGCCGCCCGCTCTGCGCAAGGCGCGCGGCAAGGATCCGTGCGGGACGATTCGGCTCAGCGCCTATCGAGACGCCGGCAACATCGTGGTGGAGCTGAGCGACGACGGCTCTGGTCTCGACCTCGAGCGCATCGCGGAACGGGGACGGGCGCTGGGCCTCCTGCCCACGGGCGCCCAGGCCGCGGACGCCGAGTTGCGACGGCTCATCTTCGAGCCGGGCTTCTCGACCGCGGACCGCGTCACGGACGTGTCTGGCCGCGGAGTCGGGATGGACGTCGTGCGGCGCAACGTCGAGGCACTGCGCGGATCGATCGCCGTGTCCGGCGAGGCGGGCGTCGGAACCCGCTTTACGATCCGGCTGCCGCTCACGCTCGCGATCATCGACGGCTTCGGCGTCGCGGTGGGGGGCGAGACCTACGTAATTCCCCTCGACGCCGTGGTCGAGTGTCTCGAGCTCGGGGCTCGGGAAGAGCGCGCCGGCGCCGCCTCGGGCGTGATCCAGCGCCGCGGACAGGCGCTTCCGTACTTGCGCCTGCGGCACCACTTCGGCCTGCACGGCGCGGCCGAGCGCGAGAGCGTGGTCGTGGTGCGCCACGAGGGCGGCCTGGCGGGGCTGGCCGTGGACGAGCTCCTGGGAGAGCGCCAGACGGTGATCAAGCCGCTCGGCAGCCTGTTCCGCGAGCTGCCGTGGATCGCGGGCTCTGCGATCCAAGGCGACGGCCGCCTCGCGCTCATCCTGGACGTGCCCGCGTTGATGAGAAGCGCCCTCGAGGGCGCGGAGATGGTTCGATGACCCCACGTGAGGTCAATAAGGAAGAGGAGATGGTGATGTTGAAGAAGCTGTCCATCGGTAAGCGCCTGGGCCTGGCCTTCGCCACCCTGGGCGCGCTCATGCTGATCGTGGCTGCGGCGGGTTACTGGGGAACGCGCCAGGCGAGCGACCTCGCCCTTGAGTACGTGAAGGTGGAGTCGCCCTTGGTGGAGCACGCTCAGCGCGCTCGCGCCAACACCCTCGGCCTGCGCCGCTACGAGAAGGACGTGTTCCTCAACATCAAGTCGGCCGAGAAGGTCGCCGAGTACGTCGAGAAGTGGAACGACCAGCGCGCCAGGCTCGACGAGAGACTCCAGGCCCTGACGGCGCTCGAGACAGAGCCCGCCGGTCTGGAAGCGATCGAGGCGATGAAGAAGGACGCGGCCAGCTACGAGGTCGGGTTCCGGAAAGTCGTGGAGCGCGTGAAGGAGCGCAAGATCACGACGCCTCAGGCCGGCAACGAAGCGATCGGCGAGTACAAGGACGAGATCCGGCGCCTGGAGGCGTCCGCGCAGGACTACGCGACGAAGCAGTCGGAGCACATGGCCGCGCAGTCCCAGGTCGTCGAGCAGCGCGCGCGGTGGGCGGTCGGCCTGACCCTCGTCGTGGTGGCGCTGGCGGGCATCGTGGGCGCCGTGCTCAGCATCCAGATCGCCCGTGGGATCACGGGACCGCTCCTGAAGGCGGTCGGCGTCGCCGAGGCCGTGGCTCGCGGCGAGACGGACGTCCAGGTCGAGGTGACGAGCCAGGACGAGACCGGCCAGCTGCTGAGCGCGATGCGCACGATGGTCAGCTCCACGAGCGGCATGGTCGACGTCGCGGGCCGGATCGCCGAGGGCGACCTCGGCGTCGAGGTCCGGCCGCGCTCGAACCAGGACGCGCTCGGCGTGGCGCTGGCGCGTATGGTCGAGAAGCTCGTCCGCATCATCGGCGAGATCCAGTCGGGTGCCACCGCTTTGACCGCGGCGGCCCAGCAGGTCTCGGCCACCTCGGAGAGCGTGTCCAAGGGCACCTCGGAGCAGGCAGCCTCCGTTGAGGAGACCACGTCGAGCCTCGAGCAGATGAGCGCCTCGATCAACCAGAACGCCGAGAACAGCCGCCAGCTCGCCCGCATCTCCTCGGATGCGGCGCGCGTCGCGACCGACAGCGCGCAGTCCGTGGGCCGCACGCTCGAAGCCATGAAGGACATCACCGAGAAGATCTCGATCATCGACGAGATCGCGTATCAGACGAACCTGCTGGCGCTGAACGCGGCCATCGAGGCCGCGCGGGCCGGGGAGCACGGCAAGGGCTTCTCGGTGGTCGCCACGGAGGTGCGCAAGCTGGCCGAGCGCAGCCAGTCCGCCGCCAAGGAGATCAGCGTGCTCGCCAGCACCAGCGTGAAGGTGGCCGAGCACTCGGGCCAGCTGCTGGCCGAGCTGGCGCCCAACGTCCAGAAGGGCGCCGACGTGGTGCAGGACCTGTCCGCCGCGAGCGCGGAGCAGGCCACGGGCGTGAGCCAGGTCAGCCGGGCCATGAGCCAGGTGGACCAGGTCACGCAGCAGAACGCCTCAGCGGCCGAGGAGCTCTCCTCGACGGCCGAGGAGCTGGCGGCTCAGGCCGAGAGTCTGAGCCAGGTCGTCAGCTTCTTCCGCCTGGCGCAGGCGGCGGCGTTGGCGCCGGTGATGTCCAAGGGCGCCTCCGCACCGGCGCATGCGGCGACCACCCGTTCGCCGTTCCGGCCGAACCCGCAGCTGCACGTGCCCGCCAACGGCGACGCCGAAGGCCGCGACTACGTTCGCTTCTGAGGCGGCGACACCGGTGAAACCAATGCGAACTCGACACCTGTCCGCCCTGCTCGCGGCCACGGCGCTGCTGCTCGGAGCGCCGACCGCCAGCGCCGAGGGCGAGCGGCCGGCGGTCGCCTGGAAGGACGGCAAGACCACGCTGGAGCTGGGTGGCGCTCAACTGAACCTGTCCAACCGGATCCAGATCCGGTTCACGGAAACGGATGCCGCCGACGGCACGGAGATGGGCAGCTTCCGGCTCCGCAGGGCCCGCACCAGCCTCGACGGCTGGCTGGGAGCGAAGGACCTGCGCTTCGAGCTGATGGTCGACTGGGTGGACTCGCCACTCGTCCAGGACCTGAATTTCAACTGGGATGCGACGGGGCGGGGTTCGGTTCAGGTCAAGGGCGGGCAGTTCAAGGTTCCCTTCGGCCGCCAGGAGCTGACCTCGGACACGGCGCTGCAGTTCGTCGACCGTTCGATCGTCAGCGCCGAGTTCGAGAAGGGGCGTGACCAGGGCATCCAGGTCTGGGGCCAGCTGCCCGGCAGCATCCTCGAGTACCGGCTGGGAGTCTTCAACGGCGGGGGCCGCGGCCGGACGACCAACGACAACAGCCACTACCAGCAGGACGCGCGCTTCGTGCTCCAGCCGCTTTGCCCAGTGGGCGGCGCCGAGGGCGACCTCGACTGGAGCGCGCGGCCGTGTCTCGCCCTCGGGCTGAACGTCGAGTGGAACGACGCCCGCCCCGACACCGGCATTTCCGCGCCGCCGGCCGGGCCGAGCCAGAAGCGGCGCGTCATCGGCGGCGATCTGGCGCTGAAGTTCCGCGGCTTCTCCGGGATGGTCGAGGTCTTCAAGCGTCGCTTGACGCCGATCGAAGGCCCCTCCTACGACTCGGACGGCCATCACGCCCAGATCGGCTACTTCGTGATCCCGCGACGCCTCGAGCTGGCTTTGCGCTGGGCCTCGTGGGATCCCACGAGCCTCGAGCCCCGAGACCAGCGAACGGAGAGGGGCGTCGCGGTCAGCGCCTTCTCCCGGCGGCGGCCGCTCAAGCTGCAGGCCGACTATCGCGAGATCGAGGACCAGGCGCACCGGAGCACGGACCGCGAGGTCCGCTGCCAGGTCCAGTTCGTCTTCTGATCGGAGGAATGCCATGGAGCCCATGATCGAAAACAGCTCTCACGACGCCCAGCCCCAGCATCTGACCTTCTGCGTCGCGGGCGAGGAGTACGCCGTCGGCATCCTCCGCGTGCGGGAGATCCTCCAGTACACCGGCGTGACCCGCGTGCCGCGCATGCCCTCCTGGGTGCGGGGCGTCATCAACCTGCGCGGCAGCGTGGTCCCGGTCGTCGACCTGGCGGTGCGCTTCGGCCTGCCGCCCTCGGAGATCACGCGCTCGGCTTGCGTGGTCATCACCGAGGTTCGCCTCGACGGCCAGGCCGTCGTGGTGGGCCTGCTCGCCGACGCGGTGAGCCAGGTGGTGGAGCTGCCAGCCCAGGACATCCAGCCGCCCCCGGCATTCGGCACACGCGTGCGCGTCGACTTCCTGCAGGGCATGGGGCGGCTGGCCGAGCGGATGGTGTTGCTGCTCGACGTGGATCGGCTGCTCTCCAGCGATGAAGTCGCGTCGGCCACGACAGCCGCGGAGGCGATCGCCGCCGAAGCCCAGGCCTGCGCGGTCGCGTGAGCGTCGCGGACCAGATCGTCGGCTTCGGACCGTTGCCGGTGAGCGACCGCGACTTCCGGTCGCTCACTCGACTCATCTACTCCGAAGCGGGGATCCATCTCGGCCCGGCGAAGAAGGCGCTGCTCGCCGGCCGGCTCAGCCGGCGTGTCCGGGACCTTGGGCTCCAGTCCTTCGGCGCCTACCACGAGTACGTCCAGGAGCATCCCGAGGAGTGGGTGCCGCTGCTCGACCGCATCACGACCAACGAGACGCACTTCTTTCGCGAGCCGCGCCAGTTCGAGTTCGTCGATAGACAGCTCGTGCCCCAGCTTCGCGCCGCCGCCGACGCCGGCCAGCGCCCGCGCCGCCTGCGCGCCTGGAGCGCGGGCTGCTCGAGCGGCGAGGAGCCGTTCTCGCTCGCGATGCTGCTCGTGGATCGGCTCGTGCCGGCCGGCTGGGACGTCGAGATCGTGGCCACCGACGTCTCGACGCGCGTGCTGAGCCAAGCCGAGCTCGCCACCTGGCCCATCGCCCGCGCGCGTGAGATCCCGGAGCGCTACCTCAAGCGCTACATGTTGCGGGGAGTCCGCGGACAGGAGGGACGCATCCGCGCGTCGGACGAGCTGCGCTCGGTGATGCGCTTCGAGCGCCTCAACCTGGCCGCGCAGCGCTACCCCCTTGCCGGCACCTTCGACCTGATCTTCTGTCGCAACGTGCTCATCTACTTCGACCAGGCCTCGAAGGACCAGGTGCTCCGGCGCCTGCTGGAGCGGCTCGTGCCGGGCGGGCACTTCTTCCTCGGCCATGCCGAGACGCTGGGCCCCACCGCGGTTCCGATGCGCAGCGTGTGCCCCAACGTCTATGTGCGCGAAGGCGTCGCGTCGTGACGCGCGCGCCGCTCCAGGTCCTCGTCGTCGACGACTCCGCGGTAGTGCGCCAAGCCATGCTCGCGATCCTCACGCGCGAGCCCGGCCTCGTCGTCAGCGTCGCCGCGGACCCGCTGATCGCGCAGGAGAAGATGCGTCGCATGCGGCCCGACGTGATCGTGCTCGACCTGGAGATGCCGCGCATGGACGGCTTCAC
>Ga0075428_100004877_pt1 | contig 14889 bp, 15 predicted proteins | sample RhiMetdeltSRZDD2_FD_75291 | JGI IMG/M metagenome (GOLD analysis project Ga0075428, IMG submission 75291) | Populus rhizosphere microbial communities from Tennessee, USA - Rhizosphere MetaG P. deltoides SRZDD2 | ecosystem: Host-associated > Plants > Roots > Rhizosphere > Soil | place: USA... | reverse complement strand
ACTCAGAAGTTTAAGGCATCGAGCCCCACATTTTCAAATGTTACGGCGAGCCTTGGTCTATCTCAACAGGTTGGGGAAGCGCTTACATTAAAGGCAAATATTTCAAGGGGATTCAGGGCACCAAATCTTGCAGAGCTGGCATCAAATGGAAGGCATGAAGGAGCATTCAGGTATGAGATCGGCAATTACAACCTTCACGCGGAGCACTCACTTCAAGTGGACGTTGGTGCATTGTGGAATGCAGATCACGTTACTGCCGAAATATCGTTGTTTAACAACAACATCGATAATTACATATACCTGGAAAAACTACTTGCCAAGAATGGGTCTGATAGCATTCCTGAACCAGAAGATCCAGCCCCGGCTTATCAGTATGTCCAGGGACATGCTGTTCTCAACGGTGGTGAATTCCTGTTAGATCTTCATCCTCACCCGTTCGATTGGTTGCATTTCGAAAATTCGTTCTCATTTGTGAATGCAATAAATAAGAGCCGTGTCGATATTGACAGCGCCAAATACCTACCATTTATTCCATCAGCAAGATATCAAAGTGAACTCCGCGCAGATCTTAAGAAGGTAGGAAAAACTTTTTCGAATGCGTTCGTCAAGCTCGAGTACAATTATCATTTGAAGCAGGATCGCGTGTTGCTTGAGAACGGAACTGAGACACCAACTGCATCATATTCATTGTGGAACGCGGGAATCGGATCCGAAATAGTTAATAGACGCAACAAGGTACTTTTCTCGATTTACGTTGCTGTCAATAACCTGTTCGATGCGGCATATCAAAATCACTTGAGTCGTTTGAAGTATGCACCTGAGAATCCTGCAACTGGCCGGGTAGGTGTCTATAATGTTGGTCGTAATTTCAGCGTGAAGCTGATCGTTCCTATCGACATCAAAATGAATGAAGAGGCAGACTAAGATTCCTTCTTAACAAGGAACTGCTCAAGTTCTTCAAGCTTGAGAACCCCTTCATAATAGGCCTTGCCGAATATTACGGCGAAGACTCCCATTTCATTTAATCTTTTTATGTCATCAACGCCGCGGACGCCCCCACTGGCGAGTACACAGATCTCGGGAAAAGCGTCAAGGATCTCCTGATAGAATTCGAAAGCCGGTCCTTCCAATACACCATCGCGCGAAACATCGGTTGACTTAACATATTTCAATCCGCGCGAATAGAAATATTCAAGATGTTCAAAAAGAGTTAGCTGTGATTTTGTTCTCCAGCCACGGAACAAAAGTTCCTTCGTCTGTATGTTTACAACGTCGGCGCCTAGAGTCATTTTTTCGCGCCCATATGAAACAATCCACGAAGCGAAAAGCTCAGGATCTGTCACGGCAATACTTGCTGCAGTGATGTAGTCAGCACCATACTCGTAGGCTTTGCTTATATCGCCGTCGGTTGAAATACCTCCCGTAAAATCTACCTTCAGATCAGTATAACCAGTAATCGCTTCGAGCACATGCCAGTTCACAGGACTGCCTTTTTCTGCGCCGTCAAGGTCGACAAGATGGACAACCTCAATACCATGATCCTGGAAACGTTTCGCTAGGTCCAATGGATTTTCATCGTAAGCCTTCTCGCTGGAAGGATCACCCTTTCGCATTTTTACAACTTTGCCTTTCCGGATAGCTATCGATGGAATTACCTGAATCATGGAGTAATTGATGCTTTTGCCAGGCCAAGTTACGATGCAAAGCCGAAAATCCTTTTGGACGTAATAAAATTCGCTGGAAATATTTCCTCCAATGAACACACTTCTGGAGCTTGGCAAAGATTTAGCTATTTTTAGTGAAAGAGTTATTGTTATGAGAACATTGATTTGCATTATATCCCTTGCCATGATATCCATGCATGTGATCGGACAAGCAAAGACAAGGCGGCTTCCCGGTATAATCAATCATCCATCGAGAAATTGTTACGCGCCGTATATCAGCTTGGACGGCAATGCACTTTTGTTTGTGTCGAACGATGGTGAAGACGGCACGCTGACTGTTTCATATACCACTCGTGAGACCGACTGGGTAGAACCTGTCGCGTTACCTAAGAGCGTTAATCACAGGCTGGTCTATCTAAGAGGTTTTTCGTTAAGTGCAGACGGAAAAAGAATGTACTTCACGTCGACCAAATCCCCTGTCGTTGGCGGATACGATATCATGACAAGCGACCTTAAAGGCAATAGTTGGAGCGAACCTCAGAACATGATGTTGCCATTAAATTCAAAATCTAACGAAGGTTCTCCGTCATTAACTCCTGATGGCAACGTCATGTATTTTATGAGGTGTGAAAAAATGGATCAAAGCAAAGCCGATGTTTGCAAACTGTTTTTTTCTAAAAAGAAATCCAACGGTCAATGGGATGAGCCAAAGGAGCTGCCAGCAAATATCAATACGGGCAACTCTCAAACACCACGAATAATGGCAGACGGTGAGACGTTGATTTTTTCATCTAACAAAATGGCAACAACCAAAGGTGGAATGGATCTATACGTTACAAGACTTGTAAATGGCAATTGGTCTGAACCCACAGCGCTTGATTTTGTGAATACTCCCCAGGATGATCAATTCGTAAGCGCAGCAGCATTAGGAAGGTATCTGTTGAAAGAAGCTCCTGGCGCTAAGAAAAACGTTGAACTTATAGAATTTCTTATTCCAAATGAGTTGCGCCCTAAGGGCATGATGAAAATCGAAGGTAAGATAACCGATCCAAATAATGCTCCGGTGTCAGCCTACATCTCAGTAAGGGATCTGACTACGAACAAAAGAGTATTTAGTGGCAGGCCAAACGCCGACGGCTCTTACATGTTATATGTTAGTGAAGGGACCAAGTATGAAATGTCTGTTGATCCGGAGCAAAGCAACATAAGCTACTCGGCCAAACAATTTGACTTAATGACTGACAAGATACCTCAACGAGAAAAAGTAAATGTCACGCTTAAACAGCCATCGCCTGGCGATGAGCTTCCGTTGGACTTTGTGTTGTTCAAACAGAACTCCGCAGAACTTGATCCTGTTTCAGAACTTGATCTCAAGAGATTCTTACGGGTAGCAAAGGCAAATCCTCAACTAAAGTTTGAAATACAGGTAATGCTAAGTGGTTATGAACAAGATTCCGTCGCGTCGAATCCTGATCTCACTGAAGTGATGGTTGATTCTTTACACACACAAATCGACGAGATTGATTCTCTCGGACAACTTTATAAGAAAGACACTGTGATTGTGAAAACAACTTACCACAATGACCGCACTCTGTTACAAGCTCAAAACATCATCAGTTACCTTGCATCACAAGGGGCTTCTAGTGATTCGTTCACTTACTTTGGAAATGCAATTCCTGCCGCCTTGCCAGAGAACAGGAAGACTACAATAAAGGCGGTTGCGAGAGCTAGGTAGAATCAGTACGTAAAGGGGATAGCGACAAGAGTCTTGTCCCATATCAAAACCATCTCGGCGTCTTCACCGACTGTTTCAAATGAAATGGTGAACTGCTCAAACTCGGACTCACTTTGAAGAGGCGGCACATTGATCGATATCACATCTCGCTTCGGATCGCGGTTAGCTTCGCCATCGGGCCCGATTCCCCACTGGCCGAATTCTGAATTAAAAATGATGCTCCAGTTATCTTTGCCGGGGATTGTCCAAAGGGTATACCTTCCTTTTTTGAGGGTCTTACCTTTGAACGTCAAATCTTTGTTTGTTTCGAAGGTAGTCGCTTCGTTCGCACCCGTTCGCCATACTTTATCGTAGGGAACCAATCCGCCGAATATTTCACGCCCTTTTTTGTAAGGCCGGTTGTAGAATACAACTATCTGAAGATCATCCTGTTTGTATTCGATCTGTTCCTCGGGGCTAAACGATTTTGTATGCTTTTTGACAAAAAAATTAGTGATGGCTCCCAGAATGATCAACGCGGCAACGGCGATTCCGGAAATGATTAAAAACTTCTTCATGTTTTAGTTTACAAAAGGGCTCTAAAATCAGGACTATCAAGCTAAACAATTTTTCACTCTTTGTGTAGAAATTAAACGCTTTGGGCCTATTTTTACGAGCTTTAAATTCGGATTATTTATGAATGCAGACTGGTGGCCTTTCTATGTGGTAATTGCACTTTTTGTTCTGGCGATCATTTCACCCTGGGTCTTTCCAAATAAGACAGTTAGTAAGAATAAGCACGATAACAAGTTTTAGGATTCCCTTCCTTTTTATGATCCTCTCATGAACATCTGTGTTTTCTGCGGCTCAGCGACTGGTATTAATCCTGTCTATGCTGAATCTGCAAGGGAACTGGGGATGCTGTTAGCTAAATCTTCCCATAGCCTTATTTATGGCGGAGGTAATATTGGTCTCATGGGTATTCTGGCTGATTCGGTCCTGGGTAACGATGGCGAAGTTGTCGGTGTTATACCCGACTTTCTACTGCAACGGGAGGTGGGCCATCGCGGCGTTTCCAGGCTCGAGATAGTAGAAAGCATGCATCACCGAAAGAAACGAATGGCGGACCTCGCCGATGCATTTATCGCTATGCCTGGCGGCTGGGGTACACTCGATGAACTTGCTGAGATCCTTACCTGGCGTCAACTTGGAATTATCAAACAACCTATCGGACTACTGAACATCAATCAGTATTTTAATCCGTTGCTTGAGCAAATGCGTTCAATGGTAAGAGATGGTTTCCTGAGCGCAGACAATATCGAATTTTTGCGCGTAGAAGAATCAGCTGAAAGGTTGCTTGATCTATTACTACTGCAAAAAGCGTGAGATAACAGTCTTTTAAATTTGTTCTATATTCAAAGCAGGTTTACTTTTTTATGATATTGAGGACACTGTTATTGTTTCTTATCGTCGGAGTGGGATGCGATGTATGCGCGCAGAATCTTGGATTCTCCCTTGCTAACGGAAAGAAACGTGTTCAAATTCCTGTTGAAATTCACAATAACCTGATTGTAATTCCGGTAGTGCTAAACGATGCGCTTCCATTGAAATTCATCCTTGATACCGGAGTTCGCACCACGATCCTAACCCAAAAAACGTTCACCGATATCCTCAATTTGGTCTACACAAGAAAGTACACCATCGCTGGTCCCGGTGGTGAAAATCTGGTCGACGCTTACGTTACAAACAATGTGTCACTAGAGTTGCCAGGTGTTCAAGGAAGAGGACATGCTATGTTGGTTTTAGGTAAAGACTACCTCGAGCTGAGAAATTACCTCGGCACGGATGTGCACGGAATTTTGGGATACGAATTGTTCAGCCGGTTTATCATTCAGATCGATTACGAAAAAAGAATGCTTACTCTGATGCTCCCGGAGAAGTTCCGGAAAAGGCGCAGGTTCCAGGCTATTCCCATCACCATTCAAGACACCAAACCCTATGTTATCGCCCCCGTTGTTCTTGACAACGGGTCGACGTTGAAAGCAAAATTGCTGGTCGACTCGGGGGCGAGTCATGGATTGATGTTAGAGCCGACATCAGATACGGTTATCCATGTGCCGAGACATTCAGTAAGCAGCCTCATTGGTCGCGGACTGGGTGGTGAGATCGTTGGAAAAGTGGGAAGGATTAAATCGATTGGCCTGGGTACGTATAAGTTGAACGACGTGGTCGCCAATTTTCCGGACCCAAACAGCTATTCAGATAGTATTAAAGTCGGAACCGTGTATCGCAATGGAGCTATCGGCGGGGAAATTCTTAGCCGCTTCAACGTCGTGTTTAATTTTCCCGAGGAAAAAATTTATTTGAGGAAGAATGCTTCATTCAAGAAAGATTTCTATTACAACCTCAGTGGCGTGACTTTAAAAGCAAAAGGGTCTCAACTCAACACTTTTGAGGTGACAGAGGTACGTGATCAATCACCATCACAAATCGGAGGAATTCTTCCGGGAGATATTGTCTTAAGCCTGAACGGCATATCTGTGCACGACCTTGACCTTAACGTTATAAATGGAATGTTAAACAGCAAGCCAGGGAGAAAGGTCAGACTTGAGATCAGCAGGAACGGCGAAAGATTTAAAAAAGAAATCGAACTTAAGGATCCGATCTAACCCTTATTCGGTGACTCCCATCAATAGATCCCGTCTTTTCTTGTAAGCCTGATAGAGATATAACTGCGTCCTACGAAATCTCAATGAATTCTTGACAGTCTTGTATAGATTCTCTGGCGAAAGGTTTTGCTTTAGCAGGTAGTCGAGTAAAGTCGACGATGCAAGAGATTCTTGATAGTTCGAATTTTTCAATACGGTTATCGGAACGTCTTTAGTTTTCTTATTAGAAGCCAGTGACTTAACGGTCTCGTTGAGTTCATTTCGACCGATATTGTCATCTATGAAAATAAAATTCGGATTAAAGCGAATCAGTCGTTCCAAAATGCTTCGCAAGTCGAACGCGATTTCAGTAATAATTCTTTGACCCCGAACCTGTTTCAGTTTGTCAAGGACACTACCCATCTCAATCGGGTTATTACCTATCAAAAGAATATTAATAGGATCCAATGCCTTAGAATTTTGAAGATTTGTTTCCATAAGCCAACTTAAGAGATTAAACACTGTATGAACGCAAAAGGTTACTCTACAAGATTTGTTCCAGTGTTAAATTTTTCGGGGAGCGTCGTTTTTTCCATATATTTTCTCAGAACAGGAAAAAATTCTTGAAACGGGTTGCAATCATCGGTGGCGGGTTGGCGGGCCTTATCTGTGCAATTAAATTGGGCAGAGCTGGTGTACCATGCGCATTGATTGAAAAAAAAGAGTATCCTTTTCACCGAGTATGCGGTGAATATATTTCTAATGAGGTCGCCCCCTTCCTGAAAGCCTCAGGCCTTTACCCCGCAGAATTCGATCCTCCACAGATCACAAATTTTCTCTTGTCGGCTGTGAATGGACGCCACGAAAAGATGAATCTAGATCTCGGTGGGTTCGGCATAAGCCGTTTCTCATTTGATAATTTTCTATACCACAAGGCCAAAGAGGCCGGCGTGCAGTTTTTGCTTGGCCAGGAGGTTGAAAGAGTGCTGTTTAATAACAATAGGTTCAGCATTCAAACAACACTTACACAATTTGAGTCTGAAATTGTCATTGGTGCGTATGGCAAACGCTCAAAGATGGATCGGTTTTTAAACCGGCCATTCTTAAAGGTCAAGTCGCCATACGTCGCTGTCAAGTACCATATCCGTTGTGAGTATCCTGACGATCTTATTTCACTGCACAATTTCTCAGGAGGATATTGCGGAATGAGTAATGTCGAAGACAAGAAGACGACGCTGTGTTACCTTGCTCATCGTGACACTGTGAGGCGGTTTAAGAGCCTCGTTGTCATGGAACAGGCTGTGATGTTCAAGAATCCTCTTTTGCGATCGATATTTACGAACTCAGAATTCCTCTATCAAAAGCCGGAAGTGATCAATGAAATATCTTTTCTCACTAAGTCGCCGGTGGAGGATCATATTTTAATGGCGGGTGATTCGGCAGGAATGATCGCGCCGTTATGTGGCAATGGTATGGCGATGGCAATTCACTCCGGTAAGATTCTAAGCGACCTTATTGTTCAATATTTTAAGAACAGAAATCCATCCAGGGAGTGGTTGGAGAAAAGCTATGAGGCCGAATGGAATACGCACTTTAGAAGAAGATTGTGGATCGGAAGGCAGGTTCAGCGATTGTTCGGCAATACTTTGGCTTCTCAACTTGCTGTTGGTCTTGCGATTAGCTCAAGACCTATTACAAACCTTATTATAAAGAACACCCACGGGGAACCCTTTTAAAAAGTAAAGCATTATTTCATAAATGAATGAACATTCATTTATATTTGTTCCTCGATGAGAATAAGAGATGAATCAAAGGAGGCCGCTATCCGTGAGAAAGCAATCGAAATGATTGTAAAGGAAGGATTCGACGGACTTAGCATGCAAAAGCTCGCAAAGGCAGCGAACGTCTCTCCTGCTACCATTTACCTCTATTTTAAGAACCGCGAAGACCTGTTGAACCAGTTATACAACGGCATTGATAAAGTATTTGCAAAGGAAACATTAAAGGATTTTAATCCGGATATGCATCTTGAAGAAGGGCTATGGTTGCAATGGAAAAACAGATTTGCGTACCATATGAAGTATCCTCAGCATATTCATTTTATGGAACAGTTCAGGAATTCTCCCCTTATTAATCACAAGGATATCAAGGAGAATATTTTCAAACAAGCAATGGGTAATTTCTTCAGGAATGCCGTTAAAAGAAATGAAATGCATGAACTCCCAGTTGAAGTTTTCTGGGCGATCGCGTATGGACCATTGTATACTCTGATAAAATTTCATTCTGCAAAAAAATCGCTCATGGGCAACAAGTTCGTTCTCACGGAGGAAAGAATGAAACAGGCATTTGACGCGGCAATAAAAGGATTAAAGAAAAAATGACCTAATAAAACCCTCATGGAAGACGTAAAAACGGAAGTACTCGTATTCAGAACAGATATCGTCGGAAAGTCTGATAACGAAAATCTAAAACAAATACTCAAAGACAGCCGGATAAAAAACTGGAATATCGACCAGCAAGATATCGATCATGTGCTACGAATTGAGTCAAACGAGATGAGTCCGGCAGAAGTGATTGAAATGGTCACTAAACTCGGATACATGTGTGAAGAACTGCCGGAATAAAACATAGGCAAATGGTAACTGAATCAAAACAAAAACAACGGATATTCAGCCGATATGAAGTGTTCGTTATAGCAGTACTCGCGTTCCTTCAATTCACGATCGTTCTTGACTTTATGGTGTTATCACCATTAGGGGCACAGTTGATGCAAGAGTTGAAGATCACCACTGCGCAATTTGGGTGGGTAGTTTCGGCCTATGCTTTCAGCGCAGGTATCGCAGGTATACTCACAGCCGGGTTTGCTGACAAATTTGACCGCAAGAAATTACTCCTGTTCTTTTATACCGGATTTATCGGTGGTACTCTATTATGTGCATTAGCTCCGGACTATCACTCACTTCTCGTGGCCAGGATAGTCACAGGTTTGTTCGGCGGGGTTATCGGTTCCATAAGCTTTGCAATAATCACGGACATTTTCAGAATGGAAGTGAGAGGACGTGTCATGGGTTTTGTTCAAATGGCATTTGCTTCAACCCAGGTGATGGGGATACCAATCGGCATTTTCCTTGCAAACCGGTTAGGATGGCATTCGCCGTTTTTTATGATCGTCGGTTTAAGTACCATGGTCGGTCTTGCCATCGCTATCCATTTCCGTCCTATAGATGCTCATTTAAAGATAAAGTCGGAACGAAGTCCTTTCCAGCATCTCACAAAAACAATGTCGCACCCCATGTACGTAAGAGCGTTCGCTGCCACAACGCTTCTAGCGACCGGAGGATATATGATGATGCCATTTGGAAGCGCATTCAGTATTCACAACCTTGGAATTTCCTTTGATGATCTGCCAATGCTCTACTTGATCACCGGGATTTGTTCCATGATCACCGGGCCCTTCATAGGCAAAGTAAGCGATTCCATTGGCAAGTATCCGATCTTCGTTGCAGGATCGATCCTGAGCATGTTAATAGTTATTATCTATACCAACCTCGGAGTTACGCCATTGTGGTTGGTTGTACTTATGAACGTGATAATGTTTGTTGGAATTTCCTCAAGGATTATCTCATCATCCGCACTTATGACGGCAGTCCCGGAGCCAATGGACAGAGGTGCATTCATGAGTATCAACGCATCGGTTCAGCAGATTTCTGGAGGAATTGCGTCTGTGATTGCGGGGATGATTGTAGTGGCCACAGATACCGGCAAACTTTTACACTATGATACCCTTGGTTATGTGGTCATAGTCGCAATGATAATTACCATGACCATGATGTACTTTATAAATGAACAAGTCTCACGCAAGACAATAATTGCAAGCGTCAAATGAGCGTGTTGATATAGTTCTTTGCGAAAAGGAATATGTAAATAAAGTACACATTCAGTGAAGTAGAAGAAATGAAATTGAGCCACATGGTATGTGTGTAGTCAGCTTTTGATTCATCACGTATGACTTTGAGGAACCAGTACGAGAAATAAATCAATACCGGAAACAGAGCAATCAGAAAACCCAATGCATATCTGGTCGAAAAGTATGCGCTGAAGTATAAGACAAAACCTATCGTTACCAGCGCAAAGACTCCACCAACGAAGTAAAATGTGCCCTTTATTCCAAGCATTCGGCTGAATGTTTCATCGCCACGCTTGCCATCTTCTTCGTGCTGATAGACCTGCGTCATAGGATAATTCGCCCACAGCATGAGACTGCACAAAGCGCCTGGAATAAGGACCGACGCCTTCCAAACGTTGTCCAGGTTGTATTTGTTAATCCCTATGTAACACATCACGAAGGTAAAAAGACCCTGGAACAAGCCTGCCACCAGCCACCCGGTGATCGGATACTTCTTAAGGCGTATACCGGGGTGGCTATAAGCTTTTGATACAAGGCCGTAGATCAGCAGCATGACAGCAAACGGAATGCTGATCTTGATGAGTCCCAGAACAATCGCAATCGCATCAAACAACAGAGCTAAATAATATAGCCCCTTTTTCACCGGAGGCGGGTTTTTTAAACCGCCGATGCTCTTTTCGTCCTTGTCAAAGTAACTATTGTAACCGTTGCTTGCCGGGTATAGGAATATGTGAACTATAATGAACGTCCAAAGCAATCCAGCTTCGCTCACATTAGGGGAAACGGCCAGGCTAAACAGAAAGACCGGAAGCAGGAAATACGAGAACGGGATCCTCAAATGAAGCCATGAAGACAAGGATAGCATCTTATTTGAAATTAAAACTCATTTGCTGGAACATGCCGGCGTAAATTATAGTTTTTTAAAATATATTGGAATGAATGAGTAGCATTACTGCAATAGGCACAGCCAACCCGGAACATCGGTTTACCCAGGGGCAGATCGCTGATTTCATGGTTAAGGCTATGCAATTGAATAACCAGGATACCAGAAAGCTCAGGGCGATATTTAATGCAAGCGGCATCGACTACCGCTATTCGGTGTTGGAAGACTATAAAAACAATGGGGCAAAGACATTCTACGCAAATACACATGACTTTGAGCCATTTCCTTCGACATCAAAACGATTGAAGGCATTTCGCGACTGTGCGCTTGATCTTAGCTACCGCGCTGTTCAAGATATGCTACAAAGCATTCCTTCCTTTAACCTTCAAGAAATTACACACGTCATCATCGTCTGTTGTACAGGCATGTATGCGCCGGGGCTGGATATTGACCTCGTTAAGAAACTACAACTTCCTACGACCGTTCTCAGGACGAGCATTAATTTCATGGGTTGTTACGCGGCGTTTAACGCATTCAAAATTGCAGATGCCTTTTGCAAGGTGGACGAAGAGGCAAAGGTTTTGATTGTATGCACAGAGTTATGCAGCCTGCATTTCCAGAAAACACCTTCGGAAGATAATCTGATCTGCAACGCCTTGTTTGGAGACGGAGCTGCTGCCGTATTAGTGGAGGGAAACACAAACGCTTCACTGCGCCTTAAGCCTGAAAATTTTTGCAGTGACCTGGCCTTTGAGGGTGAAGGTGACATGGCTTGGGCCATCGGTGATCTCGGGTTTGAAATGAAATTGTCCTCTTATGTTCCATCGATCATTAAAGGCGGGATACTCAAACTAACTAAAAATCTTCTCGACAAGATCTCAAAGAACGTTAGTGATATCCGTTTTTTTGCGATACACCCTGGTGGACGTAAAATACTTGAAAGTATTGAGGAGGAATTGGGCATCAACAGATGTCAGAATGAACCAGCATATCATGTATTAAAAAACTACGGTAACATGTCGTCGCCAACCATACTTTTTGTGTTGCAAGAGATCATCCGGAAGCTTACGCCGGGCGATCATGGTGAACATATTCTTGGGTTCGCATTTGGTCCAGGCCTGACATTAGAGAGTATGATCCTGAAAATAGAAATGGATTAGAACGATATGATCGATTTTTCCAAAAGATCCGGAGACGCCGAGATTATGGACGATCTTGAATATGCCGGCGAAATGATGGACAGAACGTTAGGAGAATTAGAAGTTATAAACCGTTGGCTTGGCGGAAACAACGTAACGATTGATGGCATAAGCAAACTATTGAAAGGATCAAAGCGCGATAGGACCGTTCACGTGGCTGACCTGGGTTGTGGACGCGGAGATATGTTGGTAATGATAGATAGGTGGGCAAAAAAACAGAAACTTGATGTAAACCTTATCGGTATAGATGCCAATCAATACGTGATCGATGCTGCGCGGAAGAGATTAAACGGGTTTCCTCACATACAACTTCATGCCATTAACATACTTTCACCAGCTTTTCAAGGCAAGAAATTTGACATCGTAATAGGTACGCTTTTTTATCACCACTTCAGTGATGAGCAGCTTATCAGTTTTTTTTCACGATTGAAGAATCAGGCTAATATAGGATTCCTGATCAACGACATACATAGGCACTCGCTGGCGTATTATTCAATAAAACTTTTAACCGGGCTTTTCTCACGATCGTCAATGGTTAAATATGATGCACCACTTTCTGTGTTGCGAGCTTTTTCGCGGGAGGAATTGTCTAATATCCTATATTCAGCAGGTATAAAGAACTTCGCAATTAACTGGAAGTGGGCGTTTCGATGGCAAGTGATTGTATTTTCGAATCCCGCAACTGATAAATAGTTCTGGCACGTTTTTCGTACTTTTGCTTGCAATCAAAATTAATAGCTATGAGATCTGTTCAGGTATCCGCTATAATTCTAGCCGGATCTGTCTTTCTTGCGTCTTGCGCTTCAAGTCCTCTTGGCAAAAAGGTCAATGAACCTTTTCAAGGGAATGCTTATGAATCCAATAATCGCTTTTTCAGGGGAACAGGTAAAGGCGTCAGCTCGCAAGACAACATCGCGAGAGGAAAAGCCGACATTGACGCGAAGTCGCAGCTTGCCGGTCAGGTGAATACGACAATGAAACAAGTTGCGGACCAATACCTTGGCCAAACGGAAAACGAAAAAGGGGCTGATGTAGCTGACAAGTTTCAAAGCCTCGTACGCCAAATAATGAATACCGACATGGCCGACCTTCGAAAGATGGATGAAAAAAAATATTACAATGAAAAGACAAAAGAATACTCGGTTTTCATAGCTTACGAAATAAAAAAGAACGCGATGTTTCGATTTATGAAGAAGCAAGCGAAAACGGACAAGACTATAGACGAGCGTCAGATGGAAATAATTGACAAGATCCTGGATGAAGAGTTGAAGAAAGCGGACGAAGCTGACCGGGAAGGAAATTAAGGCCTTTGTTTACAGGTAGAATCAGACCTGCTGGGTTTCCCTGGCAGGTCTTTTTCATTTAGTGATGTAGCGATATTGTGATTTGGTGATTTGAGGTGATTATAAAATGTAAGTAATTGCGCCTTGAGAGCAGTACTATGATTCGCGTTTATTCAATAGATCAGGGGAAAATCACTCAGTCAAAAAATCCCACCTTTAAGGAGATCGGTACAATGCAGAATATCAATTGGATTGACCTGCAGTCACCGACGAAGGAAGAGAAGGAGTTCGTTGAGAAGAGTTATGGTATTGAATTTTTTACGTCGCAGGAATTACAGGAGATTGAAAGCAGCTCGCGTTTTCTTGAAACCGATGAAACTGTTGAAATAAATCTTGGGTTTGTTTCAAGTGACCCCGAGCTTACGGTGCAAAGTGTCACCTTCATTTTAAAAGGTACTTTGTTATTTACCTACCGAGTTGGAGACCTGAAGATATTCGCTGAGACCGTCAGAAGGCTTAAGTCCCCCAGCTCCTCCGAAAGCAATAAAGAGCATGGTTTGAATGTGTTCTTAACTGTTCTTGAGACACGGATCGATGGAGATGCTGATTTGATCGAAGGAATTAACCGGAAGCTTAATGCTTTCAGTAAAGAACTCCTTACTCAAAGGTCATTGAAGGAAGATTTGTTGTTAGGTATAGCCCAATTGCAGGAAAATGTAATGCTGCTGCACGAAACGATCACAGAAAAACAACGGGTTGTAAGTTCAATGATCCGGATCCCGGAATTCAACAAGATCGAGAACGAGCGTTTGAAGATCATTATGAACGACATCACATCACTTATTCAGCACTCCCAGTTTAGTTCGGAACGATTGGAATATCTGCAGAATACGTTCCTTGGCCTTGCTAACATCGAGCAGAACCAAGTAATAAAAATATTTACAGTGGTGACTGTAGTATTCATGCCGCCGACTCTGATTGCAAGTATTTATGGAATGAACTTTAGTTTTATGCCCGAATTGAGATGGGCTGCAGGCTACCCTTTCGCTATCACATTAATGATCCTCTCGTCCGTTATTTTCCTCTGGTATTTCAAGCGAAAGAAGTGGCTTTGATGTTCACTTTTCTGCGATCGTACCATCCTTCATTACCCATTGTATCGCTCTCAATGACGAGATTTCTTTTGTGGGGTCTCCTCTTACGACAATGATATCCGCCCGCAGTCCTGTTATCAACTGGCCTGTTTCCTTCTCAATGTGAAACACTCTGGCATTTATTGAAGTTGCCGATCTAAGGACGTCAACCGGTGTCATTCCAAAATGAACCATCAGCTCCAGCTCTCTAGCGTTTTGTCCATGAGCAAATACGCCGACATCGCTCCCGGCGCAAATTGTAACTCCCGCCTTGAGCGCGAGCTTAAAACTTTCACGTTTCTCTTTGATCCGGGCAGGCTCGGGCGCGCTTCCTTTCCTCCAGCCGTTGTATTCACTCATTGCCTCATCAGCTGTAAGCGTAGGGCAAAATGCCACTCCTTTTTCTTTCATCAGCTGAAACACTTCCAACGTTCCGTCATCACCATGTTCGATGGTTT
>Ga0075428_100004876_pt1 | contig 14894 bp, 13 predicted proteins | sample RhiMetdeltSRZDD2_FD_75291 | JGI IMG/M metagenome (GOLD analysis project Ga0075428, IMG submission 75291) | Populus rhizosphere microbial communities from Tennessee, USA - Rhizosphere MetaG P. deltoides SRZDD2 | ecosystem: Host-associated > Plants > Roots > Rhizosphere > Soil | place: USA... | reverse complement strand
GCCACCGCAGCGGAGCAGCCCCGCTGCCAAGCGCATTGGCAATGAATCCGCGTGGGCCGCTGGCATCTATGACGAAGCCCGCCCTTATCTCGACGCGTCTGGTGCCGCGGACGCCCTCCAGGACCATCCTTGAGCCCGTGTCGCGAATCCTCTCCAGCCGCAACTCGTCGAGATAGGTGGCGCCGGCGGCTTGCGCGAACTCAACCAGCGCAAGATCGAAATCGGCTCGGTACCAGTGGGTATCCGCGACGTCATCGTGTGGGCTTGCTGCGACGAGCAACTGCCGCGCATGCGTCTCGTCGTCTTCAAATCGGCCGCCCAGGCTATGAAACAGGAAGGTGAAGCCGCGCTTCAGTCCACACGCGATATCTGGATGGCTCCGCTGCCACGTGCCCCACTTGGACAACGATCGAATGTGCGGCAGGTCGTAGCGATCGGCAAGCTCCTCGAGCAGCAGATTGGTCAGCGGCGTCGTGGACTCACCAATCGCGAATCGTGGATGGCGTCCACGCTCGAGAAGCGCGACTGTGCGGCCCCGTTGACGCAGTGCCAGCGCGGACAGCGCTCCGGAGAATCCAGAACCGACGATCGCTACGTCGACGTCGACCGTCATGACGCGTGGGAACGAACTGACGGCCGGCAGCGGGCGCAGTCCACCGGTTCAGGCACGCGTTGCTCGAGATTCGCGGCATGCAAATGCGCGCGCCGCTCGTCGAGGCAATGCGAACAGTCAGAAAAGCGATCGAGATTCCAAAGATCGGCGAACACGCGTCCGCTGGACGGTGCACGGTTCAACGCGAGCGTCAGGCTTCTCTCGAGATCGAGGAGGCGGGGCTCGCGAAAGAACCCCTCGTCTGCCAGGGTTTCGAGCGCACCGTTGCCGGCGCGCGTCGGGATCAGCGAAACCGCAGTGGCGCCAGCCGAGAATGCGAGATCCACCGACCGGCATAACCAGTCATCTTGCTCGTCACTAGCCACGAACGGCGGGTAAACGAGAAGAAAGACGCGCAATGCCACGTTGAGAGATGCGAGACGCTCGGCTGCTTCCAGAAACGCGTCGATGGTCATGCGCTTATTGAGGCGTTCGAGCGCAGTGGGATGCGCGGTTTCCAGACCCATCGCGACTTCGAGTTGGGGCGCCGGCGCATGGCGCGCCAGCGCCTCGAGCAATCGACTGGTCCTCGTGCCAATCAGGGACGGATGCGATTCGACAATGAGCCGTGCCAGCCCGGTCGACTGCTCCGCAACCGCGTCGTAGTCGCTTTCGGGGACCGCGAGAGGATCGAAGAAGCTGCTCGCGTTGTACAGCTTCAATTGGTTGACCGTTTGGCGTGCATCGTCCAAGGCCCGGCGCGCGTCGGCAAGCTGCGCTGGAATTGCACGCGGAGGCGTATCCGCTTCGGTCGTGTACCTCCACAGATCGCACATCACGCAGCGCCACCGGCACTCACGGCCGGTCAGGAAGAGCGTCGCCACATGCGCGATCGTTCCGTCGGCACTTCGTTCGTTTTCGACGAGGAGCCCCTGCGATCGCCAGGGATCCAGTACTTCTCTGGAAGGCCGACGGTCCAGCACGAACCGATCTCGCGCCGCCGGGGTCGCCGGATAAAGCGTCATCCTGAAGCTTATGTATAAAGCGCGTGGAACGCCCGTCGATAGGCCTGCTCCGACCCGCCGAGACGGTGTCGCATGGTATCAACCGGGATGGCACCGTGCTGGAATCGGCGCTTCTCGAATACTGGCATCTCGAGACCAGTGATCGCTCGTACGCCGCGCTGAACGATCTCGCCTTTCAGCGCATACAAACTCGGCACGTCGTACCGCGTCAGCGCCGCGAACGGAATTCCCTCGGCCACTTCGACGACCGCAGGCTGCGTGTAGGGACTGAACCCGGAGAAACCGAAGTGGCGCCCGGGCGCGTACGTGCGCACGTAGCTTCGGCTGAGTCCGCCGCTGTAGGTGAGCGAGTGCTTGATCCGTCCGACGCCCCAGCCCTCCTGATACAGCATCAGGTTGTCGATGACGCTACGAATCGTCAGCTCTGGATTTTCTTCAATCGGATAGTCTTTGAGGTTCTCGTCGCCGCCGTCGCCGTCCGCGAGATGGCGCCACTGCGGGTAGCGCGCGCGAATGCCGCGGCACAGCTCGAGGCCCATTGCCGCGCACTCGACGTCGAGCGGCTTGTAGTCCTCGAGCACACGCAGGGTCTCATCGACGTTCAGGCCGCCTTCAGATTCCGTGATCTCCTCGAGAAACAGCGACAACCCAAGATCGGCCAGAAAGGCTCGCGCCTGCTCGACGTCCGGTCCATCGCCAAGGTTGAGCACGAACGCCTTGAGGCGCCCCGGCGACATGCCGAGCCGCAGCATGGTGTGGTAAGTGACGACGAACACTGCGCCGCTGTCGACACCACCAGAGAACGCGACGCCAATCGGCTCGTTTCGTGATGGTCCCGCCTCAATGTGCACGAGCCACTTTTCGAGTTCGTTCGCCATTGCGCCGACATACTGTTGCCCGATCTCATCGAGCGTTGCGGGCAAGGCATTGGGCATCGGTGTAAAGAACCGCGTGTAAACCGGATCCGGATCGGGACATCCAACCAACGCGATCTCCACCACGTAGTGTGCCGGGACCATGCGGGTGTAGCTGGGATGAAACTGGGACGCGAGGCCGTCTCTCGCAAGCGCCTTATGCAGCGTGTCGATCCGATCGGCAACGTAAAGCGCGGGGCCTTCCTGGCGTTTCGCGAGGAAATAGCGCATCGGCCGATCGAGCGAGCGGGCCAGCCGGACGGTGATGCCCTCAGACGCAACGAGCGCGAACGACCCGTCGATTTCGCGAATGCGATCGGGGTTGCCTTCGACGACGCGCTGCCGCGCTTGCTCGAGCGTCATATTGCAGAGGCGATTCGACGATGGATCGAGCAGATCGACGATGCGGCTCACGTGCTGCAGCATGTTCGGCATTGTACGCCACGGAGAACACGGATCTTCTCGGCCACGGACAACACGGACTACACAGATATGCAAGCCAGGGACAACACGGACAACACGGACAGCACGGATGAGGAATAATCTGCTGAACCGATGGAGCACAGTGCCGAGCTCAACCCAATTGGCGTGATCCGGTCCACGCTCAAGACGCGAAGCCAGGCGCCTATGCAAGGTTCAGAGGGCGCACCCGACGCCTGGCTCGAAGTGTATCCGTGGGCTGCTGATGGCCTCGATGGGCTGGCGGTCGGCGACGAGATTCTCGTGATCACCTGGTTCCATCAGAGCCGCCGCGACGTGTTCAAGGTCCGCCCGAGATCCGATCCGCGGAATCCGATCACTGGCGTCTTTGCGACGCGCTCACCCGACCGTCCCAATCCGCTCGGTTTGCATCCGGTCGTCATCCACGCGATTGAAGGAAACCGTCTTCGCGTCGGCCCCATCGAAGCGATTGACGGAACGCCGGTCGTCGACATCAAGCCGGTGTTGAGGTGAGAAGCGCGCGGTATCCCTGGGTGGTCGTGGCCTTGCTCGTGCCGGTCGCGCTGCTGAACTATCTCGATCGCCAGATGCTGGCGTCGATGAAGTTCTCGGTGATGCAGGACATTCCTGACATCGGCCTCGAGGCGAACTGGGGCAAGATCCTCGCGCTTTTCAAGTGGGTGTACGCCTTCCTCAGCCCGGTCGGCGGTTACCTCGCCGATCGCTACAGCCGCCGACACGTGATCGCGGGAAGCCTGTTCGTCTGGTCGTTGATCACATGGACGACGGGGCAGGTGAGTTCTTACGAAGAACTGCTGGCGACGCGCGCGCTGATGGGCGTCAGCGAAGCGTTCTACATTCCAGCGGCGCTGGCGCTCATCGCGGATTTTCATCGCGGCCACACGAGGTCGCGCGCGGTGGGGTTCCATCAGATGGGCATCTACGTCGGCGTGATCATCGGCGGATTTGGCGGATACGTCGCCGATCATCCAGCTCTGGGCTGGCGCTGGGCCTTCGAACTCGCCGGCCTCATCGGCATCGTCTACGCCGTTCCGCTTTTCTTGTTGCTGCGCAATCCGCCGCGCGACGAGAGTGCTGGAGTTGCGGCTCGCACGTCCCCTGCCGGTGCGGCACGTGAGCTGCTGAGCAATCCGTCCTTCATTCTGCTCGTGCTCTACTTCACGCTCCCTGCTTTGGCGGGGTGGGTCGTGCGGGACTGGATGCCCGCGATCCTGAAAGCGGAATTTGGGATCGGGCAGGGCCTTGCGGGCGTGTCTGCGACGTTGTACTGGCAAGTCGCCGCGATCGTTGGCGCGATCGTGGGAGGGTGGATGGCCGATCGGTGGATGCGCAGGACCATCCGCGGCCGCATTTATGTCAGCGCGATTGGCATGTCGCTCATCGTGCCAGCGATGTTTGGCGTCGGCTACGCACCACAAACAGGCATTCTCGCGGTTGCCGTGGCTTTTCTGATCCTTTTTGGCCTCGGCTGGGGATTCTTCGATGCGAACAATATGCCCATCCTCTGTCAGGTTGCGCGGCCGGAGTTACGCGCCACGGGGTACGGCATCATGAATCTCGTCAGCATCAGTTGCGGCGGCTTGGCCGATTGGGGTTTCGGCATGCTACGCGACCGCCAGGTCCCACTCTTTGGTATCTTCGGAGTTTTCGCCAGTGCCGCGGTCGTGTCCGTCGTCCTGGTGCTCATGATTCGACCGCGGCAGACAGAACCCGAGCCGCTGTCCGCGCTGGCCAAATGACCACATATCGGAAGCTGCACGAGCTCGTTGCTGCGACACATTCACCGTTCCACGCTGATGGCTCCATTGCTCCGGAAGCCGTGCCACCACAGGCGCGCTTCTTGGCGGCGAACGGGATCAAAACAGTATTTATTACGGGCTCGACGGGTGAGTGCCACTCGCTGACGAGAACCGAGCGAGTGAGCCTGTACGAGGCGTGGGCAGCTGCCGGTCCGGCAAACGGCATCTCAGTCATCGCACACGTGGGGGCCAACTCGCTTCAGGATGCGATCGCTCTGGCGAGACACGCGAGCGAAGTCGGACTGTCGGCAATCAGCGCGCTTGCGCCCTCGTACTACAAGCCAGCCAACGTCGGTGGGCTTGTCGAGTGGTGCGCGGCGGTCGCGGTGGCCGCGCCGGAACTGCCGTTCTACTACTACGACATTCCGTCGATGACGCGCGTCTCGTTTCCTGTAGATCAGTTCCTGCGCGAGGCGTCGGAGAGGATTCCGAATCTAGCTGGCGTCAAGTTCACGAACCTCGATCTCGTGGCCTACCGCCGCAGTCTCGACGCCGCCGGCGATCGATACGACTTGCCGTGGGGCACCGACGAAGCGCTGCTCGGCGCGCTTGCGACCGGGGCGCGTGGCGGCGTCGGCTCGACTTACAACTGGGCGCCCAGGCTGTACACGAACTTGATCGCCGCCTTCGAGCGCGGCGATCTCGAGACCGCGCGACGCTTGCAGTCAACTTCGATCGCGATGGTCGACGCGATTTCAGCGACGGGCTTCATGGGCACGTCAAAGGCGTTGATGGCTCGCCTTGGCGTGGACGTAGGGCCGGCACGTCCGCCGCTCGACAATCCGTCGCCGACGGACGTGAATGCGCTGCTGCAGAAGTTGCTCAGTCTTGGTTTCGACGAGTGGGGCGCCAAGGGGCCATAATGCGATTGTCAGTGTTGTTCCTGGTGGCGGGGGTGACCGCGTGGGTCACCGTCGAGCAAACCACGCCACAATCTCCTCGGTACTCCGACGTGTACGTTGCAGGCGAAAGCGGTTATCACACATTTCGCATCCCTTCTGTGATCGCGACGACGAAAGGCACACTTCTCGCGTTCGCCGAGGCTCGACGAGCCGGTGCCAGTGATGCGGGTGACATCGATCTCGTCCTCAAGCGCAGCCAAGACAATGGGGAGACCTGGTCCGCGCTCCAACTGGTCGGAGACAACGGCCCAAATACCTTTGGCAATCCTTGTCCTGTCGTGGACGTCAAGACGGGAACCGTTTGGCTGCTGACGACTCAGAACCTTAGTTCGGATCGCGAACAAAATATCGTTGCAGGTACCAGCAAGGGAAGCCGCACGGTCTGGGTGCTGAAGTCTGAAGACGACGGCGCCTCCTGGTCCGTACCCGTTGAGATCACTTCGAGCGTCAAGAAGCCAGAGTGGCGCTGGTATGCGACCGGGCCCGGGTGTCGGCGTTCAGACATCACGAGGTCGCCTGGTGATTCCCGCCAATCACAGTGAGGCGGATGAGACACACCGTTCCCACGTGTTCTTCAGCGACGATGGCGGCCGAACGTGGAGCCTGGGTGGGAGTAGTGCCGCCGGCACGAACGAGAGCCAGGTCGTCGAGCTTGCCGATGGGCGTTTGATGCTCAATATGAGGAATCACCCGTCAAGGCCGGAGAACTTCCGGATGATCGCGACGAGCGCGAACGCAGGCGGTACGTTTTCGGACGCGACACCGGATCGTCAGCTCATCGAGCCGCCGGCTCAGGCCAGCTTGGTCCGACTCACATCCTCGAAGACAGCGGATCGGGATCGACTGCTATTTGCGAATCCTGCAAGCACGCGCCGCGAGCGGTTGACCGTCCGACTTAGCTACGACGAAGCCGGCACCTGGCCAATCTCGCGAGTCGTCCATGATGGTCCGGCCGCTTATTCGAGCCTTGTCGTGCTGCGTGACTTGTTGATCGGCGTGCTCTTCGAACGCGGAGAACGATCGCCGTACGAGAGGATATCGTTCGCGCGCTTCACACTAGACTGGTTGGCGCATGGGGCCGACCACCAGCATCACCACCTCTTTTGAAATCCCGCGGTAAACGAGCGTCCCGACGCGAACGGCCGAGGACGATCGCGCTCTGAATCCTGTCCGAGCGGAACCGCCGATGCCTTGACGAACATGGCATCGATGCCCACGCCAATTGCCGCGCCAAGCCCGAGCGGAATGCCGAAGAGCGGACCGCACTCTGGATGCCCGCATTTGATGGCGAGCCCCGCGCCAATCGCGCCCCCGACGATCATTCCGGCAATCGCGCCGTTCTTGAGCGAGTCACTGTGACGCTTTGGGGTAACGGGCGCACTCGTGGTCGCGCCGCCCCCTTCGGATATCGCAGACACGTCGTCCAGACGGAGGCGTCCGAGTTCCACACGATCGGTAGCAGACGACTTGTCCTGGGCACTCGCTGGAACTGCCAGCACCACGCCAAGCAACAGACCGATGATGGCTCGACCCATTTCTCACCTCGTTGCGACCACTCTAAGGGAGCGCGCGAGAACGAGTCGTGAAGGCCAGCTGAACGGTCCGTGAAAAACAGTGAACGGGAAAGATCCCGGGTCTGCGTTTTGCACAAATACAGCCAGGGATGACCACAACCGACGAGCAACAGGGCGGATTGTCGGACGAGGAAAAGCGGCAGAATGTGATTCGCCTGGCGTTTGATGCACGGCCGGAACGCCTCGAGGAGTTTTGCCAGATCATCAAGGAAGCCGTTCCGGAAGCCACGCGCGTCGTGCTCCGCGGAAGTGCGGTCACGGGTTACCGATGGAACGACGGCGCTCCGTTCGACGCCGACGGTCCAGGTACCAGCGACCTCGACCTGACCCTGGTCGGGAGTGAAGTCGTCGCCCTCTTCAAGCTGGACGGGTTTTTTGTGCCGGGCGTTCACTCGCGACCGCTGAGCGATGACGACCCCGACATCGCGCCATCGTTGAGTGAGCTACGCAGGCGCTTGAACGAAATGGTCAAGCGCCCTGTCAACATTCAGGCGACGCTGGACTTCGTCATGTATCTCCGTGGCGATCTCCTCGGCCAACCGTACTTGACGCTCATCGGTGAGCAGGACGTTCAGTGAGGTCGTTCAGAATCCTCACGTACAACATCCGCTATGGCGGCCGGGGCCGCGAAGATCCGCTGATCGCCACGATCCTCGCCGCCGGCCCCGACGTCGTCCTGCTTCAGGAAGCGACGCGCGCGTCAGTGGTCGAGCGTCTTGCCGAGGGAGCGGGGATGCGCCAATGGGCGACGTTCAAGCGCCAGTCGCTCGGCTTCCTGAGCCGTGAACCGGTGCAGCACTTCGAGTGGCATCGGCCGCGATTTTCGCGCCACGCGTTCCTGGAAGTCGTTCCGGCGGAAACCGACCTTCGCCTCTTTGGTGTGCATTTGAGCGCGGTCCATGCGGCGTGGACCGAGCGACGACGTGTGTTCGAAGTTCGGGCGCTCTTGAAGAGCATCGAGCGCCATCAGTCAGGGATGCACGTGCTCGCCGGGGATTTCAATACGCTCGCTCCCGGTGAATTGTTGGATGCCAGCAGGTTGCCGAGAAGGCTACGGCCATTTGTCTGGCTGAGCGGCGGCCAGATTCGGTGGCGGACGATTCACGAGGTACTGAACGCGAGGTACGTAGATGCGTTCCGTCACGTACACCCGACCGAGCCCGGTCCAACGTTTCCAACCAACGACCCCCACATCAGGCTCGACTACGTGTTTGTGCCGCGTCAGTTTGCCGATCGTATTTCCAAGTGTGAGATACCACCCGCGAAGACGGCCAGGCAGGCGTCAGATCACTTTCCGCTGCTTGCCGAGCTGCGCGTGTGATTGCCGGTTGATGCGAAGAACTCGTCCGCCTCGCGATATTGGAAGCCGAGTCGTCGCGCGAAGCCGGGATCCTGCACGCCCGTGCCGACGTACACACATTGCCGCGGATTCAACCGATGCCGCTGAATCAGGACGACGCCAAGGCCGGGGATCGGCTTGCGGCACCAGCACGTCGGCGGGCCAGCGCCGTGCGGGCAGTATTCGGTGTCCACGGGAACGTCCAACAAGTCGCGCATTCGGGCGAACATGGCATCCACGTCAGGAACCGTACTGGTCTTCTCTGCGATTTCAGGCTGCCAGGACAGTCCCGACAGAATCCACCCGTCCGACTGATAGCGCCGCAGAATCTCCGCGCGCGCGCGAATCAGGTCAGCGTCAAGGTCGTCCACCGAGCCAGGCACTCGCTTGCCCGACTTGCTGCGCAGCACCACGCCGTCCAACCAGACGATCAAGGCGCGATTCGTGAACGTGGACTCCCAGTGACGGTCGAAGGGTTGGACGTCGATGCGCGAGAAGCCCTCAGAAGGGTGCGGCGGCTCGAGCTCGCGCTGGAATCGAAACTGGACGGAGGGCGCGAACACGCCGGGGTCTTTCTTCGCCGCTGGTTTGAGCTCGGTCGGCTCCAACAGCCTTCCGTACCGCGAGATCATGCGCGTGACGGCATTCACTTGCGCTTCCTCGAGGTTGGTCTCGAGCGACAAACATCGAATGGGAAAGCCGCACTGCCAGGCCGCGCGAATCACCGACGCGCGTGATTTGCGCGAGACGTAGGTGTTATCAAGCACGATGCGCGACGCGCCTGAGTCCTTCAGGCGTTCAATTTCCGGCAGCAGCGCGGCGAGCGATCCGCTGGCTTGATCGCGATTGAGGCGCGCGTATCCCTGTTCAACGAGACCCGCCGCAACCGTGCTCTTGCCGGCGCCCGGAATCCCCATGATGAGGAGCACCTCTCGTCCGGCTTCCTCCGCTGGTCGCTCCTGGTTGACGCCATCGCGAAACCGCACGGCCTGAGCGGCTGGAAACCGCACGTCGAGGAGCGCACGATCCTCGTCGGTCAGCGCGATCTCACGGACGCGAGCTATCGAGCGCGCGTGCTCCGGGCGAGTCGGTCCTGGAATTGGCAGCACCAAGGGCGAGAGATCCGTCAGCCAGGCGAGCGCAACCTCGAATGCCGTCGCTCCGTGGCGCTCGGCAATGTTGGTGAGCACAGGGTCGCGCGTCACGCGCGATTGCCGCGTCGCGCCGCCAAGCGGCCGGTGCGCGATAAGCCGGATGCCGTGGGCGAAACAGTACTCCGCCACGCCATTCATGAGGCTGTCATCACACCAGAGGCTCAGCTCGACCTGGACGGACGCAATCTCGGTAATCTCGGCCGCTTGCTCGATCTGTCCGACCGTCACGTTGCACAGCCCGATGGCATCGATCAGGCCGTCTCGTTTCAGCGAATCGAGTGCCCTAACGCTCGTCGCAATCGGCGTGCGGGGATCGGGTGCGTGCAGTTGGTAGAGCGGAAGGCGCGTCAGACCGAGCGCTTCGCGGCTGGCTGTGCATGCCGCGACAAGGTGCCGGCCGCGGCCGTCAGGGATCCAGTTGCCGGCGGGGCGGGTCAGGCCACCTTTGGTGGCAATCACGATTCCCGAACGATTGCCAGTCCAGGAGTTCAGCGCGCGAGCGATGAGCCGCTCGTTGTGACCTCGTTCACTGGCGTCCCAGCAGTAGGCGTCCGCTGTGTCGAAGAAGGTGATGCCGGCATCGAACGCCGCGTGCAGCACCGCGACCGCGTGATCGTCATTGCGATCGCGCTCGGTCGAGAGCCGCATGCAGCCCATGCCGATCACTACGACTGCGGCTTGAAGTACAAGACCATCCCCGCACCAAGCGCCGTGATCAGGAATCCAAGGTACAGCATCGGATTCACGGCGGTCTTCGGCGGATGGATGTACATCGTGTAGAGCACGTTGACCAGCGGTGCGCCTCCAAACACGAGAGGCATCACGTAAGTTGGCGTCCCGCCGGTGCGGAACGAGAAGATGATGCACACGGCGCCAATCGCGCCGAGCGCGCCGGCGACCGTGGCAGCCGTGGTGCCCGCGCGGTTAAAGCCGCTGAGCCCCTGCCCCTGGCTGAAGAGCACAGCCATCGGTACCAGGACGCCAATCAGAAAGTAGGCAATCCCCACGCAGAGTAGCGCGCGCATCGGGCTGCCAAGTTTGACCTGTCCACCATGCAGCATTGCCCCGTACACGCCCCACGATGCCACCGCTCCTGCCACGAAAGCCAGCCACATAGGTGTTTGCCTTCTTTCTTGTTTGCCTTCTTTTGAAAGTGTGAAGTGTGAAGTCTGAAGTCTGAACCATGAAGGTTGAAACTTAAAGGGAGAAGGCTGAAGGTTAAAGGTAGAAATTGAAAGGAAAAAAGAACGTCAAACGCTGAAGTAATAACCGGGACGCGGCCAGCGGGCTCAGAATGTCACCCGCGCCCCGAGCTGAATTTGCCTCGACGCTGTGACGGTGTTGCTGATGCGGCCGAAGGTCGCGAGCGTCGGCTCGTTGTCGGCTTGGCCGGCGAAGGCGCGGAGTTCAGGGACGCCGAAGTTGGCGCGATTCAGGACATTGAACGCCTCGAGGCGCAGCTCGACGCGACCGCTCGGGCCGAGGCGCGCCCAGCGGATGTCTTTGCTGAACGACAGATCCAAAGTCCGGAGGTTCGGGCCGGTGAAGTCGCCGCGGCCGGTGTTGCCGAACGTACCGGCGGGCTGCAGGACGAATGCGGCCGGGTTGAACCAGCGCTCGGGCGTGCCGTTGATGGCGTTTTCAGGACCGAATCCAGGTGCGTAGCTCGGGCGATCCTGGCCAATGCCCGGCCCGCGCGACGGATTCCACTGCGAACGCGATCTGTTGGCGGTGACAAACACCGTGAGCGGCTGTCCGCTCCTCATCATCCAGATCCCCGACAGCCGCCAGCCGCCGAGCAGGGCGCCGGTTGCGCCCGTAGCGTTTCGCGCAAACGGGAGTTCCCATGTGAGACTCATCACCCAACTGTGTCGCGTGTCGAAATCAGAGGGGCCTTTGTTGTAGTCCGCGATGTACTCGGGCATTGCCGACGTTGTGCCATTCGTGGCGTCGGAGAAGAACGTCGAGGCCTGCGTCGTGTCTTCGCTCTTTGAGAACGTATAGGACGACTGCAGCGAGAGGCCCTGGTACAACCGGCGGCGCAGATCGACGATGAGCGCGTTGTACCAAGAGTCGCCGTCGCTGCTCTTGAGCTCGATGGTTGAAAACGCCGTGTTTGGCCTTGGCGTTCCCGCGGGGATGAAGACCGTGCCGTCCGCCTGAACGATCGGCCGCGCGGTGTTGACGTCACCGCTGCGAAGCAGGTGCAGGCCGCGCGATCCGGCATAGCCGATCGTCATGGCCGTCCGCCACCACAGTTCGCGCTGGACATTGACGTTGTAGACGTGGACGCGTGGATTGTCGAGATCAAACTGGATCGGCCGGATCGAGATCGCGCCGGCGCGGTTGAAGTCCGGTGTGGGGAACGTTGGATTCACGATGACCGGCCGCGGTGTGGCGGGCGGATTCGTGACGGTGACGATCAGGTTCTGATGATTGTTCGTGTTGAAGTAGAGCCCATAGCCGCCGCGAACGGCCGTCGAGCCGTTGCCGAACACGTCCCACGCGACACCGACACGAGGCGAGATGTTCGTGAACGTTGGGTTCTCGTAGAGCGGACCGATCGTTGGCTGGGACGCCGTCAGATCCGGCAGCGACGAGTCCCTGCCGTACTTCTCCTCCGGCAGCGTCGAAAATTCGTAGCGCAGCCCGCCATTCAACGTTACGCGCGGGGAGAGCTGGTAGTCGTCCTGGACGTAGAAGCCGAACAGCGTGAAGCGCCAGTAGCGATCGAATTGCGCTTCCGGCGTCAGGCCAATGAAGTTATTCGGGACGTTTCGCAGGAACGCGCTCAAGTTGGGAAATGCATAGATCCCCAGACTGAACGTGGGATTGACCATGTTGTCCTGGTAGTGCTCGACGAGCGCGCCAGCCTTGAGCAGATGCCGGCCTCGCACGTTGACGAGATCGTTCTGAAAGCTGAACACGTTTTGCACCAGGCGCAGGTTCGCGGAGCTCTGAGGACCGAAGCGCCGCATGCCGCCGACGTCTATCGAACCCGTGAGGTCGCGTCCCGGCACGAACACCGGCAATGGCTGCGACGTGTTGGCCTCGACGTTCTGACCGATCCGCGTCCGGCTGAAGCTCAACCGGGCTGTGTTCAACGTCCGCTGCGAAAGGACCTCGCGGTATTCGCCGGTGAAGAACTGGTTGCGCGAGAAAAACGTCCGCGGAAACTGCGGGTAGTCCGTCGGCAGGAACTGCTCGGTATCGTCGATGGTGTAGCGCCCAAAGAACTGCCGCGACGTGGTGTTGTAATCGACGCGCCCCTGCAGGAACTGTTGGTCGAGGCGCTGCTCGAACGGAAAGTCGTAGGCCGCGAGCCCCTGGCCGAGCGACGGACCGTTTGAGCGCGGATACTCATTCAAGAAAGGTGCAACTGCGGGGTTCACGCCGACGTTGCCGCTCGGCAGGATTCCCATCCGCGCGTTGTCGTCCGGCACGACGGTAGAGACGGTTTTCCCGAGCCGTTCGATCAAGGCTTCGTAGCCGACAAAAAAGAAGGCGCGATCGATCGTGAGCGGTCCGCCGAACGATCCTCCAAACTGATTGCGTGTGAAGTCGGGCTTGCCGAGCGAGTCGAAGTAGTTGCGCGCGTCCAGCGCGTCGTTGCGATGGTATTCGTAGAGGCTGCCGCTGTAGCGGTTGGTGCCCGACTTGGTGAGCACGTTGATTTGCCCACCCGAGTTGCGGCCGAACTCTGCGCTGTAGGCGTTGGTTTCCACGCGGAACTCACGCACCGTTTCCATTCCCAACGCCGTGCCGGCGGCGCTGCCAGCGGGACCGTTCGTGAAATCGTTCTGCAGCGTGCCGTCGAGCAGATAGACGTTCGAGCGCGGATCCTGCCCGTTCACGCTTATGCCGAGGCCGTGCGCGACAACCGACCCGCCATCGCGATGGGGATAGGCCAGCACCCCCGGTTGAAGCAGCGCCAGGTCCGTGTAGTTCCGCCCGTTCAGCGGAAGTTGCTCGATCGTCTCCGAGCCCACGAGGTAACTGAGTTCCGAGCTGGACGTGTTGACGAGCGGCGTGACGCCAACGACCTCGTCACGGATCTCGAGCTGGCCGATCTGCAGCGTGACGTTCAGAACAATCGTTTGTGCAACCGCAAGCTGCAGGCCGCGGCGCAGATGCGGCTTGAATCCGGCCAGCTCCGCACGCAGCTCGTATTGGCCTGGCGGCAGGCCGGCGAGGACGTAGCGGCCTTCAGCGCCAGTCACCGTCGATCGCGTCAGGTTCGTCGCCGCATTGGTCGCGGTGACCGTTACGCCGGGGAGGACGCCCTGGTTCGAATCCTCGACAGTGCCGCTGATAGCGGCGGTCGTTTGTGCGTCGACAGCAGGCGCGAGACCTGGGACGAACAGCACGCAGAGCAGCAGAAAAACGATTCGGGACACGTCAGTAATTCTATCGGCCTGACGCCGTCGCATGCTAGCGCGTGAAATCGCGCGTATCGGTAAGCATTTGCCGCGGGTTGTCGTATGTTTGATGATCGACGCCGGTCTCACTCATCCTGTCGCCGAAAATCTGTTGACACATGCAGCCCAAGACAGTGCTCCTCACGCTTGCCATTGCGGCGCTCTACGTTCTCCATCAGGATGTCGGGTTCTGGCGCACGGCTCATCCATTGGTGTTTGGATTTCTTCCAGTCGCGCTCGCGTACCACGCCGCCTATTGCGTCGCCGCTGCCGTGTTGATGTGGGTGCTCACGCGGGTCGCGTGGCCACACCATCTCGATGACACACGGGAGCGCAGACATTGATCCCGGCCGTTCTCGTTTTCACGTATCTCGCAGTCGTTCTCTACATCGGCATCTTCGCGTTCCGCCACACGCGGCCGACAGACCGCGAAGCCGAGGACTATTTCCTGGCGGGCCGGGCCCTGGGGCCTGTCGTGTTCCTGTTGTCGCTCTTCGGCACGAACATGACGGCCTTCACGATTCTCGGATCGGCCGGACATGCGTTCGCCAATGGCGTCGTCACGTTCGGGCTGATGGCGTCCGCATCGGCCTTCGTCATCCCCCTCACGTTGTTTTTCGTTGGGACCAGGCTCTGGGCGCTCGGACGCAGGCATGGCTTCATGACGTCGGTGCAGATGTTCCGCGATCGCTGGGAGTGCAGCCACATCGGCACG
>Ga0075428_100004874_pt1 | contig 14895 bp, 12 predicted proteins | sample RhiMetdeltSRZDD2_FD_75291 | JGI IMG/M metagenome (GOLD analysis project Ga0075428, IMG submission 75291) | Populus rhizosphere microbial communities from Tennessee, USA - Rhizosphere MetaG P. deltoides SRZDD2 | ecosystem: Host-associated > Plants > Roots > Rhizosphere > Soil | place: USA... | reverse complement strand
TTCGCGGCAGCGAAAAGTTTGATGTGGTCGCCGTCCCGCTGGGCGACAATCAGGAGGCGGGCATTCGCCTGTCGGTCGAACGCCGCCCGCGACTCGGCCGCGCGGTTGCACAATTCATTCCAGGACTGCGACGCCGGCCACTTCGCGAGCCGCTCCGAAACCTGCGCCGGGGTGTCGCCGGAAATCGCGACGATCTGGACGCGGCCGTCCCAGTCCGGCGCGAGCTTTTCGGCACCGTGCTCTTCGAGGATCGCGTGGAAGTTGCTCCCGCCAAAGCCGAAGGCGCTGAGCGCAGCCCGCCGCGGATGACCGCGGCAGGAAAGCCACGGCCGCATCTGGGTATTCACGTAAAGCGGCGACTTGCCGGGCGCCAGCGGATCAACGGGTCGCTTCACCTTGATGGTCGGAGGCAGCACCTTGTTGTAAAGGGCCAGCGCTGCCTTGATGAGCCCGGCGGCCCCGGCCGCGGCCTTGGTGTGGCCGATCATCGACTTGATCGAGCCGAGTGCGCACCACGCTCCATCCGGCGACGCCTGCCGGTACACCTCGGTCAGTGCCGTCGCCTCGACCGTGTCGCCAACCTTGGTTCCGGTCCCATGCGCTTCGACCAACTCGATCGTCGCCGGGGAGACGTCGGCCAGTTCATAGGCGTTTTTCAGCGCCCGCACCTGACCCTCGGCCGACGGGGCGTAGACCGCGTTCCCCTTGCCGTCGCTCGACGAGCCGATCGCTTTGAGGACGGCGTAGATGCGGTCCCCATCGCGTTCGGCGTCGGCCAGTCGCTTCAGGACGACGATGCCGAGGCCTTCGCCGAGGATGGTCCCGTCTCCGTCGGCGTCGAACGGCTTCGCGTCCCCGGCCTTGGACAGCGCAGGGGTCTTGCTGAAGCACATGTACATGAAGATGTCGTTGAACGTGTCCACTCCGCCGGTGACGGCAACGTCGCACCGGCCCGCGGCCAGTTCCAGCCCTGCCAGGTGGATGGCGCTCAGCGAGCTGGCGCACGCGGCGTCCACGACGCAGTTCGTGCCGCCCAGGTCGAGCTTGTTGGCAATGCGGCCCGCGACCACGTTCCCGAGCAAGCCGGGGAACGAGTTCTCCTGCCACGGGACGTAGGATTCCGAGATGTCCGCAACGACCTTGTCGGCCGTGTCCTTGTCCACGCCCGCGGCCGCCAGGGCTTTACGCCACTTGGGGTGCCCGAGCCGGGCCCCGAGCGGAATCACCAGTTCCAGCGTGCCAGTGACCCCAAGAATGACGCTGATTCGGTTCTTGTCGTACTTGCGACTCGCAGTGTAGCCCGCGTCATTGAGCGCCTGTCGCGCCGCGATGAGGCCGAGGAGTTGCGAGGTGTCCGTCGCTTCGAGATCGACGGGCGAGATGCCGAACTCGAGCGGGTTGAACTCGATCGGATCGAGAAAAGCCCCGCGGGCCGCATAGGTCATGTCTGGGGTGGCCGGGTCGGCGTCGAAATAGTCCTCCGGCCGCCAGTGCGTCTCTGGCACCGGGCCGACGCAATCGACGCCGTGCTTGATGTTCGCCCAAAACGCGCCGGGGCCGTCCGCCTTCGGGAACAGGCAGCCGATGCCGACGATCGCTAGTGGCGTGCTTTCGCTAGCCATCAAATTGGAAGCCCATAGGTCCTATGGGCCCTGTAGGTCCTATGAGTCTGATCCACCAAGCCGTCGTTCCAAGTCTTCGCGTTCCAGCGGCCCGTGCGGGAACAAATCGTCGAGATTCACACCCTGGGCGCGAAGCTGGCCGCGTCGCAGCGTGATCGCGGCACCGTAAAGCAGGTTTAGAGCAACGCTAACGACCGTTCGATTCTTGGGGTCTTCCAGGAACGAACCCTTGGCCCATTCGTTGAACGCACCCATCGACGGCCCGCACCAGACCTGGTAGTCGAGCTTGCGGTCCGCCACGCCCGCGTTCGCCCAGCGCGACGACTGGCCGAGGTACCAGCGGAACACGAGGGCCATCTTGTGCTTCGGGTCCGCCTCCGCCTTCGGTACCTGCGGCGGGTCGCGGCGCAGGAAAAACTCCTTCGTCTGTTTCCAGACTTCGTCCACCGGCAATCGAAAGACGTTCTTTTCCAATTGGACCCGCTCGCCCTGCGGGATCGCGTCGAGCGACGGATAGGCACGGTACAACTCGTATAGCTTGGCGGCACGCATCGGAAACATGCTCCCGCGCTTGAGCACCTGCACCTTCACGCCCATTTCGAACATGTCCGCGGCCGGGGCCATCGCAACGTCGGCCTGGCCGGCCTCCGCGAGCATCTGGCGGACGAGATCGGAACTGCCGGATTCGACACACGCCTGGTTGACGGAACCGGTGAGGATATAGGCCGCCCCCATGGCGAACGCGGCCGCCGCAGACGCTGGGGTCGCAATCCCGCCGCCCTGTCCGACCCGCAGCGGGGTGGCATAGCGGTATTGCGCTTGCAGCCGGTCGCGCAGGGCCAGGATGGTCGGCAAGAGCGTGACCGCGGGCCGGTTGTCCGTGTGCCCGCCGGAGTCCGCCTCGACGGTCACGTCCTGGGCGACCGGCACTTGCTTGGCCAAGTCCGCCTGGTCGGCCGTCAGGACCCCCTGGGCAACCAGGTCGCGGACGAATCGCTCGGGCGGGGGTGCAAAGAACTTGCTCGCTACCTCGATCCGCGAGACTTTCGCGATCACGCGATTGGGTGTCACGATCTCGCCATAGGGCCCGCGGCGGATGCCAGCCAGCCGGTAGCGGACCACGTGCGGGGTCAGGTCCAGGTAGGCCGAAGCCTCCGCGAGGCGCACGCCGTGCCGGAGGTATAGGTCCACCGTCCCGGACTCGATTGACTGTTCATTCGGACTGTGGATGAGGTTGAACCCGAACGGCCGGTCCGCGAGGCTTGCCTTCAGGCGGACGATTGCGGCCTCGATCCGATCGAGCGACAGGCCCGCTGCGCCGAAAAATCCGAGGAGGCCCGCCCGGCTGATCGCCTCGACCAACTCGGCGGACGCGATCCCGTTGGCCATGGCGCCGGTGACGTACGGGAAGCGAATCCCGTGGTCGGCGCAGAACGACGGGTCGCCTAGCGCGGCCGGGCTCAGCGGGGGGAGGATCGCGAGGACCTTCTCGCCATCGTCGCCTGACCATCTGAGGGTACCGCCCTCGGCCAACGCCGGGCCGGTCGGCGAGTCCACAAAGATCACGGTCCGATCGAGATCGGCCAGGGCCAATTGCAACGCGTCTGAGGTGGGGTCAGGATCGACCCCGTCCGCGAGCCAGCGGCCGGGCGACAGGGACGCCGGACGGGAAACGGGGAACCTCGGCCCGCGATTGGCGGACATGAGTGAACGATCAATCTCAGGGGTGAGGCGTGGGGCCGAGGCGGTCAAGTTACTCAGGGAAGAATATTGCCGGGTGGCGGGTGCGAACAGCCGTGTTCCTTGCGAGCCAGAAACTTACGACACAAATCCGGGGCACGGGTACGACGGAACGAATATCCGATTTCTCCCGGCATCTGTCCAACTCCCGTTCTATGCTTCGATGAACAATTCAAAAACAATGGGACACTCCGTTCGGAACACCTCGCTCACAGTGGCCCGAAATCCCGTGAGGTCACTCGGATGGACAGCGAATACCCCTCGAGCCCCGGTTCGAACCCTGGATCAATCCCTGGATCGAACCCCGGCTCCGTCGCAACAGCGACCGTCGAGTCAGACGCGAGCCGGCGCATCACCCGCCGCAAGTCGCTAAAGAAAGGCGTCGACGTATCCGTTCGGAAAGGGACGCTCGGTCTCGGGCCGAACCTGGCCGTCGGCGGACTGGAGATTTCAGACGACGGCATTCAGGTCCGCATCCGGAGCGAGTTGAAGCCCGGGGACGAGGTAGAGGTCCGGCTGACCGGGGTCGGTCGCAGCAAGCCGGTCCCGCTGATCGCCGACGTCCGCTGGTGCCGCCCGGATACCGCGGACCCGAGCGGGAAGATGTTTCTATTGGGCGCGATGTTCCGGCATCGGCTGACGCACGCCCAACTCGCGGAATTCGTCTAAAGCGAACTTCAAGTTCTCGTAGCGGAAGTCGCCAGACTTCCGGCTTTGGCCAAGCCGGAAGTCTGGCGACTTCCGCTACACGATCCTGAGTCTGCTCTCGGTCACGGCCTGGTCGGCGTCAGCTCGATCAGGACCGCCTTGTTGTCCACCGTGGACCGGAAGTCCTTCGGCGGCTCCATCCCGGCCTCGACCAGGCACATGACGACGTTGCCGGTCGAGGTTCGGCCCATGAGGCCGATCATGGTGATGCCGTGACGGTCGGTGTACTCGACCTTCGGAACCGGCCCGCTCAGGTCAAAGAGCATCCGGGCGGATTCTTCGGGCTCCGTGCTCTTGACGAGCACGTCGTCGCGGAACTGGAAGCGGCCGCCGACCGGGCCCGGCTTACCGGCGACAAACATCTGCTTCACCCCCCAGTTGCCTTGCAGGCTCTCGAGGGTCTTCCTGAGTTGGTATTCTTCCCGGGACTCCGCCAGGGCTGGGGACGCAACAATCAGACCGACGACCAGCGCGCGGAACATGGGTCACTCCGGCAACGGTTTCCCCTTGGTCTCCGGGGCCAACCAGATCAGCCCCAGGCCGACGAGGTAGATCAAGCTCATCGCGGTGCAAGCGCCTTGCCAACCGACATCCAGCTGCTTCATGACGACGGGAAGCTGCAACACCCCGATCGCGGCTAAGACCCGGCCGAAATTGAAGCCGAATCCCTGGCCGGTGGCCCGGACTTTGGTGCGGAAGAGCTCGGGGAGGTAGAGCGGCAGCCAGCCGTAGAACGCCGCCGTGATGGTACCAGCTACAAAGGCCCAGAACAAGAAGGCCGGGCCGTAAGAGTCGTTGAGCTGGTACAGCCCGGCGATGGCACCGATGGAACCGATACAAAGCAGCGCGTAGGTGATCCGGCGGCCGAGCCAGTCGCCCATGAGGGCGGCGATGACACACCCGATCACCGCCCCAAGCGCCGCGAGAGCCTGGGTGTAGGCTTTGGCCGTCGGCTGCTGCCCGCCAGTCATTTCGTCCGCGTAGACCGGCGCTTGCTGAGTCGAACCCCAGGTCCCCAGGAGAGCCACGCCCGACAGCGCGGCAGCCAACAGTAGCCGGCTCACGATGGCGCGCAAGGCCAGCGAAGTCGGCGAACGGGGGTCTGCGTAGTCCTGTGCTTCTTGCGGGAGTCCGGCCGCGGCGAGATCATCGACCTCCGACGCGCCGGATCCACGAGGTTGGCTTTCGTAACTCGCTTCGGCCCGGCGGACGAATCGGACGATCGGGTACAGGTACCCGAGGGTAATGACAACGATCATCCCTAGCGAGCCGGCCAGCCGCATCGGCGTCGGCACGTCGCGTACTGCCCATAAGGCGATCAGGCCACAGGCTGCACTCGCGCCGACGAGCACACCAAGCAGGTCCTGGGTCTGCCAGTGAGAGGTCGAGCCCTTTTGCTTCTCGGCCTCCCAGCGGGTGGACTCGGGAACGAACAGCCGGATCAGGAAGGTCAGCAAGGCCGGCAAGGCGCCGAACAGCATGAGAATGCGCCAGCCCGAGTTCTTCACCAGCCAGTCCGCGGTCTCCGGGCCGATGCCAACCGAGAGCATGGCGCTGTGCAGGTCGGTAATGATCGCGGACAGGGCGAGGCCGACCACGGCGATGATCATGTAGCCGAAGTTGGCCGCCGCCCCGATCGCGGCGGCCAGCCAGGCGCGCGACCGGTCCGGCCACACCTCCATCACCAGCGCGACGCCAAGCGACCACTCGCCGCCCATTCCAAGGGACGCGAGGAACCGGAACACCGCGACCTGCCAGGCCTCGGCACAAAGGCCGCACACCCCGCTGAAGATCGCGTAGGTGAGGACGCTCAGTGTCATTGCCCGTACGCGGCCGATCCGGTCGCCCAACCAACCGAACAGCACCCCGCCGGTGGCCGCACCCACCAGGAACCCGGCCGTGATGACCGAAACCCATCGGCCAATTTCGCCACGGTCGGACGTCCCCAGCAGATCGCCCAACGCCGGCCGGGCCACAAGCGGAAACAACCCCATCTCCAGGCCGTCGAACATCCAGCCAAGCAGGGCGGCGACGAGCGTCATCCAGCGGCCGCGAGCAGAGAGTGTGGGTATGGGGGAGGGGGCCATGCGCGAGTCGGAGTAATGACCGGGGCGCTGTCAGGATACCGGTCGGTCGCGCCCTTCGAAACCAGAAAGCAGCGAAATGTCGCGGCGAGCGTCGCGGCGTTTTGGCGCGCCGTGGTTGCGATAGCCGGACACGTCGGGCTCACGCCGCTCACGCCTCGACGCTCGCTTTGTAAATCTGACAATCGATCGCATTCCCGCTCCTTCGCCATCTTGCCCCGGCCGCCAGCTTGCCGCGTTCCACTAGTTTGCGGGGCCATTTCGGTTTCCGGGCCGTGTCGGCAACCTCGCCTTGATCCTTGAGGCAAACCGGGTATTTTCCTCTCGCTCGTGGACGGTTCCGCGGAGCCGCCACACACCACGTATACCCGGCGATCTCACCCGCTGGGCGGGACATGAAGGAGGGAACAGGAATGGCGAGGATCTGGAAGTTCGGTCTGGCGGCCGGGATCGCTTGCGTGCTCGGGACGTCGGCGCAGGCCGGCCTGCTGCCGCTGTCGGCCACCGTCGTGCCCGACGGGGACAACTACCGCTACACGTACGGGGTCATGCTCACCTCGAACTCGACCCTGGTGAACGGCGACACGTTCGTCATTTACGACTTCAACGGGTTCAAGCACGGTACCAACGAACAGCCGGCCGGGTTCGAGTTCCAAACTATGAACACCGGCGGCAACCAGGGCCGCACCCTCCCGACCGACAACCCGACTATGCCGAACCTGGTCTGGCGCTACACCGGCGATACGCCGCTCATCGGCCAGATCGGTCTCGGCAATTTCTCGGCGATTTCGACCTTGCCGCAGTCAGCGGCGAAGACGGACTTCGTGAGCCGAACGCACGTCGAGGACCCGAACGGCGAGGTCCGCGAGGAAGACAACATCACCCCAACCTTCGCCCCGCAGGACAACGAAAAGCCGAATCCGGGGCCGCCCGAGCCGCCGGTCGACCCGGGGCCGAAAGATCCGCCGGTCCAGCCGCCGTCCGTCCCGGAGCCGTCGACGCTGATCCTTTTGGCCGCAGGCCTGCCGCTCGTCGGCGGGGCCCGTTTCCTGCGTGGCCGCCGGAAGGCTGTCGTCGCGTAAGACCGGATCATTGGGCGCTGTATTCAAAGCTAACGGGCGAGCCGCCGGCTCGCCCGTTGCGTTTTGGCCGGTCCGGTCCGACTAGCCGCGGTCTGCGAAGTTCGCTACTTTAGCTGTCTTGTACCAAGTGCATTCCCAACAGGCTTTTCTCCATGTATGCGATTTTCGAGGACGGGTCCCGGCAGTACCGCGTGGCCGTGGGTGACACCGTTCGCCTGGACTTCCGCGAGGCCGAGGCCGGGTCCACGCTGGAACTCGGCAAGGTGTTGCTCGTCGCCTCCGGGACTGGCGACCGCCAGATCGGTCAGCCCCTGGTTGCCGGCGCCAAGGTCGTCGCCGAGGTGATTGGCCACTCGTCCACGAAGCACACGATCCAGCACTTCCGGCGGCGGAAGAACTATCGCCGACTCCGCGGCCATCGCCAGCCGTACCTGGAAGTGCGGATCAAGGACATCGTTCGATAGTTTCAAGTTTCAAGTTATGCCGCGGCGGCCGTGAAACTTGAAACTTGAAACCTGAAACTTGAAACTCCTGTGTTCGGGCAAGGAGGCTCGACATGCGTCCCCGCCTGTTCGTCTGGGCCGGTGTTTTCGCGCTGACCGGAGTCGGGGCAGTCCTGACCTACAGCGCGAGCCGCGGTCAAGGACCTACGGACCCGCCAAAGATGTTGCCGGCCGAGGTGCTTGCTCCCACGCCGATTGGTCCTGCGGCCAAGGGAGTTGTCCCAGCGGCCGCGACAGCGCCATCCGCGCGAAAGGCCGCTCCCTTCGACCGTTTCCGCAACTACGACGAGCTGCCCGAACTCACTCGCGAGATCGTCTTCGCCAACCTGCGCGGCACCGAGTGGCTCAGCCGCAGCGGCATTCACCAGGCGAACGGGCGGTTCATTCCCGGTTTGAACCCCGCGTTGGGCAAGGCGACCGAGGACGATCACTTCATGCGCCAGGCGCTCGGGGCGTTCGCCCTGGCGCGCGCTGCGCGGCTGACCGGAGAAGAGAAATACGTGGTCGCCGCAAGCCAAACGATTCTATCGCTCTTGGCCGAGACGCCGAAAGACCCCGCCAACCCGGCCGCCCGCAAGCCGGTGCAGCCGGCAGCCGTGTGCAACCCGGTCGGGGCCGCCGCGTACCTGGCGCTCGCGATCTTCGAGATGCCCGACCCGGTCCCGCAAATGACCCAGTATGGGGAGGAACTCTGCGAGTTCATTCGCGGACACCTGCAGACCGACGGAACGGTGCAGTTCACCGAGGCCGGCGTCCCAGCTGACCCGGACGGAGTCAACCTGTACCCCGGTCCGGCCTTGGCAGCCCTGGCCATGAGCCAGCGGTCGGTGCCGGCGGCCTGGAAGAAGGAGGCTCTGGCCCGTGGGCTGGCGTACTACCGCAAACACTTTCAGAGCAGCCCGCATCCGGCATTCGTCCCGTGGATGACCGTTGCCTTTGCCGAGGCTCATCTGCAAACCAAGGATGCGGCCTGCGCGGAGTTCGTCTTTGAGATGTGCGACTGGCTGCGGAAGCTTCAGTACGAAAACCCGGACCGGCAGCGGGCCTACTGGCGCGGCGGGTTCCCGGCGGTCGCCGACGGAAAAGTAGTTCAAACCGCCCCGACGATCGATACCGCGTATTATGCTCTAGGACTGGCCGACGCCTGCCGGATGATTCGCCAGATGAGCCGCGCGGACGCGGCGCGGTATGACCAGTATCAAGCGACCCTGACCCGCGCCCTTCAGTTTGTGATTACGCTGCAGTACGGGGAGGAGAACACCCAACATTTCGCGGGCCATTTCCGGCCGGCGGTTGTCGGGGCGTTCCATGCGTCGCATACGGATGGGAACCTGAGGATCGATCACACGGCAGTTGCGGTCGCGGCGTTATCTGAGTACTTGATTGCCGGCGCCGACCGGTAGTATCGCTGCGGGAGGATGACATGGCGGTCGCTTTGCAAGGAGCCGGCCGGCCCTATAACGAGAAAACGCCCATCGGCACCCCCATGCCGGCGAACGGCACGGCGTGGCCCGGCCCGGTTGCTTCCGATTCGACTATGGAATTCCGACCGTCGCCTCGCCCGAAGTGCCGCCGTCTGATGGGCGTACGGGTCGCGGGCTCCGGCAGCTATGTCCCGGACGCGATCGTCTCCAACGAGCACCTCCACCAGCGCCTCGGCTTCGATTCCGACTGGATCGTCAAGCGGACTGGCATCCTCGAGCGCCGGCACGCCCTGCCACACCAGGCGACCAGCGACCTGGCCGTCGAGGCGAGCGTGCGGGCGATGGCGTCGGCCGGCGTGGACGCGGCGGACGTGGACCTGGTCGTCCTCGGCACGTTCACGCCGGACATGTCGTTCCCGTCCACCGCGTGCCTGGTGCAGGACCGCCTCGGGATTGTTGCTCCGGCGCTTGAGGTGGAAGCGGCCTGCGCCGGGTTCATGCACGCGCTCATCACCGCGGCGGCCTACATCGTCGCCGGCGTGAGCGACACAGCCCTCGTGATCGGGGCCGATTGTAACTCCCGCGTTCTCAACCCGGACGACATCAAGACCTATCCCCTCTTCGGCGACGGGGCTGGGGCCGTCATCCTGACCAAGGGCCGTGCGGACCAGGGCCTCGTGAGCTACAGCATGGGATCGGACGGGTACGGCGGCGACATGTTGTGCCGGCCGTCCGGCGGCAGCCGCAACCCGCCGAGCTACGAGCACCTCGACCAGGGCCTGCACTACATGTTCATGGATGGGCGGGCCGTGTTCAAATGGGCCGTGGCCATCCTGTGCGACACGATCCAGGACGTCCTCTCGCACGCGGAGTTCACGCCGGAGGACGTCGATCTGTATCTCCCGCACCAGGCGAATATCCGCATCATCAACGCGGCCTGCGATGTGCTGCACATTCCTCGATCGAAGGTTTACAACAACCTGGAAAAATACGGCAACACGTCGGCCGGCTCCATTCCGCTAGCCCTGGACGAGGCAGTGCTCGAAGGCCGCCTGAAGCCCGGGCAGTTGACAATGCTGAGCGGCTACGGCGCCGGCCTGACCTGGGGCACGGCGCTCATGCGCTGGTAGCCGAACCGTCCTGCGAACCTCGCACCTCCGTCACCTCTCCCTCCTCGCACCTTCGTCGGCGATCGGTTAAGATCCCGAGCATGTACGAGTACTTCGAGCACACGGCGGACCTCGGCCTGCGAATTCTTGCGCCCGACCTGAACGCGCTCTTCGCAGAAGCGGCCACCGCCTTGTTCGCCGCCGTCGTGGACGGGCTCGACACGGTTCAGCCGCAGCAGCGAATCGACGTCGAGATTTCCGGGACCGACGTTGACTACTTGCTCTTCGACTGGCTCCGGGAGCTTCTCTACCGCTTTGATGCCGAGCACTTGCTCTTGTCCCGGTTCGAAGTGACAGTGAGCGATGCCGAACTAAAAGGTTCCGCCTGGGGCGAGCCGATCGACCCGGCACGGCACGTGCTCTCCCACGAGGTGAAGGCGATCACCTATCACGGGCTTCGCGTAGAGCGCGTAGGCGATCGTTGGATCGCGGAAGTGATTGTGGACATTTAGTAGTGGACAGTGATTAGTGGTCAGTGTTCAGCAAAATGAACCACTGACCACTGACCACTGACCACTGACCACTGACCACTGACCACTGACCACTGACATGAAGCAACCCTACAGCGGCCCGCTCGAACGCATCGACGCCAACTGCGTCCGCATTCCGCGCGGCTACAAGCCGGGGATGCGCGTGCCGGGCGTGATCTTCGTCAACGACACCCTTCTCGAGCAGGTAAAGAAGGATCAGGCGCCCGACCAGGTCGCGAACGTGGCTTATCTGCCGGGCATCGTCGGTGCCAGCATCGCGATGCCGGACATCCACTGGGGTTACGGGTTCTGCATCGGTGGCGTCGCCGCGACCGACCCGGCGGAGGGGGGCGTCATTTGCCCGGGCGGGATCGGCTACGACATCAACTGCGGGGTGCGGCTGGTCCGCACAAACCTGGGGTACCGAGACGTCAAGAACCGCATTCGCGAACTGGTCCGGGAGCTCTTTCACACCGTCCCGGCCGGTGTCGGCCGCGGCGGGGCGTACAAGTTCTCGGGTAAGGAGATGAAGCCCCTGTTGGCCGAAGGGGCCAGCTACGTGATTGGTCGCGGGCTGGGCGTGCCCGCCGACCTTGCGAACATGGAGGCCAACGGCCGCATCGACGGAGCCGAGCCGGACAACGTGTCGGACCACGCCATCAAGCGCGGCAGCGAACAGTGCGGCACGCTCGGCAGCGGCAACCACTTCCTGGAAGTGCAAGTGGTCGATCACGTGTTCGACGCCGAAGTGGGCCAGGCATTCGGATTGGAAAAGGACCAGGTCTGCGTGCTGATTCACTCGGGGTCGCGCGGGCTGGGCTACCAGGTGTGCGACGACGCTCTCGCGACGTTTCGCACCACGCACACGAAGTACGGGATTGACCTCCCGGACCGCCAGCTCGCCTGCGCGCCGGCCGATAGTCCCGAGGGCAAGCGATATATCGGCGCCATGCGCGCCGCGGCCAACTTCGGATTCTGCAACCGCCAGCTCCTGACCCAGCAAGCCCGCGAAGTCTTCGAAAGAGTCTTCGGCTCATCGTGGCAGGACCTCGGGATGACACTGCTCTACGATGTGGCGCACAACATCGCCAAGCTGGAAGAGCACACAGTCGATGGCAAGAAGAAGCGGCTGTGGGTGCATCGCAAGGGTGCGACTCGTGCGTTCCCGGCCGGTCACCCGGAACTGCCGGCCGCGTACAAGGCGACTGGGCAACCGGTGATTATCCCCGGCGACATGGGCCGGGCGTCGTGGGTGCTCGTCGGCGCGCCGGGCAGCATGGAGCGGACGTTCGGGACGACTTGCCACGGCGCCGGCCGGGCGATGAGCCGGACCGCGGCGGTGGCCGCGGCGGGCGGGCGGAAGATTGAGAAGGAGTTGGAGGCCCGCGGAGTCATCGCCATGGCCCAGAGCCGCCGCGGCCTCGCGGAGGAGCAACCGAGCGCTTACAAGAACGTGGACGACGTGGTCGAGGTCGTTCACGGGGCCGACTTGTCGCGGAAGGTGGCGCGTATGCGGCCGATCGGCGTGATCAAGGGTTAGGCGATCGGGGGAAGTCTACGGTCGTGCGGACAACGATCGGGCAACGCCTGAATTCGTCTCGCAGCGGGTTGGCCATGGCCAGCGCCGTTGGGGCCCTGGTCGTCGTCGCTGACCTCGCCCTCGTTCGGTGGGCGACCTACGCGGAGGCCCTCGAGGGGAGAGGGGTGTTGGCTGTCGTCGCCCTGGCTGTTCACCTTCGCCTGACCCACGGCGACCTGGCTTCGGTCGGTCTCCAGACTCCCAATCAGGGCTGGCGCTGGTGGGTCCGGGTTTCGCTGTGGATCGGCCTCGCTGTCGCGGCATGTGTCGTGATCGGTCTGGGGTTGTGGGTTGTGTGTGGCGGAAAGTTGCCGGTCTATGCCACGCCGCCCAGCGACACCGGCTGGTCGTTTCTGCGGATGTGCGTTTTCGCTCCAGTGCTTGAGGAGGTCGTTTACCGACTCGCCCTCTGTGTGCCGCTGGCGGTCTGGCTCGGCCCGTGGAGAGCAATCGTTGTGAGCGCCCTCGCGTTCGCGGGGCTGCATTTGGCTGCTGGCAGCCCGAGTCCGGAGAACCTGATCGGTGGGTTCTTCCTGGCCTGGGCGTACTTGAAGAGTGAGAGCATTGTTATCCCCGTCCTCTTGCATAGTCTTGGCAACCTGTTTGCCCTCGTGGCGCAGATTTGGACATGGTTTTGGTTGGCGAGTTAGCAAAAGACGACGCTTCCGCCGGTCGCTCACGCTCCCGGCTCGCCGAGTTCAGGTTTCGAGTCGGCCGCACGTCGAGACCGCAGGACACGAGCCGGCACGCCCGCGGCAACAACTTGGTCGGGAATCGGCCGCGTGACGACGGAACCGGCTCCGACGATCGATGAACGCCCGACATCTGCCATCACGACTGCTCCCGCCCCGATCCAGCTTCCCGCCCCGATCGTCACGTGCGAAATCTCCCCCGTCTGCTCGCGGATCGGCCGGTCCAGATCTTCCGTACCGTGAATCCCGCCTCCACTCAAGATGTGCACGCCGGTGGCAATCAGGGCGTCTCGCTCGACGGTGACCGAGCCGAGTGAGCAGTACGGGCCGACGTACGCGTTCGCCCCGATCCGCGCCGCGGCCTTCGAGAAGATCGTCCCGAACGACACCGTCGCCGATGGATGGCACTCGCGGATCGTCCACGAGAGAAATGCGCGGCGGACGTAGTCCCCGCACAGGCCGGGAAACAGAGCCAGAAGCTGGCTCGATCCTTCGAGTGCGCGGTCCTTCCCCAAGAGCGGGACCTTCAGCGCGTGAATGAGCAGAAAGGGAAGGGCGGCGCAATGCGCCGCCACGCGGGCGGCCCGCTTGCAGATTTCGCGAAAGCTCATCGAGCGCGTCCATGCATGGCCGGGTCACCGAGGCGCAGCAGATCGGCGAACGGTCGCAGGCAGTGGGACCAGTTGTGGAACCGTTCCACGAAGTTCCGGCCCATGTGACCGAGTTTATGCCGGGCGTCCTGATCGCCGAGCAGCCAGTGAACCGTCTCCACCCATTCACCCGCCTCCGACGCCGGCCGGGCGGGCAGGTCCGGCCGGTTGCCGAATCCGGCGAGAGCCTCCGGTGATGCGACAACCGGCTTGCCCACGGCCATCGCCTCCAGGACCTTGCTTTGCAGTCCGCGGGCGACTCGTAGAGGCACGACAATCACGGCCGCGCGGTCGAAGTAGGGCCGTACGTCGCCGGGCTGATCAATCACATCGACGCCGGGGATGTCCGCGAGTTCCCTCGCGGCCGCGTTTGGCTTGCGCCCGACGATCGTCAGGCGAACATCCGGCCAGTGCTGCCGCACGTTCGGCCAGACCGCCCGGGCAAACCATCCGATGCCGTCCACGTTCGGCATGTAGTTCAGCGAGCCCACGAAGAGGCAGCCCGTCTCCGCCCCGGGCGACGAGGGGGCGTAGTACGAAGTATCGATGCCGCTGGGCACGACGTGAATGTTGTTCGCCTGGGCTAATTCCCGCAAAGTCACCGCTTCGGACACGCTGGTCAGGACGACGGCGTCCGCCCACGCGCAAATCGACCGCTCGAGACGGCGCAACCGGCGGCTTTCGAGCAGACACGCCCAGGACTTGGGCGGCCAGGTGGCCGCGGCGTCCGCCCACTTCTGACTGTCCAGGTCCATCAGATCCACGACCTTGGTCGCGCTCTCGAGGCCGGGAAGCCGAAGGTAGTGCGCCACGCTTGAAGTGCACGCGATCCCCGCAGCGAAGCGCGTGCTCGCGGCCCACTGCTGGATCGTTGTCGCGAGCTGGGCGGACCGGAAGCTGCCTTCGGACAGGCTGCCGCCCAGGGCCCAGGACCGGACGCCGCGAAGCAGTGCCGCACCGCCGACAGGGATCGCGTCAAACCGGCTACACTCGCCGTTCAAGGCCGCGGCGGTTTGAGGGGACACTTCCGGATCGGCGAGTGAAATCAGGTGCGGATTGGCATGCCGGCCGACGAGCCGCACCAGGTGAAACACTCGGGCACGGTCCGCCGTGTCGGGCGGGTAGGGGACCTGCGGGGTGACGATCAGGACGTCGGGTCGGGAGTTCACGAC